>Ga0302193_10003557_pt1 | contig 12523 bp, 11 predicted proteins | sample II_Bog_E3_3_FD_200228 | JGI IMG/M metagenome (GOLD analysis project Ga0302193, IMG submission 200228) | Peat permafrost microbial communities from Stordalen Mire near Abisko, Sweden - II_Bog_E3_3 | ecosystem: Environmental > Terrestrial > Soil > Wetlands > Peat | place: Sweden: Abisko...
ATGCCGCCACCATGGTCACCGCCGGCGTCTACATGATCGCCCGCAATCATGTTTTGTTCGACCACTCGCCCTTCGCCTTGAGCATTGTAGCCGTCGTGGGCGCAGCCACGGCACTGTTTGCCGCCACCATCGCCCTCGTCCAAACCGATATCAAGCGCGTGCTGGCCTACTCCACCATTTCCCAGCTCGGGTACATGTTTTTGGGCTGCGGTGTAGCCGCCTACTCGGCCGCCATCTTCCACCTGGTCACGCACGCATTCTTCAAGGCCCTGCTCTTCCTTGCGGCCGGCTCGGTAATCCACGCCATCGGCGGCGAACAGGACCTCCGCAAAATGGGCGGTCTTCGCAAAAAGCTGCCCGTCACCTTTGCCGTCACCACGGTCGGCGTTCTGGCCATCGCCGGCATCCCTCCGTTCGCCGGATTCTTTTCCAAGGACGCGATCCTGGCCGCCGCCTTTGCGCAAGGAGACACCGGCAAGGCCCTCTGGTTCGTTGGCCTGCTCACGGCCCTGCTCACCTCGTTCTACATGTTTCGGCTCTGGTATCTGGCCTTTTTCGGCAAGCCGCGCAGCGAAGCAGAAACTCACCACCACCCCACTCCCTGGTCCATGCTCGTCCCATTGGTTATTCTCGCGCTGCTCTCCATCGGCGGCGGATGGATTAGCGGCGCGTGGACAGGTGTGGGACGTTTTGGCTCTTTCCTCGCGCCAGTGCTAGGCCTGACGGCGACGGATCCAGAAAGTGCTGCTCTCGAAGTGACTCTAAGCGTCGTGGCCGTCGTCGTTGCCGTTCTCGGATGGTTTATGGCCGAACTCTTCTACGGGCAGAAACCAGACAGTCCCGCCAAGCTGGCCGCGGCTCTTCCGGGCGCATACAAGCTCCTCGTCGGCAAGTACTACGTCGACCAAATCTACGGCGCATGCATCGTCAAGCCCCTGCTCCTGTTCTCCAAGTATTTTCTGAGCCCGGTCGTCGACACGGCGCTGCTCGGCGGAACCGCCTGGCTCCTGGGCGGCACAGCAACCTTCGCTGGTGCGCTCCTCCAGCGCTGGCAGTCGGGCAATCTGCGTTCCTATGCGGCATGGCTCACTGCGGGCGCGGCGGCAGTGCTGCTATTTGTTGTGGTTCCGTGGTACCTGGTCTGGCCGGCATCGTTGGATTTCGTATGGAAAGTAGCGAGGCATTGAGAGAATGAACGCGATAAACGAATCGATTCTCACCTTGATCCTCCTTGCCCCGCTGGCCGGAGCAGCACTGATCGTGCTCGTCCCCGATCGCGCCAAATTGCCCAACTGGATCGCCCTCCTGACCTCGCTCGTCACCTTCGGCCTTACGCTGCACCTGCCCGCGCACTTCATTCTCGGTCAAAGCGGATTCCAGTTCTTGATCGATATTCCATGGATCGACAGCCCCGCCATTCACTACCATGTAGGTATCGATGGCCTGAGCCTCTGGCTCGTTGTCCTCACCGGCCTGCTGGCCCCGGTCGGCGTAGTCGCAAGCTGGAATGCCATCAAGGAACGCCGCAAAATCTTCTTCGCGCTCTTTATGGTCCAGCAAACGGCCATGCTCGGCGTCTTCATTTCGCTTGACCTGATGCTCTACTACGGCTTCTGGGAGCTTTCCCTGGTGCCCATGGTCATCCTCATCGCCATGTATGGCCGCAAGGATGGACCCAAAGCCGCGATGAAGTTTTTCCTCTTCACGTTCATCCCATCGGCCCCGCTTTTGGTTGCGATTCTGTGGCTCTACGCCAAAACTGGCAGCTTCGACTTCGTCACCTTGCAAATCCTGATAGCTCACGGCTCGTTTCCCGCCGACGCACTCTGCTGGGTAGCCTTCGCGTTCCTGTTCGCGTTCGCGGTCAAAGTTCCGATCTTTCCGCTTCACGGCTGGCTTGCGGATACATACGGCGAAGCTCCGGTAGCTCTCGCAATGGTCGTGGCCGGAAAGCTGGGCCTCTACTCCATGCTCCGCTTCCACATCGGTCTCTTCCCCGTGCAAGCGCGGGCTCTGGCGCCCTGGCTTATCGCGCTGGCGGTCATCGGAATTCTTTACGGCGCGTGCCTGGCGCTGGTGCAGCGCGACTTCTGGCGGCTCATCGCCTTTGCCGCCCTCAGCCACCTCAGCCTCATCGTTCTCGGCATTTACGGCTTCACCGCAATCGGCTCAGCTGGCGCTGTTTATCAGATCCTCAACCACGGCGTTGTCGACGGCGCGCTCTTCCTTCTCCTGGGCGTCCTCTACGATCGCTATTCGTCCAGCCAGATCGCGGATTTTGGAGGCCTGGCAGGCAAACTGCCTCGCACCGCGACGCTTTTCGTGATCGCGTCCCTCGCCATGATCGGCCTGCCTTTGCTGAACAACTTTGTGGGGGAATTCCTTATCCTCTCCAGCACCTTCTCCGGTGTCAGCCGCAGTTGGGCCATCGCGGCGTCGCTCGGCGTAATCCTCGGCGCTGCTTACATGCTCATGCTCGTCCAACGTCTTTTCTACGGCCCTGAGAGTGAACTAGCCAGGTTAACGCCCGCCGACGATCTTCACTTCCGCGAGTTGGCTGTGCTATGGCCCCTCGCCGTACTCATGCTGGTCATGGGACTCGCCCCGTCAATTTGGCTCACGTCATTGGAGAGAATTGGACACATTCCACAATTGAAATCGTTGGCTGCTTCTCCAGGGTTCGTTTTGCCATCCTCACCTTCGACAGCCTCGTCTCAAAGGGAGGACCAACGGTGAATCCAGTTCCCGATATTCTCCGCATCCTTCCCGAGGTCGTCCTCACACTGACAGGCGTCGCCGTCATGCTTATCGACGCCTCGCTGCCGCCTCCGTCTTCCCGCCGTTGGCTTGGCTGGGTTGCCGCCATCGGGACCACCCTCGCTCTCTGGGCCAGCGTTGCGCAATTCTCCCTTGCACAAGGCGCCGGCTTCTACGGCACAGTCGAGACCAGCGCCTTTACCATCTTCTTCCACATCCTCATTTGTGGCATCGTGCTCGTGGCGCTCCTGCTCTCGCTCGATACTCTGCCGGAAGACAGCCATCATCAGGGCGAGTACTACGCGCTCGTTGTCTTCGGCGCGGTGGGAATGTGCCTGCTCACCGGAGCCGTCGAGTTGCTGGTCGTCTTCATCGCTCTCGAAATCTCATCCATCTCCACATACGTTCTGGCCGGCTACCGCAAGCAGACAGCGCGCGGCCCCGAAGCCGCCATCAAGTACTTTCTGCTTGGCTCATTTGCCACTGCATTCCTTCTCTACGGAGTTGCGTTTATCTTTGGAGCTACCGGCACAACTCAGATTTACGAGATTGCCCACCTTGCTTCCACCGCCCAGAATCACTCGTTCCTCCTGACCGGAATGGCGCTGATGCTGGTCGGCATTCTGTTCAAGGTCTCCGCCGCGCCATTCCACCTCTGGACGCCGGACGTCTACGAAGGCGCGCCTTCGCCGGTGGTGGCATTGCTTTCCACAGCGCCCAAAGCCGCTGCCTTCGCGCTGCTTCTGCGGGTGTTGTATGAGGTCTTTCCCAGCCTTCACTCCACCTGGGCGCCGCTGCTGTGGATCGTGGCCGTCCTATCAATGACCGTTGGCAACCTGGCCGCGCTGCGCCAGCAGAACGTCAAGCGCATGTTGGCTTACTCATCCATCGCTCACGCCGGCTACCTGCTGGCCGCCTTCGCAGGAGCTACGAACGCGAACGGATTTGGAGAAAGCGGCATTGCCGCCGCCAGCTTCTACATCGCGGCCTACGCTGCAATGAATGTAGGCGTGTTCGCCGTCATTACGCTAGTAAGCGGATACGACGAGGACCTGCCCTTCATTCAGGATTTTCGCGGCCTCATTTACCGCTCTCCGCTGCTTGGCAGCTTGTTGATCTTCTTCCTCGTGTCCCTGGTCGGAATTCCCTTCACCGGCGGGTTCTTCGGCAAGTTCTACTCATTCTCCGCCGCAGTGGGGGGCGGGGCTATCTGGCTGGCAATCATTGGACTGCTGAACTCGGGATTGGCGGCGGCCTACTATCTCCGGCTCGCCCTGGCGGCAGCCCAGCGTCCCGTCAGCAATCAGGATGAAGTTGCGGCTTCCACCCCCAGGGTGGGTATAGCGGTGGGAGCGGCCTTGCTGTTTGCGGTTGCTGCAACACTGGTTCTGGGCATCCAACCAAGCGGAGCACTCAGTGCCGCTGAAGCCGCAGCTCACACACTGGAAGCGCCCGCATCGCAAATGGGCGCGCCAACCACCTTGTCCCCAGCCGACAGGACTGACGCCAGACCGGCCCCTTGAAGCGCCTGGGCGGATCTACCCGCCATCTCCTTCACAACCAGACTGGTGTAGAACATCGTGGCAAGTTGAAGCACCCGTCCATCCACGTAGTGTTCGTTCACCCAGATTCGTGCCGCCTTGCCCATCCGTTGCCGTCTCGCGCGGTTGCGCAGCAAGCTGAGCACTGCCTCGGTTATCGCTCCGGGGTTGCCGGGTTGAATCAGCAACCCGGTAACTTCGGGATCCACTGAATCCCGGGAGCCCGTAGCCACCGTGGTGATGACTGGTACGCCCGACGCAGCCGCCTCCAGAACCACGTTGGGAAAGCCCTCGCGCCAAGTGGGTAGAACCAAAACATCCATAGCGCGGTAGTAGGGCGCTGTGTCGTCCACAAAGCCCGTGCAATGAATTTTCGGGTGCCGCCGAATGCGTTCACGGAGACTGGCGCACAGCGCATCTTCCGAACCATCGAACCAGCCCACCAGCAAGAGTCGCGCGTTCGGGTCCGCAATCGAAATGGCGTCGAATGCTTCCAGCAGCTCAGGCACACCCTTGTCGCGCGTCAATCGCCCCACAAAACCCACCACGCGGCATGCGGCCGGGATACCCAGTTGGTCTCGCACATCGCTCAGGCCGGGCGAAAACCGTTCCGTGTCGACCCCATTGCTGCTGCCCTCGCCAAGCAAATTCAGCTTTGTCCGCGGCGCCACACCGAGCCCCTGCGCCCTGGCTCGCAGGCTCTCGCTATTGCACAACACCACCTGTGCGCAGGATGAAGCCATCCGCTCGGCAGCCAGCAGAATCCTGCGCTTCAGTCCTGTGCAGGTTTCCAGCTTTAGCCCGCGAAGCATATAAATGCGAACGGGCACACCGGCCAGCCTGGCCGCCACGGTCCCAAGCAGGCCAGCCTTGGGAGTGCTGAACTCGGTGACATCCGGCTTGAGCCGACGCAGCAACCACCAAAGCCGCGCCAGCGACAATATATCCGCAAACGGCGCAATCACCCGCTGCATCGGAAGGGCTATCGAACCAACCCCTTCGCGCGCCGCTGTCCGCTCCAGAAGCTCACCCGGACTTGAGACTAGCGTTACGCGGAATCCTGCTTGGCGCAGAGCTCCCAATCGTCCGCCGAGATTGAGGCAGGTTTGAGGATGCGTAATCCCCACCACAATGTGGGGCGCTCGCCGCGTTGAATGGCTCGTAACTTCAGCGATGTGTTGTGGCGATGTGAAGACCGGCATGAATCGGGTTGCGCTCCAAGCATCCTCTCGGCATCCGTGTGTGCCGGGGAATCTGCTTCAACGCTGGGGGTAAAAGTCGCTGCTGCCCTATGAATTTGATGCGAATTCTAATCGTATCGGCGGGTTTCTAGCCCTTGAAAGACTTCCTGACGCAATCTGCCAGCGTCCATTACGGAACAGTCCGATGTGCAAATCAAAGACAATGTATCATCGCTGTTCACCGCTGTGTGTGCGCCGGAACACACCGTATTGCAGCATCCTTACCCGAACCTCCAAGGCACTTCCAGAACCGGTGTATTGCTTAAAGAGGCGGCTTTTTGACGCTCGCAGCATCGAAAACCGGTCTACAAAGGTTTAAAAGTATTCAAAAGTAAGGGTGTTTGATTACTGATTGGTTAATTGCCTGTTTTTGTAAGTTGCTGATTATTTATAGTTTGATGAAGAGAACGCGCTGAAAATGGGCTGGATTTTCGGGGGTACGTGTTTTCGGCTGGAAGTCCGATTTGCATCGAGGCATCCTATGCAACGATTGTGCTCCGCTGCGCATAGTTAATCTCCAAACGGCATTGGAATTGTTTTGCGAGTCCTCTGACTGGCCGCGACGAGGCGATCCTCGACGCGGCAGAAGGGGCGCACGGCCCGGGCCTAAAGGTCTTGTCGATTCGCTGCGGATTCAGAAGGTTGAAACCCCCTGCTCCCTCCGGAACCTTCGATCTGCGACCGTAGTGCTAAGCCGAGTGCGATGGATAGTCGGGCCGAGGGCGCGTGGATGCGCTTGCGAGAAACCTGGGTTTTGAGTGGAATATCGGCGCAGATCCCGTAAGAATCCGCGCGCGGAAGGCCGGAAACGGAGGCAAAACTGGGGAAATTGGCGCATTTTGGTGTGTTTAAGAACGCCTAAATAGATTTATCATTTCGCAAATGTGCATTTTTTAGGTCGTCCATGCGGCGCTTATGGGCAGCAAATCCCGGCTTTTGAATAGCAGTGATAACAGTGCTAGCAGATTTGCATTATCACAGTTCAGTGTGACGATCGGGGTACGCGATTTCGACGCACAGTTCAAGCAGCCCACAGGTCCGCGCCGCGATGGACGCGGCGGTCGAGGGCTGTGGCCTCCCACTCTTGCGACAGGAAAAGGCGCAAGGATGGGGCACCCGCGCTTTGAGGTAATCCAACGGGTGGGCCACCCACCCAAAATTCCTCCTATGGGCTAATCCAGACAGAGCTGTTTGCAATCTGAGCAAAAGCAACCATCTTTAGTGATCGGCATACTGGCAGAATATCTCTCAGGGTGTAGTTCCACATGCTGCAAGAGCTGGAGCGTGAGCCGAGCCATCCCCAGCGAGATTTCCCAGTTCGCCTCGACACTAGCCGCTAGTCATCCCCAAGGGAGGGGAAATCATGAATACACAAGATGCGATCATCAACGGAAACCAGCACCTGAGCGAAAACGGGCAAGAACGAAAACTAACCTTGCAAGAACCAGAAACTGGAAGACGCATCGATGAGATGGGGACCGGGGAATCCACGAGCCGTGTGCAAATCTCTCATCACAGGACGTGTTGCTGTCAGTCCTGCTGGCCGAAAAACATCAACTCGTACCTTTAGAGAAGGCTCGCGATGACGAGACTCTCCCGTACGGGTCGCGTCAACGAAAACCAGGGCTCGGCGCTCATATTTGGATCTCGTACTCGCCTGACCTTAGGCACTGGGGCGGACATCGGGTGATACTCGAAGCTCGCCGAGGCGGATGGTGGGACGCAAACAAGATCGGGCTTTGCTCTCCGTCCATTGAGACTGAAAAGGCTGGCTGGCAATTTATCACGGCGCGCGCCATTGCTACCAAGATCAGCTCAAGTCGCGATCTGACATTAGCCCGATCAATGGAAGGCCCGCCTCGCATTTCGAGCGGGCCTCAGGAAGCTCTCATTCTGGTTTGGCACCGGGCCATGCCTCTGGACGACTCAAGCTCGCATGGGCTCCGAAGTTCGCCAGGCAATTTCTTCCGTCTTTTCGGCTGCTTCGGTTGAGTATTCCTGAGCCCTCGCGCTCAGCTCTCCCGCGGCCTCGTGATCGCCCCTGTGGTGCGCGGCGGCGGCGGCGGTGTGGGCGTGGGCGGCGTGGATGTGAAGGTCCGCTGCATGGTCACTGCGGTTTTCGGGCATGATCTCCTCCATATTCCTGCAAAGGATTTGGCTCTTGCATTTGCAGTCTCCCACCTGACAGTTTGCAGTGCTGAGCAATCGGACACAACCCATGCAGATCCGCGTTTGTATCCAGGGCGCCAAGTCTTACAGACGTGAATTTGAAATTCCTGGACAGAGCCGTCGACGCGTGACTGCACATCGAATTCTTAACGACAAGTCGTAAGTTGAGCACGCTGGAGGCGTTGCCTTTTGGGACCCGGGATGTCAAGAATCTTCCCGATCTACAGATTGGTACTCGAAAGCGCCCCAGGGTCAGGGCCAGCGTAGTGCTGGAATTGGGGCCAGCGCGGAAACTGTTGCTGAGCGGAATTCCTTCCCAACCGAAGACCATCGGCCATTCGTCCGAGTTGCTTCTGGCGTTTTTGGAGTGGGTGAGATGCCTGGGGATACGGCAATTTTGGAACAGGTATATGGTTGCCATAACCGATGAATCCGCGTTCCAAAGTTCTTTTACTCATTCCACACCTCGGCGGCGGCGGCGCGGAGCAAGTCACCGCTGTGCTGGCGCGCAATCTCTCATCCGCCAAGTACGAGGTACACCTAGGCCTGATTACCCAGGCCGAAGTTGACAGCAATCTGATGCCGCCATCCGTGAGCATTCACCCGCTGGGCGCAGCCAGGGTCCGCTTCGGAGCATGGCCTTTGCTGCGCCTGGTTTGGCGGCTCAAGCCGGACGTCATTCTTTCCGGAATAACGTATCTGCACCTTCCGGTACTGTTTCTGCGCCCTTTTTACCCACGAAGGACACGTGTATTGGTTCGCCAGAATGGCGCTCTTGCACCTACGCAGGCCTTTCAAGGTATTCCCGGTTCCACGCGTCTGCTCTACAGGCTGTTTTATCGCCGTGCGAACTGTGTCGTGTGCCAGACCCCTGCAATGGCCCTGGAGCTCGCCCGGGAGCTTCGAATCCCGGAAGCCCGACTGGCAGTGCTGCCAAATCCAGTGGATGTGGAAGCAATACGGGCGCAGGCGCAAGCCGCTCCAGGCCATCCGGCTCACTGGCACGGGCCGGGTCATCAATCGGGCCCTCATCTGCTGGCGGTTGGCAGGCTAGCCCGGGAAAAGGGCTTCGATCTGCTGCTTTCGGCGCTGGCTACTGTCCGGGAACGCTTCCCAACCGCCGATTTGACCATTGCCGGTGCCGGACTGGAAGAAGCGCCATTGAAAGCCCTGTGCCGTCGGTTAGGACTTGAGACCGCCGTGTCTTTTCCGGGCCACGTTCGGCGTCCAGCGGAATACTTCCGCGCTGCGACGGTATTTGTGCTCTCTTCGCGGCACGAGGGGTTGCCCAACGCAATGCTTGAGGCTGCCGCCGCTGGACTACCCATTGTGGCTCTACCGTCCTCGCAGGGCGTGGTAGATCTACTCAGCCATCGGCCCGGTGTGTGGTTGGCAGGCGAGATCTCTTCCCCGGCGCTTGCAAGTACGCTGCTCGCGGCGCTTGGGAGCTTGCAGACCGGCCAGCGTTTTCCGCACCCATTCATTCAGGAATTCGCCCTTGACCGCGCCATCCCGGCCTATGAGAACATGCTCGACGCAGCTTTGGCGGGTTACGGATTCAACCAACCGGCTCTGAAGGATTGAGGGATCGAAAGCCGCTAATCGTCTTTTGAGTCTTTTGGCGAATGGATCATTCGCCTTCGCTTTTGCGATGTTCTCGCAAGCCAGATCGCGATTGCTCCATATATCTTTTCGCTCAATCCAAGTTCTGTTGGCCGATACTCCGCCACAATGCGGTCCACCGACGTAAACTGCGCGCCATTCCGGTACAGAAAGGCGCCAAGCTGATTTACCAATGAGCTTCGCGCGTTGTTGCTATGCACGCAAATGGTCCATAGACCGCGCCGCTTTTCTTCCGGCCCCCAAAGCTGCTGCGGAATCCATGTGATCCCTCCCCGCTTGAACGGAACGCGAGCGAAGCCGTCGGAAAGCAGCTTGATGCCTTCCTTGCGAAGGACTCGCAGAGTGGTGCGGTCAAAGCCGTGGCGAGGCGCTACAAAGATTTTCGGGTTCAGCCCGTGCCCTCTCAGAATCGAAAGGCCGGCGTGGACCCAATGGCGCTGAATATCCTCGGATAGGCCGGCGAACTCCGTGTTGTGATGCAGCGGCACGAGGCTCTTGCCCATGCTGTGACAAAGATGGCGGTATCCGTGAAGGGCAATTGTGGCTCCCGCCGCCTCCATTGCGCGCATTTCCTCCCAGAACTCCGGATACGGGCGGGAACGGTGCAGTTTGCGGTCCATGTTGTCGGGAATGACCGCGAGAATCGGCTTGACGCCGTATTTCTCAATCATCGGCAAAAATCGCTGCCAACGAGTGCGCGAGATTGTCGGACACAGATCGTCGAAGCGAAGGAGATATTGGGCAGGTTTGGGGATCATGATTCTGCTTGGATTATACCTTCAGGCTTCGTCAGGTTCCCAATTTACGCTCGTGTTTCGGCTGTCGGCTTAGCCGCGCTCTCACCTGGCAACAGCTTCCACGTCCAATACCAAAGAAAAAAGAATGTGCTCACGGCCCAAAGAGAGGTGGCCAGCGCGATGCCAGCCACGCCGAACCAATGCATAAGTATCAGGTTCAGAACAACATCAAGCGCCAGATTGAGCGCGCCGCAGTAGAAAATCAGGTCGGTTCGGCGCAGAGCAAGCAGGAATCGGTAGAAAACGCGGCTGCATGCGAAAAAAGGAATCTGAATCGCGTACATCGCCAGAACCGGCGCTACGACAGCCGTGTCCCTCGGGCCAAAAATGCCGTGCTCGAGGGTGATGCGGATCAGCAGGCGCGCCCCCGCCATTAGCGCTATAGTGATCGGCACTGTGATCAATCCGGTCGTCAGGACCCATGTGCGCAGGGTAGTTCGGCAACCGTTCCAATCCCCTTGCGCCACCATCCGGGAGAAGTAGGGCGCAAGCGCCGTTGAAATAGCTCCAGCCAGCAGCGTCAACACCACACCCACAAACCGGCTCGCATATACCAGCGCGGAAACGCTCCCCGCCGCCTGGGTCGCGGCCATCCCCTGGTCCACCAGCAAGCCGCCGGAGGCTACCACGCTGCTGAGCAGCACCGGCCCATATTGCCGAGCCACCTCCCAACTGGCCTCTGTCATCCCATTCCAGCGCAAACGGAACTGGTAGCCGTGCGACTCCATCATGCCCGCCACCAACGCCGCATGAATCAAAGAGCCGGCCAGAGTGGCATACACCATGGCCCAGATGCCCATCCGGCCGCCCCATAACACCGCGCCGGCAACAACGGTGACTGGAATAACAAGGGGAGCAAGCGCCGGCGTGGCAAACCGGTCGAACGTATTCAACACGGCAGTGCAGTTGGTGGCGATTCCCGTAAGCAGAACAACCGGAAGGAGCGCATAGAAGAGATGGACGGAAAGATCCAACTTGGCTGCCGGGTAACGCCAGGCAATCAGCGGAAAGAAACCGCGCGCCCCCAAAGCCATCCCAGCCGACGCCGACGCAAGCAACAGGCACATCCACAGCATCGAACTGGACAGCAGTTCCTGGGCGCGTTCGTGGCCCTCGCGTTCCCTGACGCGGACCAGCGTGGGTCCAAGCGCCTGATTCATCGACTCGGAGATCAGGTTGATCAGCAAGCCCGGAATCAGCGCGGCGGTCAGGAAGGCATCCATCGCGTCCGATCGCCCATAGACACCGGCAACCGCAATTTCCTTCGCCGTTGCCGCAACTTTCACCAGGATTCCGGCTGCGGTAACCACCGCGATCGCGCGTAAAATGCGGCGATTGACGCTGCCGCCTTCGAATGTCCTCACGACTTGGGCGATTGTGCTCATGGGGTCCGAGGAAACCTCAGTTTCAAATCAGTGGAACCCCTTCAGCTCCACCGGCCAACTCAATCTCACTACGCGATGCACCGGCGGCGAAACAAGCGGCAAGAAGTTCCGGATCCTCCATCGCAAGCCGCCCGGCCAACGCGACGAACCCCAGCAAAAGCCAGGTGGTGCGGCTCTCCTCAACCGTCGCAACCAGCGAAGTGACTATCCAAACCGCCAGCGTTGTGGCCAGGGTTAGTTGCAGCGGGCCGCGCGTCCGCACCACCGCCCACACGGCCGCCGCGACAATTCCCGCAGCCAGAAAGAAGGCGCACAATCCCCCGGTCACCAGGATCGACAATGCGGTGTTGTGGGCCGTATCCATAGGGTCAAGTCCTGCCGCGGCTACAAAAGAGCCGGCGCCTGCACCGGCGAAGGGCGTCTCCAGAAAGGCATGCCAGCCGGCGTTCCAGATGTTCAACCGCTGGTTCAGGTCGCCGCCTTGCAGTTGCTGGGGAATAGTCGCCAGCCGTTCAAATATCTCGTGCGGCAGGATGAACCAAAGACCGGCTGCTGCCGCCGGCAAAGCGAATGCGCCGGCAATCGCTCCCCTGGTATGACTCCGAATCAACAAAAGGCCGCTGCCGGCCAACGCTACAACCGCCGCCAGAAATCCGCCTCGAGAGGCCGTCAACAACACGGCAACCAGCCCTAGCGGCAAATAACCCAGAGCCAGAAATCGCCAAGGCCAACGGGACTCTCTGGATTCGCTGGTCAGGAGGAATGCCGCCAGCGGAAAGCCCAGATCCAGAAACCGGGCTACGTCATTCGGGTCCTGGCCCGCCGCCGCAAACCGTATCTGGCCCGCCGCAATGGCCTCAGGCGAGCCGGCGTTCACCAAGGTTAGCAAGGCCAGCACCCATGAGCCGGCAACAAACGCCCGCAGCAGCGCACGCAGATCCTGAGGACTCTCGGCAAGCTCCCACACCAGCCAAACGATGACCATCTCCTGGAAATAGGCGCGCATCATT
>Ga0302193_10003560_pt1 | contig 12521 bp, 11 predicted proteins | sample II_Bog_E3_3_FD_200228 | JGI IMG/M metagenome (GOLD analysis project Ga0302193, IMG submission 200228) | Peat permafrost microbial communities from Stordalen Mire near Abisko, Sweden - II_Bog_E3_3 | ecosystem: Environmental > Terrestrial > Soil > Wetlands > Peat | place: Sweden: Abisko...
CACCCAAGGCAACCCGGTGCTGCGCATCGTCTTCACCGGCCCCAACGCCAACAGCCCGGTGATCTCCGAGGTGGTCCGGCGCTTTGCCGTGACGCTGAACATCCTGCTGGCCCATGTGGATTACATCCAGGGCTCGCCCTACGGCAATATCGTGGTCGAGGCCATCGGCAAGGGAGCGGATCTCCAAGCCGCCATCGACCATATCCGCAGCAACAATCTTCGAGTGGAGGTTCTCGGCCATGTCGCCGATCATGATCGGGCTGTTGCTTGACGCCCTTTGGGAGACGCTGATCATGGTCGGCATCTCCTCGGTTCTTTCGGCGCTTCTGGGCATTCCCCTGGGCGTGCTGCTGGTGGTGAGCGGGCGCGGCCATATTCTGGAACAACCCCGCCTCAACCGGGTGGTGGGCATCATTGTCAATGCCGCCCGTTCGACGCCCTTCATCATCCTGCTGGTGGCAATCATTCCCTTTACCCGGCTGATCGTCGGCACCTCCATCGGCACAGCAGCGGCCATCGTGCCTTTGACCATCGCCGCCATTCCCTTCGTCGCCCGTCTGGCGGAATCTTCTCTGCGGGAAGTCGACCCCGGATTGGTCGAGGCGGCTCAGGCCATGGGGGCTTCGCCGCGCCAGATCATCTTGAAGGTGCTGGTGCCCGAAGCCTGGCCCGGCATCATCGCCGGGGTGACCATCACCGTGGTCAGCCTGATCAGCTATTCCGCCATGGCCGGAGCCGTCGGCGGCGGCGGGTTGGGAGACCTTGGCATCCGATACGGCTATCAGCGCTTCCAGCCCGAGGTTATGCTGGTGGTGGTGGTGGTTCTGATCGTTCTGGTTCAGGGCTTCCAAAGCCTGGGCGACACCCTGGCCCGCAAGTTGAACAAGCGCCAAATCGGCAAGAGCGGGATCTAAATGACACAGCCTGAAACCCTGGCCGCCCAAGCCTTGGGGCATATCGACGCAACCACCGGAGCCATCATTCCGCTGATCTATCCCTCGACCACCTTCGAGCGGGATGCTGATCTTGGCTACTCCAAGGGGCGTTGTTATTCCCGCACCGACAATCCCACCTATGACGCCGCCGCCGATACTCTGACGGCGCTGGAGGGCGGGGCCAAGACGTTGCTGTTCGCCTCTGGCATGGCCGCCGCCACCGCCGTTTTCCAGGCCCTGGAGCCCGGCAACCATGTGGTGGTGCCCAAGGTGATGTATTGGGCCCTACGCAGCTGGCTGCTCAATTTCGCGACCCGCTGGGGCCTGCGCATCGAACTGGTGGACACCAGCGATCTGACTGCCGTAAAGGCTGCCCTGAAGGCTGGCGAGACCAAGCTGGTCTGGCTGGAAAGTCCGGCCAATCCCCTTTGGTCGGTCAGCGACATTGCCGCCATCGCCGAGCTGGCCCATAAGGCCGGAGCCCGGCTGGCAGTGGATTCCACCATCGCCACCCCGGTCCTGACCCGCCCCTTAAGCCTGGGGGCCGACATCGTCATGCATTCGGCCACCAAATATCTGAACGGCCATTCCGACGTGGTCGCCGGCACCCTGACCACCGCCGTCGAGGATGACTTCTGGGCCCGCATCAAGTCGGTCCTGTCCCTGAACGGCGGCGTCATCGGTCCCTTCGAGGCCTGGCTGCTGCAGCGGGGCCTGCGCACCCTGTTTCCCCGCGTGCTCTGGCAGTCGGCCAGCGCCCTGGCCTTGGCCCAGCAGTTGGAAGCCCATCCCCAGGTGGAGGCGGTTCTTTATCCCGGCCTGCCCTCCTTCCCCAGCCATGATTTGGCCAAGCGGCAGATGAGCGGCGGCTTCGGCGGCATGCTGTCGGTGCGCGTCAAAGGTGGGCGAGACGCCGCCATTGCCGTGGCGGCCAATGTCAAGCTTTGGAAACGCGCTACCTCGCTGGGCGGAGTGGAAAGTCTGATCGAGCACCGGGCCAGCATCGAAGGCCCAACCTCTCCGGTCCCCGACAATCTTTTGCGGCTCTCGGTGGGGCTAGAGGCCGGCAGCGACCTTTTCGCCGACCTGGATCAGTCCCTGCGCCGGCTCTGATGGAATGGTTCGTCTATGTCCTGCTGAACGCCCAGGGGATCACCTATACCGGCATCGCCAAGGACATCTCGGCCCGTCTGACCAAGCATAACGCCGGCACCGGGGCGAAATTCACCCGTGGCCGCGGCCCCTGGCATATGATCCATAGCGAGGGCCCCCTGGAGCATGGCGACGCCCTTCGCCGGGAATTGGCCATCAAAGCCGACCGGGAGTTCAAGCGCTGGCTCGCCCGCCACTTGACTAATCAGTCAAATACCCTGTAAGCTTCTTGAAATGATCACTCAAGGAGGTCCCTCATGGGACGGCCACCGCTCAATACCAAGCAGAATTTGATCGATACAGCTCTTGAACTGATCTGGACCCACAGCTACGGGTCGGTCAGCGTCGATGATATCTGCAAGGCCGCTGGCGTCAAGAAGGGTAGCTTTTACCACTTCTTCCCCTCCAAGGTGGATCTGGCGATCGCCGCCATGGAAGAATCCTTTGCCGAGATGAAGCCGCTTTATGACGGCATCTTCTCGGCTGATACGCCGCCCGTGCAACGTTTCGAGCGCATGGCGGATTTCATTCTGACCAAGCAGATCGAGGCGGCTCAGAAATACGGCCAAGTTTGCGGCTGTCCCTGCGCCTCCTTGGGCTCGGAGATGGCTAGCCAGGAGGCCGGCATCCGCACCAAGTTCGAGGACATCGCCCATCGGCACGAGCGTTATTACGAAAATGCCCTGCGCGATATGGTCGCCGAAGGGCTGTTGCCGAACACGACCGACGTCAAGATCAAGGCCCAGGAAGTTTACACCTATGCCTTGGGTCAAATGATGGTCGCCCGCATCCAGAACGACCTATCCGCGCTGAAACGCGACCTGAAACCAGGATTGCTGTTGCTGCTGGGGATCGAAGGGTCATCGGCGAAAGTCGCCTGAAGCATCAAGATACTGAGTACATATTGGACAAGCAGGGAGCATTGCTTTCTGAGACCGCCGGGAGGCGTTTTTTTTAGCCCCTTGAATAGACCGACTGGTCAACTATATGTGGCGGGGCATGCCCCTCCCAGAAGCCAAAATCTTTAGCCGAAATCTTTCCGAGGAGAGTGCTATGAGCAAGTTTCATCAGATCATCCGAAAGCGCGCCGTTCTTCTTGGATCGGTCGCTCTTTTGGCCATCGTCGGTGCTGGCGTGACCCTGCACGGCGGCACCCAGGCACAGGCCGAAACCCCGGCGGCGGCGGCTCCGGCCCCTGCGGTTCCGGTGATGGTGCAGACCATGAGCCCGCGCAATGTGCAGGTCTGGTCCGCCTTCTCGGGCCGCATGCGGGCGGTGGATTTTGCTGAAATCCGCCCCGAGGTCAGCGGCCGCATCACTGCGGTGCGCATCACCGATGGTCAGACCGTCAAGGCTGGCGATGTCTTGTTCGTCATCGACCCAGCACCCTATGAAGCGGCGGCGGCCCGGGCCGAGGCTAATCTGGCGTCGGCCAGAACCAATGCCACCTTCGCCCAGACCGAGCTGGAGCGGGCGGCCAATCTGGTGAAAAACCAGGCCATCGCCCAGCGGCTTTACGACGAGCGGGTCAATGCCGACAAAGTGGCGGCGGCATCGATCCTGGTGGCCGAGGCCGAGCTGAAGCAGGCCAAGATCAATCTGGATCACGCCTATGTGAAGGCCCCGATTTCGGGGCGGATCAGCCGGGCCGAAATCACCCTGGGCAATCTGGTCCAGGCCGGTAATGGAGCGCCTTTGCTGACCTCGATCGTCTCCGATAACGGCATCTATGCCGACTTCGAAGTGGACGAGCAGACCTATATGAAGAGCATCCGCGTCAAGGCCGCCAGCCGCGACGAGGAGCGTCACATTCCGGTTCAGGTCTCGGTCCAGGGCGACGAGGCTCATCCCTATTCCGGCACCATCGAAAGCTTCGACAACCGTATCGACACCGCGTCGGGCACCATCCGGGCGCGGGCCCGCTTTGACAACAAGGACGGGGCTTTGATGCCGGGGATGTTCGTCTCGGTCAAGGTCGCCAGCGGCACCGCCGTTTCCGCCCTGCTGGTCCAGGACCGGGCCATCGGCAACGACCAGAGCAAACGCTTCGTCTATGTGGTCGGCGACGACGGCAAGGTGGCCTACCGCGAGGTTGCTTTGGGTGCCCAGGTCGATGACCAACGGATCGTCCTGAACGGCCTCAACGCCGGGGATCGGGTGATCGTCGATGGCCTGCAGCATCTGCGGCCCAACGTCACCGTCTCTGTCAAGGAAGCCGCGCTGAATACGCCTAAGCCTAATTTAGCGGCCAACTAACCCCCCGTTTTTACGCGAATTGCGGAAGACCACGCCATGAATCTGTCCAAATTCTTTATCGATCGCCCGATTTTCGCCGGCGTGATCTCGACCGTCATTCTGCTGGTGGGGCTGATTTCCATGTTCCTGCTGCCGATCTCGGAATATCCCGAGGTCGTGCCGCCGTCGGTGATCGTCAAGGCCCAGTTCCCCGGCGCCAACCCCAAGGTGATAGCCCAAACCGTGGCCACGCCCTTGGAGGAACAGATCAACGGCGTCGAGAGCATGCTCTACATGTTCTCCCAGGCCGCCAGCGACGGCACCTTGACCCTGACCGTCACCTTCAAGTTGGGGACCGATGCCGATCTGGCCACTCAGCTGGTGCAGAACCGGGTCAATCAGGCCCTGCCGCGCCTGCCCGAGGTTACCCGCCAGTTGGGCGTGACCACGGTCAAAAGCTCGCCGGATCTAACCATGGTGGTGCATCTGACCTCGCCCAACGAACGCTATGACATGCTGTACCTGCGCAATTACGCCCTGCTGAACGTCAAGGATCAGCTGGCGAAGATTCCGGGCATCGGCAGTGTCGATATGTTCGGTTCGGGCGATTACGCCATGCGCATCTGGCTCGATCCGCAAAAGGTGGCCGAGCGCGGCATGACCGCTGACGAGGTGGTCGCCTCCATTCGCCGCCAGAACGTTCAGGTCTCGGCCGGCGTCATCGGCGGACCGCCCTATGGCGACAGCGTCGAGTTGCAATTGCCCATCAACGCCCAAGGCCGCCTGACCGACTCCGATCAATTCTCCGAGATCGTCATCAAGCGCGACGGCGGCGTGGTGACCCGCCTGAAAGATGTGGCCCGCATCGAGGTAGATGCCGCCCAATATGGCCTGCGATCCCTGCTCGACAACAAGCCGGCGGTGGCCATTCCGGTGTTCCAGGCCCCCGGCTCCAACGCCATCGAAATCTCCAATCAGGTCCGCGCCACCATGGCCGAGCTGAAGAAGAATTTCCCCGAAGGCCTGGATTACAGCATCGTCTATGATCCCACCGTCTTCGTGCGCGGCTCCATCGAGGCGGTGGTCCATACTCTGCTGGAGGCGGTGGCCCTGGTGGTCATCGTGGTGATCCTGTTCCTGCAAACCTGGCGGGCCTCGATCATTCCTTTGCTGGCGGTCCCGATCTCGATCATCGGCACCTTCGGCGCCATGTATATTTTCGGCTTTTCCATCAATGCCCTGTCGCTGTTCGGACTGGTCCTGGCCATCGGCATCGTCGTCGATGACGCCATCGTCGTGGTGGAAAACGTCGAGCGCAATATCGAGAACGGCCTTTCGCCCCGCGATGCCACCCTTAAAGCCATGCGCGAGGTAACCGGGCCGATCATCGCCATCGCCCTGGTCTTGTGCGCCGTTTTCGTGCCCATCGCCTTCATCAGCGGCCTGACCGGGCAGTTCTATCGCCAGTTCGCCCTGACCATCGCCTTTTCCACGGTCATTTCGGCTTTCAACTCCCTGACCCTGTCCCCGGCCCTGTCGGCCATCCTGCTTCGCGGCCATGACCAGCCGAAAGATTGGCTAACGAGAGGTATGGAGCGGGTTCTGGGCCGCTTCTTCAAGGGCTTCAACCGGGCCTTCCACAGCAGTTCGCAAGGCTATGGCCGCGGCGTTACCGGCATTTTGGGCCGCAAGTCCCTGGCCCTGGTAGTCTACGCTCTGCTGCTGGGAGCGACCTATGTGGGTTTCCAACAGGTGCCGCCGGGCTTCGTGCCGACCCAGGATAAGCAGTATCTGGTCAGCTTCGCCCAACTGCCCGACGGCGCCACCCTGGACCGAACCGAGGCGGTGATCCGCGCCATGTCGGACATCGCCCTGAAGGAACCGGGCGTCGAAAGCGCCGTGGCCTTCCCTGGCCTGTCCATCAACGGCTTCATCAACAGCCCCTCGGCCGGCATCGTCTTCGTCACCCTGAAGCCCTTCGAGGAACGGAAATCCGCCGATCTGTCCGGCTTCGCCATTTCCCAGCGGCTGCAACAGAAATATGCGGCGGTTCAAGATGCCTTCATCGCCATCTTCCCGCCGCCGCCGGTTCAAGGCTTGGGCACCATCGGCGGCTTCAAGCTGCAGGTGGAGGACCGTACCGACCAAGGTTATGAAGCCCTCGACGCCACCGTCAAGGCGATCCAGGCCAAGGCCATGAAGGCCCCGGAACTGTCCCGCGTCTTCTCCAGCTATAAGATCAGCACGCCCCAGCTTTATGCCGATCTGGATCGGACCAAGGCCGCCCAGCTTGGCGTCGATGTCCAAGACGTCTTCGACACCATGCAGATCTATCTGGGGTCTTATTACATCAACGACTTCAACAGATTCGGACGCACCTATCAGGTCATCGCCCAGGCCGACCGCCAGTTCCGCTCGAAGCCCGACGATATTTTGAAGCTGCAAACCCGCAATTACGAAGGTCGGATGGTCCCCCTTGGCTCGGTTCTGCAAGTCTCGGAAACCACCGGCCCCGATAACGCCATGCGCTACAACGCCTTCCGTTCCGCCGATATCAACGGCGGTCCGGCACCCGGCTTCTCCACCGGACAGGCCCAGATGGCCATGACCCGCATCCTGACCGAGACCCTGCCCAAGGGCATGGGCTTCGAATGGACCGAGTTGACCTATCAACAGATCCTGACCGGCAATACGGCCATGCTGGTCTTCCCGGTCTGCGTGCTGCTGGTCTTCCTGGTGCTGGCGGCTCAGTACGAAAGCCTGTTCCTGCCCGCCGCCATCATCCTGATCGTGCCCATGTGCCTGCTGTCGGCCATCACCGGCGTCTGGCTGACGGGGGGCGACAACAATATGTTCACCCAGATCGGCCTGTTCGTGCTGATCGGTTTGGCCTGCAAGAACGCCATTCTGATCGTCGAATTCGCCCGCGAGCTGGAAATCGACGGCATGGCCACGGTTCCAGCGGCCATCGAGGCGGCGCATCTGCGGTTGCGGCCAATCCTGATGACCTCCTTCGCCTTCATCATGGGCGTGGTGCCGCTGGTGCTGTCCTCGGGCCCGGGCGCTGAAATGCGTCACGCCATGGGCGTCGCCGTCTTCTTCGGAATGCTGGGGGTGACCTTCTTCGGATTGTTCCTGACCCCGGTGTTCTACGTCCTCATGCGCACGCTGGAAAAGCGCATCACCAAGACCGAAAAGGTGCATCACCATGTCTGATCTGACGAAATCCCACCTGGCGATGCTGCTGGCCGCCGTCTTGCTGTCGGGCTGCACCAGCCCGGTGGATCACCAGGAGTCGGGGATTGAAACCCCGTCCCTGTGGAGCCGTCTGACCGGGTCCGAGACGAAGTCTGCCGATCTGAACGCCCCCTTGGCTTCTGCTCCGGCCCTAGAGGTCGAGCAGGCATGGTGGCATCATTTCCGTGACCCGACTCTTGACGCCCTGATCACCGAGGCCATGGACAACAACAAGACCTTGCAAATTGCCAAGGCCCGTGTGGAAGAGGCCCGCGCTCAGCATGGCGTCACTCAGGCCAGCCTGTTGCCCGACATCAGCGTGACGGCCAGCAGCCAGCGCGGCAACCAGGGCTATGCCACCAACAACAAGCCAGTGAACATCTCCCAGGCCGATCTGCAGGCCAGTTGGGAGCTTGATCTCTTTGGCCGCAATCAGGCCCGCACCGCCGAGACCAAAGCCCTGCTGCAGTCCGAGGAGGCCACCAGCCAGGGCGTGCGCGTCGGTCTGCTGGCGGATATCGCCCGCAGCTATTTCGACCTGCGCAACGCCCAGCGCCAGATCGAGCTGACCCGTCAGAATCTGGAAACCCAGAAGCGGACCCTCGATCTGATCAAGGTCCAGCAGCAAGGGGCCATGGCCAGCGACTTCGATGTCCAACGGGCGGGAGCACAGGTCTCGGCTACCGAGGCCTTGCTGCCCACCTGGCAGACCGCCCGGGATGTGTCCCTGAACCGGCTCAACGTCCTGCTGGGCCATCCGCCCGGCAGCCGTGACGCCTTGCTGGAGCAGGGCGGAGAACTGAAGCCCCTTGATCCCCAGGTTCTGGTGGCAGCTCCGGCCAAGGTTCTGGCCAGCCGCCCGGATGTGCGGGCCGCCGAGCGCCGCTATGCCGCCAGCCTGTCGGCCAAGGATGCCGCCAGCGCCGAGCTGTTTCCCGATATCTCTCTGACCGCCCTATTCGGAGCCCAAAGTGCTACGCCCTTTTCCTCCACTCCTTGGGGGATCGGCGTCGGGCTGGTGCAGCCGGTGTTGAACTTCGGCCGTATCGAATCCCAGATCGACGCCGCCGACGCCCAGCAGAAGCAAGCCTTCCTGGCTTATCAGCAGACGGTCTTGGAAGCATTGGAGAACATGGAGAACGCCCTGTCCGGCTATGGCCATGAAGCGGGGCGCAATGTCTCTTTGACCACCGGCGTTGCGCAAAACCGCCGGGCCGTGGATTTGGCTCAACAGCAATATGCCAGCGGCTACACCGGCCTGCTCGACCTGCTGGTGTCTCAGCGCAACCTGCTGGAGGCGGAAGCGGCCCAGGCTTCCTCGGACGCCAGCCTGCGCAGCGATCTGGTGGCGATTTATGCCGCTGCCGGAGGAGGTTGGGGGCAGCCATAATTTAATCACACAGAGGGAGGGGATGAAAATATACTAGGGCATGGCCCCTCCTCCTCTCAAAGACCTGATCGCCTGCCCGGACTGCGACGCCTTGCATCGTCGCAAGCGGCTTGTCGCGGGAGAAAAAGCCCTCTGCAATCGCTGTGGGGCCGTGCTTTATCGTCACCCGGGCTTGAGCCCCAAGCAAATGCTGCCGCTGGTGATCGCCGCCCTGATCACTTTTCTGATCGCCAACGGCTTCCCCATCATTGGCCTGCAGGTTCAGGGGCAAAGCAACAGCGCCACCCTGTTCGGCAGCATCCTGGCCCTGTGGAATAATGGGCGCATGCTGGTGGCCACCCTGGTCTTCGCCACCACCTTGCTCTTTCCCCTGGTGGATCTGCTGTCCATGCTGGCCCTGCTGCTGCTGGTGCGGCGCGGACGGCCGGCGCGGCTCTGGCGTTTCGTGCTGGCTTTACGGCCCTGGAGCATGATCGAGGTCTTCATGCTGGGTCTGCTGGTAGCCTTGGTCAAATTGTCCCATATGGCCCATGTGCTGCCGGGCGTAGCACTTTGGGCCTTTGCCGTCCTGACCGTGCTGCTGGCGGTGATCCTGTCCTTCGATCCCCGTACCCTGTGGGATGATTCGCCATGCTGACCACCAGACAAGCCGGACTGGTCGCCTGCCCCCATTGCCGCCATATTGAACCGGCAGGAACCGCCCGCTGTCCCCATTGCCATGGAAAAATGGAGCAGCGCAAGGCCAACAGCCTGTCGCGGGTTTACGCCTATCTGATCGCCGCCGCCATTCTCTATATCCCAGCCAATCTACTGCCGGTGATGGAGACATCGACGCTGTTTTCGTCGAAAAAAGACACTATCCTCAGCGGCATCATCTATTTCTGGACCTCAGGGTCACAGGCACTGGCGGCGCTGATTTTCGTGGTCAGCATCATGGTGCCGCTGCTGAAGCTGGGGGTTTTAAGCACCCTGGCCTGGACGGTACATCATGGCTCGCCCAATCACCGTCACCAACGCACCGTCCTGTTCCGCATCGTCGAAGTTATTGGCCGCTGGTCCATGCTTGATGTTTTCGTGGTGGCTTTGATGGTGGGACTGGTTCACTTTCAGGGCGTAGCCGTCATCGAGGCCGGTCCGGGCGCTGCCGCGTTCGGGTCCGTGGTGGTTCTGACCATTCTGGCCGCCAGAAGTTTTGACCCGCGCCTGATTTGGGATAGCGTCGAGGATAATTGTGACTGACACCCCGCCGAACGAAAGCCTCGACACAGTACCTGCCCCTTTGGTGGAGCCGCCGCACCCTTGGCGTCCGTCGATGATTTGGGCGATCCCGCTGCTGGCCGCCGTGATCGGCCTGTCCCTGGTGGTGCAGACCCTGTGGCAAAGAGGCCCGACGATCACCGTCAGCTTCGCCTCGGCCGAAGGCATCGAGCCCGGCAAGACCAAAGTCAAATTCAAGAATGTCGACATCGGCGACGTCAAGGCCGTGCGCCTGAGCAAGGATCGATCAAGGGTCGATGTCTCTATCGATCTGGTCAAGGAGGCAGCCCCCTTCGCCGTGGTCGACAGCCAGTTCTGGGTGGTGCGCCCGCGTTTTGCCGGCACCGGCATTTCCGGCTTGGGCACATTGCTGTCCGGCCCCTTCATCGGCGTCGATGGCGGTCGTTCCGCCGAAAGCAGCGACCGCTTCACCGGCCTTGAGGCTCCTCCGGTGGTGGCCTCGGACGTTCCTGGCCGGCGCTTCCGGCTGTTGGCCGAGGACATCGGCTCGCTGGACGTGGGCTCTCCCGTCTATTTCCGTCGCATCGAGGTCGGCCATGTGGAAAGCTTCGCCCTGGAGCCCGATGGCCGCCACATCGCCTTGGGCATCTTCGTCAAAGCCCCCTATGACCATTTCGTCACCACCGACAGCCGCTTCTGGCATGCCAGCGGCGTCGATCTGCGGATGGATAGCTCGGGCCTGAAGCTGCAAACCCAGTCGCTGGCCACTGTTTTGTTGGGCGGCATCGCCTTCGAGTCGGCCCCCAGCCCCGATGCCGCCACCCAAGCCGCCGTTGGCAGCAGCTTTTCACTGGCGGCGGATCATCAGCAGGCCATGAAGGCCCCCGATGGAGTTTCCGAAACCTTCATCCTGCATTTCCGCCAGTCGGTCCGGGGCTTGTCCATCGGCGCCCCGCTGGACTTTCGCGGCGTGGAAATCGGCCAGGTGCGCTCCATCGATCTGAAGTTCGATCCCTCCACCGACGATTTTTCCACCCCCGTCCTGGTGGATATCTATCCTGACCGGCTGATCCAGCAAAAGTCTGCCTCGGACAATGACCGCGCCCACCGGGCCATTCACCTAGCCGAACTGATCAGGCGAGGCCTGCGGGCCCAATTGCGCACCGGCAGCTTGTTGACCGGACAGCTTTATGTGGCCCTGGATTTCTTCCCGGCGGCGGCTCCGGCGCGCTTCGACGCCAAGGCCGAACCCCTTGAGCTGCCCACCGTGCCAAGTGATCTGGAGGAACTGCAAAAGCAGGTCCAGTCCATCTTGCAGAAGCTGGACAAGATCCCCTTCGATACCCTGGGCGAGGATGCTCATCATGTCATGGTCAGCCTGGACGCCAGCCTGAAGAACATCGACACCCTGACGAAACGCACCGACAACGACGTTCTGCCGGAAATCCGCGACAGCCTGCGCGAGCTGCAAAAGACCATGCAGGCGACCCAAGCGACCCTGGCCGAGGATTCCCCCATGCAGCAAGATACCCGTCAGGCCCTGCGCGGGGTGGCCGAGGCGACCCGCTCGCTGAAGGCCCTGACCGACAGCCTGGATCGCCATCCCGAATCCCTGGTTCGCGGCAAGAAGGAAGATGGCCGATGAAATCCGTTCAGACCGCCCTGCTGGCCCTGGCCGTCTTAACCTTAAGTGGCTGCGGCTCCTCGCCGCCGGTCCATTATCACGCCTTGAATGCCGCAAGCCCGCCGCAGAGCTCGGGCAGCGCCCGGCTGTTGGTGGAAATCCTGCCGATCGCCTTGCCTGAGCGCCTGGACCGGGTGGAAATGGTTCTAAACACGAGTGCGGGACAGCTTGATGTGCGCGACAGCGATCATTGGGCTGCCCCTCTGTCCGACGAAGTCCGCCAGCTTCTCAGCGATGCCTTGTGGGATCGGCTGCAGGCCTCGGACACCTATCAGGCCCCGGTGGCTGCCAATGCCAGCGGGCTGAGCCAATATCGTCTGGCCCTGCGGATCGAGCGGTTCGAGGCCGTACCGGGTCGTAACGCCCTGGTCCAGGGCTCCTGGACCGCCCGACGGCTGCCCCAGGGACAATCCGCTACCTGCCGCGCCAGCATTTCCGTGCCCTTGCCCGCCACTTCGACAGAAGCAGCAGCCACGGCACTCTCCGACGGGACGGCGCAACTGTCGCGTCTGGTGGCCGACAGTATCGACCGTTTGAACCAGAACAATAGCAACGCCTGCCCGCCGGGAGCTTCGTAATCTGCTTACGGCAGGTCTTCGGCGGCTGTCCAGGCGGACTGCCGGTGCTCAAGCTTGCGCTCCGAATCCTTCTTCGTAAGCAGCCAACGGGC
>Ga0302193_10003571_pt1 | contig 12488 bp, 13 predicted proteins | sample II_Bog_E3_3_FD_200228 | JGI IMG/M metagenome (GOLD analysis project Ga0302193, IMG submission 200228) | Peat permafrost microbial communities from Stordalen Mire near Abisko, Sweden - II_Bog_E3_3 | ecosystem: Environmental > Terrestrial > Soil > Wetlands > Peat | place: Sweden: Abisko...
TCGATTCCCCTTGCGAAAGCAACCCCACAGCTTTCCGCCGTGGACTGTGCGAAGGGGCACGGCTTCAGTCGTGCCAAAAGTTGCCCAAAAAGAGATGGGGTTTTAACCCCTGCGGAAAGTCCTTCGCGATCACCCGGCTGACCGAAATCATTCTCAAAACATCGATTCCCCTTGCGAAAGCAACCCCACAGCTTTCCGCCGTGGACTGTGCGAAGGGGCACGGCTTCAGTCGTGCCAAAAGTTGCCCAAAAAAAGATGGGGTTTTAACCCCTGCGGAAAGTCCTTCGCGATCACCCGGCTGACCGAAATCATTCTCAAAACATCGATTCCCCTTGCGAAAGCAACCCTCCGGGTAGATCATCGTATTGCCTCCCCAGAAAACTTTTCGCGGTTTTGAAAAGTACGGAGAACATTGTGCGTAATCATATTCCCGCAGTCTTACTCCTCGCAGTTTGCCCGCTTATAATCGCCCAGCAGCCGACCCCCACCCCCGAAACCCCAGCAGCGCCCACGCAGGCATCCGCATCCGCTCTGCCCCCTCCGCACACGCTCATGGACGGCACACCCGTCAAGTTGCGGCTCAGCGAAACGATCTCCTCCTCCGATGCAAAGGTCGGCCAGGAGGTCCCGTTTGAAGTGGTCGAAGACATCAGCGTAGACGATGTCGTTGTGCTTCCCAAGGGAGCAACAGCGATAGCGACCGTAACCGAAGCCGACCACAAGAAAAGCATGGGCCGCGCTGGAAAGCTGAACATCTCCATCAGCTATGCGCGCCTGAAGGACCAGGAAAAGGCGGCACTGAGAGCGACGAAGGAAACTAAAGGCGGAGGACATGTCGGAGCAATGACCGGAGCGATTGTGGCTACAGCAATTGTGTTCTTTCCCGCCGCTCCCCTGTTTCTTTTCATCCACGGCAAGGACATAAGCATCCCCCAGGGAACTGAGATCACGGCCTTCGTCGAAGGCGACATGCATCTGGACATGAGCAAGTTTGCACCCGCTCCAATGGCAGCAGTTCCGGCGCTAGCCGCTGCGCCTGCCGTTGCCCAGGCCGCGCTCTCCATCGATTCAACCCAGCCCGGCGCAGACATTGAGATTGACGATGCCTTTGTCGGCAACACGCCCTCGACCGTATCCGTCGCCCCCGGAACCCACAAGATCACCGTCAAGAAGAAAGGCTTCACCGACTGGACGAAGACTCTCAACGTCACCGGCGGATCCGTTCATCTGAACGCCGAGTTGGAGCAAGCTCCACCACCACAGTAACCGCCGCTCACATCCCCCCGTCCAATCCCTACGCACTTGCCAAATCGGGGCGTTTGGCCGATCATTGCCCCACTTCCCCTTTGAAGCTTTGCCGGTTCTGAAACAAAGGAGAAGCCGTATGCGCAAGACCCTTTTCGCACTTCTATTTCTGGCATTCTGCCCTTTTCTTGCCGCCCAACAATCCCTCAACAACGATGCCATCATCAAGCTCGTGAAGGCCGGCCTCTCGGACGATTTGATCGTCACCACCATCTCCGCCTCGGCCGGAACCTACGACACCTCCACCGACGGCCTGATCGCCCTCAAAACCGCCGGCGTCAGCGACAAAATCGTCGCGGCCATGGTCTCCAAGGCCTTCGCACTGCCCCCGGCCCCTGCCGCCCTCGTACCTCCGCCACCCCCGGTTGCCGACCCGGACGACCCAGCCTCGCCCCACGAGGCGGGCATCTATATCTTCAGCAGTCAAGCTCCTGCCGGATCGAAGATGGCGATGCTTGAACCCTCGGTTTACAGCCAGGGAAAAACTGGAGGCCTTTTCGCCACGGCAATGACCTACGGTATCGCCAAGGCAAGCATTAAAGCGGTCATTCGCAATGCCCATTCCAACGTCCGCGTCACCGATCCGAATGTCGTGTTCTATTTCTTCTTTGAGCAGCAGAACGCAGGTCTCAGCGAGGCGCAGAAGCCGTTTGGCGGAACCAGCACTCCGAATGAGTACACGCTTCTTCGCTTCGACGTGAAGAAGGACACCCGTGAAACCACCACCGGCAAATTCAATGCCTACGGCGGCACCGGCGGAACCGACGACAAGGCCATGGTCGCCTTTACCTACGCCAAGCTGAGGCCCGGCGCGTACAAAGTCACGCTGACCGCGCCGCTCACAACCGGGGAATATGGCTTTGTCTCGCCGAGCGGCGGATTGGTTGTTGGCACCATGATGGGCGGCGCCAGCGTCGCGGGGACTAGCCGCGTCTTTGACTTCGGCGTCAATTGAGAGTGCTCGCCCGGCGGGGCGCCCGTACCCGCTGAGCTGTGTGCCGGTCTGGAGTGCACAACGGAGCGCTCGCCCAGGGTGATACCGTAAATCTGACGGCACTCATGCACCGACGCACCCGCAGAACGCTTTGGATATTGGCCGCGGTCCTGCTCCTTCTGGCCGCGGCTATCTTCCTGCGCTCCAAAGCCCCGCCAGAGGCCGCGCGCCTTTTGCCTGAATCCGAAGGCATCCTCTACTTCAACCTCAAGCCGGTCCACGCCTTCGCCCACAAAGCCCTCAAGCCGCCCCAGCGCGTCCCCGACTACCAGAAATTCGTTGACGCCACCGGCATTGACTGGGAGCGCGACCTCGACCAGGTCGCCGTTGCCCTGCATCGCATGCCAGACCCCCACGGACCCAACGGACCCGTCGCCTATTCCATGGTCCTCGTCGGCAAGCTCACCGGCCAGCACCTCAATACATGGCTTGAGACCAACGCCACCGCGCGCGACTCCTACGCCGGACACACCATCTACAGCATCCCCTCTGACGGCCGCACCGTCCGCGTCGCCCAGATCGGCTATGACATGCTGGCCATCTCCAACTACCCCACCCCTGAAATGATCCACTCCATGCTCGACCGCCATCGCACCGCCGCGCTGCCCATCGCCGGCTCCTCGCTGCTGGCCCAGCACTACCACGACGTCCCCCTGCTCGCCCTCGCCTGGGGCATCGGCCAAATCGGCCTGCCCCTCTCCGAAAGCGGCGCCATCCACGTCTTCGGCGTCGATCTCCCCCTGCAGGACGACTCCCTCATCGTCGCCAGCGTCACCCCCTCGCTGCCCCTCGCCGGCTCGCTCAACATCAAGGTGGAAGACATTGCCCCCACTGACCAGGCCGCCGAATCCCAGGCCGCGTCCCTCGCCACCCTGATCACGCTGGCCCGCACGCTCTCCTCCCCGCTCGCCAAAAACACCGCCAACGAAGGACTCGACCAGCTCCTCAACACCGCCGCCGTCACCCAGCATCGCAACCGCGTCGTCGTCACCGCCTCCATCACCCCAGCCCAGCTTTCCAGCATGGCAGCAAGCGCGCAACAGTAACGCGGAGCTATCTGCGGGCGTCAGCGACGTTGACGGAGTTATAGCGGTTTCAGGATTGCCGTACCCAAAGGGAATACACTCAAGTCGACGCGACCCCAAGGAGCGGCGACCTCGCAGTAGTGCAGATAGGGTATACCTATCCTGAAACCGCTCTAACTACGCTATCGCGCCCTTCACAACCAGGTCTTCGTGTACGGCCATCGCGTCGGACGCAGCATGATGTACTGCGCCACGCGCGGCTTCGTGCCCCTGTTCGGACTGCTGCCGTGGGGCAGAGCCTGGTGCCAGATCACCAGGTCGCCGGCCTTCCCTGCAATCGGCACAAACCCCGGATGCCGCGTGATCGCCCGCCGCGGATCGTCGCCCGCGGGCAGCTCCTTCAGCCACTGTTCCAATCTGCGGTGAAATCCCGGAATGCAGTTGAAGGCTCCCTGCTCCGCTGGCGTATCGGTGAGATACAGAATCCCCTGCACCCCAAAGCAGTGCGGGGGCGCCAGCGTCATATCCCAGTGAATATGCGGACCGGGAAACCGCCAGTCGGCGCGCTCCGGCGGGTTCAGTCCGCCCTGGTCAACCGTGGACCAGAGATCCTCGCGCCCCCACAACTGCGCAAAAGCCTTCACCAGCCGCGGCGCACGGCGGTTGGACAAAAACGCCGGATGCCGCAGCAAAGGAACCCATATGCTCTTGCCAAATTTGTTGCCATACCACGTGGATGGATCGTCCGGATCCGCCCCGAGAAACTCATAAATCGCCGCGGCAGCCGCATCGCGATCTGCCGGATCCACCGCGTCGTGCACTACCACGTAGCCATGCTCATCCCAGAAGGCCAGTTCTTCCGCCGTCAGCCCCTGCACATCGTCAAGGCTACCCGCCGCCGAGCCCACCAGCCGGCCATTCAGCGCATCGCGCAGCCGCGTGAGTCGCGCCTCTTCCACCTCCCCGCCATTCGTCGCCAGAATCCACTCTTCAAACGCCCTAAAATTCGGCGCCGACGTCCCGTGGAGAAACCGCGAAGTCTCCAGCAGATTCAGCCCCAGCCCGGAGAGCAGCGTGTTGTCGATATCCCATTCGCCCGTATCTTCCACGGGCTTCGCAATCCGCTGCCCATCGCGCGGCGCCTGGCGCTGCCAATAACGATAAAGATCCGGAATCCCCAGCAGACCCCCATTCCCAGGCATGCTCTCTTCCGCGCTGCCTGGCTTCGCCGTATTATTCGCCGTCTCCATTGCGCTGTGATCCTCTCCCTCAAGAATGGTATCCGCTTGCGGCAGGTGCCCCACTCATCCCGGTATCCGGACTGTGCCCGTTCATCGCGGCTTTGTGCGATGAGCGGGTCCTCGGACAACGCCCCCGCCAACTTGCCAACCCGCCATGTGCGCGAAGCGCACGCCAACTCGCTGCCTTTATCCCAACAATCCAATGATTCTGGCCATACCTGCCGCACACCCGATAAGATCGAATCCGCATCCCAACCTTCCCCCAGGAGACCACCCATGGCCAACATCGTCGTCACCGGCGCCAGCCGAGGCATCGGCCTCATCGCCGCGCTCACCCTCGCCCGCGCCGGACACACCGTCTACGCCACCATGCGCAATCCCAGCCGTGCGCCAGAGCTCGCCGAAACCGCCGCGAAGGAGAGCCTGCCCCTCCACGTCTCCGCCATGGACGTCGACTCCAATGAATCCGTCACGGACGGCTTCGCAGCCATCTCCACCCACGCCGGCGAAATCGATGTCCTCGTCAACAACGCCGGCATCGCCCGCGCCGGATCCACCGAGGAGCTGCCCCTGTCCGAATTCCGCGCCGTCATGGAGACCAACTACTTCGGCGCGCTGCGCTGCATCAAGCAAGTCATCCCGCAGATGCGCCGGCGCCGCAGCGGCCTCATCGTCAACGTCACCTCCGTCGCCGGTAAGCTCTCCACCTCGCCGCTCGGCGCATACGCCGCCACCAAGTTCGCACTTGAAGCCCTCTCGGAATCGCTGGCGCAGGAGATGAAGCTGTTCGATGTGCGCGTCGCCATCGTCGAACCGGGCGTGATCGATACGCAAATGGCCAATGAAATCGAGGAGCCCGCGGTTCCTACCCTCTATCCCGGCCAGCGCCGCATGGCCAACTACTTTGCCGCCGCGCTGCGCAAACCCACGCCCCCGCTCGTAGTCGCCGAAACCATTCAGCACATCGTCGAGAGCGGCACCTGGCAACTGCGCCACCCCGCCGGTCCTGAGGCAGCGGCGACGCTTGCCTCCCGCGCCGCCACTCCCGACGAGGCCTACATCGCCGTCCACGGCCTCGCCGACGACAACGCCTGGTACGACATCATGGAACAGACCACCGGCTGGAAAATCCGACCCTAGAACCAAGGCCGTTGCCACTCTCGCTGGATGCATTCAGCTATGAGGCACCGGCCGTATCGACGCCACAATCGCGTTCACTTCGGCCTGAGACACAAACGGCGCATTGTTCTCTTTACGATGAAGCGAGATTTCATACCGCCGGTCGTTTCGATCAAAAAGCACGAGCCAAACCTCGTAGGGAGCGACGGCGGGATTGCCGAATTGAAACCCGTGCAATTCATTCGCGTTGATTTGATAGATGGCCTTGGCATCGTGCATTTCAATCAACTTAAGTGTCAACAAAACAGTTCTTCTACTGCTCTGCGTGAATGTCGCCCACCAATTCGAATTGGCCGGCGCTACCGCTATAGCGGTTTCAGGATTGCCGTACCCAAAGGGAATACACTCAAGTCGACGCGACCCCAAGGAGCGGCGACCTCGCAGTAGTGCAGATAGGGTATACCTATCCTGAAACCGCTCTAACACCCGCGAGGCGGGGCTAACTCCGCTACTCTCCTAACTCCGCTCCCTACCTGCTCAGCCCCAGCGCCTCCACCGTAGCCGGGTCCGGCACAGCCGCCTCGCCGCCCTGCTTCGTCACCACGCCGAAGTTGGCGCGATAATCCCACATCGCCCAGCCAATTCCATCTGCCTCAAGCGCCGTCCGCACGTCGTGAATCCAAGCGTTGCGCGAGGCCGGGTCGGAGTGATCGCGGAACACGCCAAACTCGTTGCAGATCAGCGGCACGCCGTTTTCCTTGCCCCATGCCGCCGCCTCGTCGATCGTCAGCTTGATCCGGTGCGCGTCCCAGTGGTCCAGCCAGTAGCGCTCCAGCTCATAGCGGCTCAGCGGGTCGGGAACCTGCTTCAGCGACTCCGCCAGCGAGCTCTCCGTCGCCGGATACGGAATGTTATGCGTCAGCCTCCACCAGCCCACGGCCCATCCCGCGCCCTGGTGCGTAAACTCGTGCGGATCGTAGAAATGGAAGTTATAAATCACGTTGCCGTCGGGCAGCACCTGCTGCGTCAGCAGGTCCACAATGTCGGAGTAGTTCGGCCCCGTGGCAATGATCGTGTGCCGCGGTGCAACCTCGCGAATGGCATCTGCCACCCGCGCCTGAATCCCCGCCCAGCGGTACGCGTCGTTCACCTCCGGCTCGTTCATGATCTCGAAGAAGACCCGTTCCGGATCGCGCACGGCAAAGTGTGCGGCCAGGCTCCGCCACAGCATCGTCATGTGGTCCACGCCGTCGTTCCCGGTGCGCAGCGGCAGCTTGAAGCCGTCCTCGGGATGCAGATCGATGGTCACCGCCAACCCGTCGGCCAGCATGGCGTCCACAGCGCGATCGAGGCGGCCCACAAAGTCGGCATTCAGTCCATCTTTGCCGCGCGGATACTGCTCCAGCGGCGTGGCGTCAATGCTCAGCCGCACGTTGTCGAAGCCCATCTTCGCAATCAACGCAATATCGCCGGCGTCGGTGAACGTGTCGGTGTGGTGCGTCGAGTAGTCGTTGGGAGACTGCGAAAACCAATGCGACACGTTGATGCCGCGCTTCAAGTGCTGCGCGCGCGCAAAGGCGGTCTTCACATCGGCCGCGTGATCCTGCGCAACTGCAGGTAAGGTCGAGAACAGAATAAGCGAAAGGCAACCGGCAATTAATCGCATGGGACCCACTCCTCAATAAACACTGCAACCGATCAACAATACTACCGTTGGCCGCATCAACAAAAACGGCTCCCACGTGGGGAGCCGCCAGGCTGCTGAAGAATTCCGGCTCGACCTACTGTCCTGTCCCTAAAGTCCATCACATAAAATGACCTGTCATCCTGAGCGAAAGGGGCCCAAACGCTTTTCAGTTCCGGGGTCCCCAAAGAGCGGTCTGTGCTCTTTGGGGTGGAGTTTGGGGGTGGTGAGTCGAAGGACCTGCATTTGCACCTTGAAATTTATGCTACGAATTTCAGCGACAGGACACTATAGCGGTTTCAGGATTGCCGTACCCAAAGGGAATACACTCAAGTCGACGCGACCCCAAGGAGCGGCGACCTCGCAGTAGTGCAGATAGGGTATACCTATCCTGAAACCGCTCTAGATGTGCGAAGCGGCACGACTTCACAGCTTGCGGAAAAACTCGTTCGGGCGGTAGGCCGGGGATTTATCCCCGGCATAAAGCCAATTAAATCAACAAGGGCTTCAGCCCCTGAGGTATGCTTTTGCCGAGTTTCGCCCAAAACCAGGCCTTTTTCCGCAGCCTGTTCGGTCGTGCCATAAGCCGTTGAAAATGAGAGAAAGGGCTTTAGCCCCTGCACATTTCCCGCGGATTCGCTCAGCATTCCAAAAATCCCGATTCTATTTCTTCCCCGGCGGCGCAAGATCCGCGTCCAGATTAGCCACCTGTTCATAGGTGCTGCGCAGATACTTGTGCGGATTCACGGGAACATTGTGCACGCGCACTTCATAGTGCAGGTGCGGGCCGGTCGCGTGGCCTGATTGGCCCACGTAGCCGATCACCTGGCCGCGCACCACATGCTGGCCCGGCAGCACCGCGATCGCCGAGAGATGTCCGTAGACCGTCAGCAGGTCGTGGCCGTGGCTCAGCACCACCTGCCGCCCATACCCCGCGCCCTCTGAAATCCCGGTTGCCTCGCCATCGGCGGATGCCCGCACCGGCGTGCCGTAAGGCGCTTCAATATCGATGCCGGAGTGGAATTTTCCTTCTCCGTTAAAGGGATCTTCGCGCTCGCCAAAGCTCGAACCTACGCGGCCCTCAACCGGCCAGATGGATGGCGCATCGGCAAAAACCGTCCAGTCGCCGGCAAAACTGGGCGTAAGCCCGCCTTCCAGGGCCCGCGAGACCTGGCCGGAAAGCGCCTGGGTCCGCAGGGCATATAACTGGTCGATGGATTGCTTCACCTGCTGCTGATTCAGATCGTCGGAGACCGCAAGCGCCGAAGCCGCGGGCGCCAGCGCGGCGCTGGCCGCAGCCTTCGGGGCGGACGCCACCAAGCGGTTCTGCTTCAGCCCGTAGAGCGCGGTCACTTCACTTGCCAGGGCTCCCAGCGAAGCCACTTGTACATCGCGGTCATGCGCAATCTGGGCCATTTGCTTATAGCCCTTGCGCAGATTCTCCCGCTCTTCTCGCACCTGGTTGAAACTTTCCGTCTTGAGCAACATCCTTGTATACGAACCGGCCAGGCCGACAATGGTGAATGCTCCCACCAGCGCCGCGGCAACAAATCCGTAGGCGTAGCGCAGAGGCAGGGGAATCTTGCGGATCCGCCCGTCTTCATCTCTGGCTACGAAAAGAATGTAATAGCGTTTGCGCAGCATCTTTGCCTCTCATCCCTGAAACCGCCAGGGCCGCAATTCGCCGAGTACTCATAAAAGCGCAGGGCATAAGGGCCGGACTCGGCCCGCGATTCGGTACAGGTCCAGCACTACTTGGCAGGGACGTGTCTGAAAAGGGTAACAAACTGTCCCGTAAAGGGTCAACGAAATCCAGTGCAAAAACCCTTTTCTGTACAGCAATGACCAACATATTTCAATTTGGAACTCGATTTCCACAGTTCTTCGACGCGCCGCATGCCCGAGCTGCTCAATCGCCTCAGCCCTCCCGATCCTACCCCGACCCGTCCGTGCGATCCTGAGAGCACCATGAAAGTCCTTCTCGCCATCGTTGTCGCTGTCGTCATCGCCGGCTCCCTCTTCGCCGATTACAAATGGCGTCAATGGATCGCCGCCCGCAAACGCGATCGCCAATAGCCTTATCGGCAATTTCCGTCTCTCCCGTTACAATGTCAGCTAGGGAGCCGTCCAACCACTATGCCTTTCTTGCCTCGCCTTGCCCGAATTTCAGCCCTGATTGTCCCAGCCCTGGCCCTCGCCGTGCTTCTGTCCGCGTCAGCCGCCCACGCCCAGTTCGCCGCGCCGCCACCAGGAACCCAGGTCCACGACCCCGCCGCGCTCCGTCCCCCCGCCGGCGCCCGCGTGGCCATCGTCGAGTTTGAAGACCTCGAGTGCCCCGACTGCGGACGCGCCAATCCCATCCTCAAGCAGGCCGCCGCCACCTACCACATCCCCTGGGTCCGCCACGACTTCCCCCTCCCCTTCCATAACTGGAGCACCTTGGCCGCCGTCAACGCCCGCTGGTTCGACCTAAAATCCAAAGCACTCGGCGACGAATACCGCGACGCCGTCTTCGCTAACCAGCCCTCCATCACCAGCCCTGAAATCCTGGCCACCTTTACCGCAAAGTTCGCCACCGACCACAAAATCTCGCTCCCCTTCGCCCTCGATCCCCAGGGCAAACTCATCGCCGAGGTCAAGGCCGACTACGCGCTCGGCCAGCGCATCGGCATCGAGCACACCCCCACCATCTGGGTCGTCACCGCCAACAACACCAAGGGCGCGCCCTTCGTTGAAGTGGTCGACCGCACCAAGCTCTACCAGCTCATCGACGAAGCCCTCGCCGAAACCGCCGGCAAATCAAAGTAGTCGTCTGTGCGAGCGGATATCGAGCGTCTGCCCCACCGCAAGGGTTGCCCCATCCTTCGCGCTTTTTACTTCCCCACCGGCATTGCCGACCCACGGGGTATGAAACTGTGCCCCATCCATCGGACGTTTTTGTTTTTGTCCGATGGGCGGGAGTCCCTGGAACTCCATGAAGACTCCTTGTTTTGTTGAATTTACATTTTGTTTCTTCCCGGGATGGGCGCGAACCATGAAGCCTATACCCAGTAAATCCCCGCTAACTTGCCAACTCGCCATGTCCGCGCAGCGGACGCTAACTCGCCAATCTGCCATACCGGCTTTTGTGCAGTCGGACGCTACAATGTCCCAAGGTGAGCCGTCCAACCATCATGCCCAGACCCACTTCCCCATTCCGGCGCACATTCCCTGCCGTCCTGCTCCTCCTCGCCGCGGCAGCCGCTCACGCCCAATTCAACGCGCCGCCCACCCAGGTCCATGACGCCTCAGCGCTTCATCCGCCCCCCGGCGCGCGCGTAGCCATCGTCGAATTCGTCGACATGGAATGCCCTGTCTGCGCCACCACCACGCCCATCGTTGAAGCCGCCGCCGCCAAGTACAAAATCCCCCTCGTCCGCCACGACTTCCTCATCCCCGCCCACGCCTGGAGCCCCATCGCCGCCACCAACGCCCTCTGGTTCGACCTCCAGTCCCGCACCCTCGGCCTCCAGTATCGCGACGCCGTCTTCGCCGCCCAGCCCACCCTCTACAACAACCCCGACCTGCTCCGCCAGTTCACTGAAAAATTCGCCGCCGCCCACCACGTCGCGCTCCCCTTCGCCATCGACCCCCAGGGCAAGCTCCTCGCCCAGGTCAAGACGGACAGCGAGCTCGGCATCCGCCTCGGCATTGAGCACACCCCCACCGTCTTCGTCGTCACCACCAGCAAGACCCGCCCCTACATTGAAGTCCAGCGCCCCGCCGAGCAGCTCTACACCGTAATCGACCAGGCCCTCGCCGACACCGGCTCCCCCAGTCCCGCCAGCTCCGCCCCAACCCCAGAACCCGCAGCCGCTGGACCCGCAACCCAGCCCAGCGCCTCCAACTCCGCACCCATCACCGCACCCACCCAGCCCGTAGCCTCCACGCCAGCCTCAAGCCCAGCCGCAATGCCAACTGCCGGCCAGCCCCCAACACCCGTCAGCCACCCGTTTCCGATTAAGATTCTGCTGGCCTGGTGTGCATTTGCGGCCATTCTGGCCTTCTCTCTTTTTGCGTTGATGAAGAAGCGGAAGCGGAACTAGGCAACGCGAACCCGCGCAATCCAAGCGCCGCCTGCGCGAATCCGCCATGGACGCGCACTGTATCAGGGTATGACTTCAGTCATGCCGAAAATACGCCCAAAAATGAGAGAGAAGGGGCTTCAGCCCCTGCCGAACGACGTTCCAATCTACCCGCAAACCGCGGCCCACCGTGTCTTTCTAATCCCTAATCCCTATTCCCTGTTCCCTAGTCCCTAGTCCCTAAATCTGTATCTTCACCAGCTCCGCCCCAGCCCCGTCCATCCCCGGCGAAATCGTGCTAGTCTGCGGCGCTCTCCAGTGGTCGATATGGCTGATCCGGTGCACGCACCCAATCGTGCAATTCGGCGCGCAGCTCTTCGCCGTCAAAAACTCCCGCTTCACGTCCGCGGTCGTATATTCGGCCAAAGGCACGCCCGGAAACCCGCGCTGCTGGCTGCAATAGTGCACCAACCCGTCTTCACATATGTATAAATACCGCGACCCCGCCCTGCACCGCCAGTCGTTCGGCTGCCCCTCGGCAATCGCCTTCTGAAACTTGTCAAACTGCGCGTAGTTGGTCTTTTTCCGATTCGTCATCTCGAAGTAGACCTGCGCCTCTGCCGGCTTCAGCGGCTTCAGTTGCCCGCTCCCATCGTGAATAATCCCGATCGTCGACTCAAACCCCAGCTCCAGCGCCCGACGCCCAATCACCAGCGCATCCTGTGGATTTTTAAATCCCCCGCCCACCACCGAATTGATATTCACGTGAAACTCGGCATGATCGGCCAGCATCTGCAGCTTCTTGTCCAGGACTTTAAGGCTCTTCTTTGAAACCTCGTCCGGCTCCAGGTTATCGATCGAGATCTGCATGTGGTCCAGCCCGGCCCGGTTCAGCCGCTCAATCCTCTCGACGTTCAGCAGATACCCATTCGTGATCATCCCGGCAATCGCGCCCGTCTTGCGCATCCGCCGGATAATGTCGTCCAAATCGGGATGCGTCAGCGGCTCCCCGCCCGAAATCCCGATCATGGCCGTCCCCAGCCGTCCCAGGTGGTC
>Ga0302193_10003578_pt1 | contig 12481 bp, 7 predicted proteins | sample II_Bog_E3_3_FD_200228 | JGI IMG/M metagenome (GOLD analysis project Ga0302193, IMG submission 200228) | Peat permafrost microbial communities from Stordalen Mire near Abisko, Sweden - II_Bog_E3_3 | ecosystem: Environmental > Terrestrial > Soil > Wetlands > Peat | place: Sweden: Abisko, Stordalen...
CACTCCAGCGGCACACTGGTGCAGGGAGCGAACCCAGGCGCGGCCAACGCCGGCGCGGCCTTCGCCGCCAACCTCGGCGGAGGCCTCGACCTGCGCGCCAGTCCACGCTTCTCGGTGCGGCTGATCGAAGCAGATTACCTGCTGACCACCTTTGACAACGGATCCAACAACCACCAAAACAACCTGCGCATCGGCGCCGGCGTGGTGGTTCACTTCTGAACTTTGCGGGTGCGCCGGCTTCTCAGGCTGCGCTCGGCTGGAAATGCGGGGAACCCTGCCCTAGCAGGGCATGTGGCAGCCCCGAATCGAAGGAACGGCAAAGAAGCCAGTCTTTACATCCCACCCTTGGCCCTGCCACACTTGAAGCGTGGACACCCAGACAATCGTCATTCTCGATTTCGGTTCGCAATACACGCAACTGATTGCGCGGCGCATTCGCGAGCAGAACGTCTTCTCCGTAGTGCTGCCCTGTACGGCGCCTCTCAATGAGATTCAAGCCTTGCATCCCCTGGGGATCGTTCTCTCGGGGGGGCCATCGTCCGTATACGACTCGGATGCGCCTGCGGCCGATGCGAAAGTTCTGCAACTGGGCGTACCTGTGCTCGGTATTTGCTATGGGCTCCATTTCATCGTGCATCACCTCGGCGGGAAAGTTCGGTCAGGTCAAAAGCGGGAATACGGTCACGCCGAAGTGACGATCGAGGACGGCGCAACGCCTTTGTTTGCCGGGCTGCCAGCGACTCTCGCTGTGTGGATGAGCCACGGAGACGAGGCTCTGGAGCTGCCTGCGGGCTTCAAGCGCACTGCGGTTACATCCAACGCGCTGGCTGGGATTGCCAACGAGGAGCGGCGCATCTGGGCGGTGCAGTTTCACCCCGAAGTACACCATACGCCAATGGGTCCGCAACTCATCAAGAATTTTGTATTCAACATTTGCGGCGCGGCGGGCGACTGGACTCCGGCGCATTTCATTCAGACCACAGTCGCCGGGATTCGGGAGAAAGTCGGGGTGGGACACGTGATCTGCGGGCTTTCGGGCGGGGTGGACTCGTCGGTGGCGGCGGTGCTGGTGCACAAGGCCATCGGCAGCCAGTTGACGTGCGTCTTCGTCAACAATGGCGTCCTCCGCAAGAACGAGTTCGCAAGCGTGCAGAAGAACCTGCGCGACAAGCTGGGCCTGCATATCGTCGCCGTGGACGCGAGCGAGCGGTTTCTGGAGAAGTTGGCTGGGGTGACCGACCCCGAGACCAAGCGCAAGCGCATCGGCGCTGAGTTCATTGCCGTCTTTGACGATGAAGCCAAACGCATTGCGAAAGAGACTGGCGGTGTGGATTGGCTGGTGCAGGGCACACTGTATCCAGACGTAATCGAGTCAAGCAGTGTGAAGGGCCCCAGCCAGACCATCAAGAGCCACCACAACGTGGGCGGGCTGCCGCTGGGCATGAAGCTGAAGCTCATTGAGCCGCTGCGCGATCTCTTCAAGGATGAGGTCCGGCGCATTGGCCGTGACCTTGGCATGCCGGACGACATTCTGGGCCGCCAGCCATTCCCCGGCCCCGGCTTGGCGGTGCGCATCCTGGGCGAGGTAACGCCGGAGCGAGTGGCGCTGCTCCAGGAAGCCGACGAGATTGTGGTTGCCGAAATCAAGGCCGCTGGGCTGTATTCGACGATCTGGCAGAGCTTTGCCGTGCTGCTGCCGGTGATGAGCGTGGGCGTGATGGGCGATCAACGGACCTATGCTTACACAGCGGCGGTGCGGGCCGTGCATTCTGAAGACGGTATGACCGCCGACTGGACCCCGCTACCCTACGAGGTACTGAAACGCATCTCCAGCCGGATTGTGAATGAGGTGCGGGGGATTAACCGGGTGGTCTACGACATTACCTCGAAGCCGCCGGGAACCATCGAATGGGAGTGAATGCTCATTGCCGGCGGAATTGCAAATCATGCAAGATGGCAGGCCAAACGCATCTTGACCTCGGCGGCATATGCAGTTCTGAATTGCGATTCGATCCAGGTCGCTGGTTCGGAGTGAGCGTGGGTTTAGATCTGTGCGACTCAGCATCCGCCCCACGCAAACCCCCTTCCTTTAAGTGGCAAAGCGAAAGATCGTCTCGCGATTGGCACATCGCCGCAGTTGCTATAATCAGCGCAAGAAAGTAGCCGATAGATGGAAGCTTCCGCCGCAGTCGATGCGCAGTTGTCGAGCCTTCGCGTCGCCATCGTTCATTACTGGTTTGTGGGTCGAGCCGGTGGCGAGCGCGTGGTCGAGGCTCTGGCCGATGTTTTTCCGCAGGCGGATCTGTTTGCGTTGGTCGCCAACCCGGAAACGCTTGCGCCCACGCTGCAGAATAGGAAACTGCAGACATCCTTCCTGCAGCGAGTCCCCGGCGCCAAGAAGTTTCATCGGCACTTTCTTTTCCTGCAGGCAATCGCCCTCGAACAGTTCGATCTCAGCGATTACGATCTTGTGATCAGTTCGGAGTCGGGACCCGCCAAGGGAGTGATTACCTCATCGAAGACCTGCCACGTTTGCTATTGTCATTCGCCGATGCGCTACATCTGGGGAATGTACCCTCAATACAGACGGGGAATGAACCCGCTGGTTGGTACCGTCTTTTCGCTTGCTGCGCATTACATGCGGCTATGGGATTATGCCTCGGCGGGCCGAGTGGATTATTTTGTGGCGAATTCGCAGTTCGTGGCTTCACGGATCCGCAAATACTACGGTCGCGAGAGCCGGGTGATCTATCCGCCAGTGGAGACCTCAGCAGGAAGCATTGGCACGGCGCCGGGCGACTATTATCTAGCGGTCGGGCGTCTGGTGGACTACAAGCGCTTCGACCTGGCTGTCAGAGCATGCACGGAGCTCGGCAGGCGGTTGAAGGTGATTGGCGACGGTCCTCAGCTCAGGGCGATTCGGCGAATGGCAGGACCCAAGATCGAGTTCCTCGGCAAGGTCAGCGACAGCGTATTGCGCGAGAACCTCGCTGGTTGCAGGGCGCTGCTCTTTCCTGGGGAAGAGGATTTTGGCATCGTTCCCGTTGAAGCGCAGAGCTTTGGGCGGCCGGTGATCGGTTTTGCTTCCGGGGGCGTACTCGAAACTGTGCGCGGCGCATTTCCGGGCCAAGCCAATGTGGAGAACCCAACTGGCGTGTTCTTCAAGCAGCCATCGTTGCCAAGCCTTGTGGAGGCAATCTGTTACTTTGAATCCATTGAAAGCGAGTTTTCCTCGCAGGCCATCCGCGAGCATTCCCTGCAATTCGATAGCGCAATATTCAAGCAGAGGATTGCCGACTTCATGCGTTTCGCCCTCAAAGACTTCAATGACCGGAACAATGGCATGGACATCTCCAGCGGAAGCTGAGAATGTGGGCGAGGCCGCTCTATGAAGTCGAGGCCTTTGGCAGCCTGCATAGCCTGTACCCGCCAATGCCACCAACGCGCGATCCGGTTGGCCGACTACACTTGACTCATGTGGCCCGTCCTCCCCAGGCAACCTGTCTACTTGTTTTTGGCTTTGCTGGCTCTCGCGGTTCCCTTGCCTGCCCAGCAGCCGGACCCTTTCCGCTGGATGAACTTCCATTCGCCGCAAGACCAGGACATCGTCGCCTGGGTGACGCGGTCGCTGGCGGCTGAGAAGTGGACCTCGATTCGCGAGATCGGCGTGCAGTACGACGCGGCGCTGGTGGTGACTACGCAGCGGGCGGGGCCGGATTCGCTGCCCTCTGCGGACACCTTTACGGTGTGGAGCACGTCGCTGACCAACCACGGCATTACGCCGCTGATTACGGGCGTGAACCTGCGCCTGGTGAACTGGATGAAGTTGGCGGAGAGTTCGCCGCTAGAGCTGGCGGCTCTCTACGACAGTTGCAGCGAGTGCGCGGCGGACACCTATTTCACGGCTTTTCACTATGACGTTGCCCAACATGCCTGGGTGGCGCGGTGGATGCGCGGCGGGCAGGCTGCGCCGGTGTGGAGCGCCAATCCGCTGGCGGGCGTGGCCTGGACCCAGGTGTACGCGGGCATGGCTGAGCCCAATGGGCGGGAACTGATGGCTACCTGGAGCCACTTCGACTATGGCAAGCAGAAGCCGCCCGAGGACTTTGTGTACCGCTATGATCTGGATCCGATCAGCGGTCTGGAGCGAACGGTGGCGCTGGGCGGCAAAGAGGCTGACGCCTTGAAGCTGCGGCTTTGCGGCGGGCAGGGCGCGCTGCCGGGAATGGCGCGCGGGCAGGATTCAGCTCTGTGCGAGCAGCTCGTGCCGCCGCGCGTGGAGCGCAAGCCGGTGACTACGCCGCCGGCCAACAACCGGGGCAGGTCATTGCCGCCGGGGGCGCGGCATTGAGGCCTGGGTGGTGATGGTCAAAAGAGTCCAGCCTGGCGTGGGACGCTTCCGATAGGCTTCAAGCGTATTGGAGTGTGAGATGAACTTATTGCGCAAATATGGTCAGTTGCCGTTACTGGTTGTGGCGACAATGCTTTGCACCGTTGGATGCAAATCGAATCAAGATCAGGTAGCGGCCAACTCCGGCCAGAACGGCACGCAGGACTCGGCATCGGACCCGGCGGCGGCCAACCTGGCCCCGGTCTCCGCAGACTCGAGCGCTCAGGCGCCCCAGCAGTATAGCAATCAGCAGAGCGCGCCTTTGCAGGTGGGTTACAACAGCCAAGAGAGCGCTCCGCCACCCAATGCGGGCGGCAATTACAGCCAGCCGGCGGATCAGCCTGAGGAGGATTCAGGTTATGGCGAACAGCCGGCGTATACCGCCGACCAGCCGCCCCCGCCGCTGCCCGACTACGATCAGCCGCAGGCGCCCGGCGACGACTACCTCTGGACGCCCGGCTACTGGGGCTGGTCTCAGGGAGACTATTACTGGGTGCCGGGCGTATGGGTCGAGGCTCCCTACGAGGGCGCTTTGTGGACCCCCGGCTACTGGGGCTACTGGCACAACCACTACCGGTTCTACCGCGGCTACTGGGGCGAGTACGTCGGCTTCTATGGCGGCGTGGATTATGGCTTTGGCTATGTCGGCTACGGCTACCAGGGCGGCTATTGGGGTGGGGGCCACTTCAACTACAACCGATCGGTCAACAACGTGAACGTCTCAGTGGAGCGCAACGTCTATAGCCGATCGGTGAGCGGCGGCAACAGGGGCGGAGCTCGTGTGAGCTTCAATGGCGGCTCGGGCGGAGTGCAGGTGCGGGCGAGACCCGCGGAGCTGGCGGCGCTGCGTACGCCTCGTGCCGCGCCCATGTCGGCGCAGGTGCAGAATGAGCGCGTGGCCAGCACCAATCGGGCTCAGTTTGCCAGCGTCAATCATGGCCGTCCAGCCAGCGTCGCGGTCAGCCAGCCGCTTGCGGCGGATCACAACGTGAGGGCTCCAGCGGCGTTGCAGGCACGGAATCAGGTAGGCGCGCAGCAGCGCCAGGCGGTTCCGCAGCAGCAGGAGCAACGGCAAGCGCCTCAGCAAGAGCAACAGCGTCAGGCCGTTCAGCAACAGCAGCCGCAACAAGCTGTTCATCAACAGCAACAGCATCAGGCTGTCCAGCAACAAGAGCAGCGGCAACCTGCTCCACAACAGCAGCAGCAACAACAGCAACGGCAGGCCGTTCAACAACAGCAGCAACATCAGGCTGTTCAGCAACAGCAGCAACATCAGGCTGTTCAGCAACAGCAGCAGCAACAGCAACAACGGCAGGCCGTTCAGCAGCAACAGCAGCATCAGGCGGCTCAGCAACAACAGCAACGCCAGGCAGTGCAGCAACAACAACAACGCCAAGCTGCTCCACAACAGCAGCGCCAAGCTCCCCCGCAACAGCAGCAGCGTCAGGCAGCTCCGCAGCAGCAGCGCCAGGCGGCTCCGCAGCAGCAACGTCAGGCAGCTCCTCAGCAGCACCAGGCGGCTGCTCCACAGAAGGAAGAAGAAAAGAAGAGGTAGCATTCCGGCGTCATCTCGGGCGAGATGCCGCCGGTGTCGCCGCAAAGGGTACGCGATTACTGCGCCGTCAGCACTTGGAAGGCAGCCAGATTGCGCACCAAGCGGGCAACGCGCTTCTCATTTGTTGCGACCAAGAGGAGAGGTCCGCTGCCCTCAAGACGCTTCCCTTTTGGACTGTCGGCCACGTCGGGTTGACCTCGCCCACGGATTTCAGATCACTCTGATCCGTCCCTGCGGCAAGGCATGTCCTGGGCATGGGGGGCGGCATCGCGTCTGCTGGTACGGCCAAACTTCACCAGGCTCGCGTGTGACGCCGTTGCTTGAGCCAGCAGTGCACGCCGCTTCTACCTGCCATTTCATCCATGCAGAGTATGGTATTCGAGCACGCGCAGAATCTTTCTAGACCGCTGCGGAGCTTGCCGATGCAGCCTGTTCATGCGCGTGATAGCTCGATCGCACCAGCGGGCCCGATTCCACGTGTCGGAAGCCCATCTTGAGCGCCTCGGTCTTTAGCTCGGCAAACTCGCGCGGCGTGTAAAGCCGGGCCATGGGCAGGTGGTCTCGTGAGGGGCGCAGGTACTGACCGATGGTCAGGATGTCGCAATTGACCGCCGCCAGATCGCGGAAGACCTCCAGCAGTTCTGCCGTCTCCTCGCCCAATCCCACCATTATGCCGGATTTTGTCAGCCCCTCGGGCCGCATCTCATTTGCGGAGCGCAACAACTCCAGGCTTCGCGCATATCGGGCCCCGGAGCGCACCACGCGGTAGAGGCGCGGTACCGATTCGACGTTGTGGTTCAGCACCTCGGGCCGCGCGTCGACGACTGTGCGTATCGCCTCTTCGTTTCCTTGGAAGTCGGGGATGAGTACCTCGACACGACAGCCGGGCGCCTGGCGGCGAATCTCTTCGATGACCATTGCAAAGGCGCGCGCCCCGCCCACCAGGTCGTCGTCGCGGTTCACACTGGTAATCACAGCGAATTGCAGGCCAAGGGTGGCCACCGCCTCGGCCAGGCGGCGCGGTTCGTCGAAGTCGATGGGTGTGGGCCTTCCTTTGGGCACGGCGCAGAACCCGCAGCGCCGCGTGCATAGATTTCCCAGCATCATGAAGGTAGCGGTCTTGTGATGCCAGCACTCGCCGATATTGGGGCAGTGGGCGCTCTCGCACACCGTGTTGAGCCCCAGCGATCGCGCCAGCCTCTTCAGGCCGTGATAGTTCTCACCCACTGGAGCGCGCGCCTTGAGCCACTCGGGCTTGGGCGCCGGAGCCTTGCTCGCCGACTCGATCTGCACCAGTTCCATCACTGCTCAATTGTACTGGCAGCGGATTGCGGCCATTCCTGCAGATGCGATGAATGACGTAGGCGCTCCCTATAAGGCAATCCGATGGTTGGCAGCGGTGGCTGGCGGACAGCCGGAATTGACTCTTTCTCTCGCAATCTGTTGGCTCGACCGCAGCCCCTCCGCCCAAAATGTGGAAATGCTGTGAATCCATTCACAGTCATTTCTACAACTAAAGTGTTATACTTCGAGACCGTAAGTCCTCTGCGGCGATTCCAGTACTGAGCGAAAGTTTGCTTGCCAAGGCGAGTCAACTATTAGCCAACCCGAATTGGGAAGCCGCGTGAACTCGTTGCAATCTTGGTACATCTCGTTCATGCGATTGCACTTTTGGCAAGAGATGCCCTCGATTTAAATTGAGTGCGTGGTACGGTATTCTTGGACCTCCGCGAGAACCGGGAAACTCCTTACAGGTCTTAGAGGTGCGCTATGACATTCTCCGCGGCCAGCGAGCCTGGCATTCAGCAGTTAGTGCGCAAGGCGCTTCTGCGTTCCATCGATGAGCTTTCCGAGCTTGCTGAAGGCAACCAGACAGAGGACTTGCGCGCGTCGCTCGAAGCTCTATCCGACAAGCTGAGGAAGAATCGCTTCAACCTGGCGGTGCTCGGGCAGACAAAGCGGGGCAAGAGTTCCTTTATCAATGCGCTGCTGGGCGCGAGGATTCTGCCGACGGGAGTTCTACCCCTGACTTCCGTCATTACCAGGGTCATTTATGGAACGGCGCCCGCGGCGGAGATTCGCTATCTATCGGGTAAGACCGAGCAGATTGCGGTCGAATTCCTCTATGAGTACATTACGGAAGCCGGCAATCCTGGGAACACAAAGCAGGTCGCATCCGCTGAGGTCTCCTACCCTTCGCTGTTCCTGGCCATGGGCATAGCCCTTATCGACACGCCTGGAATCGGTTCGACCCACAGGCATAACACCACGACGACGGAGGAGTATCTCGCCGAAGTGGATGCCGGCATTGCGGTTCTTTCCGTCGATCCGTCGATCACCGCCGTCGAATCCGACTTCTTCCGGCGCATTCGCCAGGATGTGCCCAAACTTCTGTTCGTCATCAACAAGACGGACGTCGCTACACGCGACGAAGTCGAAGCAGTCGTTCGCTTCCTGGAGAATGAGCTGCGAAACCATGTCGGCATCAAGAAGCCGGAGGTGTTTCCGCTCTCAGCCCGGCTGGCAATGAAGGAGCGCATCGAGTTGACGCCCCAAGAAGCCAATGGCATGGATCGGCTCATGGCCCGCCTTAACCACTTTGCCGCCGAGGAAAAGGAGCAGACGCTGTTTCAGTCGGTGGCCCTCGATTTGTTGCGGATTGCTCGCACATTGAAGTTTGCGGCCATGGTTGGGGAACGCGCGAAGTTCATGACCGGCGAAGAAATTGCATCGAGGAAATCCGCCCTGGCAGAGGCTCTGGCAAGAGCGGACCAGGAATCGAAGGACTTGCGCCATCTGCTGCGTGAGGATACAGCAACGCTTATGGCCCGCGTCGAGAAGGATCTGAAGGATCACCTCGCCGCAGCTACCCCGAGGGTGCACAACCGGTTGAACAAACTGAGAAGCCAGGAGCCGAGCGAGAACCGTCGAGAGCTTGGGGAGATGCTCGATCAGTTCATGCTCAGCGAGGTTGAAGCCGTTTTTGAAGACTGGCGTGCGCAGGAAGACGAGCGCATCCACATGGAATTGGCGGCGTTGTCGCACCGTTTTGTCGAACGGACAAACAATGTATTGGAACGCTTGCAAGCCGCTGCTGGATACTTGTTCGATGTTCCGGTCAAGCCGGTGGCTGTGGCCTCTTCCCTGTCGGTGGAGAGCCGGTTGCGCTATAGCACGGAGCCCGTATTTCAACACCATCTCGACAAGCTGATCTTCGCCCTGCCGAAGTCCATCATGCGCCGCGCTATTTTTGGCCGAATGCTGGCCTGCATCGACGCGGAATTGAGCCGCAACGCAGACCGGATACGCGAGGACTACCTACAGCGGCTGGAAAGGTCCGTTGCCGTATTCGAGAAGGAGCTCAAGACGGCAGTTGCGATGGTTACCGACAATCTCCGGTTCGTAGTGGAGGCGCGGCCCGAGGACTCCAAGTCTTCTGGGTTGGTTGTCACGCAACTTGCTCCGATCATCTCCCAGTGCTCTGCATTGGGCTAAAGCGCCGACACGGCTGGTGAGGGTCTTGGAAGGAGCCCTTCGCCAGTACGGGCAATTGCATGGACATTGCCCTTGCCGCCACGAATGGGGCAAGCAAAACGTAGTCTGTAGGCAGCTACCCGCAGCCCCCCGACTCATTAAGGACCGCCGCATGAAAAGAATTGGGCCCCGCACCAAGCTCGGCCTGGATCTATCTGCCCAGCCTGACGCGCAGTGCACCCGCGCCAGCGTTCGACAGTATGCATGTTGAGGTCTGGTCGCACCGATAATGGATACCTACTGGATAGTCCTGCCATCTGGGGTTGACGATTTCTCCGCTCGTCTTGTCGAAGTAGAAGGTCTTTCCCTCGCGGGTTTCGATGATCCCGCGGGATGCGTCCCAGTCGACGATGGCATCGTCTCCCTCAATCGAGAAAGGCAAGAGCTTGGGCGCGGCTACCGTGGCAGGCTTCCTGCGGGGGGCAAGGGCTTCGCCAGAAGCACGTCCTCCGTTGGCCTGCACCTCTTGCCCCTTGCGCAATTCATCCTGCTCGGCCAGGGAGGGAAAGTCGGGCGTGAAACTCCAGGACGAAGTGTTTGCATAAGCCTTCTCCGAGCATGGGATCTCGCCTTGAGCGTTGATGGCCACAATCGTTCCATCTGGGCCGATTTCATTCTGAAAGACATCCTTGCCCAGCTCCCTTTCAGCCTCTTGAGCTGCCCACAGATCCTGCATCCCTTGCGACGGCGGATTCCCGGAGACATTGGCCGCATCGGCGCTCCCCGCCTGGGGATGCTGGTTGAGTGCCGCAAGAGCCGGCGCGCTGGCGGCATCTAATTTCAATACGATGTCTCTGGAGCACAAGACGAAGCCTTGAGCGTCTTGCAAGTGAATTTCGATGGAAAGAGGACGCGGGGAATGGGAGACGGCAAGCGCAAACCCCGCTTGCCGGTCCGGATCGCTGGGCGCCAGCGTCAGGTGGTATTGAAGGTTCTGATCCCATTTGGTGTACAAATGGCCTTTCAAGCCGAAGCCGCTTGATGTGACCGGTCCCAAATCGTACGGCCCATCGGCCTTGCCCAAATGCCAGGAGACGGCTGCAATCACGCACCCAAAGAGAATTCCAAGGCCCACGCCGGCAGCGATATATACCTTGATCGGATTCTGCGAGAACTTCCGAATCTGTTCGCCGAGCCCATCTCCTGCGGGCGGCGCAGGAACGGCAGGTTCGCGCTTGGGGGTGTGCTGTTTCGCATCCGCGCCCGCGCTGACGGGATAGCGCACTTCAGGGCGGGCAAATTCATCCGGGGGGGGCGGGGGCGGTTCAATGACGGTGTAGCGGAGACGTTCAGGCTCCTCTTCTGTCGGCTCGCCTTTTGGATCTTGCGGGTTGGCTTGCGCGGAATGGCCGGGGGATCCCTCCGGGGGCGGTTCAACAATCGAGTAGCGGAGGCGCTCAGGTTCGGCTTCCGGTTTCTCTCCGATGGAATCATGCAGGTTCGCGTCCGCCATCAAACATCCTGCCTTCCCGGTGGTCCTCAATCCCTGTCTTTTAGATCAATGACATTGGAGCACACTTTGCCATCCTTGAAAACTGCCGATGGGCCAGATCGCAGTTTCCGGGTAGAAGAATGGGCGCCCAGGCCTGAGTGATGCCAGGGTTTATCATCGAATCAGGTGCAGGCTGGGATGTCCTGCGCCTTTGTTCTACAACCCCGCCAATGTTCGCTTTCTCTGAAAAGGACGCTGAGCTGGGGCATCTCTCTCCAAAAAACCACAGCCTAAAGGGAAACGGAACGACATGCGAGCAAAGACGGCAGTAGTGCTGGGCGCCCAATGGGGCGACGAGGGCAAGGGGAAGATCGTCGATGTATTGAGCGAGCGGTTTGCTGCCGTAGCGCGATACGCCGGCGGGCATAACGCCGGGCACACGGTCATCATCGGCGAGCAGAAGTTTGTGTTGCAACTGATTCCCTGCGGAGTGCTGCGCCCTGGATGCAAGGGCATTATCGGCAACGGCGTGGTGCTTGACCCGCTTGCATTCTTGAACGAGGTGGGCAAGCTGCGGAAGCTGGGCGTTGCAGTGGATGAGCGGCTGTTTGTGTCGAACCGGGCGCAGGTTATCTTGCCGTATCACCGGATGATCGAGCTGGCGGCCGAATGTGCTCCGGGCCGGCAGAAGATTGGAACGACGAGCAAGGGAATCGGACCGGCTTACGAGGACAAGATGGCGCGGAGCGGGTTGCGTGTGGTGGATCTGCTGCGGCCAGAGCTGCTGAAGACGCACATCGAGGCTGCGTGCGCCGAGAAGAACGCGATTGTGAAGGCGCTGTTTGGCACTGGGACGGCCGCTCTGGATCCGGCGAAGATGTACGACGAATATGCGGCGGCGGCGGAGCAGGTAAGGCCGTTCGTGGCGGATACAGGGCGTCTGCTGAACAACATTCTGGCCGAGGGCAAGAGCGTTATGTTCGAGGGCGCGCAGGGGACGATGCTAGACATCGACCACGGGACGTATCCGTTTGTGACCTCGTCGTCGGCGACGGCGGGCGGCGCGGCGACGGGAACAGGAGTGGGCCCGACTGCGATCGGAACGGTGATCTCTGTGACCAAGGCGTATGTGACACGGGTGGGAGAGGGACCTTTCCCGACCGAGATGCAGGACGCGGTTGGCGACCACCTTCGGGCGCGCGGAAACGAGTATGGAGCAGTGACTGGCAGGCCGCGGCGGTGCGGATGGCTGGATATTCCGCTGCTGCGTTACTCAAACCAGGTGAATGGAGCCGAATGGCTGGTAATCACCAAGCTGGACGTTCTGGACGAGCTCGCCGAGATTCCCATCTGCGTCGGGTATGAGATCGAAGGCAAGGTGACAGACTTGATTCCGGCGGATGTGCAGGGTCTGGAGCAGATCAAGCCGCGGTACACGACGCTGAAGGGCTGGAAGGAATCGACCGAGGGGATCACGGAGTTTGACAAGCTGCCCCAGGCTGCGCAGAACTATCTGCGCTTTCAGGAGCGGGAGAGCGGAGCGCGGATCGGGATGGTATCGACGGGACCG
>Ga0302193_10003581_pt1 | contig 12478 bp, 12 predicted proteins | sample II_Bog_E3_3_FD_200228 | JGI IMG/M metagenome (GOLD analysis project Ga0302193, IMG submission 200228) | Peat permafrost microbial communities from Stordalen Mire near Abisko, Sweden - II_Bog_E3_3 | ecosystem: Environmental > Terrestrial > Soil > Wetlands > Peat | place: Sweden: Abisko...
TGAAGGGACAAGGGAAATCCTTCAGGTGCTCGTGGCAAATGCATCTTTGACCTCGGCCATTAATGATGCTTGGGCGATGATTGCGCTTCTAACGGTCGGCGCCTTGATCTGCATCCCTTTTGCGAGGCGTTAGTTTATGCAATCCACCTTACGAGGGAGCCACTCTATCACCTGCAGCAACCTTATGGCGTCGCGGCAGGCACGCCACCCGGTGAATCGGTGAATGCCTCTGCCAGAGCGATAAACTTTCTGCGCTCGTCGTAGGTCAGGTCGCTACGCTCCGCCAAGTTCAGCAGTTCATCCTACTGTTCGCGCTCCATTGCCCATTCCTTTAATCCGAAATTCTTTCGCAATGCCACGATCGCCCAACATGACCGTAGCGCTCGGGGGGTGGTCCAGCAGGGGCGGGAAATACCAGTGGTGCAAGGAATGGCTTGGGTGGATTCCGAGGCTAATGCTTCCCCGGGTTCAGAGACTAAAGTCCGCTAAGAAGGCTTGACCGCCATCGGCCAGAGCTCCGGCAACCTCGTCGAGAACCGGCCAGGGAGAATTACCATGGACGCATATCGCCACCACGTATCAGGCTTTTTTGCCCACCGCGAAGAAGCGGAAAGTGCTTCTTCCAGGCTCGCCAAGCAGGGGATCCCGCGTGAACAGCTTCAGATTTTCGACGATGCTGCCAAAGCCCCGCCCGCTCCTGCGCCGCTGGCCGAGAGCAATGGCGTCCTGAAGGATGTGCTCGTGGACGGAGCCATCGGAGCCGCCGTTGGCACCGGCATCGGCGCGCTGACGGAGCTGGCTTTATTGGCTGTGAATGTAAGCCTGTTTGTCGCCAGCCCGCTAATTGCTCCCCTAGCTCTGTTGGGTTGGGGGGCCAGTCTCGGCGGCTTTGTCGGCGCCTCGACCGGCGCTTCGATTGGCGACTCTACTGACGGCGCCAAACACAAGGATGGATCATTCGCCGATCTGGTCAGCGATGCCATCTCGAAAGGTCAGGTTGTCCTGGTCGTCGAGACCAAGACGGAAGCAGAAACCTTGATCGCGCAGAATGTTATCGGAACTGCAGTTGGCGATTACAAGGATGCCAACGCGGCACAATAGCAATTGCGGGATTTTAAAAATGGACGAAATCACGATTCTGGGCATCGTGGGGAGCCTGCGGAAGGATTCCTATAACCGTGCTGCTATTCGGGCGGCGCAGGAATTGGTACCGGAAGGTGTGGTACTAAAGGCGATCGATCTCCATGGCATCCCGATTTTCGACCAGGATGATGAAATGTCGCCGCCAGCGTCCGTGCAGGAGTTCAAACGACAAATCCTGGCTGCCGATGCCATCTTGTTTGCTACACCGGAATACAATTACTCCGTCCCTGGTGGGCTCAAGAACGCCATCGACTGGGCGTCGCGGCCTTATAGCCACAGTGCTTGGCAAGGCAAGCCGGCGGCGGTGATGGGGGCGTCCCCAGGCGCCATGGGCACAGCCCGGGCGCAGTACCATCTCCGGCAAATTCTGGTGACGCTGAATATGCCCACGGTCAATCAGCCGGAGGTGATGATCAGCGATGCCGCCCAACGTTTTAGCCATGACGGTCGCCTGACCGACGAAGCAACCAGAGAGATCATCAAGCGGCTCCTGGTGGCGCTGGTGAAACTTGCTTCGGAAAACAAGGGGCAAACGGGCTGATAGCAGGCGTGCTGCAGTGGTAAGACGGCACTTCGCATCTATGACTTGTATGTCGCCGCAATTCGCTCGGGTGACAGAGCAAAATAGATGCAACCGCTTGCCATTGCGCTAGTACAAACTTCCAATGGCCGCACCATGGGGTGCGCCGTTGTATTGGCCGTTCTTTCCTATCCCACCTCCTCTCTTCAAAGGGATGTATCATGAAATCCAAAATATCTGCCGTTTGTTTTATTGTTGGGACATTTCTTCTTCCCATCGCCGCTTCCGCTGCCACCGCCGAGGGGGATGTTGACAGCACCCACCCCATGGCCTTCGTCAAGGACTCTGCCATTACGGTCAAGGTCAAGGCCAAGCTGGCTGAGGAAAAGAGCAAGAGCCTCGTCCATGTCAGCGTGGATACCGATGCCAATGGCGCGGTGGTTTTGAGCGGAAATACTCCTAATCAGGCTGAATCCGATAAGGCTGCTGCCATTGCCAAGGCAACCGCAGGTGTTACATCGGTCCGGAACGATATCGTCATCAAGAAGGCCGATTAGCGGTCGGTCGCGATCATCCGAGGAACGGTGGTGTCGTTTTCACACTTGCTGCAACGACACATGGGCGATCAGGTCCGCGCCCTGATGTCCTATTGCTGATATCGAGCGACCAGACCGCCACCGTCGCCGTGGGGCTTGGCATGGTGGCTGGAGATGCCTGCGAGAACCGACCCGATCTGATCGATGAGCGTGGGGCTCATCGATCAGATCGGCTCCTTGCCCACGGTGGCCGGAAATCGTGTCCTTTTGACAGAAGTTTTCCAAAACCTGATCGCCAATGCCATTAAGTACACTTCAGCCGACCGCTCTCCCAGGATCACAATTTCTGCATGCCGTGTTGAAAGTCACTGGTACCCAGCCGTCAGTGATGAGGGTATCGGCATCGCCCCAGAATACCACCAGCGGATGTTCAATATATTCGAGCGGCCGGGCGGCAAGATCGGGGTCGAGTCTGAGGTTGGTCACCACCTGCGATTAAAAACCTTTGCAGTCGGCCATGTTTACCTCTCGGATGTCGCCGCAATTCGCACGATTTCCTCGGCAATTTTCTCAGGTGACAGAACAAAATCGATGCAGCCGCTTGCAATTGCGCTGGCTGGCATGTCTGGCTGCGAAGCCGTATCGAGCCTCTGGGCGATGGTAATGCCCCCGACATTTCTGATACCGCACAAGGCCGCCGCTCCGTCGCCATCATAGCCGGAAACGATGACGGCGATCAGCTTGCCGTCCCAGTGATGGGCTAAGGACTGCAGAAAAACCGTAATTACGTCCGGCCATCCTCTCGGTTTCAATATCTGCTTGAGACGAAACTCTCCGTCAAAAACATGCAAATCCCGTTGAGACGGAATGATGAATACGTGGTCTGGCCGAATGAACAATCCCTCCGAGATCAGCTTAACCGGCATCTTTGTATAACGGGGGAGAATTTCATGGAGCCGAGTGGCGACAACTCTCAAATGGTTAACAATGACGATAGCGACACCCATATCCGACGGCAAATTCTGGAGTAATTGAATATAGGCGTTGAGGCCACCTGCCGAACCTCCGATGCAAACGATGGGAAAGTTATTTTCCATGTATTTCTTTTCGTAAATATTTACCTTTGGCCTCACGCGGCCACGCTCACCTTGAGCCGCATAATTCCACTGCAAAAGACTCGGAAATCACTCAGGTTTAGGTAAATCCCGAACCTATCACGCCGACCCAATTAGATTATATGCTGAAAATTAAGGCTTTAATTAAAGCGCACAAATCCGCTGCATGGCGGATTTATTTGCAGGGATGCGGAAAATGAGAACAATACTTCTTGTTGTATTAGTCGTGCTGTTGCTTGGCGGCGGCGGCGGATATTATGGCTACGGCCTCTATGGCGGCGCCGGTCTGGGAGGGGCTTTTGGCTTAGTGCTCGTCATTCTTCTCGCGTTCTGGTTCTTCGGTGCTATCGGAAGACGGAGTTCGTAACGTAAACCGCACCCTTCTCCACATGGAGACCGACCAATGAGTAAGCTGATGGCTGCCGGGACGATCCTGGTCCTTCTTGGCGTATTAGGTTTTGCCGTCCCCTATTTCACCACCAGCGAAACCAAGGATGTGGCCAAGGTGGGCGATTTGAAGCTGCAAACCTCCGAAAGCACCTCGCACGCTATCCCACCGATGGCCGCCGGAGGGGTGTTGATTCTCGGCGTGGTATTGCTGGGCGCGGGATTCTTCAAGAAGGATTGACGCGGCCTAAGGTCGCGTCTTGCTCATGAGGAGCCTGGAATCTTGAGAAGATCATGCTGAACGACGACGATCTAAATCAGGATGTTCTTGTGGAACTGATTTGGGAGCCGAGCGTGACCGCGGCTCATATCGGCGTTACGGCTCATTCCGGTGTGGTGACACTCACCGGACATGTCGAAAGCTTTGCCGAGAAGCATGCCGCCGAGACGGCGGTTCGCCTGGTATAAGGCGTGAAAGCCGTCACCAAGGAAATCGAAGTGCGACCCTGCCGCTGTGTTTCCCGCTGATGGCCGCGATCCAATCCATCTGTGCGCGCGCATCGGTCGGGTGACCGGAACCGGAATGGCCGGTTCGTGTGCGAAGAGCGTATAAAGCTGACGTTTGTCAAAAGCGTTCTGGCTCTTCAAGGTCTTCAATGGGGCCAGGAAAGACTCGAGCTTCTAACCCTAAGATTCGTTGTCTACTGCTTAGTCTGGCAGAGCGAACAGATCGTTAAGCCGCGCCGCAATCCCAGCCAGTGGGGCAATCTCACTGACCCCTCCGGTGGCGATGGCGGCGGAGGGCATGCCGGGGATGGCGCAACTTGACGGACGCTGGGCGAAGACCGGAAGGCCCTTGTCCGCCAGTGCCCGCACGCCTTCGCTGCCGTCGTTGCCCATGCCGGTCAGAACCAATCCTATCACCGCGCGGTTGAGTGTTGCCATACTGCCCAGCAACACATCGCCATTAGGATGGAAGCTGGAGGCCGTCGTTGTCACCCGGCGCAAGGCCAGCCCGTCGGCGGTCTGGACCACGGCGTAATCTGCTCCGCCCTGCAGCAGGACAATGCCACGTTCGGGCAACAGGCCAGTCTCGCCGACACTGACGGAATGGCCGGAGACATCGGCCAGATGGCGGGCCAATCCTTCCGTATGTTCTCGGGGAATATGCAGAGCCACGACCACCGGGCAGACTGGCGGACGCAGGGCGGTGAATAGGGTCTGCAAGGCTTCCGGCCCGCCAGTCGAAGCGGAGATTCCGACCAGGGCAGGGCGTCGGGCCTTCATGGTTTCACTCACGTTCTCGGCAGGCTTGGGCTTGGCTGGTCGAGCCAACGGAGCGGCAGAATGGAGAGTGGTCAGCAAATTCCCCAGCCTGACCGACAAGGCCGAAGGATCGAATTTCGCGGAAGCATTTCCGGCAGGAATCAGGATCGCGTCCCCGGGTAAAAGCCCGGGCGGCAGGGCGACATCAGCCCCTTCCCCCACCAGGATGACCCGTCCTGGGCGTTCCCGGCAAAGATCCGCCAAGGACCCAGACGCAGACAGACCTCCTTCGACAATCAGCCATTCCGAGGCGGAAAGGCTTCCCACTGCGGCCAGATCAGCGACTTCGCCGACGATCTCGACTCCGACCTGCCGACGCAGCAATTGACGGAGCACCAGCCGCAGGAATTCCGTACCGATGACCAGCCCGATGCGTAAAGCCATCACCTACCCCCCGGCAAGGGCCAATGCAGGATTTGGGGATGGGAATCCGTCATGGGCACGAAGACGTCGGTATAGCGCAGGCGCTCCGCCGGCCCCAACAGCAGGACTGTGCCTGGACGGGAGGCCGCTACCAGCATGGCCTCGACCTGACGCAGGCTGTCCTCGCTGAAATAGATCAGGGTGTTGCGGCAAGAGATCAGATCGGCCTTCATCGGCAGCATCAGCGGCGTCATCAGATTATGCACCGCAAAGCCCACCGATTGGCGGACCCCGGTAGCGACGCTCCAGCAGTTCGGTTCAGACGGATGGGGATCGAAATGCTGCCAGCCATGGGCCGGCATGGTGCGGAAGCTGTTCAGTCCGGGCCGCAGGCGATAGAGCCCGGCCTCGGCCTCGGCGACCGATATGGCACTGAGATCCGTGGCCAGCACCCGACCACGGCAAGCCGCATCCCTCAGCAGGAAGGCCAGGGTATAAGCCTCTTCGCCGGTCGAGCAGCCAGCGCACCAGACTTGGATGGCCCCGCCGGTACGCTGGCGCAGAAGCGGCAGAACCTCGCGACTCACCACATCGAGCTGATCCATATGGCGATAGAAGAAAGTCTCATGCACCAGCATGGCTTCCACCAGCTGTTGCCATTTCGGGTCAGTTTCAGGGACATGGGTCAGATGATTGACCAGATGCATCTGGTCCAAAGGCGACAGCGCCGCCAGGAAGGAGGCCAGCCGGTCGCCCAGCACCTGTTGACTCAGGCCGAATTTGGCCTCGGTCAGGCGCGCGGCCAGCCGCAGCGGCTCTTGCCACTCAACCATGGATGCGGCTCCCCGCTAGGGGTGCGCCGCCGGTGAGGAGAAAACCGGCGGCGTACCCCTGGGGCAGGCCAAGACTAGTTGGTCTTGAAGGTATCAAGCTGCTGACGCTGCTCCGTCGCGAGTTGAGACAGCTGGATCATCGTCGCGGTGATTTCTTCCGCCGCGACGGCGTTGCCAGAGGCGATGCCACGGATATCGACCACATTGGTCTCGATCTGAGTGACCATGGCCTGCTGCTCTTCCATGGAAACGGCGATAGAGCGGATCATCTGGCTGGTCTGCGAGACTTCGCCGGCGATGGAATCCATGGTCTGCTTGACCTCGATGGAGGCCGTGCGGCCTGCCGCGGCATCCGCCGCCGCCTGCTCGACGATATCGGTGATCTGCTGGGCGTTCTGGGCCGCACTTTCCGCCAGCTTGCCGACTTCCTGCGACACCACGACGAAGCCCTTGCCATGTTCACCGGCGCGGGCCGCCTCGATGGCGGCGTTCAGGGACAAGATGTGGGTACGGTTGGCGATGCCGGCGATCACCTGGGTGATCTGGCTGATCTTGCGGCTGTTCTGAGCGATCTTCTCGACGATCTGCAAAAGATCTTCGGCGCAGAGCTGGCCGCGTTCCACCAGCTTGGCGGCAACCACGCCCTTTTCATTGGCGGTGTTGGCGCTGGTGGAAACCATGCGGATCGCCGTGGCGGATTCGGCCAAAGCCTGGCTGACCTGCCCGACGGCGGTGTTCTGAGCCCGCACACCTCCGGAAACCTGCCCGACGGCGGCACTGGCCTCGGACACCGCATCGGCGACCTGACGGGTCTTGCGGTTGATGTCGCCCAAGGTGGCGTTGCTGCGCTCCAGTAGCTGGTTGATGGCAGCACCAATGTTGCGCAGGAAGCCGGTCTTGTCGGCCAGGTTCACCCGCACCGTCAGATCGTTCTGAGCGGCCTGGGTGATGACTTCGCCGATCTCGACGGTGACCGCCTCGGCGCTCATGGCCGCCTTGATCTTCTCGGCGTTGGAGCGGAAGACCAGCAGGGCTTTGCCCATGGCGCCCAACTCGTCGCCACGCTCGGCTTCCGGCAGCTCGAAGTTGCCGTCACCGCTGGACAGCTGAGTAATCTTGCCGGTCAGCTGGTTCAAGGGCTTGACCACGCCCTTCAGCACGATGAGCAGGGCAGCGGCGGCGATCAGGGTGATCAGCACCGCCATGGTGATGACCAGACTGCGGATCTTATCGTTGGTGCTGGCGACCTGGGCAGCCACGGCATCGTTGGCGGCGGTTGCCAACTGTTCGGCGGTGTCGTTCATGGCCGCCAAAGCCGGCAGCAGGGCCGAGCGGGCATTCTGCCCCCAATAGGTGACGGCACCGTCATGATCACGGGCGGTCTTCAGCTCCAGGGCCGGTTTGACCGAACGGCTCATGGCATCCAGGGCCAGGGTCGCCGTATTGATCGCGGCGTCGCTGTTGGGAGCCAGGCTGCGCAACTCGTCCCGGCGCGGACCGATCTTGGCCAGGGTCTGCTCCAGATGTTCGGCGGTGCCATTGAAGTCCGCCGGCTCACGCTGCAGCAGCAGCAGATTGGCCAGACGTCCGGCCTCGGACAGCTGCGAGGTGATGTCCTTGGAGATGAAGCGGGCCTTCAGCTTGGTCTTGATCAAGCTCTCAAAGACGGCGTTGGTCTGCACCAGCTCATCGACCAGCACATAGGTCGAGCCAATCGCCACAGCCACCAGAAGAACAATCGGAAGAAGCAACTTCTCCCTTATTTTCAAAGCCTTAAACATGAGTTATTCCCCTCGTTTCACTTCTCTTGATGAGTCCAGACCCCATCCCAGGAACTGGGCGGGGTGGCTTGAAGAATGCGGCAGCGGTCCATGATCAAACCGGCGGCCTTGTCGTTGGGTTCCAGAGCCAGCGCCTGGGCCAGATGGCCTTGAGCCCCAGCCCAATCGCCACCGGCATAGGCCTCGAAGCCCGCCGAATAGGCCTGCAGCCAGGACGGGTCCATCTTCGCCGTCGGGCGCAGCACCTGATAAAGCTCGGTCGCCGCCGTCTGTCCCTTGACCCGGACCAGATCGACCTTGCGGGCCTGGACCGGGGTCGACAGCGCCGCCATGGTGGCGCCACAGATCATCAGCTCGGCGCCATATTGCTTGGTCAGGGACTCGATGCGCGACGCCAGATTGACCGGATCGCCGATCACCGTGTAATTCAGCCGGGTCGGCGAGCCGATCATGCCGGCGATGACATTACCGGTGCTGATGCCGATGCCGATCTTAATGACGCCTTGGCCGCGCTTGGCCCGGTCCTTGTTCAGAACCTCGAGGGCAGCCAGCATGTCCAGACCGGCCTTGACGGCCCGGTCGGCGTCTTGGCCCAGCTTTGCCGGCACGCCGAACAGGGCCATGATGGCGTCACCGATATATTTGTCGATGACCCCGCCGTTGCCCTTCAGGATGTCTTCCATGAACGAGAAATATTCGTTCAGCATCTTGACGATGCCCTCGGCCCCTAGCTCCTCGGACAAGGTGGTGAAGCCGCGAATGTCGCTGAACAGGATCGAGGCCTGCTCCATGGTGCCGCCGAGGTTCAGATTGCCGCTGGTGAGCAGCTTTGTCGCCACCTCGTCGGCCAGGGTCTTGGCCAGGATTTTCTTGACCTCGCGCTCGCGGCCCATGTCCTCGATCAGGGCCATGACGCCCCGACCACCGCCGGGCTGGGGCAAAGGCATGGCCCGCAAACGGATCGGCTGCCAGCCGCCATCGCTGAGGGCGTAGTCGGTCTCCATGGGCTCCAAGGGCTGGCCGGTGGCGATAACCTCGCGGATATCGGCGCCCATGCCTTCGTTATAATCGTCGAACAACTGGTCCAGGGTCAGGCGCGAGGCCAGAAGATCGGGACGGGCCAAAAGCTTGCCCGCCGCCTCGTTGGCGACGATCAGCCGCCCGCTGGGATCGAACACCAAAACGCCCGAGGCCAGAGCCCCCAGCAGGGTCTCATACAACGCCGAGCCCAGTCCGGGGACGGGAGCAGCCTCGGGGGCTGCAGCACTATCATCGCCACTGGCGATGGGTTCCAGCCCGGCAATGGGCGCAAGCCCCAGCACGTCGCGGATGGTGCGGCAGATTTCCGAGCCCTTGCGGGCCTCCAGATCCAGGCTGATGGCCCCCGAAGGCTTGCAAAGCACCGCCGCCGCCCCCAGCCGCAAAGCTTCGGCGGATTCCGGCGAGCCTTCCTGACCCAGGGACGAGAGGATGACCACCTTGGTCTTGCTGCGCAGGCCCAGCCGCCGCAGGGTTTCCAGGCCCGACATCTCGGGCATCTCGATATCCAGCAGCACCAGATCCGGCTTGCATTCCCGCACCTTCTGCAAGGCGACGCGGCCATCTTCGGCGGTATCGGCGATCTCCAGATCGGGGTCGCTCTCGACCAGATCGCTGATCAGCTTGCGCATGATGAAGCTGTCATCGACGATCAGGATGCGTTTTTTAGGCAAGAGGGGCGTTGGGGTCATGGGGGTTAGTTTCCTCCCGATTGTTGGTGACCGACGATGGCGCGGCAAAAGCGGCGACGGCTTTCGAAGTCGTCCAAGACAGGTTGGGCGTCCTGGCGCAGGCGCAACAGAAAGCCGCCGTTGGAATCATAAACCAGGCCGTCGAACAGCAGCCGGAACAGCCGAGGCACCCTTGGCAGCGGCAGCACATCGGCCTCATAGCCGCCGCGCAATCCCTCGACCCCATCGACGATCAGACTGGCGCTGGCTTCTCGCCCAGAGGCTCGCCAATGGACGATAACCCCAGGCTCCAAAGGCCCGCTGCCGAGGTAAAGCCGGGCGTCGATCACCGGCTGCAGACCCCCTTGCCGGGCCAGATGCAGCGATAATTTCGCCGGAGCCCGCTCGGGCGCCGGATCGATGCCCAGGACATTGTCCCCCGGCACCAGAATTCGGTAGGGACCGCACCTGACATGAAGAAGCCCGAATTCCATCCGCCCCTACTCCGCCGCCCGTGATGCGGCGCGCATGCCGGGAACCACGGCGCGGCAGGCCAGATCGGTCAAGCCTTCGGGATCGACCACCAGGACGATACGATCGGTGCCCAAGGTCGAGACGCCGCCGATACCCGGTAACTGAGCGATACGAGGATGGGTTTCGCGGATCAGCATCTCGTGACGGCGCAAAATCCGCCCCACCTCGACGCCATAGCGGAAGCGGTTGGAGGCCACGACAATCACCGACAGATCCTGTTCAGTCGGATCGTCGGGCTGATCGGGCAGGCACAACAGCTCGGCCACCCGGAACAGCGGCAGGAAGCGGTCATGCATCAGAATAGCCCGCTGGCCGTTGACATATTGGATGGCGTCGCGGGACACCGTGGCGGCCTCGACCACCATGCGCTCGGGGAAGGCCACGGTCTGGACGCTGGTCTCGGCCAGCAGAACCGTCTGCATGGCCGCCGACAGGGGCATATCCAGGCGGAAGGTGGTGCCCTGGCCGGGAATGGTATGAATATCAATGCGCCCGCCCAGGCGCGACACATTGATCAGCGCCACATCCATGCCTACACCCCGGCCCGAGGTATCGGTAACTTGCTCGGCGGTGGAAAAGCCCGGCGAGAAGATGAAGCGATGAATCTGATCCTTGGACAGATTGCGGCTGTCGGATTCCGTGACCAGTCCTTGGGACACAGCCTTCTGACGGACCCGCTCGGTATCGATGCCCCGACCATCGTCGGCGATTTCCACGGTGATGCGATTGCCGTTCTGAAGTGCCGTCAGGCGGATGTTGGCGGCCCGAGGCTTGCCCGCAGCCACCCGCTCATCGGGCATTTCGATGGCGTGATCGACGGCGTTGCGCAGCATATGCATCAGCGGATCGGCCAAGAGCTCGGTCATGCCCTTATCGACCTTGATGCCGTCGGCCCGCGCCTCAAACCTGATCTGCTTGCCCTGCTCCTTGGCCAGTTCGCGGATCATCCGTGGGAAGCGGTTAAAGACGATATCCAGGGGAATGACCCGCAGGCCCAGGGTCGCTTCGTGGATCAGGCTGACCAGACGATGAACCTCGACCTCGATCTGCGACAGGTCATGCTGCTGACGCTGCAAAAGCTCGATGGCTGGGATCAGGGCCGGGGCTTCCTGAGCCACATGGTCGGAAATCTTCTGCAGCACCACCGGTACCTGAGAATCCACCATGACCACGTTCAGGGCACTGCTGATGCTGAAGAACTCGCCGATGCGGCCGAACAGGCGATCGAGGATTTCCACCGGCACGCGGACCTGATTGTCGCCGCCGCCTCCGGCACCTTCAGCCTTGGCCGCGCGGGCCGGCTTCCAGGGATGATCAAAGGCCTGACCGCTCAACTGCCGGGCCTCGACGAAGAGAATCTCCGGGTCGGCCTCGAGGATCTGTGAGCGGATCAGGGCCGGGCTGTCGGTGCTCACCGCCAGCAAAGCCACGCCGTCACTTCCGGCCAGAGGCAGAGGATTGATGGAAACCGGCTGTAACCGCTGATCAAGCCAACGCAAAAACTCTGTCTTGTCTCCACGAGCCGGCAGGGAAACCGCGACGAAAACCAGCTTGCGCTGCCCGCCTTCCAACAACGTTGCCAACCGTTCCATGGCGGCGACATTGATGCCCGCCAAACGGCGCGGATCGACGCCGCGATCTTCCAGAAGCTTGCGCAAGGGCGCGTCCAGGCTCCAGCCGCCGCGCATGACATCGCGCAATTGCTCCGCCGCCATCCGCAGCAGGTCTATGCCATCGACCCCATCGCTTGCCAGATCGGCGATCAACTGCTGCAAAGCCGCCAGGGCCGGCTCCACCGCCGCCCCATTGCCCAGGGACTGCAAGACCAGGCTGGAAATGCCGCCGTCTTCCAAACCCGTCGCCGCCAGAGCCGCCAAACGTTCCGCCGCAGCCAGAGCGGTCTCAGGCTCACTCGCCAAGCTCGCTGCCAGGGCTTTCGCCGTCTCGGCCATGGCCCGACGCAGGGGGGAGGCCACCGCCGCCACCGTCTCATCGGCTCCGGCCTCGTGGCTCATCAAGCGCCCGAACCGTCGGGCATCGACGATCACAGCGGCCAGACGATCGATAACCGGCTTGGACGAGTCCAAAGAAGCCAGCTCGGCCAAATGGGCCTGAAGGCCATGCAGCTGCAGACGTTCCGCCGCCGTCATCAGGGCGTCAAGATCATCGGCGGCTTGCTCTGCATCGCCGGCGCCGCCCAGCAGCACCGCCAGATTCGGCAGGCATTCGGT
>Ga0302193_10003589_pt1 | contig 12466 bp, 9 predicted proteins | sample II_Bog_E3_3_FD_200228 | JGI IMG/M metagenome (GOLD analysis project Ga0302193, IMG submission 200228) | Peat permafrost microbial communities from Stordalen Mire near Abisko, Sweden - II_Bog_E3_3 | ecosystem: Environmental > Terrestrial > Soil > Wetlands > Peat | place: Sweden: Abisko, Stordalen...
CACGCGCTGCTCGCGCGTGGTTCGGGAAAACGCTGGAAATGCCTGCTTGGCGGCTCTGACGGCGCGGTCGATATCGGTGGCGTTTCCGGCCGCAATGCTGGTGAACACCTCACCCGTCGCGGGATTCACAACGCCAATCCGAGCCAAGGAGGCGGGCTCGACCCATTTGCCGTTGATGTAGAACTTATCGGCTTGATAGCTTTTGTTGCTAGACATGTTGGTCCCCAGAGTCATTTAAAAAAAATTTGCGTATGAACCTCCCCAGTCTTGGGGGCGATCATTCCTAGGGTGATTTCAGCCGGAACGGGTCGGTAATCCCTTTTGCATCAGAGCCGGGGCTGGGAACGTAGATCGGGCCTCGCGCCAGAACACGATCCAAAGACCCATCGGTTGCATAGAATGGAGGGGCATATGGGGTCTCGTTCGTCAGCGTTTCGAGACCGGGATAGCCGATCTGGGCACGCACCCCCTCGTTCAGGTAATAGCCCCCCGGCACGACGGTGAATAACGCGTCCAGTGCAGGCGGGTCACTCTTGGCAAGATGCTCGACCGATGCCTTCGGATCGTGGCCGAGAACCGATTTGAGGCCACGAACAAGCGGCTCGATCAAATCCGGCCGTGCCGTCAGAACCCGGTCGAGCAGAGTAGTTTCGATCCCAAGATCGGAAGCCTTCGGAAAGTCCTTGTAGGCAGGGATCAGCAGATCAGCGATTGCGGCAAACTGTTTGCGCAGTTCCGGCGTCAGGGACGGCACTTGAGTCCATGCCATGATTAAACCTCCAGATTTCGTCGTTGTTCCGCGATATGGCGGGCCGTTCGCAGCGCCAGAGCCGACAAGGTCGCCGTTGGATTGACGCCTGCCGAGGTTACGAACGTGCTCGCACCCACCAGGAACAGGTTCGGCACGTCGTGGCTCTGTCCCCACTGATTGACCACCGAGGTTTCCGGATCATCCCCCATCCGCGCTGTTCCCAGGATGTGCCACCCGGCATGTTTCAGCTGAGACGCCACCTGGATTTCGACGGCTCCCGCCGCCTTGAGATATTCGACCGCCCGCTCCTCGTGGTAGCGCAGCAGGGCGCGCGAGTTCTCATCGATGCGATAGATGATTTTTGGAGCGGGAATGCCGTCGCTGTCGGTCAGGGTGTCGTCCAGTTCGACGCGGTTGCTTTCCAGCGGCAGGTCTTCACCCAGGATGCCGACGATCAGAGTGCGTCCCAAACGCCTCTCGACGGTTTGGTGCAAGGCCTTGCCCCATGATGCATCGAAATCATCGATCTCGAATACTTTGGAGCCGAACACCGAGGACACACTGAGTGGACCGCCGCTCGGCACGATCGACCAACGAGCCCCCCGGGCGAACCCCCGACTCTGGTCGGTTTCATAGAATTGGTAGCTTTCCAGGACGTTGCCGAAAGGACCGCGCCAGGATTGGAGGTTGTCTTCAAAAGACCCAATGATTCCCGAATAGGGGTGCAGCATCAGACGTTTGCCAACCAGACCAGACGAATTGGCCAGCCCGTTCGGGAAACGCCCGGACTTCGATAGCAACAACAGGCGCGCGGTTCCGATCGAGTTAGCTGCCACCACTACGGTTTTGGCCTTCAGCCGCTTCGTCTTGCCGGTTCGATCGATATACACCACACCGCTGGCGCGGCCATGCTCGTCAACCTCGATTTCGCTGACCCTCGCTCCGGTAATCAACTTGGCGCCGCGCTTGATCGATTCCGGCCACAGATTGATGTCCGCAGTGGACTTAGCGCCTTCCGAGCATCCCGAATGGCAGGTGCCTCGCCGCACGCACGGCTTCAGTTCGTTATAAGGCACCGAAGCGATGCCGAACGCCGCCGGCCACCAATGCCATCCCAGTTTGTCGAAGCCTTCGATCGCTTTTTTGGTCGCCTCTCCAAGTGGGATCGGCGGCATAGGGAAATCCTTGCGAGGCGGGTAGGCGGGGTTTCCCCGGACACCGGACACGCCGACAAGCTTTTCGACCTCTTCCAAATACGGTTCGACATCCTCGTAGGAAATCGGCCAGTCATCCGCCACGCCATCGAGGGTCCGCAGCCGATAATCGGACGGAAGCAGCGGCGCCCATTGGGCGTTGTAAATCACAGTGCTGCCGCCGACGCCGGCATACATCAGGGGATGGATGTCGCTTTCCGAGTTGTTGATGGGATAATCCTGCGGGTTGTCCCGAATGTTCGGATCCGAATTGAAAGCCTTCTGCGCGATCAATTCCCACTCAGGATTATCTCTGGGGTATTTCGAGGTGTCGGGATTGAACCCTTGCTCCAAACCGATCACCGAGAGCCCCTGCCGCGACAACTCATGAGCCGCAATCGAGCCTGCCGGGCCAGCGCCAATGATGACTACATCGACCCGATCACTTGAAGCCGACGTCCCATTATGATTCGACATTCAAACACCATTCCCTGTCAAACGACCGACGCCTGTACAGCACAGGCAGGCGTCATCAGGTGGCAATCGGCGTGCCAAGCGAAAATCAGCGAAAATCCTCTGTCGACGGTCTTAGGGGAAGTTGGAATTGCAACAGTTGCCGCTCGCTTCTGTTTGATTTCGGGCAGCGACGCAGTGCGCTTAAGAAACCGATGAGGCGTTGTCCGCATCTTCCGTCCTGCGGTTCTGGAAAAAAGCGACAGATGAGAGCTTGAGAATTTCACCGTTCCCGTCACGGGGCCTGCCGTCAGTTCTTATCGATCACCGTTCGCTGAAAGCGGTGCGGTTCTTGCAAGGGGTGGGACCGAACAAGGTTGGAAAACGCTTTTCATGAACGTCAGCATTGGAATGCATCAAACGATCTCGATCTCCCCGCACGCCACGGTCGATAAGCTGCCAATAGACGAGGTCGGGATTCCCCCTGTTTTCCTTGAGAACACCACCCTTTGCGCGATGCGCGCGGAAGGAAGCGGAGCGCATTCATGAGCACAGTCAACACCTCAAAAGATGACGTCGATATCCTGATCGTCGGCGCTGGCCCTGGCGGTTCTGTCGCCGCTTACGAACTGTCGCGCCAAGGGTTCTCCGTAGTGACGCTGGAGCAGGGATTTCAGACAGATCGCAATACCTATCCTGGTCGCACCCCGGAATGGGAATTGCTGACGCGAAAGACCTGGAATCCCAATCCCAACATTCGTGACAATCCCCAAGATTACCCGGTGGAGACGACGGAGTCGGACATCAATCCCCTGATGTTCGCCGGTGTTGGCGGTAGCGCCATTCTGTTCAATGCGCAGTGGACACCTCTGCTCCCGTCTGATTTTCGAGTGCGGACTCTTGATGGTGTGGCTGATGATTGGCCCATCGATTACGAGGAATTGCTCCCCCATCTCGAGGACGTAGAACAGCTGGTCGGCGTTTCGGGGTTTCGAGGAACTCCGGCGCATCCGCCACGCCGCGATTTTCCCACGCCACCAATTGAAGTCGGCGAGCTCGGCCGCCGCGCCATATCCGGTTTCGACAAGTTGGGGTGGCACTGGTGGCCCGCCACGAATGCCATCGCCTCGGTGCCCCATAACGGACTGAACGGATGCACTCGAACCGGCACCTGCGCTTATGGCTGCCCTGAAGGCGCGAAATCCACCACCGACCTGACTCTCTGGCCTCATTCTCTGAAAGCCGGCGCACGCCTTGTGACCGGTGCCCGTGTCCGTGAAATTGAAATCGATGAACAGGGGCGGGCCATTGGGGCCATTTATATCGACCGGACTGGGCGCGAACGTCGCCAGCGCGCCAAGGTCGTCATCCTGGCTGCGAACGGCGTCGGTACTGCCCGTTTGCTGTTGCTATCCCAATCGGGCCGGTATCCGAACGGCTTGGCCAATTCTTCCGATCTGGTTGGAAGGCGGCTGATGTTCCACCCTTATTCTGCTGTGCTGGGCGCTTTCGACGAAGACCTGAAATCCTGGCGGGGTCCCTATGGACAGGTGTTGGAATCTTATCAGTTCTACGAAACTGATAAGAGCCGGGGTTTCGTGCGCGGGGCCAAGTGGGGCATCCTTCCCAACGGCGGCCCGCTTGGTGTGAGTTCCATCGCCGGAGCCAAAGTCTTCGAAGACAACTCCCTCGATGCGTCCTGGGGCGAAAGTCTGCACCGCAATGTGGCGACGCGGCTGGGCCGGTGCGTCGTGGTCAGCATCATCGGTGAGGATCTGCCGTTTGAAACCAATCGGGTTGTGCTCGATGACAAACTCGTCGATTCCGACGGCATTCCAGCCCCCAAAATCATCTACAAGATCGACGAGAATTCCAGAAAGCTGCTGCGCTTCCACGAGGAACGCGGGGCCGAATTCCTGAAAGCCGCCGGCGCCGTTGATATCTCGGTCGTTCATCAGATGCGTGATTCCGGCTGGCATTTGCTGGGCACTGCCGCCATGGGGAACGATCCTGAACGGTCCGTGGTGAACCGCTGGAGCCAGACACACGACGTCCCCAACCTGTTCATCGTCGACGGTAGCGTCTTTACCACGTCGGGCGGCGTGAACCCGACGGCTTCGATCATGACTTTGTCGCTGCGTGCCGCCCGATATATCGCGGATCAGCGGCGTAATCTGAAGGTGGCGTAAAATGACTGTCTTATCTGCCAATGGCATCTCGCCGGAACTCAGGGATCATTTCGCGGCCATCGCCGATATCCTTGTCCCGGCCTACCAGCAGTTGCCCAAAGCATCCGACGTAGGGGTCGCCGGAGTGCTTCTGGACCGTGTTCTGGCCGTTCGCCCGGATCTGACCGAGGTTTTCCTGCGTGGCCTGGTCGCCACGTTGGGGTTGAGCGGGCGAGACGCTGCTGAACATATTTTCCACAAGGATGCCGAATCCTTCGACGCCATCTCGACGATAGCCGCTGGTGGTTATTTCTTGGATCAGCGCGTCCGTGATCTCATCGGTTATCCGGGCCAGGAAACGATCCACAACGAACACCCTTACGCCTTGCCGGGCTACGTTGCCGACGGCTCGTTGCAGAGGGTTTATGACCGTGGGCCGCTCTATCGCCCCACCCCCGGCAAAGAGGTGGAAAAACATCCGCGTTTGGTGGGAGGGCCGCGATGAAGATTGCCGTCATCCTGCGGAATGGTCCCGATCCCCTCGAAGAACTTCCCATCATCGATGGCAAGTTGGATTGGGAAGAAGCCTCCCTGGCTCTCGACCTGTTCGACGATTACGCCCTTGAGGAAGCCGTTCTTCTGAAAGAGCAGACCGGAGCGGAGCTGGTAGTTGTCGGGCTAGTCTCACATGGTGTTCGCTTGCTGCAAACTGCTTTGGCGCGGGGCGCGGACCGGGCCGTCAAACTTGACTTCGATGTGCCGGATGACACCTCATCCCGGGCGCTGGCTCCGGTTTTCGCCGACGCCGTCCGGCATCTCGGCGCGGACATCGTCATCACGGGCGTCCAGGGGGCTGGAGATATTTTCGGCCAGTTGGGTCCCTTTCTTGCGACCGAACTTGACTGGCCTCAGGTCAATGGCGCCATTTCGATTGAAGCCGTAGACGACCGGCTGCATGTTCGCCACGACGCTGGTGCCGGACGGGTCTTGGCGCTGGGGCTAACGCTTCCGGCGGTGGTCGGAGTACAAGCGTCCCGCCGGCCTCCCAGCTATGTCTCTGGCAGCAAATTGCGCAAGGCGATCGAAGCCGGGGCGATCGAGACGCTTCGCCTGACCTCTGCAATCGCCCCCGATGCAGCAAAGCTCCACTCGCTCCAGCGTCCTCAAAAGGACCGACAGGTCGAACGTCTCGATGACGACCCCCAAAAAGCCGCCGAACAAATCATAAGCCTCCTGGCAAATCAGGGAATCGAAGGGAAGATCAATGCCTGATGTCCTGATTTTTGTCGAAACCGTGAGCGGAACTCCGACGACCGTCAGCCGTGAATTCGTCATCGGCGCCCGCCAGTTGGGGGGGGCGGAAAGTCGCATCCTTGCCGTGACCATCGACGATGGAAACCGAATCGTCCCTGAGGATCTCCTGGGGGCCGACGAGGTGATCATCACCCGTTTGCTCGGCACAAACAGCCCGACGTCGTTTGATCGTGCCGCCGTTCTCAAAGACCTGATCGAGAGCGAAAGGATTTCCTTACTTCTGATTCCCAGTTCGCCCATCGGCATCGAACTGGCGGCGGTCGTGGCGGCACGCACCGGCTTGCCTCTGATCACCTCTTGCTGCGCCGTCAGTCTAAGAGCCGACACGGTGGAAACCCGCAGTCAGATTTACGGCGGTCGTGCAGAGGCTTTGGCCGAGGCGGCTTTGCCGGCGGTGCTCTCCGTCAACAGCGGCACCTTCAAAGCCACGGCGCCCCTATCGCCTCCAAGGATCATAGAACGCTCCATCGACGTTGCCGGCGACAGCCGCCTGACGATCGACAGCGTGGAGTTGGTCGAGACCGGAGATATCGACATCACCAGATTCGAGCGTCTGCTCTGCGTGGGACGCGGCATCGGCAGTGAGGACAATATCGAAGTCGCCCGCACCGTTTCGCGCCTGCTGGGAGGAGAATTGGCCGCCAGCCGGCAAGTGACGGATCGCGGCTGGGTCGCAAAAAACCAACAGATCGGCAAATCGGGGAAGACGGTGACGCCCCGCGTCTATCTCGGCTTTGGCGTCTCCGGGGCTCCCGAACATATCGAGGGCATGCGGGATTCGGGCTTGATCATTGCGGTCAACACCGATCCCAGCGCCCCCATCTTTGACATTGCTCATTACGGAACTACCTGTGATGCGGTGGAGCTGCTGGAAAGTCTTGCCGAACGACTGAACGATCTTCAGCAATGACCGAAGCCTGGATTTTGATCGGGCTGATCGCTTTGTCCGTCAGTCTTGCCTCGTTGAGACTGTTGCGACGCTTCAGACCTATTTTTGCCGCGGCGCCCAGCGTCCGCACGGATCACCCGAGGGTCAGACTGTTCGGCGCCCTGGCAGACTTCGGCCTTCATCGGCGGCTGCTTCGTTTCCGTTTCGCAGGCAGCTACCATGCCGTCATCGTCATCAGTTTCTTGTGCCTGTTGACGGCCAAGATCAGATCCTTCGTAGAAATCCTGGCACCCCAGTCCGATGTTCTGCGCTGGGCTATGCCGCTTCATGATCCGGCGGTTTTAGCCATGCTGGCGGCGGTGTCTGCGGCGGTGGTCAACAGGCTCTGGTTTGGCCGGGGCCGCTATGCCGGCTCGAACCAGCGTGACGCGATAATCATCCTGCTCGCCATTACATTCATCGTTTTCGCTTTGGAAGCGGAGGCCGTCAGCCACCTTGTCGCACATCCGTTAGACGGCGCTCTGTTTCCCTTGGCGTTCGCCCTGAGCCGTCTTGTCCCCGCATCGATCAGCGATCAAGCCGGAACGATCGAGACCACCTTCCGCTGGCTTCACATCAGCTCGATCCTGGCCTTTTTGGTTTACATTCCTGGATCCAAGCATTTCCATGCCATTCTTGGACTTCCGCAGCTATTTCTCCGAAACATCGGCCCGCGCGGCCAACTGTTCCCCGGTACCGAGATCGCTCCGCCGGCCAACACGATCTCGTCCCAATCCAGGAAGGCATTGCTGGATCTTTATGCTTGCAGTGAATGTGGCCGGTGCCATGCGTCCTGTCCCGCTTATGCCTCCGGGGCGGCGTTAAATCCCAAGTCGCTGATCATGACCTTGCGCGCTCAATTGGTGTCCACGGCCCACGGCAAGATTCCGGCGGATGCCCCTTTGGCGGGCGTTGCCATTCCTCTGGAAAGCTTGTGGGCCTGCACCACTTGCTTTGCCTGCATGGCCGCCTGCCCCCTTCACATTGAGCATGTTCCCAAGATCGTCGATCTAAGGCGCTCCCTGGTGGAGGAAGGGCAGTTGGACGCCTCTTTGACAGCCATTCTCAATAGTGCCCGCCGTTATGGCAACGTTTTCAAGCGACCTGCTCGACAGCGTCCAAAATGGGTGGAGGAGTTGGACTTTGAGATTCCCGACGCCCGCGAAAGTGACGTCGATTACTTGTGGTTCGTGGGCGACCATGCCTCTTTCCATCCCGTAGCGATCTCGAAAAGCCAACGCTTTGCTAAACTCCTGCACGCCGCCAACATCAGTTTCGGCATTCTTTACGCGGAAGAACGTAGTGCCGGTAACGACATCCGACGAATCGGAGAGGAAGACCTGTTCCAGGAATTGGCGCGTCAGAATATTGACGCCATAAAGGAATGCAGCTTCAAAGCCGTCGTCACCATGGATCCCCACAGCTTCAACACCTTGCTCAACGAATATCCTGCCTTCGGCCTGCAAGCGACCGTCCTGCATCATACCGAACTGCTGGCCGACCTGATCGAAAGTGGTCGATTGGCGCGCCCTGCTGCGCCTAAGCGCCGCGTCACCTATCACGACCCCTGTTATCTTGGACGCTATAATGGTCGCTTCCAGGCGGCTCGGACGATCATCGAGAGCCTTGGGCATGACCTTGTGGAAATGCCTCGCAACCGGGAAAACTCATTTTGCTGTGGCGCGGGTGGTGGACGCATATTTATGAACGAGGTGTCCACCCATCCCCGCCCTGCTGAAATTCGGCTGAGGGAAGGTGCCGAGATTAACGGCGTTGAGTGGTTCCTGGTCGCCTGCCCAAAAGACTATGTCATGTTTAGCGACGCCAGAAAGTCCATTGAGATAAGCTCTGAGGTCTCTGTAAAGGAAATCGTTGACCTATTTTATGACGAGAACGGAGACATTATCTCTAACCTTATTTTATAATGATTGTTTGTGCAGATTGATGGAGTCCTTTGACCAGAGATGACAAAATCCTCCGTTTGCCCTCACGACTGCCCCAGCGTCTGCGCCCTGAAGGTGGAGGTCACACCTGAAGGCCGCGTGGGCCGCATTCATGGTGCCGACCAGCCCTATACTGATGGTGTCATCTGCGCCAAGGTCGCCCGCTATGCCGAACGGGTGCATAGCCCCGAGCGCCTGACCACACCCTTGCTGCGCACCGGCCCCAAGGGGAGCGGGCAGTTCCGCCCCATCGGCTGGGATGAGGCGTTAGATTTGGTGGCAACCCGGTTTGGCGAGGTTACCCAGAAATATGGTTCGGAGGCTATTTGGCCCTATCATTACGCCGGCACGATGGGACTGGTGCAACGAGAGAGCATCAAACGTCTGCGCCATTGCCTGCGGTACTCGTCGATGAAAGAGACCTTCTGCGTCACCATCGCCGATGCTGGATGGGTGGCCGGAGCAGGGGCCAAACGTGGCGTCGATTCTCGTGAAATTGCCGAGTCCGACCTGATCGTCATCTGGGGCTGCAATCCTGTTCATACCCAGGTCAACGTCATGAACTGGGTGCAAAAAGCCAAGCGTGATCGTGGGGCCAAGCTGGTAGTGATCGATCCCTACCGGACAGCCACTGCCGTGAAGGCCGACCTGCATTTGGCTCCGCGTCCAGGCACCGACGGGGCTCTGGCATGCGCGCTTATGCAGGTGCTATTTGCCGAGGGCTTTGCTGATCGCGATTATCTGGCACATTATACCGATCATAGCCCGGCGCTTGAGGAACATCTGGCGTTGCGTGGCCCTGACTGGGCGGCCGAAATTACCGGCATCCCGGCCGATGAAATCGTGGCCTTTGCCCGGCTCTATGGACAAACCAAACGTAGTTTTCTCCGCATTGGCTTCGGCTTCACCCGCCATCGCAACGGAGCTGCGGCCATGCATGCAGTATCATGTCTGCCCGCCGTGACCGGAGCCTGGGCTCACCTTGGGGGTGGCGCCCTGTTCGGACAAGGAGAGGTCTATGGCCTCAAGAACCGTCTGCTGGACGGATCGGATGTTCGTGATCCATCGGTCCGTGAAATGGACCAGTCCCGTATCGGTGCCGTTCTGACCGGGAATCCCCAAGACCTCAAGAGCGGTCCGGCGGTCATGGCCATGCTGATACAGAACACCAATCCCATGGCTGTGGCTCCAGACAGCAGCATGGCCCGTAAGGGCTTTGAGCGGGAGGATTTATTTATTTGCGTGCATGAGCAGTTTATGACGGAAACGGCCCTGATGGCCGATGTGGTTTTGCCGGCCACCACTTTTCTTGAACATGACGATATTTACCGGGCCTCGGCCCATACCTTTCTGCAAGTATCGCGCGCGGTCATTCTGCCTGTGGGGGAGGCTCGCCCGAACCATTTTGTTAACCGCGAACTGGCCAAACGCCTGGGAGCAAAGCATCCCGGCTTCGATATGAGCGAGTGGGAACTGATTGACGCCGTCCTGAAAGAGTCGGGAAAGCCCGGTGCCGATGACATCGCGGCCATGGGTTGGCTTGATTGTGCCCCGCCATTTGAAACTGCGCACTATCTCGATGGGTTTGGCCACTCGGACCGCCGCTTTCATTTCTCACCCGACTGGTCAAGACTGGGAGCTGAGCACCAGGTCATGCCTCGCTTTCCCGATCAGATGACGGCCATGGACGCCCCCACCAGAGATCGCCCCTTCCGCCTGATCGCCGCACCAGCTCGCAACTTCCTCAACAGCAGTTTCACCGAGACCGCTTCCTCTAAACGGCTGGAAAAACGCCCAATCCTGTTGGCGCATTCGAATGCATGCGCGGAGCTAGGCCTAAGCGAGGGGGACTTGGTCGCCATCGGCAATCATTTGGGTGAGGTTCTGGTGCATGTGCATCCCTTTGAACACATGGATCCGAGTACCGTAATTGTCGAGGGGATCTGGCCCAACCATGCTTTTATCGGTGGCCGCGGCATCAATACCCTGACCAGCGCCGAACCAGCAGCACCGAACGGTGGCGCCGTCTTTCACGACACGTCCGTTTGGCTCAGAAAAACGAATTGATTGGTCTGTTTTGCCAATTTCCGCTGACTGTATCGCGGGGGCGGGGCGCTGTCGTCATTGTCAAGGTTGTCCTCGGCAATGACGACCTGTGGCCCGTTCTGCATTCGCCGGCGGAGTTAACCTATCTTCGCCACGGACTTGTTTCAATGAACGAGTCCGTGGCGAGCCGATCTGGGTTAATTCCAGGCATGGCGGGGCGGATTGACCCCGTTGAGATAGTAATTCCCGAGATGGAAGAATTTCCAGCGCACGGGGTCATGCAGGGTATGGGTGCGGGCGTTGCGCCAATGGCGGTCGAGGTTGTACTCCTTCAAGACGGAGCGGGTGCCGGCCAGTTCGAACAGCTTGTTGGTGGCCAGCAGGGCAATTTCGGTGGTTAGGACCTTGGCTTCCGAGGTGGCGAGGGTGACTTTCGCGATGAATTCTTCGGTTTCGTTGGTCCGTCCCTCGTCGATCAGCCGTCCAGCCCGTTCCAAAATGGCGTCGGCCGCATGCAGGCGCAGTTTCAGATCGCCGATGGCCTGGATGGTGAAGGGGTCCTCGGTGGCCTTCTCCTTGCCGCTATCCACCCATGTGCGCGACTTGGACTTGACGAAAGCGATCGCTTCGTCGATCGCTCTTTCGGCGATGCCCTGGTCGATGGCCGCTACGATGATTTGCGACACCGGGCCGGCGATGGTGTGGCGGCCGAAGGCCGTCACGCGTACCACGCGGCTTTTCGGCACGCGCACATTCTCCAAAGTCGCCGAGCCGGAGACGGTCACCCTCTGCCCGAAGCCAGACCAATCGTTGATGATGTTCAAGCCGGGCGTTTCGCGGTCGGCGAGTGCCACGTACAAGTTGTCGTCGTCAACGGCGACAATTGGCACGATATGGGCAAGCAGGGCGCCAGTGGTATAGAATTTCTGGCCGTTGATGACAGCCTCGTCCCCATCAAAGGTAAGCCTGGTCTCGAATGCTGCCACCGTCTTGGAGTTCAGCTCGGAAAAGGCGTTGCCAAGGCGCACACCCTGCAACACCAAGCCGAAAATCTCCTTTTTCTGCTCTTCAGTTCCATCCAGTTCGACATGACCGACGATGGCCAGGTGGTTATGGATAGGCTGCGTCACGGCCGGATCGCCGGCGGCAAGGATTTTGATCACCTCAGCCAAGGTGACATTAGAAACGCCCGCTCCGCCGTAAGCCTTGGGAATGTTGATGCCCCACAAGCCGCTCTGCGAAAAGGCGAGCGCCAAGTCCACGTCGATAAAGCCTTCGCTATCCCGCAGCGAATCTCCCTTGGCGAACTCCGCCGCCAAGCGGTGTGCGACCGCGATGGCTTCCTCATCGCTCTTGATGACATGCGCCGGAGACGTCGGGCGGGGCAGAGGCGTAAACGGTTCGAGTGAGTTAACTCGTGGCGGATTCTTCACATCGATGGTCATAGGGCTTTCCTTATTTAGAAAACATCGGACGGGAATGCGTTCTTGCGATTCACTTTCATCTTGAGTCGAGATGGAGAGGTCGCTGGTTTTGTAACAGCAACATCCGTGCCAGATGAAAATTGTTTCAAAATAATGGATTCATAGACGTCGCTATATTTCTTAAAGTTTTGTTTGCAGCAAACCCCGCAGAATCTTGCTGCAAATGCAGCAGAAGGCATTTGTCAC
>Ga0302193_10003601_pt1 | contig 12430 bp, 12 predicted proteins | sample II_Bog_E3_3_FD_200228 | JGI IMG/M metagenome (GOLD analysis project Ga0302193, IMG submission 200228) | Peat permafrost microbial communities from Stordalen Mire near Abisko, Sweden - II_Bog_E3_3 | ecosystem: Environmental > Terrestrial > Soil > Wetlands > Peat | place: Sweden: Abisko...
CGCGATGGTGGCCAGCCCCGGCCTGTTGGCACAGGCGCCGCACACCCATATCGCCACCGTGCGCGCCACCGAGGAGTCGCAGGGCCGTCTGCTGCGGGCGGTGACGGACGCGTTGCCCAACGTCTCCGGTATTCGCGTGGCCGATGTGCTGGCGGCGGTGGGCGTGCTGTTCGGCCAGATCGGCGCGGCGCTGGCGGCCACTGGCTCGTTGACGCTGGCGGCTGGCGCGTTGGTACTCGGCGGTGCTGTTGCTTCCGGCCAGCGCCGCAGGATTGGCGAGGCGGTGATCCTCAAGGCCCTCGGCGCCACCCGCTGGCAGATCCGCGCCGCCTGGCTGGTGGAGTTCGGCATTTTGGGAGTCGTCGCTGGCATGATCGCCGCCCTGATCGGCACGGCTGCCAGCTATGGGGTGGTGCATTACGTGATGGGCACCGATTGGGCGTTCCTGCCGGGTACCCTGGCTTTGACCATCGCCGTCACGGTGGCGCTGATGCTGCTGTTTGGCTACGCCGGCACTGAGACCGCTCTGCGCGCCAAAGTGGCGCCGATGCTGCGCAACGAGTAGCCGCCAGCTCTCGGGTTTCTGCGGTTTAATGCAGCCGGTGCTTGAAGTGCCGGCTGAATTCAACGAAATGTATCGACAGGGTATTTTTCGCTATACTCCCCCCACGCGTACGCCTCTTCCCCAAAGGATGACCCAACATGGCTTACAGTCCCGATTTTCGGACCTACCCCGGCGCCGGTGGTGCCGCCACTTCAGCCGCGGTGGATGCGGGTCTGCGGTCCTACATGCTGCGCGTCTACAACTGGATGGCGTCTGGCCTCGCTTTGACCGGCATCGTCGCCTACGTGTGCAGCGCCTACCTTACCGACGTGTTCTATCCGCTGGTGGAAACCCCGCGCGGCATGATGCATGTGCCGGGCGCGCTCGCCTACATCAGCATGTTCGCGCCGCTCGCCTTCGTGATGGTGCTCAGCTTCGGCGTCAATAAGCTGTCCACCACCGCGGCACAGGCGATCTTCTGGGCCTTCGCCGCCGCGATGGGTGCCAGCATGATGAGCATTTTCCAGGTCTATACCGGCCAAAGCATCGTGCGGGTGTTCTTCATCACCGCCGGCACCTTCGCCGCCATGAGCATCTGGGGCTACGTGACCCGCACTGACCTGACCCGCATGGGCAGCTTCCTGATCATGGGGCTGATCGGCATCGTGCTGGCCGGGCTGGTCAACATGTTCATCGGCAGCACCGCCCTGCAGTTCGCCATCTCGGCGATCGGTGTGGTCGTGTTCACCGGGCTGATCGCCTACGACACCCAGCGCATCAAATCGACCTACTTCCAGTTCGCCGCCGCCGGTGGCCTGCCGGAAGCCGACAAGCGCAGCGTTTACGACGCGCTCAGCCTGTATCTGAACTTCATCAACCTGTTCATGATGCTGATGCAGTTCGCCGGCGATCGCCGCAGCAACTGATCACCCGCTGATCGGTTTGGAAAAAGGCCGGGGGTTCGCCTCCGGCCTTTTCTGTTTGGGCGGCATCAGCCGCAGCGCCGCGTTCAGCTCGGCGCCGAACAGCACCACAAAGCACGACACCCAGAACCACAGCATCACACCGGCGATGGCGGCGATCGGGCCGTAGGTGATGTCAAAGCTGCCGATGGCGCTGACGTAGAACGAAAACCCGGCCGAGGCCGCCACCCACAGCACGGTTGCGGCCAACGCGCCCGGCAGCACCAACGGCGGCGGCCCCGGCCGTGGCGACGGGCCGAAGCGGAACAGGGCTGCGATCGAGGCGCAGACGAACGCCAGCAGCAACGCCAGCGACAGCACATGCAGCAGGCCACGGGTGGTGGCAGGGATACCCAGCCACAGCAGAAGGTTCGGCAACGCCACCAGGATCGCCAGTGCCAGCACGGCGCCAATCGTGGCCGCCAAGGTCATTGCCAGCCCAGTCAGCTGGAACTGAAAGAAGCCGCGATCTCTTTCGCCATGCGCCTCGTCGATCGCCGACAGCAGCGATTTTGTGCCCGTCGACGCCGACCACAGCGCCACCGCCGTGCCAATCCATACCCCCAGCTGCAGATTGTCACGCTCGTGGGATACCAGCGCATTCACCCGTTGGGCAATCAGGGTGAAGGCCTCCGTCGGCAGCAGGTTGTGCAGCAGGTCCAACTGCGGCACCACCGAGACCGGATTGAACACCAGCCCATACAGCGACAGCAGCACAGACAGGCCGGGAAACAACGCCAGCGTGGCATAGAACGCGCAACCGGCGGAGATCAGCGACACCCGCCCGGCCATCATCCGCCGCCAGACGAGTGCTGCAACCGCCCCCGGTTTTCGCCAGCCGATCACCGGCAACGTCTCGCTCATGAACCCTCCTGTACCGCAAGCCTAACGCGCATGTGGGGTGTGCGTTGGCGCAAGTGTGCTGTGTTCAAAAAATATCTTGCACAGGGGGGGTGGGGGTCCTATGTGCGCCATCACGCAGCAACGCACGTGCCTCTGGCCCCCGCCACTGATGTTCGACTGATCTACCAAGGGGTTACGTAACGACGTCAAGCGTTCTGGCACACCGGGTTTGCGACACCCTCTCGTCGCGAAATCTTTCGTCTGGTCGCTGGTTCGTTCGACCGTTTTGTAACCTCGTCCGTCGCCTTGAGAGGCGGATGTTAAATAGGGGGCTCCGTGCGATGACTCCAAAAGTCGCGCGCTACCTTGCCTGCAACCAACCGGCTACGCCGTGCTTGGTGCTCGATGTCGATCGTGTGGAAAGCAATTTCCGCGCGTTGCGTGACGTTTTGCCGCTGGCTCGTATCTATTATGCCGTGAAGGCCAACCCGGCAGAACCGATTCTGCGCCGGCTGGTGTCGCTTGGCTCCAGCTTCGATGCCGCGAGCTTCGAGGAGATCGACGCCTGCCTCACCGCCGGCGCCGTGCCCGCGCGCATCAGCTACGGCAACACCATCAAGAAGGTGTCGGCGATCCGCAGCGCGTATGCCGCGGGCGTGGATCTGTTCGCGTTCGATTCCGACGAGGAATTGGACAAGATCGCCGTCAACGCGCCGGGCAGCCGGGTTTATTGCCGTATTCTTGTGGAAAACGCCGGGGCCGATTGGCCGCTGTCGCGCAAGTTTGGCACCACGCTGGAACATGCCCGCGCCCTGATGATCCGCGCCGGCACGCTCGGCCTGGACGCCTATGGCCTGTCGTTTCACGTCGGCAGCCAGCAGACCGACACCACCAGCTATGAGGCGGCGATCGGCCGGGTGTCCATGCTGTTCACCGACCTGAAGGACGCCGGCGTCAATCTGCGCATGTGCAACCTCGGCGGCGGTTTCCCCACCACGTATCGCGACGATGTGCCGGGGATCGATCAGTTCGGCTCCGCCATCATGGGCGCGATGACCAAGCATTTCGGCAATGCGCTGCCGGAAATACTGGTCGAGCCCGGTCGCTTCCTGGTGGCCGATGCCGGGGTGGTCAGTGCCGAAGTGGTGCTGGTCAGCCGTCGCGGTCTGCCGCAGGGCGGCACCGATCCGGTGCGCTGGGTGTATCTGGACATCGGCCGCTTCGGTGGCCTGGCTGAAACCGAGGGCGAGGCGATCAAGTATCGCATCACCACCGAACACGACGGCGGGGAGACCGGCCCGGTGGCGATTGCGGGGCCGACCTGCGACGGCGCGGATATCATGTACGAGAAATCCAACTACCGGCTGCCGTTGGCGCTTTCGAGCGGAGACCGTGTGTCTCTGCTGTCCACTGGCGCGTATGTGACGACGTATGCCAGCCAGCGCTTCAACGGGTTTGCCCCGTTGGAGGAGCATTATATCTAGGTAGGCAGATGCAATCTGCCTCTTCGGGCATTGCGCGAAGAGGCAGATTGCATCCGCCCTACGACCTAGAAATCCAGTAGCGCGTCGATCGCCGCCTGCGCCATGTCCGGGCTTTCGGTGTGATCCGCCACCACGTGAATTCCTGCCCTTAGCACCGTCTCCGGCTCCTCATGCGCGAGGGTGCCGGCCGGGATCAGCTTGCCCAGCATGTTCTCCACATTCTGCAGATGCTCGATGGCGCGGCGGATGCGTTGGCTGGTGAGGTCCTGGAAGCTGCAGGCCTCGAAGATTGCGGCGACCTTTTCATTCACCACAATCCGTCCGGCAGTACTCGGCTGCTCCTGGTTGACCCAGTCGTCGATTGCTTCGGCGGCTTCCATGATGCGGTTGGCGGCCTCCTCGGTGGCCTGCACCACCGCTTCTAGCTCCACCCCGCTGTTGCGCGCGGCCTGGGTGGGAGCGGAGACGACGGTTGCGATCTGCTCGTGAATGCTGGCGAGCTGGCGTGACAGGTTTTCCTCACTGAAATCCACCAACTGAACGGTTGCGTGAATTTCGGTGCTGAGCTCGGCGATCCGGCGATCGACGAAGCGGCGCAGTTCCGCCAGCGGTTCGCCGATTTCCTCACGCAGCGCGTGGCGCAAGCAGGCGATCATCCGGTCGTCCAGCGCCTGATGCGTCATTTTCCTCGCCACATTGTTCATCAGGTTCCGGCCTGGGCCCTGTGCTCTCCCTCATTCAAGCGCGATCTGCTTAATTTCGACTGAAGAACTGGCGCTTACCCGCGCAAGATTTCCGCGCTATGGCGAAGATCAACGCGCGGGTTAGCCGTGCTGGAGCGAGGGGGAACACCATGCGCGTCGGCGTGATCGGTCTTGGTTCAATGGGCATGGGCGCTGCGCTCAATCTGGTGCGCGCTGGCCACGAGGTGTCCGGGTGCGAGCTGCGCGAAGCCGGACGCGCCGAGCTTGTCGCTGCCGGCGGCACCGCGGTGGGCTCGGCCGCGGACCTTCCGGATGGGCTCGAAGCCGTCGTGGTGTTCGTCGTCAACGCCGCCCAGGCGAATGACGTGCTGTTCGGGCAAGCCGGCTGCCTTGCCCGCCTCACCCCCGGTGCTGTGGTGCTGTGCTGCACGACGGTGGCGCCGGAAGCGGCCCGCGCGCTGGATGCCAGGCTCACCGAAGCCGGCCTGCTGATGCTGGATGCCCCGGTTTCCGGCGGTGCGGTCGGCGCGCGCGGCGGCACGATGACGGTGATGGCATCCGGTTCCGAGCTGGCGTTTGCCAAGGCCCAGCCGATGCTCGATGCGATCGCCAGCAAGGTGTGGCGGCTCGGCGATGCCGTGGGTGTCGGCAGCACGGTGAAGATGGTCAACCAGTTGCTGGCCGGGGTGCACATCGCCACCGCGGCCGAGGCGATGGCGCTCGGCATTCGCGCCGGTGCTGATCCGCAGACGTTGTTTGACGTGATCAGCACGTCCGCGGGGTCGTCGTGGATGTTCCAGAACCGCGTGCCGCATATCCTGGCGGGCGATGACACGCCGCTGTCGTCGGTGAATATCTTCGTCAAGGACCTTGGCATCGTGCTGGACCAGGCCCGCGCGCTGACGTTTCCGCTGCCGATGGCCTCCGCCGCGCATCAATTGTTCCTGGCGGCAGCGGCCGCCGGCCATGGTGCGCGTGACGATGCGTTCGTTATACGGTTCTGGGAACAGTTGACCGGGATTGGTCTGCCGAAGCCGGAATAAATCTGTACGGGCTTGGCTTTGATCTTGCATCGCATGGGCGGAATCCTATCCAGGGAGACCGCTCATGCGCCGTCGCACATTTCTCGCGAGCAGCCTCGCCGCCCCGTTCATCGCCCGCAGCGCCCGGGCCGATGAGGTCGTCATCAAGATGGGAGCGCTGAAGCTCATCCATTCGATCACCCCGTATTTTTATGAAAAATTCGCACCTTCCGGTTATCGCTTCGAGATCATCTCGTTCGAGTCACCGAATGACTGCAAGAATGCCGTTGTCACCAAATCCGTCGATTTCGGCACGTTCGGCGTGGCCGCCGCGATTCTCAGCGCCGTCGCGCATGAGCCGCTGACGGTGATCGGCTCGGCATGCAACAAGGGCATGGCGATCGTTGCGGCGAAGAATGGCGATATCAATACGTTGAAGGATCTGAAAGGCCATCGCGTGGCGATCTGGCCGGGTTCGACGCAGGAGGTGTTCGTGCTGGAACGACTGCGGATGGAGGGGATGTCTGTGCATGACATCACCCCGGTGCGGGTGTCGTTCTCCGAAATGCACACCGCCCTCGCGCGTGGCGATATCGATGCTTACGTCGGCGCCGAACCGGCACCTGGGGTTTCCGTCAGCACCGGGGTCGGCAAGATCGTCGAGTATCCATATTCCACGCCGATGGGCAGCCTGAACATGATCCTCGGCACCCATCGCGATCTCGTTGAGCAGAAGCCGGAGATCTGCAAGGTGGTGGTGGATGTGCAGCGCCAGGCCAGTGCCTACGCCATGGGCAACCCGACCGCGATGATGGACATGACGGTGGCAAAGCTTGGCCAGAAGCGGGAGGCGATCGCCATCTCGGTGCCGAATGTCGAGCTGAACTGGCGCATGACGCCGGAAATGCTGGCGGAGTGCCATGAATATGCCGGGCAGATGCTGGCGCTGAAACAGATCAAGGCGATCCCCGATCTGGCGGCGCTGTTCGACCCGCGTTTCTCCGATCAGGTGGCCCAGCAGGCCTAGCCCATGCGCTCGTTCCTGCTGGGCATCGCGGTGCCGGCGCTGTTGCTGCTGGGATGGTGGCTGGGCACGCGGGGGCTGGCGTATTCGCTGATCCCGCCGCCGATGGAGGTGGCCACCGAGATGGTCGACCTCGCCGTTGGCGGCATCAACGACGACGCGTTCAGCAACATGCTGCTGACCAATTTGATCGCCTCCGCCAGCCGGGTGTATGGCGCCTTCCTGCTCGCCTGCGTGCTGGCGTTGCCGATGGGCATGTTGATCGGCCGGCTGCAGACCGCCCGCGCGCTGCTTGACCCGATGTTGCAGATGCTGCGACCGGTGCCGGTGACCGCCTGGTTGCCGCTGTCGATGATCGTGTTTGGGCTGGGGCCGAAATCGGCGTTCTTCCTGGTGGCGCTTGGCGCGTTCTATCCGATTTTGGTCAACACCATCTTCGGCGTGCGCAACGTGGAGCCGCGGCTGTTCGAGGCGGCGGCGATGCTTGGCACCAAGCCGGCGGCGATGTTTCCCCGCGTGGTGCTGCCGGCGGCCTTGCCGAGCATCTTCACCGGGCTGCGGCTGGGACTCGGGTTTTCCTGGGTGGTGATCGTGGTGGGTGAAATGACCGGCGTGCCGACCGGGCTGGGGGCGATGATCATGGACGCCCGCCAGCTCAGCCGCACCGAAATCATCATCGACGGCATGATCGTCATCGGCGCCGCCGGATATCTGTCTGACCGTGCGGTGATGGCGCTCGGCCACCGGCTGCTGCGTTGGAGCCCGCAACATGGCTGATTTCATCCGCGTCGAGCGGGTTGCCAAGCGGTTCGGCGCGTTCCAGGCGCTGGAGGGCGCTGATCTGCACGTCGACGAAGGCGAGTTCATCTGCCTGATCGGCGCCTCCGGCTGCGGCAAATCCACGTTGTTACGCATTATCGCGGGGTTCGAGACGGCAACGGAGGGTTATGTTTTTGTCGATGGCCAGCAGGTCACCGCGCCGGGTCCGGAGCGCGGCATGGTGTTTCAGGACTACGGCCTGTTCCCCTGGCTGTCGGTGCGCGACAACATCGGCTTCGGCCCGGTCGCGCGCGGATTGCCGAAGCGGCAGATCCGCGAAACCGTGGACCGTTTCATCGAAATGATCGGCCTGGAGAAATTCGCCGACAACTACCCCCACCAATTGTCCGGCGGCATGAAGCAGCGGGTGGCCATCGCCCGTGTGCTCGCCAATGACGCCCGCGTGGTGCTGATGGACGAACCGTTCGGCGCGCTGGATGCCATGACCCGCGAACGCCTGCAGGACGAGCTGTTGGACATCTGGGCACGCACCAAATTAACCGTGATCTTCGTCACGCACGCGATTGAGGAAGCCATCCTGCTGGCAGACCGGGTGGTGGCGATGTCCCCGGGTCCGGGCCGGATTGTCTCGCAAACCCCGGTGGAACTGGCCCGCCCACGGGATGTGTCGTCGGTGGCATTCAACGCGTTACGGCGCACACTTTCCGCACAACTGCATCGATGAGGTCTTGCGCGCGGTTGCTGACCGTTCAAACTCTGTATGAAGAAGCGAAGAAACCGATCCTCACGGGGTGAGGGTCGGTCAGGTTTAGGCTATGACTGGGTCTCCCCGCCGGCAGTGCTGTATCAAGAAGGCATCGACATGAGCAGCTATCTCGCACCGCGCCGCGCTCCGCACGGCGAATGGGCCTATTTGACGCGTGAAGAGCGCGATCTCGCCTACAACAACAGCGCAGCCGTGCCGGATAGCCCGGCGATCCAGGCCAAACGGACCGAGGCCTCCGCCCAGTTCCGCGCCAATCGTCCCAGCAAGCTGGATATCCCCTACGCGCAGAGCGAGCGCACCAAGTGGGATCTGTTCCCCGCCGCCGAGCCGACCTCGCCCTGCCTGGTGTTCATCCACGGCGGCTACTGGCAGCGCGGCGGGCGTGAGCAGGTGAGCGTGCTCGCCGAGGGCGTGCGCCCGCTCGGTTGGTCGGTGGCGTTTCCGGGCTACGACATCACCCCCAGCGTTACGCTGACCGAGCTGGTCGCCCAGCTCCACGCCGCGCTGGATTGGCTGGTGCAGAACGGGCCGGATCACGGCATCGCCGGGCCGATCGTGGTGGCCGGCCATTCCGCCGGTGGGCATCTGGCGGCACTGATGCTGGCGCATCCGGGGGTATCGGCGGCGCTGGCGATCTCCGGCGTGTTCGAGCTCGGGCCGTTGCGCGACATCTATCTGAATGATGCCCTGCGACTGACCGATGACGAGGTCGTCAATCTGTCGCCGCTGCGGCTGCCGGTGGTCGATAAGCCGATGGGCATCGCTTACGGCACTGCGGAACTGCCGGCGCTGATGGAAGACAGCCGCCGCCTGCACGCGCTGCGCGGCAACGCCCATGCGCCGGGGCCGTTGATCCCGGTGGTGCATGCCGATCATTTCAACATCCTCGACGAGTTGCAAAAGCCCGACGGTCTGCTGACCCGCGCGGTGCTCGACCTGCTGCGGTGACCCCGCTCGCTGCGGCCCGGGCCTCGATATCCGCAGACCGGGCCGCGGCCGACCCCGCGCTGTGGATCTTTCGTCTTGATGACGCGACGATCATGGCGCGGGCGGCGGAGTTGGAGGCGGAAGGCCCGCGCGGCCGTGCCCTGTGGGGGCGCAGCTTCGCGGTGAAGGACAATATCGACGTGGCGGGGATTCCGACCACGGCGGCCTGCCCCGGGTTCTCCTATGTGCCCGAGCAATCGGCGTTTGCCGTGCAGCGGCTGCTTGATGCCGGCGCGTTGCTGATCGGCAAGACCAATCTGGACCAGTTCGCCACCGGGCTGGTGGGCGTGCGCAGCCCGTATGGCACGCCGCGCAACGTGTTCAGCCCGGCGCACGTGCCGGGCGGGTCGTCGTCCGGCTCAGGTGTTGCCGTCGCCGCTGGGATTGTTGATTTTTCCGTCGGCACCGACACCGCCGGGTCCGGCCGGGTGCCGGCGATGTTTGGCAATATCGTCGGCCTGAAGCCGACCGTCGGCAGTGTGTCGGCCAACGGCATGGTGCCGGCGTGCCGGTCGATCGACACCATTTCGGTGTTCGCCGGCAGCGTGGACGCGGCGTTGGAAGTTGGCCGGGTCATCGCCAGCTTCGATGCGGCCGATCCCTATGCGCGCCCCGCCCCGTTCGACCACCTCGCCCGCGCCGCTCTTCCGGCGCATGTGCGGGTGGGCGTGGCTGATGTCGGCGGGCTCTGCGATGCGTCGCAGGCGGCGGCCTATGCCCGTATCGCCAGCGGATTTTCCACCGTTGCCATCGATCTCACGCCCTTCCTGGAAATCGCCCGACTGCTCTACAACGGCCCGTGGGTGGCTGAGCGCACCGCCGCGTTGCGTGAGGTTGTGGAGAAAACGCCGGAAATCCTGCACCCGACCACCCGCGCCATTCTCGAAGGCGGGCTGAACCGGCTGACGGTGGATGCGTTCGACGCCTTCCACCGCCTCGCCCTCGCCCGCCGCGCCGCCGAGGCGATGTTCGCCGATATCGACGTGTTGCTGCTGCCGACCGCGCCGTTCACGCCCACCTTGGATGAACTCGCGGCCGATCCGATCGGGCCGAACAGCCGGCTCGGCACCTTCACCAATTTCGTCAATCTCTGCGACCTCGCCGCCATCGCGGTGCCCGCGGGGATCGATGGGCTTCCCACTGGGGTGACGCTGATCGGCCCGGCGTGGTCCGAAGGCAGATTGGCCCCGATCGCCGATGCCATCCATCGTGCCAATGCCGACCGGATCGGCGCAACCAGTGTTCCACTGCCCCCACCCGCAGGACCCTCCGCACTGGGGCCGGACGAAACCGCGCTGTTCTGCATCGGCGCCCATATGTCCGGCCTGCCGCTCAACCCGCAGGTGACCAGCCTCGGCGGCCGCCTGCTGCGCCAGGACCGCACGCAGCCGGAGTATCGGCTCTACGCCCTCGGCAACCGGCCCGGACTGCTGCGCGATGCGGGAGGTGCGGCCATCGAGGGCGAAGTCTGGGCGCTGCCGACCTCAGCCATCGGCGCGCTGCTCGCCCAGGTGCCGCCGCCGTTGGGCTTCGGCACGGTGGCGCTGGCGAGCGGCCCGTGCCTGGGGTTTCTGGCCGAGACGGCAGGCGTGGCGGGTGCGGCTGAGATCACCAGCCTCGGCGGCTGGCGCGCTCATCTGGCCCAGGACCGCTAAACCGACAAGAATCCCGGGTCGGTGTTGGACCCGCACAGCAGCACGCCAACCCGCGCCCCCTGCGGCGGCACGAAGGCACCGCACAGCAAGGCCGCCAGCGCCGTGGCGCCGCCGGGTTCGGCGACCAGCCGCAGCCGATCCCACAGCAGGCGCTGTGCCGCCGCGATCGCCGCGTCCGGCACCAGCACCGCTGCCGCCACGAAACGCTGCGCCAGCGGGAACATTTCCGCCCCAGCCTGCCGCCCCCCCAGTGCATCGGCGGCAATCCCCCCCACTGGCGACGGCACTGGCCGGCCCGCCGCCAAAGCGTCGTGCAGGCAAGGGCAGCCCTCCGGCTCCACCGAAATCAACTGGGTTCGCCCGCCATACCAGGCGGCCATGCCACCGATCAGCCCGCCGCCGCCGGTGGCGACCAGCACATGAGTCAGGTCAGGGGCTGCTGCCTCGAACTCCCGCGCGACGGTGCCCTGCCCGGCGAGCACCGCCGGATGATCGAAGGCGTGCACCTCCAGCGCGCCGGTTTCGGTCTGACGAAGCCGGCTGGCCGCGAGCGCCTCGTCGTAGATGGCACCGACCCGCATCAGGCGGGCGCAGAAGCTCTCGATGCGCGCCCGCTTGGCAGACGGCGTCAACTCGGGCACAAAAATCTCGGCGGTGATGCCGAGCGCCTGGGCGGCATAAGCCACCGCCGCGCCATGGTTGCCGCCGGATGCCGCGATCACGCCGGCTGGCGGTATCGCCCCCGCCGACAGGATGCGGTTGAACGCGCCGCGCGGTTTGAAGCTGCCGGCGTGCTGCAAAAGCTCCAGCTTGAGGGTGACGGAAAAGCCCAGCCCCAGCTCATCGGCCGCCAGCGCCAGTACAGGTGTGTGACGAATGCGACCGGCAATCCGCGCGGCGGCAGCGTCGATGTCAAAGGGCGTGATCATGACCCTGGTGTGGCAATATTGGTACGGCGCCGCAAGCGCCGCATTACCCCCTTTGCATCTTCGCGGGAAAACCGCATGGTCCCGAGCTATGCAGATACATGCGAGCTGCGTCTGTCGCGACGGTGCCGGCATCCTGCTGCTGGGTCCGTCGGGCTGTGGAAAATCTGATCTGGTGCTGCGGCTTCTGGAGTGCGGCTTCGTGCTGGTGGCGGATGACAGGGTGAACATCTCAGGCGGCATTGCCTCGGCTCCGAAGCTGCTCGCCGGGCTGTTGGAGGTGCGTGGCCTCGGCCTCATGCGCCTGACCTATGCCGCCGAAGCAAGGCTGGCCCTGGCTGTGGATCTTGCCACCACCGCCGAACGGCTGCCAGAACCGCGCGTGCATCCTGAATTCGGCATTCCCCTGGTGAGCATCGATCCCGCCGCCGCCTCGGCCACCGCCCGGGTGTCGATGGCGCTGTCGTGTGCGCTCGGCATCACCGAGCAGATCGCCGGAGCGTTTCACACATGACCGCGCGGCAACCGGTTGTGCTCGTCACCGGCCTGTCTGGCGCCGGCAAGGCCTCGGTGTTGCGCGCGCTGGAAGACCTCGGCTTTGAGGCGATCGACAACCCGCCGCTCACCTTCATCGAGGAATTGGTGGCCCGCGCCGCCCCGGTGGCGGGAGCGCCCCCCTCCAGCGGCAAGAAGATCGCCGTCGGCGTCGATGCCCGCTCGCGCGGCTTCAATG
>Ga0302193_10003619_pt1 | contig 12402 bp, 9 predicted proteins | sample II_Bog_E3_3_FD_200228 | JGI IMG/M metagenome (GOLD analysis project Ga0302193, IMG submission 200228) | Peat permafrost microbial communities from Stordalen Mire near Abisko, Sweden - II_Bog_E3_3 | ecosystem: Environmental > Terrestrial > Soil > Wetlands > Peat | place: Sweden: Abisko, Stordalen...
GATCGCGCAATGGAAGCGCTCGGCGATCGAAGGGATATCTGCTCCGGTTTTAGGCAAGTCGGAGATGTTGATACTCAACCGATCCGGCGCCTATTAGCAGAAAGCCCGGTTGCCATGGAATGCCAGCTTCTGCAGATTTTGCGCCTTCGTGACCGAAATAGCCAACCGTTGGACAGTTGATTGACCATGGGTGAAGTGATTGGCGTGCACATCAGCCGCGCCTTTCTCGACAACGACACCTACCAGACTGCCGCCACCCGCCATCACATCTTCTCCATCTAAAGACAGCATAACACGGCATTTCCGACTCCTCGGAAAAGTCGCGGAAGACTGCTCTTGTTTAGCCGGCAGGACCAGCGACTCTCAACCTGAGATTTTGCTGCACTGCCGAGATAAGTTGATATTATCGGCATTTATAAAAAAAACGATATTTTCAGATTGACCCCATTCTTCAAAGCTGATGATTATCGCATGGGAGCCATTCTTCGACCGCATGGCTCCCATGGAGGCAGGACAAGGGGCGCAAAGCCCCGCCAGCAGACCTCCAGGAGAGCGTCATGTCGTTTGAAGTCATCGCCGAAGTAGCTGAATGCTGCCCGCCGTCATGCCCCCAGCCGCCATTCCCCCTGTGGCTGGAAAAATGCCCGTCGGCGGGCAGCATTTTTAATCTATTCCCGCCTGTTTCGGCGGGATCGGCCGCGTAAAGACGGCATCGAACCGTCGCGCGACAACCTTCATTTTGGGAGCAGATCCATGGAAGACAGCACCACCCGCAACAGCTTTCTCGTTCCGTCCCGCCGCCGTCTTTTGCAGATGATGGGTGCTGGCGCCGCCGCTTCGGCCCTACCCTTCAGGACCAGCCTCGCCGCACGACCGATCCGCATCGGCTTCGTCAGCCCGACCACCGGCCCACTGGCCGCCTTTGCCGAATCTGACGATTTCGTGCTGGCTCAGGTCCGCGAGGCCACCAAGAACGGCATCGAGATCAATGGCACCCGTTATGCCGTCGAGATCATCCACAAGGACAGTCAGTCCAACCCCAACCGGGCCGCGGAAGTGGCCGGTGAGCTGATCTTATCCAGCCAGATCGACCTGATGGTGGCCGGCAACACTCCCGAAACCGTCAACCCCGTGGCCGACCAATGCGAGGCCAATGAGATCCCCTGCATCACCAACGACTGCCCGTGGCAGCCCTATTTCTTTGGCCGCGGCGGCCGTCCTGACACCGGCTTCGAATGGACTTACCATTTCTTCTGGGGCCTGGAAGACGTCATCGCCGTCTATACCGACCTATGGGATCTGATTCCCACCAACAAGGTGGTCGGAGCCCTATGGCCTAACGATTCCGACGGCAACGCCTGGAGCGATCCCGACAAGGGCTTCCCCGGCGTTCTGAAGGCCAAAGGCTACAAGCTGGTTGATCCGGGCCGCTTCCACAGCTTCACCGACGACTTCACCGCTCAGATCAACGCCTTCAAGGCAGCTGGCGTCGAGATCGTCACCGGCGTGGTGGTGCCTCCCGATTTCACCACCTTCTGGACACAGGCCGCCCAGCAGGGCTTCCATCCCAAGGTCGCCACCGTCGGCAAGGCCTTGGAATTCCCCGGCCCGGTCGCCGCGCTGGGCAAGCGCGCCGAGAACACCTCGGTTGAAGTCTGGTGGTCGCCGAACCATCCCTTCATTTCCAGCATGACCGGCCAAAGTTCAAAGGCCCTGGCCGAAGCCTATATGGCCGCCAGCAACCATCCCTGGACCATGCCGCTGGCCTTCCGTCATTCGCTGTTCGAGGTGGCCCTGGATGTCCTGCGCCGCACCAAGAGCATCGAGCACAAAGACATTCGCGACGCCATCGCCGCCACCCAGTTGAACACCATCGTCGGCCCGGTCAACTGGAAGACCGGCCCGGTCAAGAACGTCTCGAAGACTCCGCTGGTAGGCGGTCAGTGGCAGCCTGCCGCCAAGGGTGGCCTGGAACTGGTGATCACCAGCAACAAGCAGGCGCCGAATATTCCGCTGGGCGGTCAGATGCGTCCTCTAGCCTAAAGCGGATATCTCAGATGAGCACTCCCCTGCTGCGAATCAGCGGCTTGCGCAAAAGCTATGGCGCCGTTGTCGTTGCCGACGCGATCGACCTCGACATCACCGAGGGTGAAGCGGTCGGCATCATCGGCCCCAACGGTGCCGGCAAAAGCACGCTGTTCAATCTGATCGCCGGAGAGGTCGCCCCCAGCGGAGGAAAAATCTTCTTCGCTGGGCGCGACATCACCACGTTGCCGCAACCGTCGCGCACCCATTTGGGAGTGGCGAGATCCTATCAGATCCCCCGCCCCTTCTCGGACATGACGGTCTATGAAAACGTGCTGGTGGGAGCAATGTTCGGTAGCGGCGGTCGGGTCAGCGATCCGGCCGTCCACTGCGCCCAGACGCTGGCCGCCTGCGGCCTTTTGGACAAAGCCGACCGGCTGGCCGGATCATTGACGCTCTTGGAGCGCAAAAGGCTCGAGTTGGCACGCGCCATGGCCTGCAAGCCTCGCCTCCTGATGCTGGACGAAATTGCCGGCGGACTGACCGAGCCCGAGGCACTGGAACTGGTGGGAACCATCCGCACCATCCATGCCGAAGGCACCACGATCCTATGGATCGAACATGTGCTGCACGCCCTGGTCTCGGTGGTCTCGCGCCTAGTGGTGTTGAGCTTCGGAAAAAAGCTGGGCGACGGCGACCCGCACAGCGTGCTCAACAGCCCCGAAGTGCGCGAAGCCTATCTTGGCATCGAGGAGGCCGAAGCATGACATTGCTTTCCACTCATGATCTGACCGCTCATTACGGCGATTTTCAGGCTTTGTTCGGCATCGACCTTGACGTCAAGGCCGGCGAGGCGGTGGCTCTGGTGGGCGCCAACGGCGCCGGCAAGTCAACCCTGCTGCGGGCTCTATGCGGCCAGCTGCCAGTCGGCAGTGATCAGGTCCACTTCGACGGCCAGCCAGTAGGAGGCCTGCGGGCCGACCGTCTGGTGCGCCTTGGCCTCGCCATGGTGCCCGAGGGGCGCCGCCTGTTCCCCTCGCTGACCGTCGAGGAAAACCTGGTGATGGGGGCGGCCAGCAAACGCCCCGGCCCGTGGAATCTGAAGCGCATCTACGATCTGTTCCCGGTGCTGAAGGAACGGCGGAAGGTAGGGGCCACCTCGTTGTCAGGTGGCCAGCAGCAGATGGTTGCCATCGGCCGCGGTCTGATGAGCAATCCCCGCCTCATCTTGTGCGACGAGATCAGCCTAGGGCTTGCCCCGGTGATCGTGAAAGACGTCTATGCCGCCCTGCCCGCCGTCATGGCGGAAGGCACCGCCGTGGTGGTGGTCGAGCAGGACATCGGCCAAGCCACCCGTTTCGCCGAACGTTTCTATTGCCTGTGTGAAGGGCGCGTCGTGCTGTCGGGCCGCTGCGACGCGGTAGACCGTGACGCCATCCGCCAAGCCTATTTCGGATTGTAAGCCATGGATTGGATCAACGTCATCATTCAAGGTGTGCTGATCGGGGCCTTGTACGCCCTGTTCGCCGCCGGGCTATCGCTGGTGTTCGGTGTCATGCGGTTGGTCAATTTGGCCCATGGCGACCTCATCGTCATGGCAGCCTTTCTGGCCTTCGCCCTGGTCAAAGCCTTAGGCCTGCACCCGCTGGTCACCATCGTCTTCGTAGTGCCGATCATGGCCGCCTTCGGCTACGGACTGCAGCGGCTTTTGCTGAACCACACCCTAGGCAAGGGCCTGCTGCCGCCGCTGCTGGTCAGCTTCGGCCTGTCCATCATCTTGCAGAACATCCTGATGGAAGTCTTCAGCGCCAACACCCAGCGTCTGCAACTGGGCGCCCTGGAAGTCTCCAGCCTGGAAATCGCGCCCGGCCTGTCGGTGGGCTGGTATCCGTTACTGGTGCTGGCTGCCGCAGTCCTGTTCATCGGCCTGATCCAGGCCCTGCTTTACCGCACTCGCCTGGGGGCAGCCCTGCGCGCCACCTCTGACGATCTCGACACCACCCGGCTGATGGGGCTGGACAGCCGCCATCTATTCGCCGTCGCCACCGCTTTGGCCCTGGCCATCACCGCCATCGCCGGCGTGCTGATGGCGGCCAAGACCAACTTCGACCCCATGTCGGGCCCCAGCCGTCTGGTCTATGCCTACGAAGCGGTGATCGTCGGCGGTATGGGCAGTCTGTGGGGCACTCTGGCCGGTGGCATGGTCATCGGCGTTGCCCAGGCCATCGGCGGCAGCATCGATCCCGGCTGGCAGATATTGGCCGGTCACATGGCCTTTCTGGTCGTCCTGATGGTCGCTCCCCGCGGCCTGTTCCCTAGTTCGGTGAGCTGAGATGAGCCACAACGCCCCCTCCTTCCTTGACCTCGTGTCCGCCAAAATCACCGACCGCGTCTCGGCCACGTCCCTACGCATCGGCTTGGTCATCGCGGTATTCCTGGTCTTCGCCTCAACGCCGCTATGGGCCGACCGCTCGCTGCTGCGTCTGGCCATCGAGATGGCGACCATCCTGTCTCTGGCCATGCTGTGGAACCTGTTGGCCGGCTATGCCGGACTGATCTCCATGGGCCAACAGGCCTTCGTCGGACTGGGTGGTTATGTCCTGTTCGGCTTCATCCAGAAAACTGGACTTTCGCCACTGCTGGGTATTCCAGTATCGGGGCTGCTGGCCGCCGTCATCGCGGTTCCCACCGCCTTCATCCTGTTCCGCCTGCGCGGCGCCTATTTCGCCGTCGGCAGTTGGGTGGTGGCCGAAATCTATCTGCTGCTGGCCTCGCAGATTACCTCTCTGGGCGGCGGTTCAGGCACCAGCCTGCCGCTGTCGGCTATCCGCGCCATCGCTCCCGACAAGGACGTCCGCGACATGGTGATCTATTACATCGCCATGGCCATGGTCTGCGGCACCTGGCTGATGACCTGGGGCTTGCTGCGCTCACGCTTCGGGCTGGCCCTCACCGCGATCCGCGACAGCGAGAGCGCCGCCTTAAGCCTTGGCGTCGACACCAAGAAGGTGAAGATGGCCGTCTACATCGCCTGCGCCTTCGCCACCGGGCTGGTGGGAGCGCTGATCTTCCTCAATAAGCTGCGCATTTCGCCCCAGGCTGCCTTCAACGTTCAGGACTGGACCGCCGACATCATCTTCGCGGTGATCATCGGCGGCATCGGCACCGTCGAAGGCCCCTTTGTCGGCACCGCCGTCTATTTCCTGCTGCGCTGGGCCTTTTCCGATCTGGGCAGCTGGTACCTGATCGGACTGGGAATGATCGCCATAGGCTTCATCCTATTCGCCCCACAAGGACTGTGGGGAGTGATCTCCCAACAGCTTCGCCTTAGCCTTTTCCCCATTCGGCGACTGCTGGAATCTGTCCATCACCCCAAGGAAAATGCGCAACAAGAACAATAACGTGAGGTCAAAATGACCAATGCCGGCATTTCGGTCCGCATCTCTGTTGGCTTCACCTTCGTCCTGCTCCTGCTTTTGGTTGTGGGCGGGGTCGGCTCCTATGCCACCTTGGAGTTCGATAAAGCACTAGAAAGCTCATCTGCCAGCGCTCAGACGTCCATAAACTTCCAGGCCATGAACAATGTTCTGACGGAGATCCGGCGAACGGTGCAGATCTTTGCAGAGACCGGAGAGGAAAGTTCGCTGGTATCTTCGCGTGAACGCCTCGCCCAACTGCATCAGAATGTACAGGAACAGCTAGTGGCCATGGGCATTCATGGCGAAGAGCAAAGCAAATTGATCAGCCAGTTGGCAGCCCAACTGGAGGCCTACGGGAAAAACCTTGAGCAGTTGGCCGCCTTCCGCCATCAGCGTGATGATCTGCTGCTAAACCAGCTGGAACCCGAGCTTCAATCCCTGCAGCAAAGGCTGGAATCCGCACCCGATACCCCCGCCCTAGCCAAACTGCGGCTGGTGGTAATTCAGGCCCGATCTCTGGCATCTCGCTATATCGCCTCGGCCAAGCCTGATCTCCTCGACCAAGCCGCCGACAAATTGGGTCAGATCGCCCAACTGCCTGATGTAGACGCCGAAGCCGCCACCTCGATCACACATCTGAAGGAGCTGCTGGGACGAACCGGCGATGTCGGCGTTTCCCTGCAAAAGACGACAAAATTAATGCAGGGCCGCGGCGCCCAGTTCTCAGATTTAACGCGCCAGATCAACGAGTTGCAGGCCAAAGATCTGCAACAGGCAATCAACGACGCCCAGCACTTCAGTTCACGTTCACGTTTACTGGTGATCCTGATCTCGCTCTTCGCAGTGGCAAGCGGAGGGCTTGGAGCCGCATTTATCAGCCGGGGCATCGTGCGCCCCATCCACGCCATGACCCGCACCATGAGCCGACTGGCTCATGGTGACGTAAAGGTGGAGTTGACCTATCTCGACCGAAGCGACGAGGTGGGCCAGATGGCCCGCGCCGTCCAGGTTTTCAAGGAAAACCGCCAGCGCACCGATAACCTGGAGATAACACAGCAACAGGATCTGATGCAGAAGGAACGCCGCCGCATGATCCTGGAACAACAGACTGCCCGCTTTGAAACGACCATTACCCGCACACTTAACGTCGTGGCCCAGGCCGTTGGGCAGATGTCGCACACCGCAGAGGTGATGTCCGACAACGCCACCGATGCCAACCAGCGTTCCCATCAGGCCTGCGAAATTGCCGAACATGCAGCCGACAATGTCCGCACTGTCGCTATAAAGGCCGACGAACTGGCTGGCTCGGTTCAGGAGATCTCTGTCCAGGTGGCCAGATCCAGCGCCATCGCCAGCGCCGCCGTTGAAGAAGCCAAGCGCACCAGCGAGCAGATGCGAATGCTCGACGAAGCCAGCCAGCGCATTGGCGAAGTTGTGCAACTCATCACCGCCATCGCCAGCCAAACCAACCTGCTGGCTCTGAATGCCACCATCGAGGCGGCAAGAGCGGGCGATGCCGGCAAAGGCTTCGCCGTCGTGGCCTCCGAGGTCAAGAACCTAGCCAACCAGACGGCCAAGGCCACTGACGAGATCGCCTCGCACATCGCCATGGTGCAGCAGCGAACCGGCGGAGCCATCACCGCCATCGGCGCCATCGGAGAGACCATCGTCCAAATCGACCAGATATCGACTCTGATTACCCGCGAGGTGTCGCAGCAAGGTGAGGCTACTCAGGAGATCGCCCGTAATATCCAATTGGCTGCTCAGGGCACCCGTAGCGTTACCCAGACCATTCTTGGCGTGGCGGAAACCGCCCGCGCCAGCGAGAAAACCGCCTCCGCCGTGCTGTCCAGTTCACATCATCTGATGAACGAGTCCGGGCAGTTGCGGAGCGCCGTTGAGGCTTTCCTGTCCGGCATCAACAGCGATGCCGCCGACGAGACCGATGCCGACTCCCAGTTCGTCAAGATCGTTATGGAACAGTCCGCTGAAATCGGGCGTTTGTTTGAAACATCCATCCTGCGCGGCGACATCGCCGAGGCCGACCTGTTCGATGAGGACTATCACTCTATAGCAGGGACAGATCCTCAAAAACATATCACCCGCTACGTCGATTTCACCGATCGATGCCTGCCGGATCTCCAAGACACAATTTTGGCAATTGATCCGCATATCGTTTTCTGTGCCGCCGTCGATCGCAACGGCTATCTGCCGACGCATAATCGCAAATATTCCCAACCTCAGGGTAATGATCCGGTGTGGAACGCGACAAACAGCCGCCATCGCCGTATCTTCAACGACAAGACTGGACTGGCTTCGGCGCGAAATCAAAAGCCCTTCCTCATCCAGACCTATTGGCGGGACATGGGAGGCGGAGAATCCCAGGCAATGGTCGAAGTATCATCCCCCATTCTGGTTAATGACCGTCATTGGGGCGCATTAAGGCTAGGCTATGCCGTATAATTTATAATTTTTTCGACGAAAAAATACTCCCCAGAACGAAACACCGGCCCGAGGTCCAATCCGATGACATCCCTCGAATCACCCACCCAAACTCTACCACGCTGGCTCATCCTGCTGGGCGTACTGACTGCCATCGGCCCCCTGTCCATTGACATGTATCTGCCCAGCCTCCCGCTGATAGAACGTAGCCTGGAGGGACGGCCCGGCAGCGTGGAGTTGACCCTTGCCAGCTTCTTCATCGGCCTGACCTTCGGCCAGTTATTTTACGGTCCCTTGAGCGATAGATTCGGTCGGAAAAAGCCGTTATATGTCGGGCTGATAATCTTTACCCTGGCCTCCATCGGCGCCGCGCTGGCTACCAGCATTCCGCTGCTGATCCTATGGCGTTTCTGCCAGGGCATCGGTGGTTGCGCCGGCATCATCATTCCCAGCGCGATCGTCCGCGACCGCACCACGGCTCGGGAATCGGCACGGGCCTTCTCTTTGCTGATGCTGGTAATGGGGCTGGCGCCAATCCTGGCCCCCCTGATCGGTGGCTGGCTACTGGTTCACTGGGGCTGGAAAAGCATCTTCTATGTCCTGGCGGCTTTCGGGAGCGCTTGCCTGATCGCAATCCACCTGGGGCTGGCGGAAAGCCACGATACAAGCCATGAACCGCCCCTGCGGTTGATGACGGTATTGGAAAGTTATGGCCATCTGCTCAGAAACAAGGCCTTTCTCGGTTATGCCCTGGGCGGAGGCTTGGCGATGTCGGGCATGTTTGCCTACATCGCCGGCTCCCCGTTCGTGCTGATCGACCTTTACGGCATCCCACCACAAAATTATGGCTGGTTTTTTGGCATCAATGCCTTCGCCCTCATCGCCTCCAGTCAGATCAATGCCCGACTTCTCAAGAAACGTCCCGCCACCACTCTTCTACGCCAAGCCTTACGGATACCAGCCATCACCGGTATTCTGTTGGCGCTATTGGCCTTCAGTGGGCTGATTTCCCTCCCCTGGTTTCTGGTCGGCTTCTTTTGCTTTGTCGGTAGCCTGGGCTGCATCATTCCCAACGCCATGGCTTCGGCTTTGTCCACCCATGGCCAGCAAGCCGGCACCGCCGCCGCCCTAGCCAGTGCGTTGCAATTCTTTTGTGCTACCTTGGCCGGAACCCTGGTAGGACTGTTGCACGATGGCACGGGCCGCCCTTTAGCTGCAATGATGGCCATCTGCGGATTTGGTGCCTGGTATTGCCATCGCCGGCTGGTTTCCCCTCATGGGCATTGAGAGGGTTCAATCCTCTCTCCTAAAGGAGTAGGCGTAATGTTTTCTGCTTCCGGTCACAAAACAGACTTCATTTCAGCGATCAAGCAAACCTTCTTCGAGCGTTCGACCAATGCCCTGTTCGCCATCGCCGATGGCCGCATCATTGAATGCAATGATTCCTGTCTGCGCATGTTCGGCTATTCCGACAAGCAAGCGATGTGCAACGTCAGTCCAGCTTCCTTGTCGCCGCCCACCCAACCGGATGGGCAGGACTCCGGCAAAAAGGCGGCGGGGCTGATCGACACGGCTATCCGCACCGGCAGCAGCCGCTTCGAGTGGACACATCGACGTCATGACGGCAGCGATTTCCCGGTGCTGGTGTCCCTGGTTCTGGTCAAAGTGCATGAACAGCCGATTTTGTTCTCCTATTTCACCGACCTTGGGGAAATCCTGAAGTCACGGGACGCGGAAAGCCGCTCCAAGGTCATGGTCGAACTGGCTGCCAGCTTGGAAAGCAATGTCGGCGGACTGTCCACCAGCCTGTCTCAGGACGCCAAGCACCTTCATGAAAAAGCCGAGGCACTGACCGGCGGCACCGAAGAAGTCACCCGCCGGGCCAATCAGACCACCAGCGCCAGCGAACTTGCCACCACCAGCCTGCAGGCCGTTGCTGCGGCAACCGAGGAACTATCATCGTCAGTGACCGAGGTTGCCCGCCAGACCAGTCAGGCCGCTCACCGGACGAAGGAGGTGGCTGAGGATGCCAACTTCACCGACCGCACCATCAGCGAATTAGCCGATACAGCCCAACGTATCGGCGATGTGGTGAATCTGATCAATGCCATCGCCAAACAGACCAACCTGCTTGCTTTGAACGCCACGATCGAAGCGGCGCGAGCCGGCGAAGCCGGCAAAGGTTTCGCCGTTGTCGCCGGCGAAGTGAAGAACCTTGCTACTCAAACCAGCAAAGCCACTGGCGACATCACCACCCAAGTCGCCACCATCCAATCGGCCATCAAGGCCTCGGTGTCGGCTGTCGGCAAGATCGTTCATGGGATTAAGGAGATCGATGGCGTCACCGCCAGCATCGCCGCCTCGGCCGAACAGCAATCGATGGCCACCGGCGAAATCAGCCGCCACGTCCATGGCACCGTCGCGACTATGGGCGATGTCTCGGCCAATGCCGGCGCGGTGCTTCAGGCGGCACATGCCATCGAAACTTCGGCCGATGACGTGCACACTCTGGCCTCCCAACTCAACGAACAAGCGGCGCGGCTCTCCCGCCAGATCGCCGATTTCGGCGATAAGGTCCGACGAGGCTAGATGTTAAACGCCTCTGCGTATACAAGGACAGCGGCAGGCCGGCAGCCGCGTTGCCTCACCCCGCCACAACTTGTTCCAGCCCTCGGCGTGGGTGGCGTCAGAGGCATAGCTGCGGCATCGGGATGAACTTGGCGAGTTTCCCAAGGTTTTCGGCTGGGACGGAACCGAGTCGGAGAGCCTCAATGGCCCAACCCAATCCCGACGAGAGGAACTCATCGGGATTGGGTTTAAGGGGGGGGGATAAAGACACTAGGTTGAGCGGATTCTCATCATGAAGCTGTCCACTTCCGAGCCCAGAATTTCGGCCTGATGAGAAAGTTCCGTTGCCGCACTGAGGACGTCTTCGGCTCCTTTGCCGGCTTCCGTGGCAGCCTCTGTCACGCCGACAATATTGGCCGAGACGGCGGCTGCTCCTTCCGCTGCCTGCTCAACATTGCGGGCGATTTCCTGAGTAGCGGCACCTTGTTCTTCAACGGCGGATGCGATGGCAGAAGAGATTTCGTTGATCTCTGAAATGATTGCGGTAATCGCTTGAATGGCGCTGACTGCCTCTGCGGTCGCCGACTGCACGCCACTGATATGTCGAGAAATATCTTCCGTCGCCCGCCCGGTCTGATTGGCCAGGCTTTTTACTTCGTTGGCGACAACGGCGAAACCCTTGCCAGCGTCTCCGGCCCGTGCGGCCTCGATGGTGGCGTTCAACGCCAGAAGGTTGGTCTGCGAGGCAATGCCGTTGATCAGCAGAACCACCTCTCCAATCATGTCGGCAGATTTTGCAAGACCGGTAACGATCCGATTGGTTTTTTCCGCTTGGGCAACAGCATCGCTGGAAACTCCTGCGGCAGCCTGGACTTGCCGTCCTATTTCGCGGATAGAGGCGGCCAACTCTTCAGCTGCCGCCGCGACGGTCTGTACATTACTGCTTGCGTGGTCCGACGCATTGGAGACAGTGGCCGCTTGCCGTCCTGCGTTCGATGAGACCGACAAAAGGGATGCTGCCGTTGCCTGTAATTCGGCAGAGGCTGAGGCGACGGTTTGGGTTACGCTTTTTACGCGAGCATTGAAGTGATCCGCCAGTTCGTTGAGCATGCGGTGTTTTTCTGCCTCATTTTTTTCTTTTTCCTGCTCTTGCCCCGCACGCAGCTCTGCCGCCAGACAGGCCTCAGTGCGAAGAATTTCCATCCCTTGGGCCAAGGCGCCGATCTCGTCCCCACGCTCCGTTCCAGAGATATGCACGGTGAAATCGTGGCGTGAAAGACGCTCGGTTATGAGCTTGAGCTCTCCGAGCGGTTTAGCGATGTTTCTGGCAATCATGATTCCGATGACAAGCGATGGGACTGCCAAAAGTAGGATCAACGCACCGAATTGGAGTGCGTATTTCGTGAACTGGGCATCTACATCGTCGATATAGATCCCCGTCGTAACCAGCCAGTTCCAGGGGGCGTAAGATAGGACATAGGCTACTTTTGGAAGCGGTTTCGTCTGGCCCGGCTTAGGAAACATATAGAAAACTTCGCCGCCGCCTTGGGCTCCTAGCTCGACGTATTTCTTGATGTACTCGATGCCGTTCGGATCTTTCAGGCCAAGCCGATTCGTCCCTTCGACATTGGGAGAGGCAGCGTGCATGACGGCATTGCCGGCGTTGTCATAGATCGTGAAGTACTCGCCTTCACCGTACCGCATGACCCGGATTTCTTCCTTCGCCAGTCGTTGAGCCGTAGCCAAGTCAAACTCTCCAGCCTGTGCCCGAGCATCGTAGCTTTTTGCAGTAGCAACCGCTGCCTGCGTTAAATTCATCACGTTCTCTACGCGATCGTCCACCATGGAGTTTCGTAATAAATAAAGTGAAAGCGCCGCAAAAAGGACAACACCCATCAATCCACCAATGACCAAAGAGATGAGCTTTGTGGATATCATTAGGCGATTA
>Ga0302193_10003627_pt1 | contig 12392 bp, 10 predicted proteins | sample II_Bog_E3_3_FD_200228 | JGI IMG/M metagenome (GOLD analysis project Ga0302193, IMG submission 200228) | Peat permafrost microbial communities from Stordalen Mire near Abisko, Sweden - II_Bog_E3_3 | ecosystem: Environmental > Terrestrial > Soil > Wetlands > Peat | place: Sweden: Abisko...
CGCGGCCTATGTGCTGTCGTTTGTCGATCGTCAGATCCTGTCGCTGCTGATCGGGCCGATCAAGGCTGATCTCGGGATCAGCGATACGGCCTTTGCCCTGCTCCACGGGTTTGCCTTTTCGCTGTTCTACGCGACGCTCGGCATCCCCGTGGCAGGCCTGTCGGATCGCACGTCGCGTCCGGTGGTGATTTCGGCGGGCATTGCCGTCTGGTCGCTGGCCACAGCCGCGTGCGGGTTGGCGGCCAGCTTTGCCGGGCTGTTTGCGGCGCGGATCATGGTGGGGGCGGGCGAGGCCGCGCTGTCACCGGCCAGTTATGCGTTGATCAATGACCTGTTTCCGCGCGAACGGCTTGGCCGCGCGATCGGGGTCTATTCGCTGGGCTCGTTCTTTGGGGCGGGCCTTAGCGGCGGGCCGGTAGCGCGGCGATGGCGGCCAGCAGATCCTTGCGCACGGGGCCGGGGCTGCGCAGCCAGTGCGTGCGCAAGGCGGCCACTTCGGCGGTCTGGTAATCATGGAAACCGGCGGGCAGGTCGGGGCCCATTGCGCGCACCAGCCAGTTGAGCAGCCGCGCGACGTCCGCATCGGACAGCTTTGCGGTGGCCACTCCGGGGACTTGCACCAGATATTCGCGCCCGCCCGGCACTTTCAGGAAATCGGCCAAGGCGCCGCGCATCGCCGGGACTTTGCCCGCCATGCCTTCGCCACCCGGCAAGTGGCAGCCCTGACAATGCAGCGCATAGTCGACCCAGGCGCGATGCGCTGCGGCAGAGTCGGCCGCCTGTGCGGGCATGGTCATCGCCAGCGCCAGCGCCAGCCAACCGGTGCCTGGGGCGCGGACGGGCCGCATCAGTCGGCGGGGCCGAGGACTACCGAAGTCGAACAGTGATAGGCAATGCCCGCCTGCGTGCCGAGGCACCAGTCGAGGTCGTTGGACGTGCTCGGCTGATAGGTCGGCGTGGCGCCTTCGTCGCGCCCGCACTGGCAACGCCCGCAGGCCGCCTTGCCGCAACAGTCGTTATAGCTGATGATATAGGCGCGCCCGTCGACCGGATTGCGGCAGGTGCCGACCCAGGTGATCGGCGAGGGCTCGGTGCCGGGCGGGCAGGACGAGGCCGAGCCGCCGCAGCAGGCGCACAGGAACCCGTCGATACCGCAATAGCGCCAGTAGTCGCAACTGGTGGGATCGCCCTGTTCCTGCGGCTGCAGCGCCTGTGGGCCTTTGGCGGCATAAGCGCGCGAGACCGGCAGCAGCGGGGCGACGGTTCCCACCGTCAGCCAGGCGCCCAGCCGACCAAAAAAGCTGCGGCGCGAGCTGTTGCGCGCGGCAGAGCGGGCCATGATCTCGGTTATGCGGTCGATACGGTTCATGTCGGGGCGGTTCATGGTCTGGGCGTCCTCAGTTCGCTGACGCGGCTTGGGCTTGCAGGCGCTTGTAGTCCTGCAGCGAGGCAACGCCGAGGCGCTGGGCTTCAAACAGGCTTTCGAGGTGTTCGCGATTGTTGACGAGGCCTTTGGCAACGATCGTGCCCGCCGCGTCGATCAGCACCGCATGCGGCAGTTTCGACACCTGATAGGCAATCCCGAGCGGCGTCGACAGCACCAGCGGAAACATCTCCAGATGTTCGCGCGTGACCATGCGGACCTGTTCGTCATGATCGCCGTCGCTGGCCAGCACGACCTGAAGCGCATCGCCGGATTCGCGCGCGATCTGCTTGACCACCGGCAGCAGCGATTTGCACACCGGGCACGACGGCGAGAGGAAAAACAGCAATGTCGCGCGGCCATCGCCCGATCCGCCGAGCCGGACCGTGCGCCCGTCGATCGCTTCGAGCGTGAAATCGGGCGCGGCGCTGCCCGCTTCGGGGCCGCCCGGCAGCACCAGCGCGCCCACCGGCCCCAGTCGTTCGTGCAGCATGCCGACCTGGCGCACCAGGGCCAGTACCGCGAGCGCGAGCGCGATCACCACGATCCACAAGATCACCACTGCCGCGAGCAGGATTTCGTTCATGCCGGTCATGGCGTCGCTTCTGCAAGGGGGGAGGGCTGGATCACGGTCAGATCGCTGCCGATTCCGGTGATCTTGCGGATGACGCGCCCGCTTGCCGGATCGCGCACGTCGAGCATGCCCGATCCGAACAGCGCGGTGTAGAGCAACGGAGCGGCATCGGCGCTGATTGCCACGGAACTGGCCGGATGATCGAGCGGCAGACGGGCAAGGCGCGTGCGTTTGGCCACGTCATAGACCCAGATTTCGCTGCCCGGCTCTTTCTGCGTGTTGGGTCCGCCCTTGTGCATCAGCACATAGAGCCGCCCGCTCGCGGTGTGATAGGCCATCGGCTGCGTGCCGCCCGGTCGCCAGCCGGCGCCATCGGCGCCCTGCAGCGGCCAGCGCGCGATCAACGCGGGCCGGTCGGCCTTGACGCCGGCTTCGACCGCTTCGCCGGCATAGGTGAAAAACAGATAGCGCGCCGGGGCGATCCTGACGGGGCGCTCGCTGGCCGGGTCTTCGGGCCTGAACAGCGTTGCGGACGTGGCGCCGAGCGTGATCTGGCCGTCTTCGCTCATCTGGCCCAGTTGCAGCGAGCCGTCGGCGCATTGCATCATGAACTGGCGCGGCCCGGTCATGTGCATGGCACCGCATCCGGGCGTGGCAAATTCGCCGACGAACTTGCGCGCGGGAATGTCGACCACGCTGATCGTCTGTTCCGGAGTGAAATTGTAGATCAGCGAAAAGCGACCGTCGTCGGTGAGCGGCTCGGCGTCGGGAAAAGGGATGGTCTGGATGCGCTTGGGCGGAATGGACACTTCGGCGCCGGGGGCCAGATCGTGAATGGCGTAGAACGTGATCACGTCTTCGCGCTTGCCGCGCATGCCGCGGGAATAGAATGTCGCGGGCACCGCCACGGTCTTGCCGTCGGGCAGGATCTGCACCACGCCATGGCCGTTTCCGGCGCTGATCATGCCCAGCATCGTGCCTGCATCGGCATCGACGAGATAGGCGCGGCCATCGCTCATGTGATTGAAGGAAATGTCGTTGATCCACACCCAGTGCGGCTGCATGCGGTCCTTCAGTTCGACCACGCTCAGCGTTTCGGGTTGCAGCACCGGGGGCCGGGGCGGCGTATCGGCAGCAGCCGGATGGGCCAGGGCCATTGCGGCCCCATGCAGCGCCGCGAGCGCCGCGCGACGCGGATAACGTCCTGATTTGGGCTGGGCGGACATCGCGTTTTCCTCTGGCGACTTTTCCTCTGGCGGCAGGGGTGAGCTTACCATTTGACACCCAATGAGACGCCATAGGTGGCAGGCTTTGCATACATGCTGGTGGTGCCAAGTGCCCCGAGATTCAGGGTATAGGCCCGGTACGCCTTGTTGAACACGTTGCGGCCAAACAGTTCGACAGTGAATTTGTCGCCCGGCGCCGTCCAGGTCAAGGACGCGTTGGAGACGTTGTAAGCCTTTTGCAGCGACGAGGCGCCGTTGGTCACCTCGAGGAACTGGTTGTCATACCATGCGCCGTCAAACTGCCCGGCGAGGTTGCCCCAGGCAAAATCGTGATCATAGCGGATCACGTAGTTGGCGCTGAAGCGCGGGGCATTCGGGAGGCGGGCATTGGCGACGGCCTTGGCCGGATAGTTGCAATAATAGTTTCCGTTGCCGAGATCGGTGCAATAGTCGGGCGCAGGGCTGCCCGGGACGAGCACAGACAGATATTCGCTGCCGGTTGTCTCGACGCTGTCGACTTTGCTGGTTTCCCACGTCGCGCCCAGATTGACATTGAAATGCTTCGCCGGGGTAAGAAATGCCTCAAGCTCGGCGCCGGTTGCCGTGGCGTTGCTGTTGACCACCTGGGGTACGTCGTCGATCAGCGCGAAGGCCTGATAGTTCTTGTAGATGTAGTGATATGCGGTGCCGCTGAAGCGAATGGTGCGCGCGGCGTTGGACCATTTTACGCCAGCCTCGATCGCGTTGAGCGTTTCGCCCAGATGCTGAAAATTGGCCGCATTGACGCTGGGGGAAAGCGAGAAATTGCCGCCTTTGATGCCCCGGTTCCACGACACGAACAGCATGGTCGACGGGGTCGGCTTGTAATTCAGGGCGACGCGCGCGGCCCAGTCGCCCTTTGCGATGTGATCGATTCCGGGGATCTGCGCATCGAACGTCTGGTTGGTGGCGAGGGCGACCGATTGCCCGGTATCGGTGATCACCGAGGTATAATCGACATGCTTGTTGTCCTGCGACCAGCGCAGTCCGGTGATCAGGGTCAGATCGGGGGCAAGATCGTATTCGGTCTGGGCAAAGACCGACCAGTTTTTTGACGACAGCCGGTAGGTTTCATGATCGGCCGGATCGATGCCGGGCAGCCCGACCGACAGCGCCGCGCCCAGCGCCGGATTGCCGGTGGTGACCGTGTCGCCGCGGATCAGCATGTCGAGGTAATAGAACCCGGCCTGCCAGCGGAAACGCGAAAGCTCGCCCGAAAGGCGCAGTTCCTCGCTGAACTGGGTATAGCGCGCCTCGGTCTGGAATACGATCAGCGGCAGCGCGGTGCCGTCGCCATCTTCCTGGTATTCCTTGTGCAGCCAGGTGTAGTTGGCAATGTTGGTCAGCCTGGCAAAGCCGAGATCGTATTGAAACTTCGCCTGGTAATCGTCGATCCGGCGGTTGAGATAGCCCGGCGTATTCGAATAGTTCGTCCACGGGCTGGCCGGGGCGCCGGTCAGACCGTTGACGGGGCCGCCGGTGCCGTTGGACAGGCCGGCGGCATCGGTCGAGCAATAGCCGTTGGCCTCGATATTGCAGTTGTCGAAAATATAGCCGCCGGTGGCGACATGGTCGTCCTGGCTGTGCTTGATCCACAGATCGAGCTTGCCCCGGGTGCCGATGTCGGCCTGAACCGTCCCGCGCAGGGCCCAGCCGTTCTCGCCGCCCAGCGCCTGGCCATCGCTGCCGTCGCCGGGCTTGATATAGCCGTCGGCCTTGTTGATCCGGCCTGCGATGCGAAAGCGCACGCCCTTGATGATCGATCCGCCCAGCGCACCTTCGAGCGAGCGATGGTTGAAGCGTTCCCAACCGGCCGTGGCATAGCCGTTGAGATCGGCTTTCGATGCGTCTTCGGACAGATACTGGATCAGCCCGCCCGTGGCATTGCGCCCGAACAGCGTGCCCTGGGGGCCGCGCAGAACCTCGACGCGCCGGATATCGAACAATTGCCCCGAAATCCCGTTGATCGATCCCATGTAGGCATCGTCGACATAAACGGCGACCGGGCTTTCGAGATAGTCGGTGAAATTGTTCTGCGAAATGCCGCGCAAGTTGAAGATCGTCACGTTGGGCGACCAGGCATTGAGCTGCAGGCCGGGGACGTGCTCGGTGATCTGGGTGGTGTCGGTGATCCCCAGCTTGCGGATCTGGTCACCGGAAAATGCGGTGATCGCGATCGGCACCTTCTGCAGGTTTTCGCTGCGCTTGGTGGCGGTCACCACAATGTCGCCAAAGCCCGCATCGACCGGCTTGGCGCTGTCTTCGGCGGGCGCTGTCTGGGCGTAGCAAGGCGCGCTGGCCAGCAACATCGGCAGGCAGATGGTCCGGATTCCGACTTTCATGATGGCGTTGCCCCCCTTGTACACATCGCGACAAGGCCACGCGTATGGGCTTTGTCCAGTGACCTATTGTCGTAAAAAATACATAAAAATCAATAAGATAAAAATTCGCAATACGGACATTCGCTGCGCATCGCGGTTTGCGGCCATGGCGCGGATGTGCTCATCTGGCGGGTTGGCGCGGGTGCGGTTTGCGGTCGGGCAGATCCGTCGCGAATAGAGGCGCGTCCTGTACAGGGCGTTGCGCGTTGCGGATAGCGGGCCCGGCCCATTTGGTCTGCTATCGGCGGCATGTCGATCCTGCCTGCTCACTCCGAACCGTCCTGTGCCGATACGGCGAAGGAATCCTGCGCGCTGCCTGATCCGCATGGTGCTCTCGCGGTGGCCTGCTCGCTTGGTGCCGGGGACTGGCGCGTGGCGATCAAGGACAGCCTCGATGTTGCCGGTCTGCCGACGCGGCAGGGCAGCGCTGTGCTTGCCGATGCGGCGCCGGCTGCGGCTCATGCAGAGGTGGTCGCGCACTTGCTTGCCGACGGACGCTGGCGGATCGTCGGCAAGGCGAACATGCATGAATTCGCGTTTGGCGTGACCGGGGTCAATCCTCGCTGCGGCACCCCGGTCAATCCGCGCTGGCCCGCGCGCATTCCGGGCGGATCGTCGAGCGGATCGGCGGTGGCTGTGGCCGGAGGTCTGGTCGACATGGCGATCGGGACCGATACCGGCGGATCGGTGCGCATGCCCGCTGCCTGTTGCGGCGTGACAGGATTCAAGCCGACATACGGGCTGGTCAGCCGTCGGGGGGCTTGGCCGATGGAGTCATCGCTAGATTGCGTCGGCGTTTTTGCGCGCGATGTGGCCCTGGTCGAAGCGGCGATGACGGCGATCGTGCCGGGATTTGCCGTCGCGGACGAACCGCGTGCGCCGGTGCTCGGGGTTCTCGATCCGACCGTCGCGGACGATGTCGGCGACGCAGTGGCTGCGGCGATTGCGCGCTGGGGGGGCGCCTGCCGGTCGCGCGCCTTGCCCGGGCTCGATACGGCGTTTGACGCAGGGATGGTGATCATCGGGCGCGAAAGCTGGCAGGCGCTGGCGCAGTTTGCCGATGATCCGGCGATGGGTGAGGACGTGCGCGCGCGCATTCTTGCCGGTCGGGATCATGCGCCCGAACGGCTCGCTGCGGCAGAGGCAGTGCGGCAGGTGTTTTCGCACGAAGTCGATGCGGCGCTGGCCGGGGTCGATGCGCTGGTCCTGCCGACGCTGCCAAGCGTGCCGCCGACGCTGGCAGAAGCGACCGATCCGCGTGCGGTCCTGCCGCTGACCCGGCTGGTGCGCCCTTTCAATCTTTCGGGCCATCCGGCGATTACGCTGCCGGTGCTTACCGCACAGGGCTTGCCCGCCGGGGTGCAACTGGTCGGACGCAAAGGGGGTGATGCGGCACTGCTCGCCCTTGCGCGCTGTCTTTGGCGCGGCCTTGACACCTTTCACGCAGGAGACTGATCATGGCAACCACAGCAGAGCCGGCAGCGACATCGTCCGCCGGCGAGCTCTTCCAGGGCGATCGGGGCGACAGCCGCCTCTATCGCGATCCGGCGCTGTTCGCCGAAGAAATGGACAGGATTTTCAAGAAGACCTGGGTCTGGGTCGCCCACGCCAGCGAACTGGCCGGGCCCAATACGTTCAAGACCACCCAGATCGGCGCGCAGCCGGTGCTGGTCACCCGCGACAAGACGGGCAAAGTCAACGTTCTGCTCAACCGTTGCCGCCACCGCGCCGCGACCGTGTGCGAAAAGAAGCGCGGACGACAGTCGGTGTTTGTCTGCCCCTATCACGGCTGGTCCTATGACCCGGACGGCACGCTGCGCAAAGTGCCGCACAGCTGGGGCTATGAAGAAGGCTTCGACCCCGCGCAGTTTCCGCTGCAATCGCTGCGCGTCGACGAATACAACGGGATGATCTTTGCCACATTCAATCCCGATGCGCCCGACCTTGCCGAACATCTCGGCGCGGCGCGCAAGTGGATCGACCTGTTCATGAAACAGGGCGCAGGGTTCGGCGTGAAAGTGCTGGGCGAGCATTCGTTCCGGTTTCCGGGAAACTGGAAGATCCAGCTCGAAAACACCACCGACGCCTATCATTTCCCGATCGTGCACAAGACGTTTCTCGACAGCCTCGATGAAGAAACCGAGAACGTGTTCGACGTCCTGGGGCAGGGCGGCTGGGTCGAGGATCTGGGCAATGGCCATTCGGTCATGGTGATGATCCCCGCGCTGGTGGATCTGGAACACGATCTCGATGCGCCGATTCCGGAACGCTTTGCCGAGCTTGCGCAGGCGCTGCGCGATGAAGGCCATGACGAGGCGACCGTGCGCAAAGTGGTGCGCGCGGTGGGTGGCACCGGCTTCAATCTCAACATGTTTCCCAATATTGCCTGCTCGATGGCGTTTTTCCGGGAATTGCGCCCGATTTCGGTCAGCGAGACCGAAGTGCATCATATTGCGATCGGACTGGATGGCGGGCCTGAACTGGCCAATCGCATGCGGCTTCGGCTCCACGAACATTTCCAGGGTCCGCTGGGCTTTGGCACGCCCGACGATGCCGAAGGCTGGGAACGCGTGCAACGCGGGGTTCAGGCGGGCGACGACATGCCGATCATGGTCAATCGCGGGGTCGCCGCGCCGCAGGGCACTGCCGAGCCCGGCCATGACGCCGGCGACGTCAGTTCCGAAACGGGGATGCGCGCGGCCTATCGCATGTGGAAAAGGATGATGCAGGCATGACAACCTCGATTTTCGCGCCCGCCACCGCCACGCCCCGCGTCGCGCGGGTGATCACGCTCGCCGAGGCGCAGGCGCTGATCTGGCAGGAAGCCGAACTGCTCGACACGCTGGGCTACAAGGCGTGGCTCGATCTGTGGACCGCCGAAGGGTACTACGTCATTCCCACAGAGCGCGGCGATGGCGACCCGGTCGTACAGCTCAACTTGCTCTATGACGACGACGCCATGCGGCGGATGCGGGTCAAGCGGCTGACTTCGGGCTTTGCCATGGCATCGTCCCCGCCGGCGCGCACGGTGCGCACGGTGTCGCGCTTTGTCGTTGCCGCATCGGAGCCGGGGCTGATCGCGGTGCGCGGCGCGCAGATCCTGGTCGAATACAAATATGACCGCACCCGGATCATCGCCGCCGATGTCACCTATCGCATCGTCGCGACGGATGACGGGCTCAAGCTCGATCAAAAGGTCGTCACGCTGATCAATGCCGACGATCCGCTGCACGGTATCGGCTACCTGCTTTGACCGGGCCCCGCGCGCGCGCGTGGTGATCCACTTTCGCGCGCGGCACATCCGTGATCGCCTGTTCCCCGCCTCAAGTCTTGGAAATCCGGGATGAAGTCCTTTCCGCTTGCGTTCATTACACTCCTTGCCGGTGCGACCGTGCTTCAGGCGACGCCGCGTCCGGTGGCGAATGTCGATTGGCGTCAGCATGGATTGAATGCCGCCGAAACGCGTTTCAGCGCTCTTTCCTCGATCAACACCGGCAATGTCGCCCGGCTGGGCGTGGCCTGGTCGGCCGATTTCAACGCGCGTTCGCTGCGCGGGGTCGAAGGTACGCCGCTGGTTGTCGATGGGGTGATGTATGCCTCAGGCCCCTGGGGCAAAGTGCTCGCGCTCGACGCGCGGACCGGGCGCCGCCTGTGGAGTTTCGATCCGCAGGTCGAGGGGGCCTACGCGCGGCGCGGCTGTTGCGATGTCGTCAATCGCGGGCTTGCCTATGATCGCGGGCGCCTGTTCCTCGGCGCGTTCGACGGTCGGTTGATCGCGCTCGACGCACATACCGGGCGCCGGTTGTGGAGTGTGCAGACCACCGACAAGGCGCAGAACTATACCATCACCGGCGCACCGCGCGTGGTGAAGGGCAAAGTGATCATCGGCAACGGCGGTGCCGAATATGCGGTGCGCGGCTATGTCAGCGCCTATGACGCGGCGACCGGAAAGCTGGCCTGGCGGTTCTATACCGTGCCCGGAGATCCGAAAAAGGGTTTCGAGAACAAGGCGATGGTCATGGCCGCCACGACCTGGTCGGGCGAATGGTGGAAAGTTGGCGGCGGTGGCACGGCCTGGGATTCCATGGCTTATGACCCCGATCTCGATTTGCTGTACATCGGTGTCGGCAATGCGGGGCCATGGGATCGCACGGTTCGCTCGGGCGGCAAGGGGGACAACCTGTTTGTCTCTTCGATTGTCGCGCTGCGCCCGGAGACCGGGGAATATGTCTGGCATTTCCAGGAAGTTCCGGGCGACGAATGGGATTATACCGCAACCCAGCACATGATCCTGGCCGACCTGACGATCGCCGGAACGCCGCGCAAGGTGCTGATGCAGGCGCCCAAGAACGGCTATTTCTATGTGATCGACCGGCAGACCGGGGCATTCATTTCGGGCACGCCCTATGTCCCGATCAATTGGTCAAAGGGGCTCGATCCCGTGACCGGTCGGCCGGACATCGTGCCGGCAGCGCGCTATGCCGAAAGTGGCGCGCCCTGGCTCGGCCTGCCATCGCCTGCGGGCGGGCACAGCTGGCAACCGATGAGCTATGACGCCGGGCGCGGGCTGGTGTTCCTGCCCACAGCCCAGATGCCCTATGGCTATGTCGCGGCAAAGCCGGGCGAATTTCGCTTCGATCCGCGCGGCTGGAACACCGGGCAGGATCCGGCCCGTTCGTCAATGCCCGAAGATCCCGCCGTGCGCGCGCAGATCCGCGGCATGATGAAGGGCGCGCTGATCGCCTGGGACCCGGTGGCCGGCAAGCCGCGCTGGAGCGTGCCGATGCCGATGCCGTGGAACGGCGGGGTCCTGGCGACTGCCGGTGGACTGGTCTTTCAGGGCAATGCGACCGGCGAATTCGCGGCCTATGCGTCGGACAGCGGGCGAAAGCTGTGGTCGGTCGATCTGGGCACGGGGATCGTCGCGCCACCGGTCACCTATCGTATCGGCGGCGTCCAATATGTGTCGGTGGCGGTCGGCTGGGGCGGCATCCTGCCGCTCAACATGGGCGAAGCGCTGGCAAAGGCGCAAAGCCCGCGCGTCAACCGTATCGTCACGTTCCGGCTCGACGGCAAGGCGGCCTATCGCCTGCCCCCGGCTGCCCCGCTCGACCTGCCGCCCTTGCCGGCCAGTGCGGGCGATCCGGCGGTGGTCGCCGAAGGTCGCACGCTCTATCACGTGCGCTGCTGGATGTGCCATGGCGACAGCGCGGTCAATCGCGGCGGTGTGCCCAATTTGCGCTATTCGCGGGCGATCATCAGCCCCGACCTGTTTGCCGCCTTTGTCCTTCATGGCGCCGCCGAGCCGCTCGGCATGCCCAATTTCGGCAAGGAGTTGACTGCGCCGCAGGCCGAAGCGATCCGCGCCTATGTCGTCAAGCGCGCGATCGACCTGAAAGCCGTGCCGGACCAGCCGTGACGGCGCGCTTCTTTCAAGTCCGCTTGCGCAGCGTTTCGGAGGGCAGGCAGCCGTATTGCTGCCGATAATATTGGGCGTAACGCCCGAAATTGACGATGCCGCATTCGAGCATCAGCTCGGTCACGTTGGCTTCGCCATTGTTTTCGAGCAGCGCGGAATGCAGCCGTTCGAGACGGTGACGCCGGACATATTCCAGCGGCGTGACGCCGAGGAAGTGTTTGAATCCGTTTTGCAACGATCGCACGGAGACCCCGACTTGCGCCGATAGCCCGCTGATCGAGATGGTTTCTTCGAGCGACTGGTGAATGATTTCGCGCGCACGACGGACATGGCGGGGCGAAATGTCGTTGCCATGCAGCGCGATCTGTTCGGAATAGGAATTGCAATAATTGCCCAGCAGCAATTCGGCCAGCAACATGCCATATTGCTTTTGCACCCGGCGGTTGCCCATGATTGCCGGGCCCAGCCGAAGCTGATCGCCGATATGGTGCAGCATGCCGCGCCAGACCAGCGGCAATTCGCGTCCGCCCTGCTTGCCGGGGTAAAAGCGCAATTGCCGGTTGATGGGAATATGCAATTGCTGACCGATATATTCGGTGCAGATCGCGACCGGCAGACGCACGGCAAGGTGGCGGCATTGTGACGTCATGTGCACGCGCAACGGATGGTCGGGTGAGCTGACCAGCATCTCGTCGCGGCGCAGCAGGTGTTTTTCGCCATCGGCCCACATCGTCGTTTCGCCGTCGAGTGCAAGGTGGACCAGAACATGCGCTTCGCTGAGGTGGGCCTCGATGGCGACGTCTGCGCCGTATTGCAGATCGACGAGATGGATCGAGCCGACTTCGGCGCTGTAGATTCGGGCATCCATTGCCGTCTGGCGCCCGCAATCAAAGTGATGGCGCGACAGCTGCTTTGACAGGACTTCATGCACGTTTTCGGCACGATCGGAATAAAAACTGTTTATTCCCGGAACCTTGCTATCGGCGAGTGCAGCAAGCATGACCCAACCCCTCAGTTAAGGATGCGCGCGTCGTTGATGATGATGTACCCACGCGTACCGAATGCGCAGTCGGTATGATTTTTCTCGGAACCGACATCCGGATTGCAATCGAAATGACATACTTCGTCAGGGCGTCTGTCAAGTCGTCAAACGGCGGCATTTGCGCCATCGGCATGGACTTTGCGCGATCCGGATAGCGGTCGGCGAAAGTGGCGCCCTATCCCAACGGCTCTCGCTGCTACTGGAGCCCTCCCGATGTCCGACACCCTTTGCGATGCTGCGATCCTTCAGCCGGGCACCGGTGCGTTTCTGGCTGAAACGCATGGGCTG
>Ga0302193_10003640_pt1 | contig 12379 bp, 12 predicted proteins | sample II_Bog_E3_3_FD_200228 | JGI IMG/M metagenome (GOLD analysis project Ga0302193, IMG submission 200228) | Peat permafrost microbial communities from Stordalen Mire near Abisko, Sweden - II_Bog_E3_3 | ecosystem: Environmental > Terrestrial > Soil > Wetlands > Peat | place: Sweden: Abisko...
GGTGTACGCCCATGCCCATAAAGGCGGCTACCGGATCGCTGGGCTGGGCCGGTTTCCCAAGGGAATCCGTACCCGATGCGTACAGCGGGCGGGGCGCTCCCACCCCATTTTGCGGAAGTGCAACTGTCGTACTAGTCAAGCCGAACGTCGCTGCCACGCAGCTTGCCGCTGAGACCGCTCCCAAGCCTGACGCAGCCGCGACCGATGGATCGCCGGGCCAAGGACCGGGGACAACGCCGACGGCAACCGATCCGGCGCTCCCCAAGCCGCCGCGCCTCCCGCGTCGATTCCATGGCACGGTTCAGCTTGACCCGATTCGAACGGGCCGTGACGCCGGAGAGATCGCCAACGAAGTGGTCTCCCATCTGGTCGGCCTTGTTGGGGCCACGGTCCGCGTGACCCTGGAGATCGACGCCGTCCTGCCGTCCGGCGCGTCCGACCATCTCGTTCGGACGGTCACGGAAAACTGCCGGACCCTGAAATTCACCAGCCAGGGGTTCGAGGAAGAATAGCCGCAGCGGGTATTACGTAGGCATCATCGACCTAGCATAGTCATCGTCGACTGATGATCTCGGGCGTTCGCCTAGCTTCGAAGATTAGTTAGGATTTCCAGGCAGCGCCTGGGGAATGGCCGGTTCGTTTGCGGCGCTCGGCGGACCGGCGAGCAGTCGAACGGTGAAACTCTCCTCCGCTTCGATCAGATCGGGATATGTCCCATTATGATTCCTCATGCCCCGGATCATCTTCCGCGGAACACCCATCCCCATGTGTTCGAGATAGCCGTAGTCCCGCATGACGTCCTTGATCAGCTGGTTACGCGCGGCACGGCAGCCCGTCCGCATCCGCGCAGGTGTAATGCCATTCGGCAGTCTGCCCGGCGAAATCACCTCTATGTGGTCGCTGTAGATCGCCAACTCGATATCCGTGCTGGTCAGCAGATAATCCCGATGGATCAGCGCATTCACTACGGTTTCGCGGAGCACCTCAGACGGATAGACCGGCACCTCAACCCGCCGCGCGCCGTCCTCGAGGATCGTCTTATTCGCGACGTTGCGGCGGATAAAGTCAAGCGCCTGTTCAACTAGGCCATTCTCAACCAACTCACCCTGCCTTCCCAGCAGCGCTGTCATTGGGCCGCGCAAGGTCGCACGCTCTCGCGCAGCATAGTCCTTTTCAACACCGGGGAAAGCGGCGGCATCAATGCCGGCGAACGGCAGAAACCGATTGGGCGATATCCCGAACAGCAGCAGGCCGCTAAGGGTGGGACCCTCTTCCACCATAATCTCAGTATTGATCAGCAGAGTTCGCCATCCGGCATCATCGCCTTCGTCCGGTGTGTCCTGTTGCCGTATGCGACCGAAATAATCCCGCAGTCGCCGCAGATCGAGATCGGCGAGTTGCGCGCCAGAGACCGGGCGTAGCTCCGCCCGGAATCCGCCGCGCTGCTGAAAAATCCGGCTCAGTTCTTCTGGAGTTGCCTCCCGGCTCTGGGTTCCCACACGGATGTAATAGGTGTTTCCACTGTTATGCCAGACGCTATGGACGCTGGAGCCGGGAGGCACCCGGACAACCGCCACATGCTTGCCCAGCTCGACATCGCGAATGATTTCAAAGAATGGGATGATGCCCGGCCGGATTTTGTCGCGGCAAGCGGTCATCACCCATTCTTCCAGGCTCGCGCGGGTGATGCCCGACACGGTGCCGTCGTCTTCGACGCCGAGCAGCACAGCGCCGCCGGAAAGATTTGAAAACGCCACCAGCTCCTTGGCCAGGGCGCGGTTGTCGATTACATCGCGCTTGAACTCGACGCCGGAGTTTTCGCCGTTGTTGATTATTTCGAGTAATTCTATACGATTTGTCACTATTAACCTCAGAAACCGTATTTGAGCCGACGCATTTCGAAGGCGGTCTTCCCGCCCTCCAAAATCTCTTCAACCAGCTCGCGCACCGGCTGGTCATCGATTGAGCCCATATATTTGGGAAGAATCGAAGCTTGGCCTTCCTTACCCTCACCTTTAGCCCCAAGGCCCAGGATCAGCTCAGCATCCCCAAGCACCGGGATATTGGCATTGTGCGTTGAGAAGACGAATTGCCGCCGCAGCTTCTCGTCCCGCATAATCGGCACCACCCCCTCAGTGATGAAGCGGTTGTCGAGATCATCTTCGGGCTGATCGACGACCAGGGGAGCCGCCGATTCCAGCAGCAGTAGCAGCAGGACGGCCGTCGCCTTCTGCCCCGTGGAGAGATGGTCGAGCCGTTGCCAAGTTGCGGCTTCGCCTTCCATGGCGGTGTTCAGCTCGATACTGGTTATCGCGGTCAGCTCCAGCTCTTCGATCTGCATAAAAAAGGCCGGGTCCGTCTGTGCGATCCGCTCTGCCCCGCCCGGTGGCAACCCGTAATGCTTCACCAGGGCGTCTTTGCCCTCCCGGCAGCGCAGCGCAAAGTCAGGCAAGGACAGATCGGCCCGCTCCCGCAGCCGATCCAGTACAGCCGCAAGGTTGCCGCCAATTTCATCACGCAGCAGCTTTTCCAACGGCTCCCGGTTACCGGACATGGCCACCTCGACCCTGACCCGATCGCGGAGCTTCCGAGTCACTTTCTTTGCTGCCTGTTCGATACTGCGAAATTCGGCTGCCTTCACGTTTTCCCAATCGTCGAGGAGCTGGCGTCGGTGCCCATCATGCGTTGTCAGCTCACGCATCAGACTGTCGCGCCGCTCGCGCAACGGGCGCAGCTCTTCGATCTGCCGCCGAAGCCTGATGAATTCTTCGCCGTCGATCTTCGACTTCTGCAACTCGCGCAGCACCTTTTCATAGGTAGCCTCGACCGCCTTGCGGCGCTCTTCCCAACGCAGCTGCATGGCGCCGAGTTCAGAGTCGGCTGTCTTCAGGACCGCTTCGAACTGGCCGGCCACGGCTTGCAGCGCGACGCTGAGGCGCCCGAGAACTGCCTCGGCTTCGCTCAGGACATCGACATTAGGCAAACCCTCCAGCGCCTTCGGCGCCAGGAAGGCGGTATCCAGTGGCAGACTCCCCGCCAACTCCTCCCGCAGCGTCCGGAGCGGGGTGAGCCGTTCGGTGATGACCGCGAGCAAGCGTTCTTCCCGAATCAGCAAACTCTTTTCCTGCAACCGGGCTTCCAGCCCGGCTTCCTGAAACCGCTTCAGCGTTTCTTCCAGACTCGGCAGAGCGGCCAGCCGCTCATCGATCGCCTTTATTTCCCGCTTCACTTCGCCGATGCGGCTTCGCGATCGTTCAAGGTCGAGCTTCAGCTTCCCTTTCCGGCTGAGGGCCGCAGGGTCACGGTCAACGAACCGTTCCAGTAAAAGGGTCAGCTTCTCCTTGCTTTTGGTCAGCTCCGATATCTCATGCTGCCCAAAAATTTCAACCCCCGGCATGACATCCCTGGGGTTGAGCGTCAGAACCGTGCCGATTTCATCCTTCACAACGGGAGGATTAGGGACCGTCCGTTCGATCGTGTAGCAGCGCGGTGATGGCTTATGAGAGCGCACCAGCAGCGACACCTTGGTTCCGCTCTTCAACACATCGCGCAACACGCCCTGATGAGCTTTCCTTGCATCGTCGCCGAGCGGATCAAGCCCCAGCACATAGCGCAGGCTTTCGATCATCGTGGATTTTCCGGTGCCGCGCCCGCCGACGAGAACATTCAGGTTCTCATTAAAGTGGACTGAGCTATCGCGCAGGAAGCCGCCTTCCCACGCAAGAGCCAAGAATTCAGAATGGGGTTCGGCTTGCGGTTCGCTGTTTAGCCGAATGCGTGAATCAGGATCAAGGAATGCCTGCCGCAACGCCTCAACCGAGACTTCCGACATCTTGATAAGGCAACTCGATCCAGACTTTTGCATATCCTCGGGGCTGACCACGTCCTGTGCATTGATGATCGCGGGCAGGCGATCGCGGCGGTGTTGCGCGTCCTTGTTCAGGAGGATTGGTCGGATGTTATCCGGCGCGTCGCTGACAGGGCCGGCCAGTGCGCACGCGAGCAGCGAGGGGGACGTCCAGACACCGATCCGGGTTTGGCCGGACAGCTTCTTGAGCAGCCCGCCTTCGCCCGCAATATGCGCCGCAATGCAAATCGCTTCCCATTGCTTCGCGGCGTCGAGCAACTCGTGGCAATCCTTGGTGCCGGTCGGGGATAGCTGCTTTTCGTCGTGGATACCGCAGTCCCCGATATAGCGTTCAAGAGAACCATCCTTGCCGGGATCAAACAGGCACAGGAAATGGACCCCGTCTTTGGTAACAGCCTCGAAGCCCCCGAAGGCGAAAATGCCGGCGTCTCGTGCGGTTTTCATCAGAGTCGCCGAGTCCTTCACCCGATAGTGGTCGGTCACCCCGATCACTTCGATGCTCTGTGCCTTGCAGGCGGCGACGATAGCGGCGTTGTAGTCAGCCTCGGTTTGAAACGCGCTCTGTTTGTTGTGTCGGCCAAGATACGCGAATGGATTCACCTGCAAGGCGCAACGGTAGAACCGCGCGCCATTCGGCAGGCTGATGGCCTTTTTCAACCGCTCAGAGCTGGTAATCACCGGTTCCATCGTGATTTCCTGTCACAGGCGTGTGTGTTGTCCTGTTGCCACCGGTCGAAGAGAGCGGGCAATTCCGCTCCAGATATTCAGTCACAGCACGCCGAACTACCCAGGACACCGCTGCTTGGCTTTCCTGCGCGAGGCTTTCCAATGCCGTGAGCTGTTGATCCGTCAATGCCACCGACAGCCGGTTCGGAAGCTGGCGGCCCTTTGGTCTTGCCATGGTGAGGGAATCGCCTTGCCAATCGCGCTGCACAAAACCGTTTAAAACGTCGCATAACCGCGGGCGATTTGCAAGATGGTGTTTGTCGGGTACCGGATGAGCTACACCCGACAATCATCACTGAAGCGGCTTTAGCAAAGTTACAGACAAAAACTTAGCGTAACATAAAGGATGTAACGTTGTGCTTCGCGCCCATCACACCCTGATCCGCTCCACCTCGTCGAGGCTCATTTCGTCACGGCGGCGGTCGTAGAGCTGGGTGGTGCGGGTTGAAGCATGGTTGGCCATGGCCGCGGCCTTCTCCAGCGTGCCGCCGTTCTTGAGGTAGGCCGTGATGCCGGTCGCCCGGAAACTGTGGTTGCTGACCTTGGTCGCGATGCCGGCGGCAGCGGTGCGGCGGTGGATCATCGCGTAGGCGTTGGCCTGGGGCAGGGGCGTACTGGTCAGCCGCCCGGTGCCGCGCCCGATGGTGCGGAACAGCGGTCCCTTGAGATCGGCGGCCAGCCCGGCCCCGTCGAGGTAGGCGGTGAGGTAGGTTTCGAGATGGTGGTGGCAGGGCATGGCGTGGGCCTTGCCGCCCTTCTCGTTGAGCCGGACCCAGAGCCGCCGGTTCTGGGTGTACACGTCCTCCACCTTCATCCCGAGCGCGGCTCCGACTCGGGCGAAGGAATAGACCATCAGCGCGATCAGCGCCCGGTCGCGCAAGCCGGCCGGCGTCGTGGTATCGATGCTGTCGAGCAAGGCGCGCGCCTCGGCCGGGTCGAGCACCGGCGTCTTGCCTTCCTTGACCACATGGCGCGGACCGCGCACCGACGCGGCGGGGTTCGTCGGCACCACCTGGCCGACCACCAGCCAGTCGAACAGATGCCGGATCGCCGCGAGTCGCTGCTTGACACTCGGCGTTGAGACCGTCCGCGCCTGCTGCTCAATCCAGGTCGCGACGTGCAAGGGCTGCACGGCCGCCAAGGCCGGCACCCCGACATCGGCGCACCAGTCCAGGAACGCCGCACAGGCGCGGGCGTAAGCCCGGCGGGTGTGCGGGTTGCGAATATTGGCGGCGAAGAATTCCACGAAGCGCAGCCGCGCCTGGTCGCCAGCGCCCGTGATCAAACGCGGCAATGAATGCGAGGGCAGGGGGGCGAGCTGGGTCATGTCTTCTCACCGCACCGTCACGCGCGCGCGGCGCTGTCGATGCCAGGTCCGGAGCGCCGCCAGCACCTCCTGAAAGAAGCGCGGCGGCAGAAAGCCGTAGTCATAGAGATCGGTGCCGGGCACCTTGCGCAAGTCGTAGCCCGGCCATACGAACCGGTCACCCTCGCTGACCACGACCCAGGAACGCGCGTCATCAAGGCCAAGATGGCGTTTGACCGCCGGCGGGATTTCCACGGCGGCACCCGCCTCCGTCGGCGGCCGATGGGTCACCGGCAGAACCGTCACCAGCGTGTCGCCGTCCGGCTGGCGCTCGATGGCAAGGGCAATGACGCAGGGCCGATCCTTGCGGCCTTCTTCCTGACCATGGTGCGCTTCGTGGTCCCAGAGATAGGCGTAGGAGATCACCAGGCCGGGTTCGGGTGTCGGAATCGGCATGCGTCACTTGGGTTCCATAAGGGCATTAAGATGGTCATGGCGCGGGTCCATGCGCGAGGACGCGATCTGATCGACGTCTTCGTCGGACAGCTCCGCCGTCTGGAAGCGGCGGCGCATGCCGCGCAGCCGAAGCAGCTCTTCATACTCCTGTGGTGCAACGAAATACCCGGCGAGTGTCCCGTTACTGGAGACGGGAACGGCCTCGCGCTGGGCCTGCATTTTGTAGCGGCCGAAGTTGCGGGCGAACTCGGCGGCGGGAACGGTCTGGGACATGTCCATGGGTCCTCTCTTTCAGCAAACCCATTATACATAATTTGCGCGGAGATTGCAAACCCCGTTGTTTGCGGTCTTTGCGCTGTTTCCGCAAAATGCGTTTCCCACCGTTGACCGTCTTATATCTGATAATGTCCTTTATCAAATATAGGAAGGGGGGAGGAGTCATGTCCGAATATCTGGATGAGGTGAACAAGACCAAGGTGACGGCAAAGCTCCTGGCCGAAGTCCTGACCGCGTATGCCGCCATGCCCTCCGAAGATAGGCCGGTTCTTGAGGCGCGGGCCTTCCGTCTGTTCGAGCTGCTGAAGGGGAAGGGGTTCGGGGACAAAAAGCGAGCCAATCTTTCCATAGCGATAGAGTTCCGCCTTGATGCCTTGGCCCATCTCAGAGATGACCCAGCCTATCGCGGCTGGATGATGCCAAGCGCCGAGTCTGGGGCAGATTCGATCCATTATGATTTGCTTCGCGTGGCCGCCGTCGTGCCGCTTGTCGAAAATGGCGACGCAAGGGTTGCCTTTGACCCGAACGCGTTCCGGGAACGGCTCCTGAAAATCAGCAGCCCCAAGGGCGAAGCATGAATCTGATTGCCGTGTCCTCACCTACTCTTACTGTGTCATAAATTCGATCGCGGTTCGGGTTTGAACGGCCTGGCGCAGCACGGGCATCTGGGCATTCTGCGGGCGAGAGCGACGATCAGTCTTCGGCGCATGGTCGGGATGGAGTTGGGAAAGTGTCGCTCTGGGCGGATGGGCGGTGCTTCTGGGTCGGTAACGGTGGGGAACGGCAGGTTGCGAGAGGCCAGCGGTGGCACAGTGTCCTGAGGGGGGAATCGTCTCCCGTTCGGAGATCAAGAAGCCATAGGCGGCAATGCAGAGGGTGGCATGGTGATGAAAGCCTCGCCAACCTCGACCTTCGTAATGACCAAGGCCAACTTCCTGCTTCAGTTCCTGGTAATCACGCTCGATCCGCCAGCGCAGTTTGGTCAGGTCGACCAAGCGTTCGAATGTGATATCCTCGGGAAGATTTGAGAACCAGTATTTGGTCGGTTCGGCTTCGCCTTCGGGCCATTCGGCCAGCAGCCATTCTTCCGGCCGGCATTCCGACAGTTGATAATCTCGGTGGGCGGCGCGGACTCGCAGGCGAGCGAATCGCGAGGTGAGGGGGACGGCGGTGCCGTCGCGCCAAGTGATGGTGTGCCAGGCGTCTTCGGCCAGGCTGATAGCCAGCGCCTTGACCTCGACCGGTTGGTGCTCGGCATCGCGACGCAGCCGCGTCGGCCGGCGTCCGCGCCCCGACCAAGGCTTGGGCGGCAGCGGCGCCGTCCCCTGTTGCCAGACCGTGGCGTTGGGCGGAATGCCGCCGGCATAGCTCAGGCCCAGTGCGGCGATGCTCGTGCGCAGGTCCGTGTCGCCGCCATAGGCGGCATCCATCAGGACCACACCACGCGGGATGCCGGCGGTGAGGGCGTCCTTGATTTGCTGGAGCGCAATCTCGGGCTTGGTCCGGAAAGTAATCGATGCCGGCACGTGCGCCTTTTTGCGGCACTCCGCATCCGCCGCCCACTCTTCCGGCAAATACAACCGATAGGCCACCGGCAGGCTGGCGCCATGATTGGCGACCGACAGAGAGACCGCCACCTGACAATTCTCGCGCTTGCCGAGCTGGCCGCAATATTGCCGCATCACACCGACCGAATGCTCTCCCTTCTTCGGAAAGCCGGTATCGTCGATGATCCACGCTTCCACCGGCCCGTGCCGTTCCACCGCGGGCAACACCAAGGCCCGCACCTTCGCCAAGACCGCCTCATCCGACCACGGCGCCTGGCCGACAAAATGCAGCAGAGACTGGTGCTGCGCCGCTACCCGAGCCGGAGCCGTCACCGCCGCCATCGGCTCCACGCTCTTGCGCTCCCCCGGCAGCAGCAGCCCCTCGCAGTATGCCTTCAGCGGTCCTCGCCGATCCGCATGCCCGATAAACCCGGCCAAGGCGTCAACATACGCCTCAAACCGCTCTTCACTGTCCTGAGCCGCAAGGAAATCCACAACACCCTCCTCGCTGATCCGTGAATCTCCTTCCATACCATATCCAGAGAGGGTAGCATATTTGCCTACTATATGATGCGACTTTGTGACTCAGTAAGATTATCACCTTGCACGGCAAGGACGCCGCTCGTGAAATGGTGCCCGAGAAAGAGAGGCACCTGATTGACCTTGCCGCCGAAGCAATGTCCTGTGAGGTATTCGCCGACGATATCGGCTACCTGTACAGTGGCTGGTGCATGACCGCCCTCCCACACCGTCGTCCCCCAGGCGAACGCGAATTCCAGCCGTGGATACGAGAGAATGGGCGGTTCAGACTGATTGTCGAACCAGGGTATGCATACAGCCCGAAATTCGAAACATTTCAAGTCGGTATCCCTTTCGGAAGTCGCGCCCACCTAATTTTGTTCTACTTGCAAACCGAAGCTATTCGCAACCAATCCGCCGAAGTAGAGCTTGGTCCTTCTCTCGGCAAGTGGCTATCACGCATGGGGATACCTGACTGCGGCCTCAATTATCAGTCAGTCCGCGAGCAGTGCCGCCGTCTCAGTGCGTGCCACTTAACCATCGGATGGTTGGCCGACGACGGAACGGTCGGGTTCGAAAGAGCGAATATCGTCAATAAATTTATGTTCGTCCCCTCCGTAGGAGGAGACGGCCGTCAGGGATCGTTATGGAATGAAACCGTTCGCTTGTCTCCCGAGTTCTTCCAATCTCTTGTTGCCCATCCCGTTCCCGTGGCTGAAGGCTTATCCTGTTGACTCAGGCTCGCCTACATCTTGTGTTTTTCCTGGGTGCAATATATGACTGGCGCCTTTATCAATCATAGGTTTAAGTGTTATGCGGCTCTTGCGAGGGTTCGCCCGTCCTATAATATCCCAGTAGGTTATTGGGTCTCGCTGAACCGCGAGGCCCAACAGGGTCTCGAATGAGATGTGTCGATAAAATCGAAGGTTGTAACGGAAAACGAATTCATCTAGATACGTATTGATGTGGTTGCTGCGCAGGCCGTGATACGTACCGAGTGCCCAGCGTTTTAACAATGCAAATGCACGATGGGTCCAAGGTAAGACGATGTGGGCGGCCATCTTTCCTACGACGCGAGGATCATGTCTGTAGTCGCTGGATAGTCCGGGAAACGAAGCGTGACCATCGGTAATTAGCGTCGCTCCTGGCTTGACATTTGCCCTCACAAACGCCTCGATTGACTCTGTCGTATTATCTGCTATCTCGGCCAACCGTAGTCGGCCAGAGCGCGTACCAAGATACTTGGCACCCTTGCGTCTGGGTTTGGCCGCGTTAGTATTCCTATCGACTACCTCAACGGCACCTGCGATAAGGATTTTTCCGGCATTTCCAGGTTCGAAGAACGTGTCCCCGACACGGAATGGAATTTCGGCCTGATCAACTTCGACAACCCCTTCGAGAAGATCGCAGTTGGGGTTGACCATCGATCGGCGCAGCTTTTGGGTCAGCAGCCAAGCCGTCTTGTAGGTGATACCGAGTTGGTCCTCTAATTGTCGCGCGGACATACCGTTTGAGTGAGTTGCCATCAAATGCGCGGCCCAAAACCAAGTCTTCAGGGGCAACTTGGAACGATGCATCACTGTTCCAGCCGTTACCGAGGCCTGATGACCACAGTCAAGGCACTCGATCAGCCGCGGACGACTTTTCAGCGCGACACTGCGGGATTTGCTACACGCAGGGCAAACGAACCCATCAGGCCAGCGGCGCTTTATCAAAAAAGCCGTGCAACTTGCATCGTCCGAAAATTCTGTCTGAAACTCTGGAAACGAGTGCCCCCTCGCCATTGACTGGTCGCCCCCACGCATCAGCATGTCCGGTTGGCCCTCCGACCGAACCGCTCACATACTATATGTAGGGGAACCTGAGTCAACGGGATAAGCCTCCGTGGCTGAGCAGGGCGTGAAGCTACTTTGCAACAGTTCTCTCAGTCTCGACTTATACGTCTGGCTTGCTTACAGGCTTCGGGTGCTAAGCAAGCCGACTTCGGTCTCCTGGGCCGCCCTTAGACAGCAGTTCGGCCCCGAGTACGCCACGATTCGCTCGTTTAAATCCAGGTTTGTCTTAAACCTGAAAGAGGCTCTGTGCGTCTATCCAGACGCGCGAGTAGAGGAGAACCAGTCAGGCATCGTACTTCACCCCAGCCCGCCCGCTGTTCCCGAGAGAGTGCCGCTTAAGCGATTGCAAGTCATCCGCTAAGTTTTATTGAAGATAGAAGCCTTATATAGCAACATCTGGCAGTTGTAATAGAAAATTGTTGCTTTGTCAGCATCGAATTTCTGGCGATGCCGAAGATGTAGGCGACACGGTTGCGCTCGCGCCAGTCCATCGCCTCGGGACGACCGTAGTGGCTATCGGCGCGCACGCACGACATGGCACAGTACCAGGGCAACCTTGATACTGGCCGGACGAACACCGTCACCGGATTGCCCGTGGTTGCCTCGTAGATGTGGATCGGCATGAAACAGTGGGCTGTCGTGGTGGGCGTTAAACAGCAACAGATGCTCCCCGCAATAGGGGTGGTCCTCGGTGTCGTCGATGTCGAGCACCAACCAGCGCGGCGCTCGCGGGAAGCTATCGCAGAACAGCGTGATCATTGCCGCCGGGCCGCGCAGCTTCTCAAGGCGCGTCATGGTCGGCTGGGAACACAGATATCCGCCGCTCTCGGGTAGTCGGTCCACAGCCATCTTGAACACAGGGTCCTTCCGCAGAGCGTCGCAGGCATTGTAGGCGATGGCCACGGCGCCAAAAATTGTCCCATTTTTGTCCCCCCTTCGCCACCGCTATTCGCGATACCAAGATTTTCACTTCGGCACTTGGACCGCTTGTCCACGATCGAAGAGAAAGGCTTGGTCATCCGCTAACCCCCTGGAATCCTGGGGCTGGTTCCGTACTCTTGTTACGTCCACTAGCCCTCTAAGAGCGCCGACAGGCCATCCGCCATAGCCCCCCGGAACCTCCGGGGCGAACACCAGACCATCACCGGCAACTGCCACATCCGGATCATCTATGCCCCGAACGAGCGCGAGACCGCCCGCTGGGTGTCGGACATGATCGGCACCACCACCATCGTCAAGGAGGACGTGACCGAGAGCGGCAACCGGCTGGGGTCGCTCAGCCAGATCAGCCGCTCCTACCATGAGGTCAGCCGGCCGCTGATGACTCCCGACGAAATCTCGACCCTGAAGAAGCCGCGGAAACAGCGCGGGCCGGACGGCGAGGAGATCATCACCCAGGCGGGCGAGATGGTGGTGTTCGTGGCCGGCGAGAACCCGATCAAGGGCACACAGATTCTCTACTTCCTCGATCCGATCTTCCGGCAGCGCGCCGCGATTCCCGCGCCCGCCACCGGCTCGACCCTGAAACGATCGAAGGGGTTTCGGGCATGACCGGGGCTGCGTTCATTCCGCCGGTTCACCGCCGCGGGCTGGTTGCCGGTGGGCTGGTGATGGCGGCCCTGATCAGTGCGGATCTTGCCGGCCTTCGGATCAACGTCACCGCCTCGATGCCGCGGGGACTTTGGCATGTGGGGGCGCCCGTGGCCCCGCTCCGGCGCGGCGAGATCGTCACCCTCTGCCCGCCCGACACCCCCCCTCCGTGCCAACAATGACGAGACACCGGCCCCCCGGAAGTTTACCCTTGAGGGCGTAGGAGAAGAGTCTCGTGGTCATGCCCAATAAGGTT
>Ga0302193_10003653_pt1 | contig 12354 bp, 9 predicted proteins | sample II_Bog_E3_3_FD_200228 | JGI IMG/M metagenome (GOLD analysis project Ga0302193, IMG submission 200228) | Peat permafrost microbial communities from Stordalen Mire near Abisko, Sweden - II_Bog_E3_3 | ecosystem: Environmental > Terrestrial > Soil > Wetlands > Peat | place: Sweden: Abisko, Stordalen...
AACTCGCGCTTCTGCCTGGCCGCGACACGCTGCCACATCGTCCTTGTGGGGATCGAGAAGATCCTGCCGCGCGACCGCGACCTGGCGCTCTTCCTTAACCTCCTGGCGCGCTCGGGGACGGCGCAGCAGCTCACGGTCTACAACGAGTTCGTGAGCGGGCCGAGGGGAGCCGGGCAGCCCGACGGGCCCGAGGAGATGCATGTCATCTTTGTCGACAACGGCAGGACCGACGTCCTTGCAAGCGAGTGCCGGGACATCCTCAGGTGCATCCGCTGCGGGGCCTGCCTTAACGTGTGTCCGGTCTACCGCCAGGCGGGCGGTCACGCCTACCGCAGCGTCTACCCGGGACCCGTGGGCGCGGTCCTCTCGCCACTGCTCCTCGGGAAGCGCTTCCCCGAGAAGGCGGACCTGCCGAAGGCGTCGAGCCTCTGCGGGGCATGCAACGAGGTTTGCCCGGTCAACATCCCGATCCCGGACCTCCTCCTCCGGCTGCGCGACCGGGCCCACGAGGAGGGCGTCCCCTCCCCGGGGACTCCGCCCATGGGGGCGTGGGCCATCCTCGCCACCCAACCTGTGGCATGGAGGGCCGCGCTCTTCGGTGGGCGGGTCATGAACCACCTGCCGACCGGCCTGATACCCGTCCCGGCCCTTCGCGCCTGGGAATCCAAGCGGGTGCTTCCCCCGTGGCGCGGCGGCGAGTTCCGCAGGTGGCTCAAAATGCGTCGCAAGTGACCCCCTGGGGCGCAGAGTAGGGCCACGAACCGCTTGCACATGGACACCCCTCCCGAAGCCGGGCCCAAGCTGGAGCCCTTCATCCTGCCGGAGACCGTGATGAAGGAGTTCACGGTGCGTGCCCTGGTCATGGGGACCTTCCTCGGGATCATCTTCGGGATGTCATCGCTTTACCTCGTGCTAAAGGTGGGCCTGACCGTGAGCGCCTCCATACCGGTGGCGGTCATCTCCCTGGCGCTCTTCCGCATGCTTTCAAAGCTGGGGATACGCGACGCCACGATCCTCGAGAACAACGTCACCCAGACCGCCGGCTCCGCTGGCGAGTCGCTGGCCTTCGGGGTCGGGGTCACGATGCCGGCCATCATGATCCTGGGCTTTGACCTGGAGCTGACGCGGGTTCTACTGGTCTCGGTCCTGGGCGGCCTCCTTGGCATCCTCATGATGATCCCGCTCAGGAGGGCCCTGATCGTCAAGGAGCACGGCATACTCAAGTACCCCGAGGGGACGGCCTGCGCGGCCGTGCTCACGGCGGGAGCCTCGGCGGAGGACAGGCTTCACGCGTCGCCCGGTGCCGTTGCGGAGATGCGCGCCGCCGAGGCCGCGGGGCTTGGGAAGTCGCCCGGCGCCCGGGCGATCTTCACGGGTCTAGGGGTCGGCATCGTCTACAACGTCCTCAACCGCGCCGTCCGCCTCTGGAAGGACACGCCCGAGAAGATTTTCGGCGCCCCCTTCAACGGCGCCTCCGTGAGCGCCGAGATTTCGCCCGAGCTCCTCGGGATTGGCTACATCATCGGGCCCAGGATCGCGGCGCTCATGTGCGGCGGGGGCGTTCTTTCCTATTTGGTCCTTATCCCGATGATAAAGTTCTTCGGCGAGCATATCGCCTCGCCGGTGGCCCCCGGCAGGATGGCGATTGCGGACATGGCGCCGGACGACGTCCGCGGCGCCTACATCCTCTACATCGGCTCGGGAGCGGTGGCCGCGGGCGGGATCGTGAGCCTCCTGCGCTCACTCCCGACCATCTGGCACGGGCTCAAGGAGGGACTTCGCGACGTCGGCTTCCTGAACCTCGGGGCCAAGGCGGTCGGACCCGCAGGGGCGGTCGTTCCACGGACGGAGAGGGACCTCTCCATGAAGTTCGTGGGAATCGGGATCATCGTCCTGATGGCTGCCATCATGGCCGCTCCGATGCTCCTGGACGCGGGGATCGGCACGAAGCTTGTGGGTGCGGTCCTGATCGTCCTCTTCGGGTTCCTCTTTGTCACCGTGTCCTCCCGCCTGACCGGGCAGATCGGCTCGTCCTCAAACCCCATCTCGGGGATGACGATCGCCACGCTGCTGTTGACCTGCCTCATCTTCCTCATGGTCGGCTGGACGGGAAGCGCCTACTACGTGACCGCTCTCTCGATCGGCGCCATCGTGTGCATCGCCTCCTCCAACGGTGGTAGCACCTCCCAGGACCTGAAGACGGGCCATATCCTGGGCGCCACGCCGAAGTACCTCCAGATCGCGATCCTCTTCGGCTCGTTTGCCTCGGCGCTCGCGCTCGGACCCATGCTCCTTGTCCTCAATGACGCCGCCGCCACGTATGTCCCGGCGTCAGAGGCTGTGCCCGGGGGGCTCCATGTCGACCCGGCCACGCTCACGCAGCACGAGAAGATCAAGGGTCCCCAGGCCCGCGACGACGCCAATTCGTACCTCGTCTGGCACCGGGTCGACCCTTCCGGGGGCGCCTCCGAGAAATACCTCGTGGACGCGTCGGGCAAGGCGGTCTGGCTCGTGGACCCCGGCATCAACGGAACCCACTTCAAGCGGCCCGACGGGTCGACGGTGAAGAAATTCTTCGCGCCGAAGGCGACGCTCATCTCCTACATCATCAAGGGCATCCTGGGTCACAAGCTGCCGTGGTCGCTGGTGCTCTTGGGCGTCATGATCTCCCTCACGCTCGAGATGACAGGCGTGCCCTCGCTCGCGTTTGCGGTCGGCATCTACCTGCCCCTGTCTTCTTCAAGCCCGATCTGGGCCGGGGGCATCGTCCGCTGGCTCGTGGACGCCTATAACAGGAGGAAACACAGCGGAAAGAACCTGAGCGAGGAGCAGTTGGCCGGCGAGGGCGACAAGAGCCCCGGTGTCCTCCTGGCCTCCGGCTACATCGCGGGCGGCGCCATCGCGGGGATCGTGATCGCGATCCTGCAGGGTGTGCCGAGCCTTGCACCTATCGACAGCAGGTTCAATGACTGGGCGACCGCGAGCAACCCGCTCTTCAACGGGCCCTATGCCGACGCCCTCTCGATGCTGTTCTTCGCCGGCCTGTGCGTGTTCCTGTACCTGGTCGGCCGCGAGGCGCTCCTAAGGCCGAGAAAACACCCGGCCCGGTAGCCCGCGATGGAAGACGACCGCGAGACGATCATGGCGAGGGTGCGCGGCGCGCTGGCGCCGCTTTCCAAACGCGCGGCCATGCCCGACTATGACGGGGGGCTTGAGCTTGCCCGGAAACAGTTGGACCCGGGGGATCCGCTCATGGAATTTACCACGCGGCTTAAGGCCGTGAACGGCGAGGTGGTCGAGGGCCCGACGGCCCTGGCCGCAACGCTTCGGGGACGCGGATGGACGCGCGGCTACTGCGATCCCGCGCTCTGGCCGTCCCTGGAGGCCCATTTTGGCACCGGCTTCATCGTGGAGACGGTGTTCGACCGGAAACGGGTCGATGACTATGCGTTCGGCATCACGCGCGCGGTGGGGGCGATCGCCGAGACCGGGACCGTCATCCTCAATGACGCTACCACGTCGTCCCGGCTGGCGGCGCTCGCCCCGTGGGCCCACGTGGCCGTGATACCCCGCAGCGCACTGTTCCTTGATCTGCCGGCGGCTGTGGCCGCGCTGGGTTCCGATCCCAATGTTATCTGGTGCACGGGTCCTTCAAAGACGGCCGACGTGGAGGGGATCCTTATCGAGGGCGTCCACGGACCGGGCGCCCAGATCGCGATGTTTGCGGATTGACCCGGGTCGGGTTTCGGAACCGGGCCCTGGACACGCTCAGAAAACCCGTGCCGGTGCCGAAAACGCGGTCCCACTGCCGTATCCCCTGGAGCGCCTCGAGGCCGATGCACCGCCTTGGGATGTCCTGCCGAGGCGGGACGCAAGCTTGAGCGCCTGCCACACCCATCCGCTCGGCAGCCATGCGAAGGACATGCGGCCGAGTCCCAGGCTGCGCCTCAGGACGGCTGGACGCTCCTTGAACCGCGCAGCATAGCAGAGGGCGTTCCGATAGGTGAAGAACCGGGCGAGCCAACGACCGGCCCGCGGATACTGGGGAAACTGCTCCGAGGCCATCCTGAGCCTAAGGAGGTGGGTGAGCCCGAGCATCCGGCCCCAAACCCTTTCCGTCCACTGGCCGGGCGCCACGCGGTAGAATGCCCCGACCGCAAGGACCTGGTCGACACGCCCGGTGCACCCGAGCCGGTACCAGAACTCATAATCGGCGATGGGCCCCCAGCTCTCGTCAAACCCGCCTAGGAGCAGGGCAACGTCCCTGCGGACCAGAACCCCAGGGAACGGGGTCATGGAGCTCTTCAGGAAATGCTGCGGCTTAAAGACTGCCACGGGCGGGGCTAACCCGGGTCGCCGGACCTTAGGGACGACCCGGCCCCTCGAGGTCTTCATGCAGACCGCGACCGCGTCGTTGTGCAGGTGGGGCAGCACGCTTTCAAAATACCAGGGATAAAGGGTGTCGTCCTCATGGAGCACCATGACCCACTTTCCGCGGGATGTCCTCAGGCATTGGTTCCAATTGCCAACGGCGCCCAGGGGGAACGGGTTTTTTGAGTAGTGGAACGTGCCCTGGGGAAATTTGCTGACAAAGTCACGGGTCTCAGGGAACCCGAGATCATCGTAGACAACGACTTCGAAAGCGACACGCACCGTCTGTGCGGCGATGCTCGCCAGAGCCTCCGCGAGCAGGAACGGGCGGTTGTAAGCCGGCACCGCTATGGTGATTAGCGGGCTTTCGACGCGGTCCGAAAAAGAGGAGCCAACCCCTGTGGCAGGTGTCGATTCGAGGGTGCTCTGCATCATGATTCGATGCAGAGTGACGGTTAGGCGGCGGTTAGGTTCCTGACTTTTTTATAAGGGTCGATTTGTGCTTTTCCCGCGAAACCTTTCAGAGCGGGAGGCGTCATCCCCAATCTTCCCCTGAAACATCGAGCGAGGCCCCCAAGGCAGGCATTAGCGCCTCCGGTTCGGCCCACGCCCCTGCGAATACGCCCCGCGTCGCAATCCACGGTCATCGCGACCCCGCTCCCAGCACGGGTGCTAAATACCATCGAGCTCGGGGCGAACGCGGTGTGGGGGTCTGATTGGGCACGGCCCGTTCGATTATCCGAAAGAGTTCCAGGGGCTCAAATTCCGGGTCCCCGAATCGCTGTCTCCGGACGCATTATCGAGCACGTGCGACGGGTGCCCTTGCAGGGGTCGGCAAACGCTTGCGAACCGACACCTGCCAGCGTCGCCACATCCGGGTCAATCTGCCGGGGGTCGGCGGGACGGCCATCATCTGAAACAGCGAGGCGTAGGCGTGAAATTCCTTGGACAACCTTTCCACGGTTTGTTCAAGGCCGTCTTGACCCCCGCTCACCCGGAGACAGGCCTCCGACAATGCTTGGTAGAGTTCCAGCACGGGAGGCGGCAGTTCGCGCAGCCGACTCGGGGGCGACCGGTAATGCCCCAAACTGGGATCGATAAAGGATTCTATCGATTGGCGCAGGGGCTCGTCGCGTTCCGGCCATTCCAGGCCAAGACCCGCTGCGCACCGGCGCAGTTCCGGTTCCCACGCCGCCAGCAAACGCTCATAGCTCAGGAAAACGATCGGTAGTCCGGCCGCCTCCCTGAGGGCGACAATGTTGTAATGTAGCCAGATTCCTAGGGCCTTCTCGAATGGAATGCCGTTTCTCCGCATTAACGAGCTGGCGACGTCAACCGGGTTTCGCACCACAAACAGGCATGATAATCCAACATTGGCTTGCGCGAGTGTTTCCAGCCATAGGGGCAGCAAGAGGCAGGTCTGTGGTTCCTTCCATGCCCAGCGGCTGTAGCCGCTGAAATTGGCTGCAACGATTGTAGCAAGTTCATCCTTGAAGGGGCGAACCGCCGCAGATTGGAGCCACCGCTCAGGCAATGGATTTGCGGTGTCCCAACTCCGCTCCAACTGCTTCATCAGCCGCTTCTGGAAGTCGTTTACCTCAAGATGCTCCCAGTAGCCTCCGGGGTTCTCCGGGTTGGCGGGCATCATCTTTACTGGCGTGCCGAGATGAACCCCCAGAAGGTTCACCGCTCGGGTTACCGTCGACGTTCCGCTTCGGTGCATTCCAAGGATGCAGATGGCCGCAGATTCTCGGTCCGCGGGCGTCGCAAAGCCCTCCAAATTCGAGGTGCGCGGGGCAAGCGCCCTAGAATCCCCTTTGGTCCCGATCACGGCGTTGACGCGCCGGCCTTTGAACGTGTCGCGGTCCAATCAACGGTCTGTGGATCACCACCGTCCCGGCCTGGAAGCACTATGGAGCCCTTGATCGTGTCGCCATCGAGCTTGCCGGAATATTTTACCACAAACTTGGTGTCATTGAATTCGCGTACGACGGTGAAAGCGATGGCGTTGTCCTTGAATGTCGCTTCACCGATCGCCGTGTCTCCACCGCGGCCCGAGAGGCTGCCGGTCAATGTTCCATCCTTGAGTGCAAGGGAAAGCGTGCTTTCCCGGGTCTGGCCGTTGCGTTGAACGGACCAAGTCCAAGTTCCGGTGGGATCGCCAGCAAAGGCGACGGTAACGAAGCAAACCATTGCGAGAGCAGCCGACAGGAAACGGAGGGATCGGGTTTTCATTTATTGGGTAAGTTAAGGGGTTATCTCGTTTGACGAAATCGGCATTCAAAGGTTACTAAATAAACCGTTGGCCGGGGCCTATATTGCAGGTGGTGCGAATTGGTGGGATAATGTCACCATGCAGGCACCCGGCACCCTCGGATCCCGGCCCGAATTTTGCGTTTTTCGACAAGCGGTCGTCCTATTCAACTGTGGAGTACGAGATTATGAAGAAGGGGGCACCCATTGGATCGAGTCGCTCGACCGCAGTTTGGGCTACCGGAGCTGCCGCTCGACAGGCCTTGACCCATGTGATGGAGGCTGGGACCTCCGAAACAGGCCAATCCGGGTGGCGTGGCGTGGAAGGGCCCGATTTCGTGAATTTGCGGTCAAGGATGGACGGAAGTCGCATGCCGACTACATGAATCGGGGGTATGTGACGATAAGCCGTGCAGTTACCATGCACCCCGGGGAAATACTTCAGTCATGCGATCTTGGGAAGCTGCCGAGCGGCCCCCGGGTCCTATCCCAGCTTGTCTCGGCCATCCGGCGGCCCGACGTGCAGCTTTCCGAACTGGCGGAACTGTTCCACGCCGATCCCGCGCTTACGGCACGCGTGGTCACCATCTGCAACAGCCCCTACTACGCCCGGTCGCAGCCCACCACCGATGTCCGCGACGCGATCCTCGCGCTGGGACTCGCCGAGGTGTCGCGGATCGTCCAGGCGGCGACGCTCACCGACTTCAAGAAATACCCGACCCATCTCTACACGAGGACCGCGGACCACTTCTGGGAGCGCTCGCTGCACACGGCGTTCGTCGCCGAGGAAATCAGCGGGGGAAATCCCTCCGCCTACACGGCCGGCATCACTCACCTGGTCGGCATCTGGGTCCTGTGCAGCATTTTTCCCTTTGAGCGCCTGACGATAGATGAGCGCGAGCTTGAACTTCAGGCGCAGCTTGAAGAGCACCGGCTTGGCGTGTCCTTTGCCGCGGCCGGGGCCTGCGCCCTCACCAAGTGGGGCTTTGCCCCGGAAATCTGCGCCGCCGTCCAGTGGCACATAGCGCCCTCGGCGTCCGACAGCCCCATGGAGGAGGAACTGGCCCGGTTTCTAAAGCGCGCCGTGGCGATCACCAACTGGCATTATGGGGTCAAGAACGAGCACACGCTCATCCGTTCCGACCTGACGATCACCGACCTCGAGGATTGCAATCAGCGGGCGCTCGAAAAGGTGGCCCGGATCGGGCTCGGGGGCTAGGGCGCGCCCGTTCAGGCCTCCGCCGTGACAGGGTTCGTGAGGGAGCCGATCCTCTCAATCTCGACCGTGATCGAGTCGCCGGGCTTAAGGAACACCGGCGGTTTGCGCGCGTAGCCGACGCCGTGGGGGGTGCCGGTAAGGATCACGGTCCCGGGCAGCAGCGTCTTGCTGCCGCTCAGGAACTCGATGAGGGTCGGCACGTCGAAGACCATGTCGTCCGTGCTCCAGTCCTGCATGGCTTGGCCATTGAGGACGGTCTTAATGCGCAGGGCGTTCGGGCTCGGGATCTCGTCCCGGGTCACCAGCACGGGTCCCAGCGGGCAGAAGGTGTCGAAGCTCTTGCCCTGGCAGAACTGGCCGCCGCTCCACTTGAACTGCCAATCGCGCGAGGAGACGTCGTTTGCCGCGGTGTAGCCGAGGACAAAGTCCATGGCGTTGGCCCGAGTGGCGTTCTTGCAGGCCTTGCCGATCACGACCGCCAGTTCGCACTCATAGTCGACCTCGTGGCTCGCGAGATGCGTGGGGATCTCGATCGGGTCGCCGGGGTTCTGGAGCGAGTTCGTGCTCTTAATGAAGAGCATGGGCTTCTCGGGAAGGCCCTTTCCTCCCTCCTCGGCGTGTTTCCGGTAGTTCAGGCCGATCGCGAGGATGTTCACCGGGACCAAGGGTGCCAGGAGCTTGCCTGGCTTGACGACCTTGTCGGTGACCCTGTACGAGCCCAGGATGTCCCCTGCAATTTCGCGCGCGGTGCCATCCGGGGCCAGCGCGGCATAGGCGGGCCCGGAGGAAGTCTGATGGCGGATGATCTTCATGGTTTGAGCTTAGGATTCTGCGGGAGCAAAGGCCTCCATGCCGACGCACGAGCAGATGAGGTGGCGGTCGCCATAGACGTTGTCGACGCGGCCGACCGAGGGCCAGAACTTCGACGAGCGGGTCCACGGGGCCGGGAATGCGGCAAGCTCACGGCTGTAGGGGTGGTCCCACTCGTCACCGCAGACCACCTTCGCCGTGTGAGGCGCGTGCTTGAGGGGGTTGTCCGTCCTGTCCGACTCCCCGTTCGCCACCGCCTGCATCTCGCCGTGGATCGCGATCATCGCGTCGCAGAACCGGTCCAGCTCCGCCTTCACCTCGCTCTCCGTCGGCTCCACCATGAAGGTGCCCGGCACGGGGAACGAGAGGGTGGGAGCGTGGTATCCGTAGTCCATGAGCCGCTTCGCGGCGTCCTCCGCCTCGACGCCGTGCTTCTTCCACCCGCGCAGGTCCACGATGCATTCATGGGCCACGAGCCCGGAGAGGCCGCGGTAGAGGACGGGGAAGAATCCCTGGAGCCGCTTCGCCACGTAGTTGGCGTTCAGGATCGCGACCTTCGTGGCGTCCGTGAGTCCGTCGGGCCCCATCATCCGGATGTACATCCACGAGATCACAAGGATGCTGGCGCTCCCCCAGGGTGCGGCGCTTACCGCCCCCAGGTGGCCCCGCCCGGTGTCCCTGGAGAACGGCGATACGACCGCGTGGCCCGGCAGGAACGGCGCCAGGTGAACCGCCACCCCGATCGGCCCGACTCCCGGACCGCCGCCGCCGTGGGGGATGCAGAAGGTCTTGTGGAGGTTCAGGTGGCAGACATCGGCCCCGATGATTCCGGGCGAGGTGAGCCCCACCTGGGCGTTCATGTTGGCCCCGTCCATGTATACCTGGCCGCCGTGCGCGTGCACGATGGCGCAGATGTCCTTGATCGCGCCCTCGAAGACGCCGTGGGTCGAGGGGTAGGTGACCATGAGGGCCGCGAGGTCATTCGAGTGGGCCTGGGCCTTCGCCTCGAGGTCCGCGACATCGATGTTGCCCTGCGCGTCGCAGACGACGGGGACGACATGGTAGCCGCACATCGTGGCGCTTGCCGGGTTTGTCCCGTGCGCGCTCGTCGGAATGAGACAGATGTTCCGGCGGCCCTCGCCGCGCGACTCGTGGTACGCGCGCACGACGAGAAGCCCCGCGTATTCGCCCTGGGAGCCGGCGTTCGGCTGGAGCGAGACGGCGGCAAATCCCGTGATCTCGCACAGCCACGCCTCGAGGTCCTTGAAGAGCCTGCGGTAGCCGCGGGCCTGCTCGGCCGGCGCGAAGGGGTGCAGCCGCGAGAACTCCGGCCACGACACCGGGTACATCTCGCTTGATGCGTTCAGCTTCATGGTGCACGAGCCCAGTGAGATCATCGACTGGCACAGCGTGAGGTCCCGGGCCTCGAGCCTCTTGATGTAGCGCAGCATCTCGTGCTCGGTGTGATAGGCGTTGAATACGGAAGCCGACAGGAAGGGGCTCGTGCGGGCGACGGCGGCATCGAAGTCGGGGCTCACAGAGTCGGGCGCGGGAAGCGGCACGCTCCCGAAGAGCCCGAGGAGGGCCTTCACCTCCTCGAGGGTCGTCGCCTCGTCGAGCGAGATCCCCACGCGTGCCCCGTCGATCCGGCGCAGGTTGAATCCCTTGGCCTCGGCCGCGGCGTGCACCCGCTCGGGCGCCACGTTGCCCACGGTCAGCGTGTCAAAGAAGGGTTCGGCGCCTAGCCGCGCGCCTGCCGCGCGCAGCCCCGCGGCCAGGAGCTCGGTCAGGAACTTGGTCCGGCGTGCGATCCTGCGCAGACCCTCGGGGCCGTGGTAGACCGCGTACATCGATGCCATGACCGCCAGAAGCACCTGCGCCGTGCAGATATTGGACGTGGCCTTGTCTCGGCGGATGTGCTGCTCACGGGTGCCGAGGGCAAGCCTGAGCGCGGGATTTCCCTGGGCGTCGCGCGAAACGCCCACCAAGCGCCCGGGCATCTGGCGCTTGAACGCATCCCTCGTGGCGAGAAACCCGGCGTGCGGGCCACCGTAGCCGATGGGCACCCCGAAGCGCTGCGCGGAACCCACGGCCACGTCCGCCCCGAATTCGCCCGGGGGCCTTAGCAGCGTGAGGGCGAGAAGGTCGGTCGCGACGATGCAGAATGCCCCCGCTGCGTGGGCCTTCTCAAAGAAGCCGGCAAAGCCATGGACGGCCCCGAGGGTGTCGGGATACTGGACGAGCACGCCGAAACACCCGGGCGGGACATCGCAGGAGCGGTGGTCGCCCGTCACGATCTCGATACCGAGCGGCTTCGCCCGGGTGCGCACGATGTCGACCGTCTGCGGGTGGCAGGCATCGGAGACGAAAAACGAGGGCGCGGCTCCCTGGGCAGACTCCTTGAGCCGGTGGCACATCATCATCGCCTCGGCAGCCGCGGTCCCCTCGTCGAGCATCGACGCGTTCGCGATCTCCAGACCCGTCAGGTCGCACACCATGGTCTGGAAATTGAGGAGGGCCTCAAGGCGCCCCTGAGAAATCTCGGCCTGGTAGGGCGTGTAGGCCGTGTACCATGCGGGGTTCTCGAAGATGGTCCTCTGGATCACGCCAGGAACCAGGGTGTCGTAATAGCCTAGGCCGATGAAGTTCCGAAACACCCGGTTATCGGCAGCAATCTCGCGCAGCTCCGCCAGGGCCGCGCTTTCGCCAGCGGCCGCCGGGAGGGCGAGGGGGCCTCGCCGTATGTGAGGCGGCACTGCCGCATCGACCAAGGCATCGACGGTGGGGAACCCGAGCTCGGCGAGCATTGCAGCCGTGTCGGCGGCGTTGTCGCCCAGGTGCCGGCGGGCGAACGTGTCGTTGGGACGGGCGAGATCGCTGTGCGAAGACATGCTGCGGAGAGGGTAGGGCTGAGCACCCTGCGCGCAACCGAGATTTGGACAATCCCACCGAGCGGTTTGAAACTTTCAGGGATTTCGCATAGTAGGGCCACCCATGGGACAGAAGACTTTCTCAACCCGGGAGGCCCGGGCCGCCCACGTCGACAAGACGCTCGCCTTGCTCTACCCGCAGACGCCGATCCCGCTCGACCACAAGGGCGCCTACACGCTCCTCGTGGCGGTCGTCCTCTCGGCCCAGTGCACCGACAAACGTGTGAACCAGGTCACGCCAGCCCTTTTTGCGCTGGCGGACACACCCGAGAGGATGACCGGCATTCCGGTGGCCGAGATCCAGGCAATCATTCGGTCGTGCGGGCTTTCGCCGCAGAAGGCCCGGGCGATTTCTGGGCTCTCCCGGATCATCGTTGAGAAACACGGCGGTGTGGTCCCCTCGACCTTTGGGGAACTCGAGGCGCTCCCGGGTGTGGGCCATAAGACGGCAAGCGTCGTCATGTGCCAGGCATTCGGCATCCCTGCGTTCCCGGTGGACACCCACATCCACCGGCTTGCAAAGCGCTGGCGCCTGTCCCGCGGCCGAAATGTCGTCGAGACCGAGCGTGACCTGAAGGTGCTCTTTCCCGAGGGCCATTGGAACAAGCTCCACCTCAGGATGATCTACTTTGGAAGGGAGCACTGCACGGCCCGGGGATGTGACGGGCACACGTGCATGATTTGCTCTTGCTTCAATCCGAGGCGTGGGTCTTGCTGACCTTTCTCTTGTTCGGGCCGTAGCGTAGCCTGGTAGCGCGCTTGCATGGGGTG
>Ga0302193_10003669_pt1 | contig 12316 bp, 11 predicted proteins | sample II_Bog_E3_3_FD_200228 | JGI IMG/M metagenome (GOLD analysis project Ga0302193, IMG submission 200228) | Peat permafrost microbial communities from Stordalen Mire near Abisko, Sweden - II_Bog_E3_3 | ecosystem: Environmental > Terrestrial > Soil > Wetlands > Peat | place: Sweden: Abisko...
ACATCAAGGGGGTGCGCGACATAAAAATGGATCATGCGGCCCGGCGACCCTCCCAGTAGTCCTCAAATTGGCCGTTGAGGTGGCAGCAGCGCAGGGCAACGATGGCGTTGGCGCCTCGCACTGTCCAGAACATGCCGGACTGCTTGAGGCGCGAGCCGATAACGGTTTTGCAGCCGGCTTCGATCACGCCGGAGCCAACAAACAAGTGCTGGCGGCGAAACTTGGGGTAGCGCATACGCTCGGCGTTTCTCTCAAAATAATTTGTCTCGACGCGCAGCTTCTCGACGACTTCGGGGTTGGTTGCTTCGATGGCGCCAAGCGTGAGCACAAGTCTTTCGATCTTTCCTTTGTCCAGCAGACGCTGGTGTTTTTTCATCCACGCTTTCTGTTTCACGGCATCATTGGGGTATAACTTGCGCGCTAACTCCCACAGGTGTTGGCGCGCATGATAGAGATCGACGATCTCAATTGCGCCCGGAAAATGCAGACCGGCAAGATTCCATATCCATTCAGCGCCGTCGCCCAGCACGACTTTCTTTGCTGCCCCGCGCGCCCCGCGCTGACCGGCTTCCAGATAGACTCGCTTGCCAAATTCTTCCGCCGTCTCGATAGCTCCGGTATAAGTCGTCGAGTTAGGATCGCGAATGGGATAGCCCTCTTTGTCATAAGTGGTTTGAGTGAACACGCATCCCAGCTTGACCTCCCGCGTATGGGCTGGCTGACCGTCCGTCTTGCCCTGGCGGCCCGCTGTTTCTTTCTTGACCACCGGCACTCCGGTTCCATCCATCTCGACATAGAGAACCGGAATCGGCTTGCCAATGACAACGGGCAAATCTAACTGAATAGCTTTCTCGATTTCTTCCCGTTCACGCTGAGCTATATCTGCTCCGATAGCTTCCGCGGTGCGCTCCACAGACTTGGCAGTTACTTCCAGACCGGCCAGCAGCTTTATCTGTTGGCGGCCATGATCGAAGGGCGCGTCCTGGCCCACCATGGCTAACATGCGACGCACGCCCGGCGATAATTCAGTGTTATCGATGTCCAGTTCCACATCGACCGGAAACTGCCCTTGATGGCAGTGCGGGCATAAATAGTAGGGACGCGATAATTCCACTTCGCCCAGGGCGGTGAGAAGTCGTCGCGCGCGCAGTTCGCGGTAATGCGCCTGATGGCCGCATGGGCAGTGAATGCCGCGCAGGTCGGCGGCTGGCGCGGAAAATTGCAACAACTGCGTCAGAGCCGCCGCTCCGGCCTGATGAAGAGCGGCGCGAAAGCCCATCTCCACCGCCTCCAGATCGAGGCCGCCGGCCTGCTTTCGCTCGGCGAAGATGCGGCTCAACAGCGTAGTTACTTCGCGCGCGACCTCTTGATGGATTGCCTCGGCCGTTTTTTTTCCTGTGCGCTGAGCGTATCCAACACGGGCCGGACGCGACAGATCTTTTCATTGACCTCGACAAAGGACCGCTCCAGTTGCCGATAACGGCGAAATGCCTCAATCTCTCGTTCGACCTTGCGCTGGTCGGCAGCCGAGGCGAAGCTTTCGGTAATCGTTTTGCCATTTACCTTATAGGTCAACCGCGGATGTGGACGGTGGCCCGGATCACCGGGAATGTGGCAATGGCATCGCGGATTCCCGCAGCGCCCCCCCGTGCCAGTAATCGACCCGGCGCGAAAATCTTCCAGTTCAGAAAGCTGCCGCAGGACGGCGGCCCGTTGTTGTTCGAGATCGGCGAGTGAATCAGGCATGAGTTCCCCCATAACCGAGCGTATCATATACGCTCGGTTATGGGCCACAAAAAAAGATCTGCGCTCGTCCGTCATTTTCAGGTCGCACACCCAGCATGAACCGTCCGCATAAACAGAAATATCGTTTATGATATACTCTTCTTGAGAAATATCACATGGCGTATATTCAGGACCAAATCCGGCTGGCGCGTGAGGCCAGAGGGCTCACCCAATCCGACCTGGGCCGTGGTATCGGGCAGCCGCAAAGCGCCATCTCGCGGATCGAGCGCGGCGGAGATATTCGTCTCTCAACGCTGCTGGAGTTGGCGCGGGTGCTGGAACTAGAGCCGATGCTCGTCCCAAAGCACTTGATTCCTGCCGTTCAGGCCCTTGTCGGCCACACCGCAGGACAAGAGAATTCCGACGCGGTCAACGCGCCACTTGTGGGAGGAGTTCCGGAAGATGCCGAAGACAACGCCAGGTAGTTCAAACCGGCCTACTGTTCTGGAAGTGCGGCTTGCCGACACCGTGGTTGGTACACTCACCAATCTTCCCAATGACCAAAATCTCTTTGTCTTCGATCCGGCCTACATTGCCGATTCGAACCGGCAGGTACTCAGTTTGAGCTTCTACGATGCCTACCGCGCTCTCACGACGAATGTCCGGTCGGTGACACGCCGATTGCCCCCCTTCTTCTCGAATCTCCTTCCGGAAGGTGCCTTGAGGCAGTACATCGCGGAGCGCGGAGAAATCAACGTCCAGCGTGAGTTCTTCTTGCTCTGGCTTCTGGGCAACGATCTGCCCGGAGCGGTTACCGTGCGCGATGTGGAAGGCCGCCCGTTACCCCCGACAGAGGACAATCCGGCGATCCTTCGTACCAGGGCCAGCCGCGAGGTTCTGCGCTTTTCTCTCGCAGGGGTTCAGTTGAAACTTTCGGCAATCGGCAATCCCAACCGTCAGCTCTCGATTCCTGCTTCCAGCGTTGGCGGGCGCTGGATTGTCAAACTTCCGTCTCCGGCCTATCCCGGCTTGCCGGAGAATGAATTTTCAATGATGAAGTTTGCGCGAGCCGTTGGGATTGACGTCCCTGAAATTGGTCTTGTACCGTTGGAGGAGATTCCAGGGATTCCCGCCCAATGGAAGCAGTTGAAGGGTAATGCCTACTATATTCGCCGCTTCGACCGCGGTCCCCAGGGAAGGCGCATCCATATCGAGGATTTCAATCAGATCTATGGGCAATTTCCGGAAGCCAAGTACAAGAACTATAGCTATACGAATATGGCGGCCGATCTGTGGCGGTTGACGGACGAAGCGCAATTCGTCGAGTTCATTCGCAGACTCGTTTTCAGCGTCGGCATCGGGAACAACGACATGCACCTAAAAAACTGGTCGCTGATTTATCCCGATGGTCGAACGCCACGACTGGCCCCCGCTTACGACTTCGTATCCACGGTCCGCTATATTGCCGACGACAACCTGGCCTTGTCCATTACCAAAGAGAAAGCCGCCGACCAGGTAAACTTGGCCCTACTCGAACGCTTTGCCCGCAAAGCTCAGGTTCCGACGAAATTGGTGCTCGACACTGCGCGCGAAACGGCGGATAAAATGAGAACGCTTTGGCCCACGCTCCAGAAGGAACTTCCGCTTGATCGAGAAACGCGCCTCCGGGTCACTGCGCACATGAAGTCTGTTCCGCTTTTGAAAGAATAACTGATGTTACGCGGTCTGACCTGATACGGCAGAGGCTGCACGGAAATCGGCACTCGGTTAAGAACTGCGGCTTGTCACCAATGTCCGGTTTATTTGACGCTGCTTCCACGTATTAGATTCATTTATAAGGAGTTGTTGATCAATTAAGGTGTCCACGATTTAAATTGCGTGGCGGTCTTCTGCGATGCTTTCCTGGGTTTAACCCCGACAAACTGTTTCAACTTCGGGCTACTGCGTAACATCAGAGAATAAGCGCAAATTTGTTTTGGTTGGGCGCCCAGGCGGCTGCAGTGGCAAGCGGAGCAACGCCGAAACCCGGCAGAGCGGCCAGAGCTTCGGAGGGCGATTTCAATGCGGCGGCCTTATTCTCGGTTTCGAGCGCCATTTCCTTCGCCTTGTCCGGGGGGCCGAAACCTGCGCCCGTCATGGGCGACAGGCAGCAGGGACTCATGATGTAAAGGCCGCCAAAAACATCAGCGTGCTTCATGCCGATGCGCGAGGCTCCGTAGCCGCCCATCGAATGACCAGCCAATCCACGGCTCTCGCGATTCGGAATCGTCCGGTAATGCGCATCGATAAAGGTGACTACATCGTGGGTGATGTAGTTTTCAAAATCGCCGGTGGTTACTGAACTCGAATACATCGAACCGTTGTACATGGTCTTCGAATCCGGCAGCACGACGATCATTTCTTGTGCGCCTTCGATGGTCTGCGGCACATGAATCTCGTGGGCCCACTGCTCGGCGCCAATGGAGAAGCCATGCAGCGCGTAGACGACGGGGTAACGGCGCAATGGCTCTTTGGCGTAGCTGGGCGGCAGAAAGACGATCACGTCGCGATCGACGGCGTCGCCTTCAAGATTGCCTTCCAAAGCCGCACCGTGGATTTTAATGTGCTCGACCGTGACGGGCTTCGCGCCTGGAATCACCGGCGGAACGATGGTTTGCACTTGAGCCGAGAGCATGGCACTCGATGCAACGGCCATTCCCAACGTCATCGCCCAAAATAACTTCGCATTCTTCATCACTGTCCTCACTTGAAAACTGCTGGCTATCGCATTCATGCAGAGCCAAAACTCACTACTGAAGCGGGTACGAATAGATGCTGACACTGAACGGGGGCGCCTCAATCGTATCGGGAACCGGTCCAAGCGCATATTCCTCAACCGAGACCTCCGGCTTTTTGCCGACCGCGACGACTGCATCCACGGACGAGGGCGCCATCTGCCAGAGAGTACCGTGGCTGGCCAGCTTTACGCCGTTAACCGCCAGCTTCATGCTTTGCTTTGAGTCCGACGGATTGAGCACGGCAAACGTAAGCGTCTTGCGATCCTCACTAAGCGCCGCGCTTACATCTAGCGGATAAGTATCGCTGCCGGGATTAACTGCTGGCTGGTCGCCGCCGGCTGGATAGAGAGGCTTGGGTTGCGGTGAGTTGCCAGAGACCTCGACCGGGATGACGCCGAAATGATCACGGTACATCTTGAACAGCATGCCAGTGGGGTTGAGTGTGGCTTCGGTGCGGTTGGAACTCATCATCGCGGTTGCGAAGGTGAATGCGCCCATTTGGAAGATATCGGAATGGCGGAACATCTCGTGGAAGGCCCATGCGTAGGCAGGGACCACTTTGAACGAGTTCGGTACGCCGCCGAAGTAGGCCCACTCGTCGATAGCAATGGGAACGGGCTTGTCTTTGAGCCCCGGAATGCGCTTCAGGTACTCCTGGTAGTGTTCGTACTTTGCGCGAACCTGAACGGCCGGGGCACGCTGCCACTCGATGAACGACAAGGGCGGATCAATGGGCACCTTCTTCTGCAGCTTCATGTCGGTATGCTGGGTGCCGGATGCGTAGTAATGCTCGCTCACCATGTCGATGTTGTCGAGGCAGTTGAGCAGCATCTGACCGGTCCAGTCGGCTGCGGAAAGATAGTCGGGAACATATTGGCCGTTGATGCGTCTGGCCTGGTCCGCGCCCTCCATCACGTCGGGCATGGCGCCGCCTGCGATGAGCTTGATGGAGGGATCGACCTTGCGCATTTCCTTAGCAAAGAAATTGTGCTTCAACTCGAATTGTGGAAGCGCCATGGAGCCCATCTGGTAGTCGCCCCAAGGCTCATTGCCGATGCCCCACAGCTTGACGTGATACGGCTGCGGATGGCCGTTGGCGGCGCGCCATTTTCCCATCGGCGTAGTGACAGCGCCGTTGGTGTATTCAACCAACTCGCGCGCAGACCATGCATCGCCAAAGCCGGCATTGACCGTGATGTACGGATCGACGCCGAGCAGGCGACAGAGGGTGAGAAACTCATCGGTGCCCACATCGTTCGGCTGCACGGCGCGCCAGACCGGATCGTAGATCGGCGGGCGTTTGTCCATCTCGCCGACACCATTGCGCCATTCGTACGCGGAAACGAAGTTGCCGCCGGGAAAGCGATAGACGCCGGAGTGAAGCTGTTTGAGAGCGGCGATCACTTCGGCGCGGAAGCCCTCGATGTTGTCAGCCGGCATCAGCGAGACAGCACCGATGCGAAAGGAGCCAGTGCCGGTTCCGGCGATCTCCAGTTGAGCCTCTTCGCTGTCGCTTCTGGCCTGGAAGCTCAGTGGGAACTTCCGATATGCAGGCCCAACGGCGCGAAAAACAGCCGTCTGACGATCGCTTGCCTCCTTGCCCCACGCCAGAGTCACCTTCACGACCGCGCCGGGACTGCCGGCCAGCACGATGCGGCCCATGTAAACTTTGTTTTTTCGCACCGCCAGACCCGTTTGCAGCACTCCATGCGGCTCGGCGCCACTGAGCTTGATGAGTGGCGTGTGATCGCCCGTGTACGGGTCGGTCATATCCATTGTCACGACTTCGTCGCCGCCAACCGGCGTCCAGTAACGCAGCTTGGGACGGCGCCAACCGCCATGAGCCGCGGGCTGCTCTGGCGGTTTGGATGTGACCGGATTGTAAAACTTCCGGTCCTCCAGCATCTCGGACCATACGCCCTCATTGACGATGTTTCCACCGTGCTCCAGAAACTGCCCGTAGATGTATTTCGAGATCGGGGCGCCGGTTTTCGAGGCGTCAATCGCGACATTCACTAGCGGGTTCTGCGCAACAGACACGACCGATAGGAACAGAACAGCCAGCAACAGTGCCGGCATCTTCAAAACGGACATTCTTTTTGCCGATTGCATGATGGATAGCTCCCTAGTGTCCTGAGTCTGAAATGCACAACACAAAACTGGCTGTCATTCTTCTATGAAAAAGGCCGCACCTGTCCAGCGGTATCTGCGAATAGTTGCCGACAGGCTTCTATTCGTGCTCGTGGCACACAAGGGTGATTCGAATCCCGGCCGCTCCATCTGAGAAGGCCCTCCCGGGGTCTTGCTTTAATCCCCGGTGGACATAGGATGAACGAGCTGGCCGGGTTCTCCTTGCAACCGTCGCAAATACCTTCTGCCCGCAGCCGTAGTCGTGGCTGTGGGAAAGTGGGAAGCGCTTTTCAGCTTTCCACTTTTCCATAGCCATCTTTCAGTTGCGAATGAACAACCCCTCGTCAAAACAAACCCCGTGGTGCAGCAGCGCCCACACCACGGTCAACAACTTCCGCGCCAACGCAATCCTGGCCACCTGCGCCGGCTTCCTCTGCCGCAGCCCCGCATAATAACTTCGCGCCCCGGGCGAGCATCGCGCCGCCACCTGCGCCACCTGCAGCATGATCCAGCGCAGCGTGTTCGAGCCCTGGTGCGTGATCCCACCCCGCTTGCGCTTGCCCGCCGACTCCCGCACCACCGGCGTCAAGCCCGCATAGCTGGCCAGCGCCCGCTTGTTCCCGAACCGCTCCACATCGCCCAACTCGGCCAATATCACCATCGCCGCATAGGCTCCGATCCCCGGCACCGACTGCAAACATCTCGCTCGCGCATCGGCCCGCGCCATCCGTTCCAGCTCCCGCGTCTGCGCCGCCAACTCCACGTCCAGGTGGTCCACTTCGCGCAGCCACGTATCCACCACCAAACGGCCCGCCGCGCTCAGTTCCAATCCCTTCAGCCACGCCCGCCCGCGCTTGCCAAACACATCCGTCACCGGCTTCTTGAATCCCTCCTGGTGCAGCACTGCCTGCAACTGATTTTTGGCTCTGGCCCGCTGTCTCCCCAGCGTAATCCGCAGCCGAACCAGCAACCGCAACTGTTGCGTCGCCTCATCGGCCATCCACGCCTCGGGCAGCAGATCGCACCGCGACAAATGCGCCAGCGTCTCTGAATCCACCCGGTCGTTCTTCAACTTCGCCGATGCAATCGCCTTCACCCGTTGCGGATGCACCATCACCAGCCGTTCAAACTCCGGCGCTACGCCCCGCGCAAACGCCGGCCAGAAGCCGCTGGCCTCCACCACCACTTGCCGTGGACAAGGCAATGGCCGCAACCAAGCTCGTAAAGCCGCTCCTTCGTTCACCACCTGGCCTTGTTTAAACACCTTCCCGCTTGCGTTCACCGCCGTTAAGTAACAAAATCGTTGGTGAAGATCTACTCCTACGTGGGTCTTCATGGCGTACCTTCCTCCTTAGTAGTCTGTGTGCCTCGAGCACGTATTAGGAAGGTACGCCCCTTTTCATCCCATCTGAGCGGATATGGGAGCAGCTCGATATCTTGGAAAGCCGAATCGATACGGAGGGAGCAGGAGCCTTCAGGCTCCTGAATGCAAGCTTGCAATTTAAGTGGCTTTAGCCACGGGCCGTTCAGGTCAAGACACATCAGAACGGAGGGAGCCGCGGTCCTCTCAGGTCATGCCACTTCAGAACGGAGGGAGCAGGGGCCTTCAGGCCCCTGAATGCAAGTTTGCAATCAAGGTGGCTTTAGCCACGGGCCTTTCGTTTATGCTGTTCGAATGCGACTCGCTCCCCAAGAAACTCGAACGTATCTGGTTACCGCTGTGACGGCTGAACGTCGCAGCCTATTTCAAGTCACTGCGACTGCGGAATTATTTGAACGAACCATCCTCGACTATCACGGTCAGGGGAAATTCCTCTTGCATGCGTTCGTCATCATGCCTGACCATTTCCACGCCCTGATTACGCCCGCTCCGGACGTTTCGCTGGAAAAGGCGGTGCAATTCATCAAGGGCGGATTCTCATTCCGCCTGAAGAGCAAGCATGATGTGTGGATGCGCAGCTTCAACGAGACCCAGATCGCAACGGAAGAGAAGTTCATAAGCTGCGTGCGGTATATCGAGGAAAACCCGGTACGGCGAGGCCTTGTGGCAGCGCCGGAGGATTATCGCTTCAGTTCGGCTGCACGTGAACGGCCGGACCCCATGCCTCTCCACATGCAAGGCGAAAAGGCCCGGGCCTAAAGGCCCTTCGTTGATTCGCTGTATTCAGGAGCCTGAAGGCTCCTGCTCCCTCCGGAAGCAATTTCGTAGCACCCGCATACTATGCGCTGTGTGTGAGCGCGTCGCTGTTCAGATTTCGGCCACATAAATAGGCTAGGTCATGCGGGCGGATAGCATACCGCGCTATTATTCCCTGGAGGATCATTATGGGAACCAAAGCTCTAAAGAGCTATTCAAATGGCAGGTGTTGCGTCTTTCAGCCCTTCGACAATGGGGGAGACTTCGACAAGCGGTTTGATGACGTGCTCACGCCAGCTATCGAGGCCGCGGACATGGAGCCGTACAGGGTTGATCGCGACCTGGGTTCGATAATTCCAGTAGACACACTTCACAAAGAGATCAAGTCTGCAACGGTTTGTGTTGCGGATATAACAACTCGAAACCCGAACGTAATGTATGAACTCGGATACGCCCTCGCAGCCGGGAAAGACGTGGTGATAATTTCCGGGCCAAACCCTGAGAAGTTTCCGTTTGACATTCAACATCGCGGGATACTTTCCTATTCTGTGGGGTCTATAAGCGATTTCACGGAATTGGGCCAGAACCTAACTGCAAAACTCAACGCCGTCCTTGAGCTGCGCGAAAGAACGACGGAAATCACTGGAGCCTCACCCGTCAAGGAAAGCGCGGGCCTCCAACCACATGAATTGACCGCTCTTGCCCTGCTTTTGGCAAACAGCGATGCAGCAAGTGACGGGGTCGCTATAAATTGGATAAAACAAGAAATGCGCAAGGCCGGATACACAGACATTGGGACCCGACTCGCTTTGGCCAAGCTCACCAAATTGGGGTACGTGGGTTCTAGATGGGCCAATGACGGCGCGGAAAGCTGGGCCGTTTACAGCATCACAGAAGACGGCGAGATGTGGCTTGTTGAGAATCAGACGAAGCTGGAACTGCGCCTTCGCCCGCGCCAACCGGAAGCGAGCGATGAAATAAAGGATGAAGACATCCCGTTTTAGCAGCGCGGCAAACGGTGTGGTTTGAGGCCTTCGAGCATACTTGACATTTGGAAGACCGTCATTGAACACGTTCTGGGCTGGCCCGTTGCGGCCCTCTTTTTGGGTTCAGCCGGCTCTCATCTCGCACCCTCTTCCTCCTTCACCTTCTCCCGAATCGCCTCGACCAACTTGCGAATCCGCTGTTTTGCTAACGGGCTGCCTTGCTGCCCCTCTGACTTTTCGACCGCCGCCATCGCTAGCGCCAGCTTCCTCTTCCGTTTCCGCGCGGCCTTCTGCCGCCACAGGTACCGCTTCACGAACTCAATCGCCTGCCCCTCGAAATTCCCCTGATAGGGCACAATGGCATAAACCAGTTGGCACGACATCGCCCGCGCCGCATCCTCCAGCCGCCGCAGCGTGATCATGCCGTTCCACTCCGCCCGTTCCATCTGAAAGACCGCCGAAGGACTCACCTTCAAATCCTTGGCCATCGCCGCCGCCGAAAGCCCCAGAGCTTTCCGCACCGCGCGCAGCCATCCCCCGCTCGGCCGGTGTACCCGCCGCGCCGTCAAAAACGGCCTTAGCTCCCGGTCCAGATCTTTCTGCGCCACCACCTTCATCTGCCATTCCATATTCCCTCACCCCGCCACTGACCACTGGCCGCTGTCCACTGGCCGCTGTCCACTGACCGCTGTCCACTGTTCACTGTCGTTCACAGACAAGAATCTCCCCAGAAAATCACGCGTCGATCCCAAATCTGGCCTCTTTTTAACCATTCTCCCCCTTTCCTACTGAATCATCTGCAACCATTGCGCAGATTTATGGCAAGCGGTTACTCGCCGGTGTCCGAAAAACCGGCGCGCGCCAGCTCTCCGCTTTGCCAATAAACGGCAAGCTGGAGCTTCACATTGAAGGGGTAAACCGGCAACCTATAGCTTCGCGGTGTACATAAACCGATAACCTATAGCTCACCACTTGTCAGCTGAGGAATTCGGCGATGGCGGAGACTACGGTTTGCTGCTCGTCTTCGCGGAGTTCGGGGAAGATGGGCAGGGCGAGGACCTCGCGGGCGGCGCGCTCGGCCTCGGGGAAGCTGCCCTCTTTGTAGCCGAGACTCTGGAGCGCCGCTTGCAGATGGAGCGGGACGGGGTAATAGATCTCCGAGCCGATTTTGCGCTCGGTGAGGAATTGGCGCAGGCCATCGCGGCGGTTGGTGCGGATAACGTACTGATGCCAGACGTGGCGGCTGCCGCGCACTTCCTGCGGAAGTACAACGCCGTGGATGGGATAAGGGCCGGCTTCGACCAGTCCCGCGGCATGGAAGAGCGCGTGATAGCGGCGGGCGACGGTGCGGCGGAGCTGGTTCCAGCCGTCGATGTACTTGAGCTTGACGGTGAGGATGGCGCCCTGGAAACCGTCCATGCGGGCGTTCCAGCCGATCTCGTCGTGGTAGTAGCGGCGGCGCATTCCGTGCTGGCGCAACATGCGGGCGCGCTCGGCGACTTCATCGGAGTTGGTGGTGACCATGCCAGCATCGCCTGCAGCGCTGAGATTTTTGGTGGGATAAAAACTGAAGGCGGCGGCATCGCCGAGCGAACCCGCATGCACGCCCTGCCATTCTGCGCCCCAGGCTTGCGCGGCATCTTCGATGAGCTTGAGGTTGCGCTCTTTTGCGATACGGGCAAAGGCGGTGAAATCGGCGCACTGGCCGTATAGATGGACGGGGAGAATGGCGCGAAGGCCTTCGGCTTGCGGACCACTGAGAACGGTTTCGACGGCGGCCGGGCTGAGGTTGAAGGTGGCGGGGTCGATGTCGGCGAGGAGTGGTGTGGCTCCGGCGCGGAGGATGGCGCTGACGGAGGCGAAGAAGCTGAAGGGGGTGGTGAGAACAGTGTGGCCGGGGCCGATGTCGGCGGCGGCCAGCGCGAGCCAGAGAGCATCAGTACCCGAGGAGCAGCCGATGGCGTGGGCTACGCCCAATTGGACGGCGGCGGCTTTTTCAAAGGCGGCGACGGGCTCGCCGAGAATGAACTGGCGGGTTTCGAGGACATTGCCGAGCGCCTCGAGAAGCTCGCGGTGGAGAGGCTGGTACTGGCGTTTGAGGTCCAGCATGGGGACCGGCTGGGCGGTTGAGGCGGAGTATTGAGGCGAAATCGGCTCGGTTTTCACACTCATATGCTAGCAGCATGAGAGGTTGTCGAGTCCCAAAAACAGGAAGGCAGGGCACCCGCAGTTTTCCGGCTTCCCGAGTGCCAAAAGCGGGATCTGGGGCACCCACAGTTTTCTGGCTTCCCGAGTGCCAAGAACGGGACATGGGGCAGCCGCAGTTTTCCGGCTTCCCGAGTGCCAAAAGCGGGATCTGGGGCAGCCGCACCCGCCCAGCACCCGCACCCGCGGGGAGTTTGAGCACAGGCTCTGGGGCACCCAAGGTTACTTCGAAAATGAAAATTGAGACACTGAAGGGTTGAAAAGGTTAGTAAAGCCTTATATTGTTGTCACATTGTTCAATGTGCGGCTCCGGAGCTTCCGGCGCCGCGGAAGTCGATTTGTATGAGTACGAGCTG
>Ga0302193_10003670_pt1 | contig 12316 bp, 5 predicted proteins | sample II_Bog_E3_3_FD_200228 | JGI IMG/M metagenome (GOLD analysis project Ga0302193, IMG submission 200228) | Peat permafrost microbial communities from Stordalen Mire near Abisko, Sweden - II_Bog_E3_3 | ecosystem: Environmental > Terrestrial > Soil > Wetlands > Peat | place: Sweden: Abisko, Stordalen...
TAGGCGATCTGCTGCGAGGTCAGAGCCGAGAGGCGGGCCGAGGTCAGCCCGGTCAGTTGGGTGGAGGACATGACCGCAAGTTCGCTCGAGGTCATGGCCGCCACCTGGGTGGCCGACATGACGGCGATCTGGGTCGAGGTCAGGGCCGCGAATTGGTCGGACGTCAGCACAGCGATATCGCTGCTCGTCCAGCCTGCGATTTCCGTCGTTGTCAGACTGGGGACCTGCGTGGTCGACAACGTGGATATTTGCGTGATGCTCAGAGTCATGGACAGCTCTACCAACGCTCGACGGGGAAACGACAAACCACCAGACGCAGGGGAGCAGCGATTCTACCCCCACGGTACCTTCCACCCTGAGCCCTTACACGACCCACCGTCTGTGATGGGGCTCACACCTAGCCTGACTCGATATGGTTAATTTCAGGCTAAGTTTATAGTCAACCATGAGCGGGACCGTTTCGCTAGTGACATCAAGAAGGCCAACCGAAAGAACCAGCCCTTTTCAATGGAAACGGCCCCGGGCGGAAGAACCCGGGGCCGTTTCTTGACAATTCTTGTCAGGCTGCCTTGCGGTGCTGCAAATAATCGGCAAAGGCGCAGTCATCCCTCTGGATGTGCTCCTTCAGCCATTCGGAGCAGAATTCAAAGAAGGCGTTCCCTGCATTGGCTTTGCCTGACTGCAAGTCACTCTTGCGGGTTTCGAACTGGCGCAGGAACATCTCGTGGTCCTGACGATGCTTGGCGATGTCGGTGTAGCCGGCGCGGGACATGGCCTGCTCTTCTTCCGAGAAATGTTGGCGCATGCTGCGGCTCATTTCTTCGGCCATAGCGTTGGCCGCCTTGACGCCCTCGCCGTCCATCATGCGGGTGAAATAGACGTTCATCCGCTCGAACATCTCGCGGTGATGGTTGTCCACCTGGGGCACGCCGACCACCAGAGAACCATCCCATTTGAAGACTTCGATCTTATCCTTGTCGCTGCGCACCTGATCCAGGAAGCGGCCCACTTCGGTCTTCAGGCGTTCGGCCTGATGGGACAGTTCGGTGGCGGATTCATTGATCTGCTCGGCGGCATTGCCGGTCTCACGCGATGCTGTCTCCACCTGACCGATATTGCGCGAGACTTCCTGGGTGCCGACGGCGGCCTGATCGACGTTGCGAGCGATTTCTCCGGTGGCGGCGGTCTGTTCCTGTACCGCCGAGGCGACGGTGGAGCTGATCTCGCTGACCTCGGTGATGACCTTGGAGATGGAGGCGATGGCGGCCACGGCGTCGCTGGTTCCACTTTGTACGGCGGAAATTTTCGTGGCGATTTCGTCGGTGGCCTTGCCGGTTTGATTGGCCAGATTCTTGACCTCCGAGGCGACGACGGCGAAGCCCTTGCCGGCGTCTCCGGCGCGGGCTGCCTCGATGGTGGCATTGAGGGCCAGCAGGTTGGTCTGGCTGGCGATGTCGTTGATCAGGACCACGATCTCGCTAATGCTGCCGACGTTTTCCGACAGCTTTTTGATCAGTTCCGAGGTATGGCGGGCTTCGTCGTTGGCCCGCAGCGCCACCGACTGGGAGCGCTCTACCTGACCGGCGATCTCGTTGATGGAGGCGGACAGCTCGTCGGTGGCCGATGCCACGGTCTGAACATTGCCCGAGGCCTGTTCGGCGGCGGCCGAGACGGCGGTGGCCTGGGCGCTGGTTTCCTGGGCGGTCGAGGCCATTTGCTTGGACGAGGCCTGAAGCTGCACGGCGGCGGCCGTCACGGCTTGCACCACGCCGCCCACCTGGGATTCGAAATTGTCGGCCATCTTGCGCAGGGCCAGTTTACGTTCTTCGGCAGCACGGATCTTTTGGGCTTCCTGTTCGGCGCGCATATGTTCGTTGGCGATGAGGTTTTCCTTGAAGATGTTCATGGCCTTGGCCATTTCGCCGATTTCGTCGCGGTTGTCCTGGGCCGGAATGGTTACCGAGGTATCGCCCTCGGACAGCCGTCGCATGGCGCTGGTCATGCCGATGACCGGGCGGGAGATGGCCGAGCCCAGCAGCCAGGAGGCAACAGCGCCCAGTACCAGGCCAACGATGGCGAAGATGCTGGTCATATCGCGGGATGTCTCGATGACCGACGAGGTTTCTGCCTCGATGCGATGTTCTTCCTCAACGCCAGTGTCGCGAATGAAGGCGGCATCCTCGGAGAATTTGGCGGCTACGTCGGCGTTGAGGTTGATCAGATTGAGGTTAGAGCTGGAAAGCTCGGCCACGCGGTCGAAGGCGGCTTCATATTTCGGCACCAGGGCGTCGATGTCAGCCAAGTTCGTTGCCAGCGGGCCGTCCTTGATCTGGCCGTCCAGGGTCTTCAGGGCGGCGCCAAGGGCTTCGAATTCATGCTTGGCCTTGGGGGCAAAGGCGGCGTCGCGGCGACCGATCATCTGATTGGCGAACAGGCGGGCCAGCAGGCCATGCTCAAGCACGGGCACGCTCTCGGCGGAAATCCGGGCGTCGCCTTGTTTGGCGGCGGTGTCACGCAGGGTGGTGACCTGTTGATAGAACTGGGCACCCGAAGGATCCATCACTTCGCCGATCAGATGATCGATCTCTTCGCGCTGCTTATGCAGGGTTTGGAAATTGCCCATATAGGTCTCGAACCGGCCCGATAGGTCCTTGGTCCGCTGCAGGCGTTCCGGGTTCTTGATAAAGTCCAGGGCCCCTTGAATCTGCTTGCGGAGCGAGGCCGAGATCTCCTCGGCCTTTGTCGCGTCTTCGTTTTTGCCAGTCAGGACGTATTCGCGGACGAAACGGCGCAGGTCCAGGGAGTCGCGGTCCAACTGGCGGGCGATGGCGACCACCTTGACCCGCTGGCTATAGGCCTCGACCTGATCCTTGGTGGTGGAGAAGTTTCTGACGGCCATGACCGAGACGATGGCCAGAATGATGAGAACGCTGGCAAACCCAGCGATAACCTTGGCCTTGATTTTCAGCGATGCGATAAGGGCCGACATGACCTCTCCTCCTAATGGATATTCGTTGGGGAGAACAGGGGCGGCAAAAGTATGTGCCTGATGGTCAATACGGGGCCGGCTCTGAACTTCCACCGAATTATGAAACCATTAATGATCCGCGTCCTTTGGGCAGAAGGATCATATTCATACTTATGAACCAAAAAGGAGATTGTTCAGAGGATAAATTGGGTAGAGGTTGTGTCATCCACCCTATCCTATTGGCGTATGCCATATAGGATAAAAAATAAAAACGCCCCGCTTTGGAAAAAACGGGGCGTTTCGTTAAGTAAGCAAGTAATCGATGGTTAATTACTGGCGGCGCTTCAAACGGTTTTTACGCTGGAGAGGAATGTTTCCACATGCTTGCCCAGGCTGGAGCCTGATTCCTCGAGCAATTGCGCCACGCCATACATGGCCGAGGCCATCTCTCCGGTTGCGTTGGCCGCCGAGGAGACTTCGGCGATATTGCGGGTAACCTCGTTGTTGCCGTCGGCGGCTTCCTGGACGTTGCGGACGATTTCCTGGGTGGCGGCGTTTTGTTCCTCGACGGCGGCGGCGATGGAGGAGACCACTTCGTTGACCCGACCAATGGCGGCGCCGACGGTCTTGATGGATTCCACGGCGCCTTGGGTCGAGGTCTGGATGCTCATGACCTGCTCGGCGATCTCGTTGGTGGCCTTGGCGGTCTGGCTGGCCAAGTTCTTGACCTCGCCGGCGACCACCGCGAAGCCCTTGCCGGATTCACCGGCGCGGGCTGCCTCGATGGTGGCGTTCAGGGCCAGAAGGTTGGTCTGAGAGGCGATGTCGTTGATCAGGCTGACGATCTCGCCGATTTTCTGAGCACCTGTGGACAGACCCTCGATGATGCCGTCGGCAGTCTGCACGCCCAGCACCGCCTCTTGGGTGATGCGGGTGGTGTCTTGGACGCGGCGGCTGATTTCGACGGTCGATGCCCCCAATTCCTCGGCGGCGCTGGCCACGGTCTGCATGTTTTGCGAGGTCTGCTCGGCGGCGGCGGCCACGGCGGTGCTTTGGCGGCTGGTTTGCTCGGCGGCGGCATGCAGGCTGGTCGAGGTGGAATGCACGCTTTGCACCGAGGTGTCGACCTTGGCGATGACCCGGCGGATCATGACGTCGAAGTCGGCGGTCAAAAGCTCGCGCTTGCGGCCTCGGCCGATCTCGCGCTCTTGGTCGGCGCGGGCTTGGGCCTCCAGTTGCTCGGCGCGGATCATGCTTTCCTTGAAGACCTGGACGGCGCGGGCCATCACGCCGATTTCGTCCCTGTTTTCGATGGCGGGGATGGTGACGCTCTTATCGCCGGCGGCCAGGGCGGTCATGGTGCCGGTCATGGCCACCACCGGGAGGACGATGCTGGAAGCAATAGTGCCGGCCATGATCAGCCCGGCGGCGAAGGCGATGATGGAAATCACCACCGAACTGGTGATGGCATTGGACATGCGCGACAGGGTGTCGTTGGCCAGGGAGCTCAAGGCATCCTTCTGCGAAGCACGGACTTCCGAGGCCAAATCGGAGATTTGCTGGGCCTGATCGGCCATGGTCTTGCCGACCAGGACGTCAATTTCCTGGCTGGCGGCGCCCAGAGTGTCGAAGGCATCGACATATTTCGTGACCAGATCTCCGGCTTCGCTGGCGAGGTTGCGGCGTTGGGCGTCGCGCAGATGGGGGATGGTGTCCTGCACTGCCTTCTGCACGGCCCCCAGTTCGTCGCGGGCTTCGGTCAGGAATTTGGGGTCGTTGGAGGAGAGAAAGCGCGAGGCGCTGAGGCGCACCGTCAGCACTTGTTCCAAAGCGACGCCGGCATGAGCGGCAGCCTCGAACTCGCCATCGGCCATGGAGCCCTTGACGACCTCTTCCAGGTTTTGTTTGGCTTTGGGGCCATAGCTCAGCAGCTGGCTCCCAAGGGTGGTGTCCTTGGTCTTGCGCAGTTCGGCCAGCTTCATCAGGTTGGCTTCATAGGCGTCGATCAGGCTACCGATCTTTTGTAGGTTTTCCTTGCGCTTCGGATCGATGGTCGCGGGCAGGGCGTCGGTCAGGTCCTTGCGCACCGAGGCGAACAGCTCGCGGGCTTTGTCGAAGCCGGTGGTGTCGCCTTCCAAGGCGAAGGAGCGGACATGGCGACGGGCTTCGGTGAAGTTGCCGGACAGCACAGCTACCCTAAGGGCGTTGTCGCTCACCATGATGAAGGTCTCGGTCCTGCCGGACGCCGAGTTCAGACTGGTGCCGCCGATGACGGAGACCACAATCATTAGGATCAAGATCAGGCTAAAGCCGGAATAGATCCTGGCCTTAACCGATAGCCGCGACAAAAATTTAAGTACGCCCATGGAATTCCCCCCTCAATTTTAATTCTTGTATGAGCTGCGCGGCCCTGGCGCTCTTTGTCCCATTTGGGGACGCCGTTTGGCAGATACGAGGGACCTTGGGTTCTATGCCCTTGGTCACGGTTCTAGTAAAGGCGGATGGTCACGGAAGCGCAATATGCCGAGGGGGTCATCCCATACGGTCATTGGGGATATTGCACTTAAACTAAAATATAAATTAGACCAGGGGCTTACAACCTAGCGGCGGCTAATCAGCACAGCCGTCAGGTCATCGTCCAGCGGAGCGGAAACCTGCGCGAAGAAGGCGGTCATCATGGCTTCCAGATCGCGGGTGCCTTCGGTCGTTCTGGGGGCGGTGCGCATCAGGTCCTCGACGGCCTCGTCGCCGAACAACTCGCCGTCGGGGCGCGAGGCCTCGTTCATGCCGTCGCTATGGAACATCAGGCAATCCCCCGGCAACATGGCGCAGGTCAGTTGCGGGCGTTCCTTGGGGGCCGAGTACTTGCTCAGCCCCAGAGGCAGGCCCCGGGTGTCCAGGCGCTCGATGCTGCCGTCGGCTCGCAGTAGCAAAGGTTCTGGGGCGGCGCCGCCGACCCAGGTCAACAGACCGTCGCGAAGGTCGAGCACCCCATAGAACATGGTGGAATATTGCCCCACCGGCAGCAGCCGCGACAGGGTGCCGTCCAGACGGAACAGCAGCTTGGAGGGCTCGGCCCAGAGTTCGCGGTGCTCATGGATCAGGGCATGCAGGCGGAAGGTGTTCAAGGCCGCCGCCAAGCCATGGCCGGTGAAGTCGAAGGCATAGAAGGCGATGCGGTCCTGGTCGATCTCGTGGCAGCCCCACAAATCACCGCCGGTGGCCGAAGAGGGCTGGAAATGCGCCTGGAGCGACAGGCCGTGACTATCCCCCAAGGCCGCCATGACCTGAGGCGTCGGCAGCAGGGCCATCTGGGTGCGGCTGGCGCTGCCCAGTTCCTGCTGAACCTGCAATCGCTCAAGCCGGTAGTGGGCGTCGGCCAGCAGTTCATGATTGTGCATGGCGGTGGCGGCCTGGGCGGCCAAGGCCTCGACGAAGCGTTGCATCTCGTCGGAGAAGGGCTCGGTTTGGCCCCGTTCGCCGCGATGGCGTTCCAATTGCAGCACCCCGGCCACTTCGCCGCCCCGCTGCATGAGGGGGACAGTCAGGCGGGACGCCGGGCCGTCGTTCAGGCTGATTCCCTTGCTGGCGGCGATGGCCAGGGGGCTGTCCGAGCCCTGGGCGATGGGTGACAGGTCCGAGGCCAAGGCGTCGTCACGTCGTTGCAGCACCGGCTCCAACGCGCCATGGACGTCCAGGCGATAGAGCTGGGCGGCTTCGGCGTTGCCCAGGTCCTTGGCGCTGTCCAGCACGGTGCGCAGCATGGCGGCATTGTCTTGCTCGGCCGAGACGGCGATGCCCAATTCCACCAGCCGGGCCAACTTGGCCTTGGCCTGCTCCAGGGCTTCGGTACGGGCGGCAATGGTATGCTTCATTACGGCAAAAGCCTGGCTGAGCTGATGGAACTCCTGGATATGAGATTCGTCGGGGGCCTGGTGGGAGAAGTCGAAGCGTTCGATGCGCTTGGCGTCCTCGGCCAGGGCGCGGACTGTCAAGGCCATGCGTCGCGACAGGATCAGGATGGCCGGCACCGAAATGCCCATGATGACCAAGGTGATCAGCAGCATCTGCAGGCGCATATGGGCGATATGGCCGGCGAAATCGGCCATGGGGGCGATCGCGGCGATGGAGATGCTGCCGTCCTCGGAGGCCGGGGGCTCCCAGCGGATGACTCGGATCATCAGATCGCCGATCTCGGATGAAATCACCTGTCCGCCACTGTCCTTGCCGCCTTTGCCAAGAGCGGCGGTCAGGGCCTGCAACTGGGGCGAGGTCATGGAGGTGATGGGCGGCAGGGCCTGGGTTTCCGCCCGCGCCGGCAGGAATTTGACCGGGGCCGCCAGCAAATGCTTGGTTTGGTCGGTCAGTACGATGCCGCCGCCGGGCGAGATGCTTTGCTGTTCGATGAATTGTTCCAGCTCGCTCAGGGCGATATCGGCGCCAAAGACGCCATTGCCGCCGGGCAGGCGATGGCTGGCGGTCAGACCCGGTTCCTTCAGGGATGAGAACACATAGGGCGCCGACAGGCGGGGATGGTCGTCGCTCAGGGCGGCGACATACCAGGGGCGCTGGCGGGGGTCATAGGCGGGATGATCGTCCACCGCCCGGCCCATGAGTTTGCCGGTGGCGTCGAGATAGCTCCAGACCTGACGGCGCGATCCGTCTTTGGCGGCGCTGATGGCGCGGACGGCGATCTGGGTGCCGGTGGGGGCGGACAGAGAGGCGACGATGCGACCATCGCCGTTCACATCGACAACCTGCAGATAGCTGCCGTCGGCGAAGCCGTAATAGACGGAGTAAAGGGCGCGATCGCCCCTGAGGGCGGTCATCAGCAAGGGCAGGGCCGGAGAGGTCAGGCCATCGCCGCTGACCGCCTCGACGGCGCTGCGGCTGGCGCCCAATTCGGTCAGGGACAGAGCGTCGCCGATCTGGCGCTGGACCCGTTCGTGCACCCGCTTGGTGATCTCGTCGAACAATCCGTTGGCGGTCTGTTCGGCGGCACTGGTGCTGATGACCAGCACGCTGGTAAAAATGGCCGCCGTCAAAGCCAAGACAATGCCTAGCAGTGTCAGAAGGATACTGACCTGAAATTGAATTTTGCTCTGATTCATCGTCTTGTTCCGCGCCCCCGCATCGCATTCTGGATCATGCACGCAATCCTTGGAGAGGCAAAGAGGGGACTTGCAATTCTCGCGGAAGTTTTTGCCCCTTCGGCACAGGCCGTCCAAAGTCAAAAAAAGTGGCGTCGGGCCCCATGAGACATGTATATCCTGGGCCCCAGTCGAGGGGGTGGATGTGGCGGCAATTACTAACGTCGGTGGCAGCGTCCAGCAGGATTTCACGGACGCAGTGGAACTGCATGGCAAGGGTCGCCTGGTCGAGGCGGCGCGCCTTTACCGGCGGGTCATCGCCCAAGGAAGCCTGCATCCCGAGCCCATCTATAATCTGGCCGTGGCCGAGGAGGGGCTGGGCAATCTGGCCGAGGCCTTAAGGCTGCTGCGCCAGTTGTCGGCCAGCCATCCCAGCTATAAAGCGGGATTATGGAAGCTGGCGGCGCTGCTCGATCAGGAAAAGCGTTCGGTGCTGATGTCCATTGTCCGCGCCGATAAGGATGATCTCGAGGCTTTGCGCGCCCTTTGCGCCATCAGCCCCAATGATCCCAGTCCCCATCTGGGATTGGCCGAGGCCTTGTGGCGGCAGCGCCGCATGGACGAGGCCGAAGTGGCGGTCCGTCGGGTGCTGGAGCTGAGCCCAGACTCCATCGAGGGCTGGGTGCTGCTGGGCTCGGCCCTGAAGCGCCAGGGCTTTTTCGTCGAGGCCGAGCAGGCCCTGCGCAAAGCGATCCATCTGCGCCCGGGCGGAGCCGTCGCCCATTGGAACCTGTCGCTGATCCGCCTGTTGTTCGAAGATTACGAGGAAGGCTGGCGGGAATTCGAATGGCGCTGGCAGGTGGAGGGGCTGCCGACGCCGCGCCGTGCCTTCCCTGGTCCGGCCTGGCAGGGCGAAGACCCCGCCGGCAAACGCATCCTGGTCTTTTGGGAACAGGGCTTCGGTGACACCATCCAACTGTCGCGCTATGTTCCCGAACTGAAGGCTCGAGGGGCGACCGTGATCTTCGAGGCCCAGCCCAATCTGCTGCGGCTGTTCCAGGGGCTGCCCTGGATCGACGAGCTGGTGGCCTATGGCCAGCCTTTGCCCGCCTTCGACGCCCATGTGCCGGTGATGAGCCTGCCCCGGCTTTTGAAGGTCGATCCCGATCCCGCGCGCTGCAATGCGCCTTATCTGAAAGCTGATCCGGGGCTGACCGCCGAGTGGGGGCGTCGCCTGTCCCATTGCCGGGGCTTCAGGGTCGGGCTGGTCTGGGCCGGCAATCCGGCCTTCGACGCCTCGCAGTTCCGCTCGCCGGGATTGGAGCGCTTCGCCCGGCTGTTCGACCTTGAGGGCGTGAACTTCCTGTCGCTGCAGGTGGGCGAAGCGCGCAAGGACCTGCAGGAGCGCGCCGGCTTCGCCTCGCCGATCCAGGATATCGGAGCCCATCTGCGGGACTTCGCCGATACCGCCGCCGTGGTGGCCAATCTGGATCTGGTGATTTCCTCGGATACCGGCATGCTGCATATTTGCGGCGCCATGGGCAGACCGGCCTGGGCCATGATCTCTTATCCCGCCGACTGGCGCTGGCGGCTGGAGGGCGATGTCTCCCACTGGTATCCCTCGGTCAGTCTCTTTCGCCAGAAAAGATGGCGGGACAACTGGGACGAGCCGTTCGCCGTGGTCAGAGAAAAACTGACGGCAATCCTGGGCAAAAAGGATATACCCCCGACAGGGCTTCCCTAATTGCCTGGCAAACATGACCTTTGTCATGGAAATCGTAGGTTTTTGTTACATACGGATGCTTGCCTTTGGCCATCCGGTTTAATACAAATGAACTTAAATCAGAGGGTTGAGCTCAAACAAATGGATATGAAGGCGACGGTTGAGGGGCAGCCCTTAAGAAAACGAGGGATTTTGGCTGCGGTTGCGGTGGGAGCCCTCATGCTTGCGGTTCCCCTGTCGTCTGCTTTTTCGCAAGAGCCGCCTCAACCCACCCCCGTTCCCCGCAATGCGGTCGAGAAAGGCCCTCAGGTCAAGAAGGGGGATGCCTCCCAGATCAAGGACGTTCCGGCCGGCGATCTGGCGCCTAAACCTAATGATCCTGCCGCCGTGTCTGCCGCTGGAACAGCCTCCCAGGCGGCGGCGTCCGGTGATATGGACCCGAATATGGTGGCCAACCGTGGTCGCAAGCGCGGCGAGCTGCTGAAAAAACTGACGGGTGGGCCCGAGGTTGCGCTGGAGAACGACCCCAACAACCCCCCGACCATCCTCGAGCCCGTGCGGATCGAGGAAGCGGTGGCCTTTACCTTGAAGAATAACTTCGAGGTGCTGGGCGCCAAGTCGAAGACCACCGCCGCCAAGTGGGACAAATACGGCGCCTATGGCGCTTATCTGCCCAGCGCTTCGCTGACCGTGCGCGATGGCAAGGAAGAGAGCAAGCCGGGCACTGATTCCATTAAGACAAACGGCAATGTCATCACGGTGCCCGATGATACGCACCACACCTGGAGCAACAATTTGGTGGTGCACCAGCCCATCATCGATTTGAGCATCATCAGTGATGCCATGACCAAGTCCGACACCTATGACGCTGTTGCCGCCGATGAGCTTAGCGCCCGCGAAACAGCTGCTTATAACACCATCGCCAGCTTTCTGCGGGTGACCCGCTCGCGGCTGGTCATCGCCTTTGCTGAGAACTACAAGCAGAACCTGGATAAGTTGGCCCAACGCATGCGGGACCGCGTCAGCGGCGGCGGCGCGCCCGGCGTCGAGTTGGATCGCATCACCGCCCGTTCGGTGACCGCCCGTTCGGCCATTATCGAAGCTCAGGCGGAATATCAGGCCTCTATCGTCGAGTTCCGTCGCCTGACGGGCGTCAATCCCATCAAGCTGGCGCTTCCGGATACCCTGATGCCGACGGTTCCGGACAAGGTGGACGAGATTCTCGAGCGGAGCTTGAAGAATAATCCCGACTTCCGTGGCGCCAACAAGCGTGCCGAAGCCGCTATCGGCGATATGCGCAAGTCCTTCTCCAGCCTGCTGCCCAAATTCGCCGTGGAATTTTCCCAGTCGCGGACCTGGAACGCCGGTGGTGTGGCTAAGAGCGATCTGGCCACCTGTACCGTTCCGGGGGCGGCCTGTTATTTCCCCAATAACAGGACCACTCAGCTGATGGGCGTGTTTACCTGGAACTTCAATCCTGGCCCCGATTTCTCGAGCGGCATGTCCAATCTGGCCCGGGCCGAGGCGGCCAGCTATAGCGCTACCGACTTCCGCCAGAAGCTGGAAGAAGGCGTGCGCAATGGTTTCGACGCCATGAATTCGGCCAATGGCCGTATCGAAGCGGTGACACAGGCCGTGGAGGCGAACTCCAAGGTAGCCGTTGCCTTCGAAGAGCAATATATGGCCGGAAGCCGTCAGCTTCTCGATCTGTTGGATGCCTATGAGCGGCTCTATCAGTCGCAGCTGGAACTCACTGCTCTGCTGGTTGCCGAGGCTCAGGCCAGCTATCTGATGCGCCGTGAGATGGGGGAGCTGGAACCGGCGATCCTGTCCCCCGACAAGTCGAACTAAGGGAACTGTCATGGCGGGCGGCGGCGACGGAAAAGAGATGAATTACTGGCCGGGCTTCGTGGATGCCCTCAGTAACGTTGTGCTGACCCTGGTCTTCGTGCTGGTGGTGTTCGTTTTCGCCCTGATGATCACCTCGGGCAAGGTGAAGCAGAAAAGCAACGCCGAAGCCGAGGCAAAAGCCGCCCAGGAACGGGTCGCCAGCAAGGGGGAAACCCAGCTGCGCCAGGAACTTCAGGACGTTGTGCAGGCCAAGGAAAAGGTTTCCGGCCAGTTGGCGGTGGCCAAGCAGGAACTGCAAAAGGCCATGCAGGACATGCAGCAGGTCAAGAAGCAGCTCGACGAGGTCAAGGCTCAGGACGAAGCCAAGGAACTGGCGGTCACCCCCAGCGTTATCGACCAGAAGTTCCAGACCACATCGGACAGCAATGTAACCCCTGACCGTGACCGTCCCCCGGCCCAGGTGTCTTCGGGCAATGTCATCGTTATCAACTTTCCGCGCAATGTGGTGCAGTTGAACGAGCGGGCCAAGGCCGATCTGTCCAAGGTCCTGGCCGCGCACAAAGGCCAGATCCAGGGCACCAAGGCCGTACTGGATGCCTTTGTTGGGCTTGAGACCTATAGCGAGGGCCACCGTCTGGCCTATTATCGCGCTATGGATATCCGCAATTTCCTGATCGACAAGGG
>Ga0302193_10003680_pt1 | contig 12295 bp, 13 predicted proteins | sample II_Bog_E3_3_FD_200228 | JGI IMG/M metagenome (GOLD analysis project Ga0302193, IMG submission 200228) | Peat permafrost microbial communities from Stordalen Mire near Abisko, Sweden - II_Bog_E3_3 | ecosystem: Environmental > Terrestrial > Soil > Wetlands > Peat | place: Sweden: Abisko...
TACGGGCCCTGGCCGAGCTGGGGGCGGTGGTGCCCTCCCCGCTCTGGCCCGAGACCGCCGATGTCACCGGCGTGGGGCCGGACTACCTGAATACGGTGGCCCTGCTGGAGACCGGGGGGGACGATCCCCGGACCCTGCTGGAGGCCCTGCTGCGGGCGGAACTGCGCCTGGGCCGGGACCGGGCCCAGGGCCGCAACGCGCCCCGGACCCTGGACCTGGACCTGATCGCGGTGGAGGGCCAGCAGGGAGTCTGGCGCTGGCCCGCGCCAGCAGACCTGGCGGTGGTGGCTTCGGAATTGACGCTGGAACTGCCCCACCCCCGGGCCCGGCAGCGGCCTTTCGTCATGGAACCGGCCAGGGCGCTGGGTGTGACCTTCTTCCACTAGAGTCATAATGCAACCTACTCGGCGAGCCCGGCCTTGAGGGCCTCCAGCAGTTCGTCCAGGTTCATGGTGGCGAATCCGCTGGCCCAGTCGCTCATGGCATAGGGCAGGATCAGGTTTTCGCCGTGGACCTGGCTGCCGCAGCTATACAACACGTTGGGCACGTAGCCTTCCCGCTCCGAGGTCTCGGGGGTGAGCAGCGGCTCCCGCAGCCGGCCGATGACCCGGGTGGGATCCTCCAGATCCAGCAGGAAGGCCCCGAGCGTGTATTTACGCACGGGCCCAACCCCATGGCTCAGGACCAGCCAGCCTTCCCGGGTCTCGATGGGGGAGCCGCAATTGCCCACCTGGACGAATTCCCAGGGAAACCGGGGCTTGATGACGATTTCCCGGGTGTACCAGAAATTGAGAGCATCCGACAGCATCAGGTAGATGTTCTCGCCGTCCTGCCTGGAGAGCATGGCATAGTGGCCGTTGATGCGCCGGGGAAACAGCGCCATCCCCTTGTCCTGGGCCTGGGGCCCGTTGAGGGTGGTGATCTTGAAACTAAGGAAATCGCAGGTGGTGATGAGCTGGGGCAACACCACCCGACCGTCATAGGCGGTGTAGGTGGCGGTGAAATGGACGCTGCCGTCGTCCTCCTTCAGTTCCACCCAGCGGGCGTCCTCGATGCCGTTCACTTCGGTGGGGGAGTGGGGGAAGATGATCCGTTCGGAAAGGGGCGAACCTGGATCGAAGAACACTTCATAGTTGGATTCGGCCAGGGTGAGAATGGCGTGCCGTTCCAGATCCGGCTCCGGGTTCCGGCGGCCCCGGCGCGCGCTCCGGGTGTTCCGGACCTCTTCCCTGAGCTCGGTCATGGTGAACATGTCGCCCAACTGAGCCAGCACCTCCACCGCGAACCCGTCGCAGTGGCCCAACTCCCGCAGCTTGCGTTCGAACAGCGGCTTGTCGTAGAAGGGATCCTCCAGGACCATCGGCGCGGTCACGAAAGGGGAAACCGGATCGAACTCGATCCGGCAGTCCGGATCGATGATTCCTGAACGGAAGGTGATGGAGGACAGGTGCCCCTCTCCGATTGAGCGAAGGCTGAGGATGAAGCGCTTGGAGCCATCCGGGACCCCGGTCTGGTCCGGGTGCCAGATCATGGACGGATTGAACAACGCGGCCGACTCCACCGAATACTCCTGGGTGAAATAGGCGCCAATGAGCATCCGGCGCGCTTCCGACAGCGGCTCGTCCATGAACAGGCTCTTCCGGAGGTCTTCGAACCGCACCCTTAGCGCCCGTTCCAGTTGGTGATGGCGGCCTTGGAATTCCGCCATCACCTGGGTGAGGTTATCCGCCACCTGGTCGTCGGTGAGGCTCATCACCCGGGCGAGGATTCGGGTGACCCGGGTTTCCCCGAAAGGCCCGAACGGCCGGGCCATGACCCGGGCGGGATTCGGTTTGAGCATCGGGCCGATGCGTTTTACGGTCAACATGACACAAGTCTCCCTAAAACCTGCCGGGACAGGCTCCTCCGGTCGTCGCCCTGGTTACCCCTAGGGATTTCCGGGATCTGATAGCTCCCTGGGGATGCCACCTACCCGGGTGATCCCCACAACCCCGCTCCCTGCCCGGGCGAAGCCCGGACCCGGAGTCTAATAGCGCTTTTCCACCACGCCCCAGTCGATGAGCGGCTTGACGGCATCCACGTCCTTGGCCCTGGCCTCCTTTTCGGCTGCGAGGAGATCCTTCAGCAGCGCGCTGGCGCGGGAGACGTAGCCCTTGTAGAGGGACAGGTGCTCGCCCAGCATCTCCTTGGACAGCCCCGGAAGTCCCGCCTCCAGGGGAAAGGCCCGGGCCTTGTAGTCGGCCAGGGGGTCGCCGCCGATCGTCGCCGGTGCCTCCTGGGCCTGGCCGTAGCTGCTCGCCAAGCCAAGCCCCAGGGTTCCGGCCGCGAGGGTTCCGAGCAGTGCTCTTCGTTCCATGGTGCCTCCGGGTTCAGGCGACGATAAACCCGAGCGGTCCAGGTGTAAATTAAAATCCCCAGTCGACTTGTTATGATGAAAGGATTAATTTATCCTTTTATCATTTGCCAGCCCAACCGGAGAATCAGCGCCACCACCACCGCGATGAACATGATCCGGACCCAGCCGCTGCCTTTGCGCAATGCCGTGCGGGCGCCCAGGGATCCGCCCACGCCGTTGGCCAGGGCCATGGTGATGGCCACCATGGGGATCCAGCTGCCACGCCAGACGAACAGGCACAGGGAGGCGAAATTGGAGGCCCAATTCACGCTCTTGGACAGGGCCGAAGCCCGCAGGAAATCGAATCCCAGCACCGCGACGAACAGGAAGATGAGGATGGAGCCGGTGCCGGGGCCGAAGAACCCATCGTAGAATCCCAGCATCCCGGAAATGCCGGCGGCCAGGAACCGCTGGTGTTGCAGGCCATACCGGGGGGCGTGCAGCTTGCCGCTGTCCGGCTTGAGCAGGGTGAAGGCGAGCATGGCCACCATCAGCGCGAGCATGCCCGGCCGAAAGAACGGCTCATAGCGGTTCTGGAGGAAGTAGGCCAGGGCCACGCCCACGGAGGCGCCTGCCATGGCGCACAGCACCGGCAGCACCATCTCCTGCCAGCGGATGACCTTGGCATGGACGAACTGGCCGGCGGCGAAGGTGGTTCCGGTGCAGGCCACCACCTTGTTGGTTCCCAGGATGGTGGTGATGGGGGTGCCGGCGGGCAGGCCCAGCATCAGGGCCGGAATGGTGATCAGGCCCCCGCCGCCCACCACGGCGTCCACGAAGCCGGCCAGAAGCGAGGCCAGCAGGAGCATGACCAGAACGGGGGCATGGGGCATGAAGCCTCCAGGAAACGGATGGACGATTCACCCTAGGTGGCGGCCCGGGAGCCGCCCGGGGGATCAGACGTGCATGATCTCGGTTTCCTTGTGCTTCACGGTCTCATCGACTTCCTTGATGGCCTCGTCGGTGGCCTTCTGGATCAGTTCCAGCGCCTTCTTGGCGGCGTCCTCGCTCAGGGGGGCGGTCTTGTCCTTCTCAAGCTTCTTGATGTCCTCGTTGGCGTCCCTGCGGACGTTGCGGATGGCGGTCTTGATCTCCTCGCCCATGCGGCTCACCACCTTGGTGAGGTCCCGCCGGCGTTCCTCGTTGAGGGCCGGAATGGGCAGCCGGATGACGTTGCCGTCGTTGCCTGGATTGAGGCCCAGCTCGGATTTCAGGATGGCGGTCTCGATCGCCTTGATCGCCTTCTTGTCGAAGGGGGTGATGACCAGCATGGAAGCCTCCGGCACGCTCACCCCGGCCACCTGGTTCAGCGGCATCATGGCTCCGTAGTACTCCACCTGCAGCGTGTCCAGGATTCCGGAGTTGGCGCGCCCGGTGCGCACGGTGGCCATCTCCTTCTTCAGGGTTTCCAGGGAGGACTTCATGCGCTTCCTGGTTTCCGCAAGGATCGATTCGACGGTCGTGGCCATGGTGACTCCTCCGATGGTTTCTTGATTTCCAACTTCGATGGCTTCCAGACTACCACCAGCCCCTAACCGAGACAGGTGCCGCAGCGGGCCCCGGCCTGGAGGTTGTGGATCAGGCCGGGCACCCTGGTCAGATCGCCAACTTCCACCAGTTCGGCCTCCGGGTCGTGGCCGGGCCTGGGCGCTCCGGACCGGTTCACCCAGACCGCAGTCCAGCCCGCTTCCAGGGCGCCGGTGATGTCGTCCCGCCAGCTGTCCCCGACCATGGCGATCTCTCCGGGGAAGAGCCCGAGCCGGCGCTGAACGGCCCGGAAGGCGGGGAGCTCGGGTTTGAGCTGGCCCATTTCGGCGCTCAGCATGCGGGTGGCGAGCAGGCGAGTAAGTCCCAGCCGCTCCAGGAAATCCAGGTCGAAGCTCTGGGTGTTGGACAGGAGGGCGACCCGGGCCAGTTTGCGGGTGTCGGTCACCGCCTGGACCGCCTCGGGAAAGCACTCCGCATCCCCGGCGGCGATCCGGAACAGTTCGGCCATGGTGTCCAGCTGCCCCCCGGTGAGCCCCAGCCGGTCCTTCCATTCCGCCAGGAAGGCCTGGGCGCTGGCATGGGGCCGGCCCATGGCGTCCCGCCTCAGGGCGGGGAACAAGGGGCTCTGCTCCGGGTTGAGCAGCCGCTGGATGTGCTTGAAGGGGTCGCCGTGCTGGCTGTGCACCAGCGTGTTCCAGAGATCGAACACCACGGCCCGGATCATGGGGCGCCTCCGAAGGAACGGCGCGTCCTGACCGGAAGCTGGACCGGGATGCCGTGGACATCGCCGCGCAGGGTGCCTTCCAGCACCCAGGCACCCGCCTGCTGGCCTTGGATCGCGGCCTGGAGGGTGGGCCAGCGGTCGGCCAGGTCCCGGTAGGTGAAGGACAGCGCCAGGGCAAGGTCGGCCTTGCCGCCGGCGGGCAGATCCAGGGCCCGGAGCATCTCCAGTCGCCCCAGCGGTTGAGCCCCATCGGCGGTTTCCAGGCGCACTGCGCCCTGGAAGCTCCGGAGGTGGAACGCGACCGTGGAAGGGTTCTCCACCCCGAGGGTGAGGTTCAGGGTGATCCTCGATTGATCCAGGGGGAGGGCCAACTGAAGGTTGGGCTCGACCCGGTCCAAGGTGACGCGCAGGCTGCGGGCGGCCGCTTGATAATCCCGCACCGGGGAGCAGCCCGGCACGGCGATCAGCAATGGAACGGCCGCCCAGCCCAGCCGCATCAGACCCCCCGGTGGATCACGCAGTTGTCGGTGGTTTCGAACAGTTCAAGCTGGGAAAGGCCCGGAAGGTCGGGTTTCAGCTGCTCCCAGATCCAGGTGGAAATGTTTTCCGCCGTGGAAAGGGGGATGAGGTCGTTGAGAAAACGATGGTCCAGCCGCTGGATGACCTTTTCCAGCACGATCTTGGAGAGGTCGTCGAAATCAATGATCATGCCGGTCTCGGGGTTGACCTGGCCTTCCAGGGAGACGAACAGCTTGTAGCTGTGCCCGTGAAGGTTGCGGCACTTGCCGGGGTGGTTGTAGATGAAGTGGGCGGCCTCGAAGCCGTATTCCTTGCGTAGAATCATGTGTCACGCTAATAGTCCCGCCGGGGGAATTTCCAGTGTATCAGTGCGGACGGCCCACCCGGGAGATTGCGACACGACCGTTTGCTGGACCACCCATGGAGCCGGAATGTCGGACTTTCACAAGTACCACGGATTAGGCAACGACTACCTGGTGATCAACCCGGACGATTGCCCCATCGACCCGTCGCCGGAGGTGGTGCGCGCCATCTGCGACCGGCACTACGGCGTCGGGTCGGACGGGATCCTGCTGGGGCCCCTGGCCGGGCTTTCGGACCCGGACCGGGTGACCCTGCGCATCTTCAATCCGGACGGCAGCGAGGCGGAGAAAAGCGGCAACGGTCTGCGGATCTTCGCCTGGTTCCTCTACGAGCACGGCTATGTCGACGGTTCGGCCTTTCCGATCCGCACCGCCGCCGGGCAGGTCCAGGCCCGGGTGATCGATCCTGTCGCCAAGGTGGTGGAGGTGGACATGGGCCTGCCGGATTTCGACGCCCGGGCCGCGGCGCCCTCGGCCGAACTGGCCGAGATCGTCGACCGGGAGTTCCGGTTCGGACCGGACCGCTGTCGCATCACCTTCGTCAACATGGGCAATCCGCACTGCGTCATTCTCGGCCAGCCGGTGAATGAAGACCTGACCTGCCGGCTCGGGCCGGTGATCGAGCGGGCGCCCCTGTTTCCGGCCAAGGTCAATGTGCAGTTCCTGGAGGTACTTTCCCGCTCGGAGATCGGCATCCAGATCTGGGAGCGGGGCGCGGGCTACACCCTGGCCTCCGGAAGCTCCAGTTGCGCCGCGGCGGCGGCGGCCCGCAGGCTGGGCCTGGTCGGGGACGAGGTGACGGTGCACATGCCGGGCGGTGTGCTGCAGGTGGCTTTCGTCCAGGGATCAGCCCATCTGGTGGGGCCGGTGGAGAAGGTGATGGAAGGGATGTTCGCCGAGGATCTGCTGGCGCGGATCCGGTAGGCGGCACCTATTGAATTTGACGCCCGTGTTGGGCACAAGCAGCCGTTGCGGGAGCGGTATGCCACCATGAAGGCATCCGTTTGCCCTGGAGCTGCCGTGAAAGACGCCACCAAACTCATCCACTTCACCGACGACGACCTCCTGGTCGGCGGCAAGTTCGTGAAGACCATCAATCCCCCGGTGAGCCTGGCGTCGACCGTGCTGTTCGAACGGTATGAAGATCTCGTCCTTGCCAATGCAGGGCAATACGAGGGCGTGGTCTACGGCACGGACCGGATGCCGCTGCAGCGCACCTTCGAGGAGGCGATCCGGGAACTGGAGGGGGGCGGGCTGACCCGGGCCTTCCAGTCGGGGATCGGCGCCATCATCAACACCCTGCTCGCATTCACCCGCAGCGGGGACCACGTACTCATCTGCGACAACGCCTACGGCCCCACCTGGCGTTTCTGCGCCGAGGTCATGAGCCGCTACCAGGTGGAGATCAGCGCCGCCCCGGCCACGGCCGGGGCGGACATCGTCGGCCACCTGAGGCCCAACACCACCCTGATCCTGCTGGAATCTCCGGGTTCGCTCACCTTCGAGCTCCAGGACATCCCCGCCATCACCGCGATCGCCCGGGAGCGGGGCATCCTCACCGCCCTGGATAATACCTGGGCGACGCCGCTCTACCTCAAGCCGTTCCAGCTGGGGGTCGACGTGTCGATCCAGTCGGTGACCAAATACATCGCCGGTCATTCGGACGTCCTGATGGGAACGGTGACTGTCACCGAGGCGCTGGCTCAGCGGTTCGCCACCTATTATCGCGCCATGGAGGTGTTCGTCTCGCCCGAGGACTGTTACCTTGCCCTGCGCGGGCTCAGGACCTTGCCAGTGCGGCTGCGGCAGCACGAGCGATCGGCCCTGGAAATCGCGACCTGGCTGGGAACCCAGGACCGGGTGGACCAGGTCATCCACCCCGGCCTGCCCAGTCATCCGGAACACCACCTGTGGCAGAGGGACTTCCTGGGCGCCTCCGGGCTGTTTGCCTTCACCTTCAAGGAGGACTATCCCACCGCCCGGTTGGCGGCCTTCGTCAACGCCCTGCAACTGTTCGGCATCGGCTACAGCTGGGGTGGCTTCAAGAGCCTGATCACGGCCGGGCCCTGCCGCCGTCAACTGACGTCCCGGTACGCGGGCCGGACCGTGGTCCGGCTCAACATCGGCCTGGAGGATGCCGGCGACCTGATGCAGGATCTGGAAATGGCCATGGCGATGCTGGGAAATTGACCTCGCCCAGTGCCAGAACGAGAAGCTGCCGCGGCGTTTCTATGCCTTGTCGGTCCAGCTACCTCCTCCCCATACCCCCACTCCATACCCGGGCGAAGCTAAGGCACCGTCAGACGATAAGATCTTGGGGTCGTACCCTTGATTTTCAGGAATTGCCGATTGAAATTGGAGAGATTGTTGAACCCGGTCCGGAACGCGATCTCGGCGACGCTCTTTTCCGATTCCAGCAGGAACCGGCAGGCCAGGCTGATTCGCAGGGAAAGGACGTACTCGATATAGGACATTCCGACCAGCTTGTGGAAAAAGCGGCTGAACGCCTGCATGGACAGCCCGGCCTTGGCCGCGACGGTGTCCAGGGCCAGGGTGTCGGTGAAATGATCGCTGATGTATTGCATGGCCCGGTCCAGCCGCTCGGAATCCCGGTGGGTGACCTTGGCGGCATAGCCCAGGCTGGCCATGGGCAAACCCTGGGAGGCGCCGGCCAGGGTTCCAAGCACTTCGATCATCAGCAGCAACCTGGCGGTGCCGTCCGCTGACCCCATCCGGTCCAGAAGCCCCAGGGCCCTGGCGCTGGTGCCGGGATCGAAACGCAGGCCTCGGCAGCTTTGGGCCAGCACCCGAACCACCGGCTGCAGCTCCCGCAGCTGCCAGAACCGGGGACCGAAGTCCTCCGGCCGGAACTGGATGTAGCGCAGTTCCGGGCCGGGGCCCCGGGTCGGGGAGGCGTCGTCCAGGCGCAGGATGTGGGGCAGGCCGCTGCCCAGCAGCATCAGGTCACCGGAGGCGAAGCGGCCCACATGGTCGCCGACCACCAGGTGGCCTTGGCCGGTGATGATGTGCAGGATCTCCACCTCGGGGTGGACGTGGTAGGGGCATTGGAACGCATCCCCGCCTGCCCGGTGAAAGGCGAAGGAGGAGCCTTCGGAATCCCGGACCTTCTCGAAAACGATGCGCATGGGCTCAATCCGGTGTCGTGTTGTCCGGATGAAGCCTTGGACAATGTAAAATATGCTAAAATAGTATCATTAATAGGTCGTTAAGCAATAGTTTGGGGCCGCCCGGCTGCATAGGATTGAGTCATCCCAGCCAGCATGCCGTTGGCGGAACCCCAAAGAGGCCGGTCATGCCCGCACCCTATTTCGCGAACGTCGAACCCATCCGTTATGCCGGCCCTGAAAGCCGAGATCCGTTGGCCTACCGCTGGTACGACGCCGAGCGCGTGGTCCTGGGCAAGACCATGGCCGAACATCTGCGCATCGCTGTCTGCCATTGGCACACGTTCTGTTCGAATGGCGCCGACATGTTCGGCGTGGGCACCTACCAGCGCCCCTGGAACGAGGCCGGCGATCCGCTGAAGCAGGCCGAATACAAGCTGGATGTGGCGATGGAATTCATCCAGAAGCTCGGCGTTCCCTTCTACACCTTCCATGACCGCGATCTCGCCCCGGAGCTGGGCACCATGAAGGAGAGCCAGAAGGCCTTCGCCCACATGGTGGACAAGGCTGGCGAGGCCCAGGCAAAGGCCGGGAAAAAGCTCCTGTGGGGCACGGCCAACCTGTTCTCCCACCCCCGCTACATGTCCGGCGCGGCCACCAACCCCGACCCTGAAGTGTTCGCCTGCGCCGCGACCCAGGTTCGCGATGCCCTGGAAGCGACCCAGCGGCTGGGTGGCGTCAACTACGTCCTCTGGGGCGGCCGGGAAGGCTACGACACGCTGCTCAATACGGATCTGGGCAAGGAACTGGACCAGCTCGGCCGGTTTCTGACCCTGGTGGTCGAGCACAAGCACAAGATCGGATTCCAGGGCCGTATTCTGCTGGAGCCCAAGCCCATGGAACCGACCAAACACCAGTACGACCATGACGTGGCGACCGTCTACGGATTCCTGTGCCGGTACGGGCTGGAGAAGGAAATCGGGGTCAACATCGAGTGCAACCACGCCACCCTGGCCGGCCACAGTTTCGAACACGAGGTGGCGACGGCGGTGGCGCTGGGCATCTTCGGTTCGGTGGATGCCAACCGGGGTGACGTGCAGAACGGCTGGGACACGGATCAGTTCCCCAATGACGTGCGGGAAACGGCGCTGGCGCTCCACCACATCCTGAACGCCGGCGGGCTGACCACCGGGGGGTTCAACTTCGACGCCAAGATCCGCCGGCAAAGCACTGACCCCATCGACCTCTTCCATGGCCACATCGGTGGTATCGACACCCTGGCCAAGGGACTCCTGGTCGCGGCTGAACTGATCGAAACCCAGACCCTCACCCGGCCGCTCAGCGAGCGCTACGCCGGCTGGAATTCCGAGCTGGGGCAAAGCATCCTGACCCGCAAGGCCGACCTTGCCGGCCTGGCTGACCAGGTCCTCGGCGGCGGCATCGAACCGGGTTTCCGCTCGGGCCACCAGGAAGCGCTGGAGAACGCGGTCAGCCGCTGCCTCTAGTCGCAGCAATAGAGGTCATTGCTGAAAAGGCGTGCCGGGCACGCCTTTTCAGTAAACCTGCCGTCAGCGCCAGCCCCACTTCCTGCCCAGGGCGAGGCATTCTGCCGCGGGCGCCACGGATCCGGTGGTGGACACCGATCGGAGCGCTGCGGCCGCCGCGCACAAACCCAGGCGCAGTCCGTCCTCCAGCGGCCATCCCTGGTGCAGGCCGAACAGAACCCCCGCCGCGAAGGCATCGCCCGCCCCATTGGCTCCCTTGATGGCATCGGGAGGCACCCGCACCGACGGCAGGGCGAGGACCCGGCCATCCCGGGCCGCGGCCACACACCCGGCCGGATAGTGGATGACGACCACCTCCATGGGGCCCTGGCCGAGCAGGATCGCCGCCGCCCGCCGGGCGCCTTCGACCGAGGTCACGCCTTCCTTCACCACCTCGACCCCGGCCAGGGCGCCGGCCTCGAAGTCGTTGATGATGAGGCTGTCCAGATGGGGCAGACAGGGGGTCACCAGCCTGCGCAACCCGGCCGGATCACCGGAGACCATCTCCAGGTTGGTGCGCAGGCCCGCCGCGCGGGCCCTGCGCAGCACCGTGACCCAGCCGTTCGGATCCCCGCCCCAGGCCGCGTCCATGGTCTCGTGGATGCCAGGCGCGCCCAGGTGCAGGATCCGAGCCGGAATCCCTGCGAAAGCGAAATCGTCGGGATGGACCAGGGCATTGGCGCCTTGATGGTGGAAGAACGTCCTGTGCCCGGTGCCCTGAACGGTCATGACATCGGTATGGGAAGTGCAGACCCCCGGCACCACCCGGATCCGGCCGCGGTCGATGCCATGCTCGGCACAGGTGTCCAGCAGCAGGCGCCCGCCGTCATCGTCGCCCACCACTCCCATGCCCCAGAGCGGAAAGGGCGCGCCCAGGCGGGCCAGGTCCACGCCCATGTTGTGCGCCGGGCCGCCGCCCCGGATCTCGCGGGAAACAATGATGGCGAGCGTTTCCTCCTCAGGCCAGTTGGAGATGGAGTTGTTGTAGTCGACGATCCAGCACCCGCCGCAGATGATGCCCCGGCGTTCCACCGGTCATGCCTCCGCTTTGAGGATGGGGTCGCTGATTATCAGGTCGTCGGCCAGGGCCAGGACCGGCCGGATCCCCATGCTCGCCAGAGTCCCGTGGTAGTCCTTCACCGCCTCGAGCGGGGTCAGTTCCCGCTCCAGCACTCGGCGCATCAAGGCCACCAGGGTCAGAGGACTCTCCGCGTAATTGATCTTCCGTCCGAACAACGCGACCCGGGCCCCGGCCTCCTCGGCTCTGGCAAGGAGTTCAAAGGTATCGCGGGTGGTGCCCTTGCTGCCGCCGAGGATGCCCACCACCAGCCGGGTCGGATCGTAGTGGGCGAGCTGCTCCATGGCCCGGCGACCGTTGTAGGCGATCTTCAGGAACACGGGTTGTTCCGCGGCCAGGACGCCCGCGAGGCAGCGGACGATGCTGTCGGCGATGTACAGGCCGATCTCCGCCGTCGGAATGGCGACGTCGAAAGCCGGGTTGAACACTTCCAGGAAGTGGCGCAGGCCCAGATCGGCCGCCTCGGCGCGGAAGGCCGAATAGGCTTCCAGCGTGCGCAGGTCGTGTTCGAGTTCATTGGAGAACGTCACGGAGTACAGGCCCAGATCAACCAGCGGGCGCAGCTTGCCCAGCCGGGCCGTGCGGAAGGGGCGGGAAGGCGACTGGAGGTAGCGGGCTCCGCGCTGGCACCAGATATCGGTGGTGTCGTTGAAGCGCACCGCCAGGGTGACCGGGCTGTCGGTGAACACGCCTTCCTGGCTCAGGATTTCAGCGGTGGAGACACTGGCCAGCAGAATATCGATCCGGCCGGACCGGGTCATCTCGCGCATGGCCTGCAGGTAGGCGGCCCGGTCGGCAGTCGTGGGAAGCAGGTTGCCCGAAGCATCCCGGGCCGGGCCAGGCGCCTGGAGGCAGAAGGCCATTTCGGCATCCTTGGCATCGGCAAGGATGAAGTCTTGCGGTTTATAGGCGCCGGAACGGATTCGAGCCAACTTGAGGTCGAGATTTTTCATGGTGCTTCCTTTCATAGGATCTGGACAGTGACGAGTTCTCACATGCCCCCTGCGGGGCATGTGAGGGCGTCCAGCGTCAGCCCTTGTTTCGGCCCAGGCGAAGGTTC
>Ga0302193_10003693_pt1 | contig 12266 bp, 16 predicted proteins | sample II_Bog_E3_3_FD_200228 | JGI IMG/M metagenome (GOLD analysis project Ga0302193, IMG submission 200228) | Peat permafrost microbial communities from Stordalen Mire near Abisko, Sweden - II_Bog_E3_3 | ecosystem: Environmental > Terrestrial > Soil > Wetlands > Peat | place: Sweden: Abisko...
CGGGGTGGAGCAGCCCGGTAGCTCGTCAGGCTCATAACCTGAAGGTCGCAGGTTCAAATCCTGCCCCCGCAACCAAATTAGCCAGCAATCCCAAGGGGTTGCTGGCTTTTTGATTCTCGGCCCCGTGTCCGTGAAAATCTGTGTCCGTACAGTGTCCGTATTTCGCTCCGCCCTGAATCGCGGGGCGGACACCGTTTTGACGGCGGCCACGGACATCGGCGACCCATGGGGCAGGCGGTTACAGGTTACGCGATTGCTTGTTGCCACCCTTGGTGATGCAACCGGAGGCTCCGTATAGGGCTCGACTCGACAACGCCTCTGTGATCCAGTGTCGCCTCAGGGGAATACCACGACCGGATTGATCAATGACCAGCTTGGCGGAGTTTACCGCGCAGCTTGACCGCTGTGCCATGTCGGATGCCGAGGCGTTCACCTTCGTCGAGGCGTTCGCCAAGGCGACCCCTGGCGACAGGCGCGGAGACATGCGGGCGGTGCTACGCGGCGAGTTGGTGGGGATTCTCGATATGGTGACGGAAACCCGGAGGCACCGAAGGCCGGACGTTATAACAAAACGGCTTGCGTGCCCCCGCAACCAGTAAAATCAACGGCTTAGCCCTTATCCGGCTAAGCCGTTTTTTGTTGCCAAAAATTCCGGTCCATCTCTGGTCCATCATTTTATAAAATCACCCCACCAGCCTCGCCGAGCCTTTCCGGGAGCTTTCCCGCGCGCTCGATGCAGATTTTGGCCTCAATGGCGCCAGCCAAACAGACCTCGGCAATCGCATCCTTGATCTCGTCGCTATCAAGGCTGACGACCGCCTTGTTGCTCCGATCCACCGGCCGGCGCACGGAGACGGCCTCGCCATTGTTGGCGACTTCAATGCGAACTCCGTGAATGGATAGATTGAGTTCGCCGCCAAGTTTGAGCAGGACATCCGCCAGGCCAATAAGGCGACCGCTTTGGATCGGTGTGATTTTAAGAAGCTCAATATGACATTCCATGAGCAAGCCTAGGTCTTTCCGGGTGGGCTATATCAGCGCCGGAACGGGATGACGTTGTTGTCGTCGAGAAAGGTGCTGATGTCTTCCTCGGCAACGGTTCGCTCGAACTCTTCATAGGCACTGGTGTCACTCGGGAAGAGGTCATCCCAAACAATAGAGGTGCCGTCGGAGTTGACAACCTCAAGCGACCAATCCTTCTCCGTCTCAAGGCGATAGATCGCGACCTCAACCGTCACTCCGTCTTGCGAGAAAGATCGGGAGAGGCCCGAGGTCACGATGTTTGGTTCGCGTTCTTTCATTATTTCCCCCTGACTGCTGAAATCGGTCTATCTGATGAGTTCGCTGAGCAGCTCTGGATGCTTGTCCAACAGCTTGAACAAATTGACGACGGCAGGCATGGGAACTGCCTCGCCCCGTTCATAGCGGGAGAACGCATTGTGTCCTCCGCCAGTCAACTGTGCCGCCTTGTCTTGGCTGAGGCCCAGCTTACGGCGGATGCGTCGGATTTCAGCCCGTTCAGCATCACGCGCACGGATCACCAGATCGTCGCCCGCTACGGCATAGCGCCGGGCGCTGTCTGCGTCGAATTCCACCTCGCCGCAGGAGTCGCATCTCCAGCCTGCCAGCCCCTCGACCTCGGATGCTTGGCCTTCGTGTTCGATATGGAAGGTTTCCCCGTCAAAGCGAACCGGGTTGGGTTTCCCGCACTCTGCGCAGTTCCCTTGGTCCATCCTACTTCTCCTTGAACTGAATCACGGGCGCGTTGTCGCGCAGGGTGACCTTGATATAGGCGTCCTTCTTGACAGGCGTAGGTGCGTGATACACGTCCTGCCAGATGGTGTGGTCGGCGTGCGTGGTCATCGACTTGTAGAGGTCACGCCGGGTCAGGGTGGCGATGACCGTCAGCATCTCTGCCGTTGTCAGTCCCATGCAGCGTCCGCCATCCAAAGCCGTCTTGGTGAAGGCTGCCGCCCCAAGGCGGGACACGTCAGCCTGAATGCGAGACAGGTCATAATGGGGTGCACGCTTGTCCATGACCTATATTTACCCTTTAAGGGTATTTGTCAAGGCCATGCCAGATGGGGTGGCCTGCGTTTGCATCGTAACCGTCTCGTAGAGCGTGGTGTCGCGCACGGGGGCATGCCGATCTCATGTCGTCTGATAAATGTCCCGAATGACCTCAATGGGCATGACTAAAACCCTCGCTCCAAGGGGAGATAGCAGAAAGCCGTGGTTCTGGTAAAAACGGACGGCGTCATCGTCGATGGCATGAACGACGACGGCCCGCACGCCGGCAATCTCCGATGCGGCGAGACAGCGCTGTAATGCATCGGCGAGCAAGGCGCTGCCCAATTGTAGTCCCTGCCACCTTTGATCAATAGCAAGGCGACCGATCAGGAGAAGTGGAACCTCGTCAGGGGTTCCTTGGCGCATCTTGGCGCTGGGCAGGGTAGCCCGCTGTGCCATGGCGGTGGAAATCGCGTAATAGCCCACCACCTGAACCGGATGATCTTCCTCGGTGATGACATAGGTGCGAGACGACATGCCTTCACTGGCCAAGGCTCGGCGTTTCAGCCATTCGTCCAAGGATGGATGCTTGCCGTTCTGGAACTGGGAGAGGTCGTGATGGGAGGCTAGACGTTCGGGCGCACGCACGGAGCCGATCCGTTCTCCTGTGGTCATCAGCGCTTCCAGGGGACGACGCGGGTCAACCGCTGACGGTGGTCAGCGCTCGGAAGTGTGGGGGCATCCAGCAAGGCCAGGAAACGGTCATGCGCATCAGGATCGAGCAGGAAGACACGCTGATCAAGAAGGGCTTCTTCGGCCTGCCGACGAGCACAGTCCAGCATGAACTCTGAAAGCTTCTGACCTCGTAGGGCGGCAGCCTGATTGAGCAGCAGCTTCGTTTCCGCCGACGCCCTGATCTGAATCAGGTCGTCTTTGCGAACCGGCTTACGCTTTTGCGGCGTTTCGGTAGATAGGGCTTGGCTCATTACGCTGCTCCATACGGGAGACGAATTCTGAGGCTTAATGCATGACAATGTCAATACAACTCATGCCGAGTGTGTATCGTTACGCCGGAGCATATGGCGGCTTGTCAGGAATTGAGACAAGGAATGTTGTTCTGATTGGACGGTGAGGGGGCCTCTTTCGTCCATCCCCAAAAGCCGCTAATCTGGATAGGTTCCATGAGCTTAGCCCTTTCGATCAGGAGATTTCTTTGGCTGATGATGTCGCTCCGGTAATCCCCCCATTTTTAACGGGGGTCGGACATAGAATTTAGGCGGCCAATTTCAGTTTTTGGGCGGGCGTGATGCCGCCGATGCCCATATTGGGGCGGTCGTTGTTATAGGTCCAGAGCCAATCTGTGGCGTAATCTTGCACCTCCGCGATGGTTTCAAAGTTGAACTGGCCCAGCCATTCATGCCGGACCGTTCTGTTGTAACGCTCGACATAGGCGTTCTGCTGCGGCTTACCGGGTTGGATATGGCGAAGTCCAATTCCGTGCTCCTCGGCCCATTTCATCAGTGTGCCGCTGATATATTCCGGGCCATTGTCGACGCGAATGACCTGAGGCTTGCCGCGCCATTCGATGATCTGGGTCAAGCTGCGCACCACTCGTTCGGCGGGCAGCGAGAAGTCCACCTCGATGCCGAGGCCTTCCCGATTGAAGTCATCGAGCACGTTCAACAGCCGAAAGGCCCGGCCATCCTCCAGCCGGTCGGCCATGAAGTCCATCGACCAGACCTGGTTGGCGGCTTCGGGAACCACCAATTCGTCGGGCTTTTTGCGCTTGAGCCGTTTTCGCGGCTTGATGCGCAGGTTCAGCGCCAGCTGGCAATAGATCCTGTAAACCCGCTTGTGGTTCCAGGCATGGCCTTGGACATTACGGAGATACAGAAAGCAAAGTCCGAACCCCCAGGTCTTCCTGGCCGTTGTCAGCCCGACCAACAGATCGGCGATCTGCTCGTTCTCGTCGCAGAGCTTTGGGCTATAGCGATAGCAAGTCTCGCTGAGCCCGAAGGACCGGCAGGCCAAAGCAATGCTTACCCCGTGGTGCGCCACCGCGTTCTCGGCCATCTCCCGGCGCTGGGATGGCCGGGTTATTTTTTTCCCAAGGCCTCCTTCAGCAGCTCGTTTTGCATGCTCAACTCGGCAAACATCTTCTTCAGACGCCGGTTTTCATCCTCCAGACCTTTCATCTCCGAGATCATCGAGGCATCCATGCCGCCGTACTTGGCTCGCCATTTGTAGAAGCTGGCGCTGCTCATCTGGTGCTCGCGGCATAGTTCGGCCACGGGCAGACCACCCTCCGCCTGGCGCAGGATCCTCATAATCTGGGCTTCCGTGAAACGACGCTTTTTCATCCGAATCTCCTCGTTCATCTTGCCGAGAAAATTCTACGTTCCAAGCCCCTTAATTCCAGGGGGGATTACCCCCCGAATATCCGGGTTTGTGGAGGTGTCCGCCAGACCGAGGCAAGATCAGCAGCCGGAGGTGCGTCCGGCTGAAACCTTATCTTTCAAGGAAATGACATCGGAGAGCAATTCAGAGAACTGCCAATTCTGAATACGTACATGCTCTTGAATAAGCTCGGCCGACGTGTTCGCATCCCCTTTGAGGATGGCCTCCAAGATTTGGGCATGTTCCATGAAGGACTTTTCCATCCGGTTCGGAGACCGCAACTGGAGCCTGCGGTAAGGATGCAAGCGGCGATGTAGCGCGGCGGTCTGTTCCGTCAGGAAATCGTTGTGGCCGGCGGAATAGACCGCCATGTGAAACTGCTCGTTCAGGCGGTAATAACGATCTGGATCATTCGCTTTCAAAGCATCTTCACAGGCATGATGCGCTTCACGCAACGTCTGGCGATCCTCATCAGTCGCACTAAGGGCAGCTCGTCGGGCACAGATAGCTTCCATCTCGGCCATGACATCGAACATCTGAGCCAGACGGGCTGGCGAGAACTCGGCCACCACGGCGCCACGACGGGGGCGGATGTCAATCAGTCCAGTTGCCGAGAGCTGGATCAACGCCTCACGGATCGGTGTCCGCGAGACATTGAATGTCACAGCAAGATCCACCTCGTCCAGCTTGGTTCCCGGAGGATAAAGCCCGCTGATGATCCGCTCTTCAATGCGGTCGCGAAGTTGTTCCGACAGCGTTTGATTAACTAGTTGCTTCACGATAGACCCAATCGTTAAAATTTTCTGACCCAAGTTAGGAGCCTGTCCTTCGTGAGACAAGAGCTTATCTTAAACGGTTGGAATGCATTTCCCGTTCGGCCAGGACGGTCACTGCTGGGTAGGCATTTTCCATCAGGTTAGCCCCGAAACGCGCCAAAGGCGTATCTTTTCGAAGGCCAATGCTCCGGCGGCAAAAGATCCGACCCACAATCCCGTAACGGCATGAGGTTCTATTTCGTAGGTTTCGCACACCTTCGTCATGGCCGTAGTGTCTATCACCGTGGAAGGCCTGCACGGTGATAGTGGACAACCTGAAAACGACGAATTTCTTACTCAGTGAATTCATTAACGATATTTGCGACGTCATCCCAATGCTCAATAATTGGGTCTATGCACATTGGATCAAAGTGCCCCCCTCGCTGGTCAATCATGTAGTCGCGGGCGGAAGAAAGAGTAGTGGCTGCTCGATATGACCTTTCCGACAGCATCGCGTCTAAAACATCCGCCACAGCGATGATTCGGGCATATAACGGGATTTCAGAACCTTTAATCCCTGTGGGATAGCCGGTGCCGTCGTATTTTTCGTGGTGAAATAAAGCGGTGTCGGCGGCGCACTTGATCAATAGAAACTTTGTTTTGCTAAGTATTGAATTGCCAATTTGAGGATGACTTCTCATAATTTGCAATTCTGCATCATCTAATCTCCCAGCCTTCGAGATAATATAATTTATAATTCCGACTTTTCCGATATCGTGAAGCATCGAGCACAAAACAACAGCACGTGTCTCGCCTTCTCCAAGGCCAGTCAGTCGTGAAAAACACCCGCTTAATCTCGACATTCTTGCGATATTATGGCCATGCGTGGCGCTATTTGCTTTTTCTATCTCACATAGCACATCGCACATCTCGAATTCGTGCGACGTTATGCTCTTTATAAATATGCACGTCTCCCCCCACCTCGAATGGAGTTGAAGAATCCCAGTTTGTGTCATGCTCCCCCTCCAAACCTTCTTGCAGAGCCCTTCGAACGCCTGTCACGCGGCCATCGCCATCGCCATCGCCATCGCCATCGCCATCGCCATCGCCATGAGCTCAGGCTTTGCCGAACAACTCGTTCTTGCGCCACTTGGCGCACAGGATTAGTTCATTTCCCGCTCGGCCAAGACCTTGACCGTATCGAAACGGCTGTCCTCCAACGCCAAGGCACGGACATCGTCGAATCCTCCCGATGCGAGATTCGTCAGGGTGTGTCCCGGCGGCATCTCGATAAACAAACGGGTTCCAGTCTCGTAAAGAACGGTTGTGGCATCGTGCCAGAGCACCGGATACATAACGTTGCGCGCCAAGTCGGCACGGATCGACTCGGCGTCCGTCAGCAACCGACCGCCCCTGTTGCTGATGTAAGGAATTTGTGGAGCCTTCATACCCACATCGGCGATGGCCTCAGCCAGTGCGTCCCCGACGGAGGTCAGAAGAGGACAATGGGAGGGCACACTGACCGCCATCCTCTCTGCTTTGCGCGCACCTGCGCCACGTGCGAGTTCGAGAACCAGTTCCAGAGCGTCAACGGCCCCAGCCAAAACGAATTGGGTCGGTGCGTTGAGGTTGGCCAGATACACGGGCGCAGACTCGGAATGAACCTGGGCGACCAAGGCTGCAAGATGACGCTGGGTCAAACCCACCACCGCAGCTAGGCCGTAACCACTGGGATAGGCATTTTCCATCAAGCTGGCCCTGATGCGCACCAAAGGCAGCATATCCTCGAAGGCCAACGCTCCTGCGGCCACTGCGGCTGCGAAAGCACCGACTGATAGTCCCGCCGCAGCCTGAGGCTCTATGCCGCGAGCTACACACAGTTTCGCCATGGCCGCAGAGGCGGTTACCGTGGTGAGTTGTACGGCGATGGTGGATTTCAGGGCCTGCTCGCTGTCCAACGTCATGACGTCCAGACCGAGGACCTCGGAGGCCTTGGCAAAATCGGGCGCCACATCCGGATGAGCGGTGGCTAGGCGATGCAGGAAACCGGGGCTTTGCGCCCCTTGTCCGGGAAAAAGAAAGGCGATGCTCATTTGACACCCTCCCTCCAGGGATCCGCGACCAAACGCGGTCCCGATTCACTCCGTAAAACGATCTGTTCGGTACCCGAGGCGTATTCGGCCAATGCAATGGCGCCTGCGGGCACTTCAACCTGAACGTCGATGCGTACAGGCAGGTAAGACAAAGCCTCATACAATCCAGCGGCAACCTCTCGCGAGAAAGGCTCAGGCGCACGCATCACCAGATCAATGTCACTGCTTTCTGTCAGGCAGGGATGATCACTGGCCAGTTCGAAGCCCATCCCGCCAACAGGCCCCCAGGCGAGGCCTGTCAGATCAATAATGTCCCCCACCGAGTTCAGGACGGAGAAGTGCGGCAGCTTCGAAGCCCGGGGCGTCGACCACCATGCCCGGTTGGCGACCAGATATTCGGGATGGATCAACTTTGTAATCCGAGTTCTTGACACAAGGGCGGCGGCACGCTCACCCCGATGACTACCTCTTACACCTACCGGGATTAGACCATTTTCTATCTTCGCCCGGCGCACAACCACCATCGGCGTCAGTCTCAAAGCTTCCTGTGTCCAGGTGGGAAGTTCCTCTCCAGATAGATCTCCGGCCCCGCTCACGACAAGCAGGTCATGAGGCAAAATCGCAGCGGGGATGGCGCTAAGGTGCAGGCTCCCACTCATCGGTGAATCCTCTTTTCAATTCAGTGCAGTCGGGTTGCTATCGGCCGGAATGGTCCGCCGATAGCAACTTTGATGACTATTTGGCGTTACGCAACTTTCCGCATCGCACCGCCGATCCGGCAATACGGTCGGTTACAGGAATAATTTCGGCGCTGGGCTGGCTTAGCTCCGATGGTTCGGTGAAAGCGCGGCCATAGTAGGTGTCGAGCAGGATGGCCTTCAGTTCGCTCAGCAGAGGGAAGCGAGGATTGGCGCCGGTACACTGGTCGTCAAACGCTTCCACTGCGATCGCGTCCACCTTGGCCAGAAAGTCGGCTTCGTTGACACCCGCGGCCTGAATGGAGTGCGGGATATCCAACTCGGCTTTTAGCTCTTCCAGCCAATCCACCAGACGAGCGACCTTGTGGTCGCTATCGCGGCCACCTAGCCCCAGATGATCGGCTATCTCGGCATAACGGCATTTTGCCTTGGGGCGGTCATATTGGGAGAAAGCGGTCTGCTTGGTCGGATTATCATTAGCGTTATAGCGGATCACATTGACGATCAGCAGGGCATTCGCCAGACCGTGGGGGATGTGGAACGCCGCACCAATCTTGTGGGCCATGGAGTGGCAAACACCTAGGAAAGCATTGGCGAAGGCGATGCCGGCGATCGTCGCTCCGTTATGCACCTTCTCGCGGGCGCTTGGATCCATGGCGCCGTTGCGGTAGGCCGATGGTAGATGTTCTTTGAGCAACTTCAGTGCCTGCAGCGCCTGACCGTCTGAAAACTCATTGGCCATGATGGAGACATAGGCCTCAAGCGCATGAGTTACGGCATCGACACCCCCGAACGCGGTTAGGGGTTTCGGCAAATTCATGACCAGATTGGGATCGACAATGGCCATGCTGGGCGTCAGCTCGTAATCGGCGATGGGATATTTGACGCCTGTGACGTCATCGGTGACCACGGCGAAGGGCGTTGCTTCCGACCCCGTGCCCGAGGTGGTGGGAATGGCCACCAATTCAGCCTTCAGCCCCATCTTAGGGAATTTGTAGATGCGCTTGCGGATATCCATGAAGCGCATAGCCAGATCCTGAAAATGCACTTCCGGATGCTCGTACATAACCCAGATGATCTTGGCAGCATCCATCGGCGAGCCACCGCCCAGGGCGACGATCAGGTCGGGCTGGAATACATTGGCGGCCTCGACGCCCTTGCGTACCGTCGACAGGGTTGGATCTGCTTCGACTTGATAGAAGGTCTCAACCTCGATGCCGTTCTTTTTGAGCAGTCGCACAGTCTCATCGGTATAGCCGTTGTTAAACAAGAAGCGGTCGGTGACGATCAATGCGCGTTTGCTGCCGACCAGATCCTTCATAGCCTCGCTGAGGCAGCCGCGACGGAAATAGATAGATTTAGGAAGTTTGTGCCAGAGCATGTTTTCAGCTCTCTTCGCGACGGTCTTCTTGTTGATCAGATGCTTGGGCCCGACATTCTCTGAGATGGAGTTACCGCCCCACGAGCCGCATCCCAGAGTCAGGGATGGGGCTAGGCTGAAATTGTACAGATCACCGATGCCGCCATGAGACGACGGCGTGTTGATTAAGATGCGCGCGGTCTGCATGCGATCACCGAAGATACGGACGCGATCGTTTTGCTGATCCTGGTCGGTGTATAGCACCGAGGTATGACCGATGCCTCCCAGGGCGACCAGATCAGCGGCGGTATCCACAGCATCCTTAAAAGTCTTGCGGCGGTACATGGCCAGGGTGGGGGATAGCTTTTCATGGGCAAAGGGTTCGGTCACTGCCGTGGAGTCTACTTCACCGATCAGCACCTTGGTTGCTGCCGGAACGGTGAAACCCGCCATCTGGGCGATTTTCGCCGCCGACTGGCCAACGATGTCTGCGTTCAGATGGTTGTTTGCGAAAAGAACCTGGCGCACAGCCTCCAACTTATTGGGATTGAGCAGATAGCCGCCATGAGAAGCAAAGCGTTCGCGGACAGAATCATAGACCTGATCGACAACAATGACCGACTGCTCCGACGCACAGATCATGCCGTTATCGAAGGTCTTGGACATCAGGATAGAGGCCACGGCCCGCTTAATATCGGCGAACTCATCGATGACGGCGGGCGTATTGCCCGCACCTACGCCAATAGCCGGCTTGCCCGAGGAATAGGCCGCATGGACCATACCGGGCCCACCTGTGGCCAGGATCAGGCTGATGGCGGGATGGCCCATCAGAGCGTTTGACAATTCGACGCTCGGCTCATCGATCCAACCGATGATGTCGCGTGGGGCACCAGCGGCGACCGCCGCGTCATGCACCAGTTTGGCGGCAGCACAGGTTGAGGCCTTGGCGCGGGGATGAGGTGTAAAGATGATGCCGTTTCGGGTTTTCAGGCTGATCAGAGCTTTGAAGATGGCCGTCGAAGTTGGATTGGTGGTGGGAACGACGCCACCAATGATCCCGATGGGTTCGGCGATGGTCAGGGTGCCCATTTCATCGTCAGCCGCGATCACGCAGCAGGTGAGTTCATCCTTGTACTTGTTGTAGATGTATTCAGACGCGAAGTGGTTCTTAATAACTTTATCTTCGAGCACACCCATCCCAGTTTCCTTGGCGGCCATCATGGCCAGCGGAATGCGGGCATCGGCTGCGGCCAGGGCTGCATTGCGGAAAATGTGGTCAACCTGCTGCTGGGTGAAGGTGGCAAAGATCTGTTGGGCGGCTTTTACCCGCGCAGCTAACTCGTCCAGACCTTCAATGCTTGATACGGACAATTGTGTCTCCTGATCTCTAAGCTTGGGCCAAGCGGGGACCCGTTCAGGGAGATCCCGGATGCCGGTTTGATAATGTGACCGGCGGTGGTAAGCTGGCGATATCAACGTTGAACTTCAAGCCGATGACTAAAGCATCGGGAATGTCCTTGGTCCGACGCACCAACGGCATCGGCGCTTGGATTGAAGCCTCCCGCACTTAAGCGGGAAGCTCGTCTCCAGTCAGATCCCCACCCTGCTCACGACCAGAAAGTCATGAGACAGGGTCGAGTCCTTCCCGCTCATTGCGGGGCCAGCACCATGATGGCGACAGCAAGGGTCACCATCGACAGAACCGACGAGATAACCAAGGTAGAGCCGGCTTCCTCGCTCTTCACATTGTGCGCGGCGCCGAACACCATGCCGAAGAACCCAGCGGGAATGGCCACCAGCATGACGCTCTGGGCGGCGATCGGGTCGGGAATGCCCAGCAAGCGAACAACGCCATAGGCCAGGACAGGTTGCAGAAGGTTTTTGATCAGCACGCCGAAGATGACGTTGGAGTTCAGGCGCAGACGCTGAGACGACAGGATCAGACCGGTCAGGAACAGCGAGCCGCCAGCCGTGGCCATACCAACCAGGTTGAAGCAGCGGTTGGCGATGTCGGGCAGTTGGAAGCCGGACAGGGCCAGAAGCAGACCCGCCAAGGGGCCCCAGACGATCGGAGCGCCAACGGTATGGCTGAGGGCATGGAAGAAACGCTTGGCGGCCGAACCCTCGTCCTTATTGCTGGCGCTGCTTAGGAAGAACAGGGTCAGCGGAGAGACAGTGGTGGCACCCACCGCGATAGCGACGGCGACGCTGAGAGCACTCGACGGACCATAGACGGCACCCAGCAGCGGCAGACCGACCGAGGCGTAATTGGGCAGGGCGGCGGTCAGAGTCTGCATTGAGGACTCGCCAATGTCCTTTCCGTACAGGCGGCGCTGCATCAGGAAGAAGATGACATAGAAGACGAGCATGCTGATGGCCAGCACGCCCATCAGCGGACCATTGCCGACGATGACGTCGCGTGGGGTATGGGCGATGGCCGTGAACAGAGCCGACGGCAGCGCAAAGCGCATGACGAAAAGGTTGAGGGTTTTAACGTTGGTATTGTCCACCCGCTTGATGTAGCCGGCGTAATAGCCCATGCCCATCACAAAGAAGACGGGCGCCAGAGCGTTGAGAATCATCATAATCATGGCAAATATCCCTCCAAACCGCCCCTCCCCGGGCGGATTAACCAAAAATTCTTCAATTGAGCGCCCGCCGCCCCGACGACGACGAGGGGCGGCGGGCGACCCAACTCAGGTGCTAGGCCATTGCTCGATCAGACGTTTGCGGACTTCGATCGAGGCATGGCGAACTGTCTTTGCCGCCTCGGATTCCAGACGCACCGACAGATCACGCTTGCCGGCACGGGTGTCGGCGATGGCGGCCTGTAACTCCAGACGAACCAGCTCGACGCTGGCGGTATCCAGCGAGTCCGAAGTGATCCCCTTGATGACCTTGTGCAGCAGGCCGAGTTTGGCGTAGTTGCGGATGTCGTAGGACATCGGAATCA
>Ga0302193_10003699_pt1 | contig 12249 bp, 10 predicted proteins | sample II_Bog_E3_3_FD_200228 | JGI IMG/M metagenome (GOLD analysis project Ga0302193, IMG submission 200228) | Peat permafrost microbial communities from Stordalen Mire near Abisko, Sweden - II_Bog_E3_3 | ecosystem: Environmental > Terrestrial > Soil > Wetlands > Peat | place: Sweden: Abisko...
CGACAACACGGTGATGCTGCGGACATTCTCCAAAGTCTTCGGCCTGGGCGGGATGCGGATCGGCTGGTGCTACGGCCCGCCCGCCGTCATCGACGTGATCAACCGGGTGCGCTGCTCCTTCAACGCCTCGGTTCTGGCGCAGGAGGCGGGGATCGCCGCGCTGGCCGAACCGGGCTGGCTGGAGAAGGGGCGCGATCACAACGCGTTGTGGCGGCCGCGTCTGGCGGCGGGGATCGAAGCAGCCGGCATCAAGGTCTGGCCCAGTGAGGGGAATTTTGTGCTGGCGGATTTCGAAACGGTCGAGCGGGCGAATGCGGCGGACACGTTTCTGCGGGGACGAGGCATCATCGTGCGCAAGGTCGGCGGCTACGGCCTGCCGCATTGCCTGCGCATCACCGTCGGCACCGGCGAGGAGGTTGGCTTGGTGATCGACGCCCTGACAGGATTCGCGCGTGGCTGAGCCGCTGTTCCGCCGGCTGGCGTTGCTGGGCATCGGGTTGATCGGGTCCTCGGTGGCCCGCGTCGCCCGCCAGCGTGGCGACATCGCCGCCGAAATCGTCGTCAACGCCCGAACTCAGGCGACGTTGGACCGGGTGATGGAACTCGGGATCGCCGATCGGGTGGAACTGGACCCGGGCGAGGCGGTGAAGGGCGCGGATTGCGTGATGTTGTGCGCGCCGGTGGGGGCCTTCGCGGGATTGGCCGAACGGATCGCGCCGCATCTCGCGGCCGGCGCGGTGCTGACCGATGTCGGGTCCACCAAGCAGTCGGTGATCCGCGACGTGGGGCCTCTGGTGCCGGGGGGCGTGCATTTCGTGCCGGGGCACCCGGTGGCGGGCACCGAGTATTCCGGGCCCGATGCAGGTTTTCCCGAATTGTTCGAGGGGCGCTGGACCTTGCTGACGCCGCCGGCCGGCACCGATGAGGCGGCGGTGGAAAAGATCGCGGAACTGTGGCGCCGCTGCGGATCGATGGTGGAACGGATGGAGGCCGGGCATCACGACCGGGTGCTCGCGATCGTTTCTCACCTGCCGCATCTGATCGCTTTCACCATCTGTGGCACCGCTGACGATCTGGCGGATGAAAGCCGGCAGGAGGTGGTGAATTTTGCGGCCTCCGGCTTCCGCGATTTCACGCGTATTGCCGCCAGCGACCCGGTGATGTGGCGTGACATTTTCCTGAACAACCGCGAGGCGCTGCTGGAGATGCTGCAACGCTTCATGGAGGACGCGCAGGCGATGGCGCGCGCGGTGCGCTGGGGGGATGCGGCGTATATCGAGGACAAGGTGGAACGCGGGCGGAAGATCCGGCGGAGTTTGATTGAGCGGAAGCAGGCGTAGGGGGCGGCCCCCTTGATTCCCATGGTCCACTAGCCCCATGGGGCCGGTGGCCGACATCACGTTCGACTTCGTGGACGACGTGACCTCGGACCCGGTTGTCACGATCGCGGTCTTCACCCCGGCCGGCACGATCAAGTTCATGGCCGAACCGGCGATGGCGGGCCGGACGCTGACCCTGCACGGGCTGCACGTGCAGGATTTGCAATCCAATGCGGTCGGTGCAGCCAATCTGATGGTCCTGGCCGACGCGGTGATGGAAGGAATGGAGATCGATGGACTCGTCATTGAGGGCGCGCTTCGCACAACTGGGGCCAATCCAGGCCGTAAGCCGCGTATCCTCCGGTTCACCCGCGGTGTTCGTTCTGCGCCCCGCGGCGAATCGCCGGCCGGCCACGGTTGACGGCGCGCTGGCTCTGGCGCGGCGCGGCATGACCCTGCTGCGGGCCAGCCGCGCCATCGAAGAAATGATCGAAACCGGCCGAGCCTTTGTGGAACTGCCGGCCGTTGAGGACGTGGCGGCGCTGGCGGCGGACCTCGGCCAGGCCGGCATCGCGGCGGCGCGGGCCGAACCGCCGCGGTCCGTGGACGTCCGCGCCCTGCGCCAGCAACTCGCCCTCACCCGCGAACAGTTCGCGTCTCGGTATGGTCTGGACGTCGAGACGCTGCGCAACTGGGAAATCGGCCGCCGCGAGCCGGACACGACAGCGCGCAGCTACCTGCAAGCCATCGCCAACGACCCGGAACGGGTGGAACGGGCCTATGCGCCAACGCCGGGGGCCTAAGCACCCGATCACCGGTCCAGCCAGACATCCTCCATCCGCCAGCCGTTATACTGGCTGTTGACCATCAAGGTCAGCCCCTTCACCGCCGGCTGCCAGCAGGTGCCGCCGCGGCGGTGATACAGGATCGGCCGGGCAAGTTCCTGTTGCAACGTGTGATCGATCTCCCACACAAGCTGGCGACGGCGCAGCGGATCGGCTTCCATCGACTGCTCGTCGATCTTGCGGTCCAGCGCCGGATTGCAATGGCCGGTATAGTTTCGCGCTGAACCGCACACGTGATTCTGGTAGAACACGATGTCAGGATCGTCGGCCATGTTGCCCAGCACGCTGATCGCGATTTTGTAATCCTTGCGGATCAGTTTCGGCACCCAGGTCGCGGTCTCGGTCAGCTCCAGTTCGCCATCGAAGTAAATTTCCTTCAACTGGTCGATCAGGATCGTGCCGGGATCGCGATAGACCGCCAGGTTGCGCACCGACATCTTGAACGCCAACCGCTTGTCCGGCCCGTAACCAAGCTTGCCCATAATGGCGCGTGCCGCCTCGCGGTTGGCGCCGATCTCGCCGCTGTAGCCGGCCACGTCGGCCAGCATCGCGGTCGGCAGCCCCCAGATGCCGTCGGGCGGCGGCTGCATCGCGCCGCCGATATCGCCCTCACCCTGGGCCAGAATATCGATAAACGCCCGGCGATCCAGCGCCAGCGAAATCGCGCGCCTGATATCGGGATTATCGAAGGGCGGAACGGTCCGGTTCACCAACACACCGACCGCCTCGCTGGAGGGCGTCAGTTGGCAGATCGCCCGCGGCGCCTGTTCCTTCACCTGCGTCATCAGCGGCACGGTGACCTCGTTCGGGAAGGTCATGTCGAACTGGCCGGCGACGAAGGCCAGCAGCGCGGTGGAGCGATTCGGAATGATGGTGTATTCAACGCCATCCAGATACGGCCGTCCGGGCTTCCAGTAATCCGGGTTGCGTTCCACCTTGATACTCTGGTTGGGCTTGTACTCGACGAACCTGAACGGCCCGGTGCCGATCGGATGCTGCCGCATCTCCCTCGGCTGTACATGGCACGGATACATCGGCGTGCCGCCCGCAGCCAGCATCGCCAGCAGCGCCGGTTGCGGCCGTTTCAGATGAATCGTGGCTTCGTGCTCACCGTTGACTGTGGTGCCGGCGACATTGACCCACCAGCTGCCGCGGTAATTCAGCCGCAATTTCTCCGCGCCCTGGCCCGCCAGCAGGTCCATCGTGCATTTCACGTCCGCCGCGGTGAAGGGTTTGCCGTCGTGCCAGCGGACGTCATCTCGTAAGCTCACCGTCAACGCGGTTCGGTCCGCGCTCCAGGTCCAGCGTGTGGCCAGTTCGGGCCGGATCGTATCCGGACTGTTCTGGGCGATGTGCTGGTCGTAGATCATCAGGTTGTTGAACACGCCCATCATCGGCATCAGCACGCCGATCGTGCCTTCCTCGTGGATCGACATGCTGGCGGGGCTGTCGCGGTGATAGACGCGCAGCACGCCGCCGGTTTTCTGCGCCATCGCCGCGCCGGTGCCGGCCAGGGTCAGCAGTACCGTCAGAATCCAGGTCAATTGCTTCATGGCACGCCTCCCATCGGGGATTTTCCCCATTCTCCCGCATCAGTTTAGCCGCGCTGCGACCGGCTGGCCATCCTCATGCCGGCCGCGCCCGCAATTAACGGCCGGATCACGATCATGCCGCGCCTTGTCAGGCAATCATCCGTTTCTTATAAAGCAACTGTCCAAGAGGGGTCGTAATGACAAACATCGATGGCACCACCCGCCGCGGATTGCTGCGGGGCCTTGCCGCTGCCGGCGGCATGGTCACCGCCTGGCAGGCCATGAACGGGTTCCGCCCGCTCCCGCAAGGGGCGCTCGCGGCCGTTCCCGAGACCCCGGCGAATGTCGGCCGAGGCAAAACGGTGATCGTTCTGGGCGCCGGGGTGGGCGGCATTTGCGCCGCCTATGAGCTGGAGCGCAAGGGCTACACGGTCATCGTGCTGGAGGCCGCGTCGCACGCCGGCGGCCGCAGCCTGACCTTGCGCCGGGGCGACACGTTTCAGGAAATGGGTGGTCCGGTTCAGCGCTGCACGTTTGAGGAAGGCGGCTGGATGAATGCGGGTCCGGGCCGCATTCCGCATCACCACGTCAACGTCGTTGACTATTGCCGCAGCCTCGGCGTGACGCTGGAGCCCTATATCTTTAGCAGCCGCGCCAATCTGACGACCCGGGGAATACCGGTCGAGGGGCAGCCGCGCGTCGCTCTGCCGACCGGTCGGGTGTTGAACGATTTGCGCGGCGAGATTGCCGCAATGCTCGACCGCTGCATGAAGATGTCATCGACCGATCGGGATCCGCGGCTGACCGCGATGCTGGCCGAATTCGGTGGGCTGTCGAAACCGGCAAATCCCGACGATCCCTGGCCCTATACCAACGCGTCGGGCCGAGCGGGGTATGTTACGCCACCGGGTGTGCTGGTGCCGCCGCCGCAGCCGCTGGATCCAATTCCGTTGCAGGATATGCTGAAGTCCGAGGTCTGGAAGGAGTCGGTGTTCCGGGAGACTCGTTACTACTGGCAGAGCTCGCTGATGCAGCCGGTGGGCGGGATGGATATGTTCTGGAAGGGTTTCCTGCGTCAGAAGCTGGCCCATCAGCCCGGCCGGACGGTTGCGAACTTGATTCGATATAACGCGCCAGCCTGGCAGATCCAGCTTGGTGCTGACAAGGTCACCGTGTGGGTCGGCGCGCCCGGCACCAATGCGCGCTTCACGGCGGATTTCTGCATCTCCACCATTCCGATGCCGGTCTTTGCCAGGCTGCGGACGAATCTCGACGACACTGTGATGAAGGCCGCAGCCAGCATCAAGGCCACGCCCTCCGGCAAAGTCGGCTGGCAAGCGGAACGTTTCTGGGAGGCGCCGGGAACCGACATCTTCGGCGGCATTTCCTGGGTCGATGGGCTCGCGGACCAGGTGTGGTATCCGTCGGATGGTTTCCTGTCCCATCTCGGCGTTCTGACGGGCGCCTATATGTCCGGCAAAAAGGCGGAGGCGTTCAACGCCAAGCCGATCGACGAACGCATGCGGTTGTCGCGGGCGGCGATCGACGGTTTGCAGCCGGGCAGCGGCGCCAAATTAAAGCACGGCGTGGCGATCGCCTGGGAGAAGATGGAGCATATCCAGATGGGGTTTCTCGACGAGGACGACGAGGACTTCAAGCGGTTGGCGACCATCCTGGCGGCGCCGCAGGGTGGGCGGTTGTTCCAGGCCGGCGATCAGCTCACCTGGCTGTCAGGCTGGCAGGAGGGGGCCATTCTGACAGCAAAACAGGCGGTGGGGGACATCGTCAGGCGCACCGGGCCGGGGTAACGGCGTCTGGACGGGGCGGCTGGTTACCCGGCCGCCCTTGTGTTCCGCCGTTCCAGCGCCGTGCGGTCCAGTTTGCACAGGTCTCCGCCCTTCAGGATCGCCACCAGCCGCTCTTTGTGCTGCAGCAGCCGGACATCGGCCACCGGGTCGCCGTCCACCAGCAGCAGGTCCGCCAGGAACCCCTCACGCACTTGCCCGGCTTCCCCGCCCAGTCCCATCAGGTCTGCGCCGTATCGGGTTGCGCAGATCAGTGCCTCGTTCGGGGTATAGCCAAGATACCGGACGAAATGTTCGATATCACGCGCATTTTCGCCTTGCGGGGTGCGGGCGAAACCGTAGTCGCCGCCGATGACGACGCGGATGCCCCGCTTTTTCATTTCGGGATACGCGCGCGCTGCCGCGGCCAGTCCCAGGTCGTAGCCACGCCGGATTCCGGCCTGGATGGCGCCCGCCGGCGCCTCGTGCACGGCTGCGTGCAGCAGGCCGATCGCCGGTCCCACGAAAACCCGTTCTTTGGCCGCCTCAAGAAGGTCCAGCGCCTCCTCGTCCGCATGTTCGCAATGATAGATCACGTCCACGCCGCCGCGCACCGCGCGCTTCACGCTTTCCGCCGCTCTGCAATGCGCGTTGACCATCCGGTGGAAATCACGCGCGACCCGGACGCCGGCTGCGATTTCTTCATCGCTCATGACCGTGCGCGGCAACGCACCCTGCCGCGTGTGATCGTCGCCGGAGATATTTAATTTGATGCTGTCCACACCCTCGCGCACGCAGACGCGGGCCCATTTCGTCACTTCCAGGGGACCATCCGCAACGACGGCAAAACTGTCGCGGAACTGGTGCATCCGCCGGTCGTCGCCCAGGCCGCCGGTGACCGTGATCTCCGGCCCGCAGGCCCGCAACCGGGGGCCCGGCAATTCGCCCGCCTCGATCGCGTTGCGGATCACGACGTCGATCCGCAACTTGGCACTGGCCGCGCTATAGGCGCTGGTGAAGCCGTGTTCCAGCAACAGACGCGCATTGCGCGCGGCGATCAGGGTGTGCTCCTCGGGCGGGGTGTCGCCCAGATCGGTCGCACGCGCGCCGTTGATGAAGGTGATGTGCGCGTGCCCCTCGACCAGGCCCGGCATCAACGTCATCCCATGAGCGTCGATGACGGAGGCACCGGTCGCGTCCAGTTGGCCACGCTGGGTTGCCACCGCGCGAATGCGTTCGCCTTCGATCAAAACGTCGGCCGGATAGGCCGCCGCCCCCGTTCCGTCCCACACGCGGCAATCCCGGATCAGCCTGCGCGCCATGGTATCCTCCCGTTGCACAACCCCGACACTGCCATGCTCTGGCACCGTGGGCTATGGTCGGGGCCATCGCCTCCAGGTCGTCAACCCGGCAAGCCGGTCGCGGCCAACGGCCCCACCCCGCGCCCCTGCACGGCGGCAAAGACCGCGTAAACCACGCCACCGGCGATGATCCAGCGCCACGACCGCCGGATCGGAACCGCGTCCGTCGGCGCAACCCGTCCAGTGCGCAGAAATAACAATCCCACCGGCAGCACGCCGAGTGTCTGGAAGGCCTCGACGCCACTCCGGATGGGCTCGGGACGCCACAACAGGCCGGCGATCACAGCGGATGCGACGGACGCGCCGTAGGCCAGGCGGATGGCGCGCCGCCATGGCGGCTGCGTCGCCGGCAGGGCGGCAGCCGACAGGCGCATCGTGGCGTAATAGCAACCCGCACCGAGTGCCACGGAAATCGGCCGCCAGGCCGTCGGCCAGCCCATCTGACGGGCTACAAAGAACCAGTCGTCGCGGTTATGCAACGCATGGAAGATCAGTTGTCCAGCAAACCAGAACAGGCTGATCGCCCCCAGCATGACCAGGAACAGCCGGAGCACGCGGTCCGGTTTCGTCCAGGCCAGAACTGCGAAGGCGGCCAGGCCGGCAACAAGACTGCCGATCGGGCCGGAGGCATCGGTCAGGGCTGTCGCATCATGGCAGCGAAACCAGATCGAGGTCAGCAATGCGATCTGGCCGCCGACAGCGATGCAGCCGAGCCCGTGACCCATCGCCTCGTGCACGACATCGGCGAGGCTCGCGGCCAGCACCCCAACCGCGATGACCGTCGCGGGATCGTCGTCCTGCATCGCCCGGAGTCCTTCCCGCCGCCGGCAACAGCAGATACCGGTTGACCCCGGGGATGCAAGAACGGATCCCGCGCAGCGCCGCCGGATGGTTACTGATAGCGCGCGATGATGCCGTCCATCGTCCCATCAGCCTTCATGTCCGCACCGGCTTTCTGAAGTTTGGCAACAAGATCGGGACTGCAATCCTTGGAACAGGCCAGATATTGCACCGTTCCCGAACCGATCGGCGGCCCGATCACCACCTTGGCCGCATCGGGGTTGCCCTTCATCGCGTATTTCATTTCGGCAATGCTGGTAAACCACGCATCAACCCGTCCCAGCGCCAGCAGGGATGGAATCCTGTCCTGCTTTTCCGTTGACAGGGTGCTGAACTGGTCAGGGGTAAAACCCTCCCGCAGCAGCATGTCATACTGCGCGCTGCGCAACGCCACGGCGACCTGTTTGAAACTGGCCTTTGCGTCGGCGAAGCTCGTGACCTGCTTGCCGGTGGTTGCAAATGCTCTGTCCAGCGAGAACACCGGGAACAGCCAGGTGTATTTCGACTCGCGTTCCGGCGTGCGCGACAGCGCCGTGATCAGGATGTCCTTGCCGGCCTGCACCTCCTCCTGCGCACGCGCCCATGGCGGGAATTCAAGCTTGCCGGTCAGCCCGGCCCGCTTCAGCGCCTCCATCGCCGCGTCCGTCATGATGCCCCGCCCGTCCGCCGCACTGGCCTGCGGCGGTGAATCGATGCCCATGACGGTCAGCGGCGCCTGGGCCGACGCGGCCGACGACACTGACAACAGAGCAAGCAGAGCGACTAACGTATGAGTTCGGTTCTTGGTCATAACTTCTTTCTCTCCTTCCAGACAAACTTCCACACGGCCGCGTCACGCGGCTCTGTTCACCCCCGCACGATCCACGGGCTCCGGGTGGTCCATCGCAACCGTCGCATTGCGCACGATCCGGACCAGCGAATGCTTCAATCCGCCGACCACGCCATTCAACGCCGCGGTGTCGTCGCGAACCTTCGCGCTGTGTTCCCCGGTCCGGGACGCTTCGGTCGAGACTTCCTCGATCCGCCGCGTCATCTCATCGGCCGCCATCGTGGTCTCCGCGGCATTGCGGGCGATTTCGGCCGTCGCCGCACCCTGCTGCTCGACGGCCGCGGCGATCGAACCGGCGATCGCGTTGATCTCCCCGATCGTCCGCTCGATGCGGGCCACCGCGGCGACCGATGCGCCGGTGGCGGAGCGGACTTCGCCGATGTGGCGGGCAATATCCTCGGTCGAACGCGCGGTCTGGGACGCGAGTGCCTTGACCTCGGAGGCGACGACGGAAAATCCCTTGCCCGCATCGCCCGCCCGAGCGGCTTCGATGGTGGCATTCAGCGCCAGCAGGTTGGTCTTCGCCGCGATCTCGGCAATGATGTCGGCGACCGCGCCGATACGTTCTACCTGTGTACTTAATGTCTCCATCGTCACGCGGGTCTCATGCCCGGCGGAGGCCGCTCGGCTGGCAACATCGTTGGATTGTGCCACCTGGCGGCCGATTTCCCCGATCGAGGCGCCGAGTTGTTCCGCGGCGCTGGCAACCGTCTGGACGTTCACCAGCGCTCTGGCCGCAGCCGCGGCGGCGCCATTCGCAGCGGCACCGGTCCGGCTGGCCGAGGCGCTCATGTCCGCGGCGATTGCGGCGATATGGGCGGTGCGGGCACCGACCGGTTCCAGGGTGGTCTCCGATTCCGCCTCGATCTTCTCGGCCATCCCATCCAGGGCCGCGCGCTTCTCCCGCACGGCTCTGGCTTCCTGCCGCGCCGTCTCGGCTTGCAGGTGCATCCGGTCGATGGCGTTTTGCTTGAACTGCGCGACGGCGCGCGCCATGCGGCCGACTTCGTCGAGCCGGTCGAGCGCGGGAATGGCGGCCTCCAGGTCGCCGGTCGCGAGCTGCGTCATCGTCGCGGTCAGTGCAACGATCGGCCGGGTGGCACGCCGGAGAATCCAGACCAGCAGACCACACACGACGACCAGAGCCGCGATGCCGATCGCGCCCAGCACCAGGCTGCGGTGCGCGATCGCGGCATCGGCGCGCGTGGTGGACATCCGCAGTTGCATGGTGCCGATGGTTTTTTGTTGCGCGCCATCAACCCGGATGACCGGGACGGTTTCGACGATCATCGCGCCCGACGGCGCGGACTTGGCGCCATCGGTGGCCAGCGGCTTGCCCCGGTCATCGGTCAGATCGCTGCCGACGTAATCGGGATCGATGGCCAGTGCCGCGAGCGACGCCTTTGCACTTTCGGGGTCGAGGTTCCAGATCGCATCCGCCGATCCGCGGCCGGCGATTCCGGCAATCAGCAGAGCCTTGTCACGCAGGGATGAACGGGCCGCATCGATTTCCTTGACCGCGATCCCGGCGATCGCGCCGGTGACCAGCACGACCAGCAGAATGCCGACCGGCAGGAGCACACGAAGCAACAAACTGCCGCGGATCCGATCAACCGGCGCCCACGGCCCCGCCTGCCTCATTCCACCCTCCATGCCACCACCCGGTGTTCAGCGAACCTGCGTTCGGCCGGAAACAGGATAGGCAGCGAAATGCTAAGGGTTGGTTAACATCGTTCGCTATTCGGCGGGTCACGTCTGGAATTTTGCCAGCGCCGGCGTCCGCTGGACGATGCGGGCGGTCCTACTCCGCCGCGCGGGCCACCGTCGCTTCGGTCGTCGCCTCCAGCGCAACCGCCTGGGCCAGCCGGTCGAGCCGGCGCACCACCGCCTCCCCGGCGAAGACCCCGCTGTTTTCCTCCAGGTGCAGCACAAGCTGATTGCCCTGGATGCGCAGGCCAGTCCCGGCCAGCAGGTCCGGCGTCCCGGCGGACAGCGTGTAGGCCAGGCGCAGCGCGATCCCCAGCACCTCGGCTCTGTTGGCGGTCTCCGCATCGAGCAGCAGCCGAGCGGGGCGGAGGAATGGCGCCTCGGAGTCGGCTTCGTAGCGCAGCGCGATCACCAGGCCCAGGAAGGCGCGCGCGTGGTGGTCCAGGCCGATCCCGGGCTGGCGGAACACCCGCAGAAAGGCCTGTTCTGCTCGGAATTCCGGGTGGTCGTGGCTGCCGACGTCGGACATCCAGCAGGCGGCCTCCCGCAGCCGCCTGGCTTCCCGGGTCTCGTAGAAGAACAAAGGCTGAGTCCAGGCGAGCAAGGCGGGCGGTAAGGCGGGATCGCGGCCATGCCGCTGGGCGAGTTCCTGACCGGCGGCCATCAGCGGATCCCGGTCGCGAATGTGGTCGGGCATGCGGCGCATGAACCAACCCTCCCGCAGGCCGCTGGCACTGAACACCACCCGCCGGACGCCGGTGACCCGCAGCAGCCGGCGCAGCGCCACGGCCGCATAGGGCAGGTCGTCGATCCGCCGCCGCGGCATGGCGGGCAGACGTTCCAAGGTCCGCCGGCTGCCCCCGGCGATCAGCGCGGCCAGGTCGCGCGCTTCATCGCGGCCGATGATGTAGTGGTGAACCATCGCCAGGGGGTATCCGGTCTGCGCGATATGGATGCGGGCCAGTGCGCGCCAGGCGCCACCCACCAGATACAAATCGCGCCCGAGGCCCTCGCTCAGCCAGGGAACGGTCAGCATGTCGGCCTCGGCCAAAGCGCGGGCTCGTATGATGTCGCCACCGGCCCGTTCCGCCAGGCGGATCACACCCAGGGGCAGGGTCTGCGAGGCGCCGCGTTCGCCGGCGGTCAGCCGGACCACCTCCAGCGAGCCGCCGCCGATATCGGCCAGGATGCCGTCCGCGGCGGGAATGCCGCACAGCATGCCATCCGCCGAGAGCTCGGCCTCCTGATTGCCGGTCAGGATATGGATCGGCACGCCGGGCATGCGCGCCTGCAAGCCGGCGATAAATCCGGGGCTGTTCTGGGCATCGCGCACCGCCGCCGTCGCCAGCACCTCAAACGGATCGGCCCCCATGGCTTTGGCAACGGCGTGGTAGCGCAGCATGACGGTGATGGCCTGGCTCATCCCATCCTCATTCAGCCGACCGGTCGCCAGCAGGCCGCGGCCCAGGCGCAGGACCGCCTTTTCGTTGAAGATCGAGACCGGGTTGCGGCTTTGTCCCTCAAAGACCACCAGCCGGACGGAATTGGAGCCAAGGTCAACCACGCCGCAACGTGGCAAAGCGGGGGGCGGTGCGTAGGGCATCCGGTCAGTCCTGGTTCATGCGCGGGATCGGCCGCCCAAGCGTCATGGCCGGGCCTGTCGCCACGGGGATAAGGACTGGGCGGGAGAACGATCTGTCCCGGAATGGCATTTTCCCAGCGTCATCGCCGGCCCTGTGCCGGCCATGACGAGGACGCAGCAGCTTTGCCCTCCGCCGCGCGCGTATCATGATGCCTGTGGGATCAAGCCCGTCCATCGTCATCAATCCTGATTGATCCGGTCCAGCCGCCGCAGTTCCACCAGCGGCGACGGCACCACCGGGCCGTGCAGCGCCGAACCGCGCCCGGACAGCGACGGGTTGGTCATGAAATAGTCATGCGCCGACACCGGCTTGCGTCCCGGCGCCACCCGCGACCAGGTGCCGTCCGACCGCAGTTCCCAGGACTGCAAGGAGTCCTTCAGATTGATCAC
>Ga0302193_10003701_pt1 | contig 12245 bp, 12 predicted proteins | sample II_Bog_E3_3_FD_200228 | JGI IMG/M metagenome (GOLD analysis project Ga0302193, IMG submission 200228) | Peat permafrost microbial communities from Stordalen Mire near Abisko, Sweden - II_Bog_E3_3 | ecosystem: Environmental > Terrestrial > Soil > Wetlands > Peat | place: Sweden: Abisko...
ATGGATGAGCTTGACCGACCGTGCATTTTGCAACGCGATCGCAGCGTAGTCGCAGAGCACGCGCAGAAAAGCGATCGACGAGTCCGGCAGCAGATCGAGCTTGCTGTTGTGCAGTTGCAGCACACCGAGCGTTCTTCCGCCATGGCGGATCGGAAGGCATGCAATCGATTGTAAATTCAGCTCTGCATGTTGCGCGGCAAACGCGGCCCAATCGCGATCGAGCTGAACATCGGGGATGATGAGCGGATTGCCGGATTGAGCGACATAACCCGCAATGCCTTGTCCCATCTTCAGGCGGCTGTTGCGGAAAGCTGTGTCGTCGACTCCAGCGGAGAGCGCGTAATACAGCTCGCCGGCTTCTTCATCGACCATTAACAGCGACCAGCGCTCGGGGCCGAAGAACTCTTCCATCTTGCTCATGATGGCTAGCAGCAGCGGCTCAAGCTCGAGGTTGGACGTGAGCGCCCGAGCGACCTCATGAAACACGCGCAGACTCTCCATCTGCCGGTTATCGATAACTTCGAGCTGCTGGCGTTTCAGTTTCACGTTCACGTCCCGTTCAAAGATGGATGCGCAAGGGATCGCCTCGGAAGCAAGACGATAATAGAGCACCGTCAATAAATTTTGTGTCGGCATTGGCGCGCAAGGCGCCTTACTACTCAACCACCGATGTGGACCATGCTGCGAGAGGGCTTGAGGAAGCCTGGCTCTCCGATATGATGACGTGCCTCTTTGCGCTGGATAATGCGTCGAATCCAGATACGCAAATCGTCGTCGCTTGTTCCACGAGACATTAGACCGGCAAAGTCGTGATCGGTTTGGGAGAAAAGACAGGTTCTTATTTTCCCGTCGGAAGTAAGACGGATGCGGCTGCAATGGCCGCAAAAGGGTCTTGAAACAGGAGCAATGATGCCGATTTCGCCGATGTCATCGTCGAAGGTGAAACGGCGCGCTGTTTCGCTAATATGATTTGGGGGTAGCTCAACAAGAGGGCGAACGGCGTTGAGGCGCTCTACAATTTCGTCCATGCGGACAACGGTTTCCGGTGCCCAGGCGCGATGACCAGGCGCTTCCGAGTGCTCTTCGAGAGGCATGAACTCGATGAAGCGGACGATGACGCCCTCAGTGCGGGAGAACTCGGCGAAGGCTTCGATCTGGGAGTCGTTGAAGCCGCGCATGAGCACGCAGTTGACCTTCACAGGGCCAAGACCAGCATCCTGCGCGGCGCGGATGCCGTCGCGGACACGCTGGAAGCTGCCCGGAACGCGGGTGATGCTGGTAAAGGTCTTGTCGTCGACTGCGTCCATGCTGACGGTGATGCGTTGCAGACCCGCTTCGCGCAGAGGCTTCGCGAGTCCGGCAAGAAGATGGCCGTTGGTGGTCAGGGCGATGTCCAGTTTGGCGTCCGTCGCGAACGCTGGCCGAAGTTCAGCGGCCTCGCGAATCAAGTCGAGTAACCCGGCGCGGAGCAGCGGTTCGCCTCCTGTGAGACGGATTTTCTCTATCCCAAGCGAGACAAAGATGCGCAGCATGCGGGCATAATCGGCGATCGGGAGGTCGGAGTACTGGGCGCCGTCGGTTCCGGTGCGGCAATAAACGCAGCGATAGTTGCAGCGGTCGGTGACAGAAAGGCGAAGATCGGTAATTGCGCGTCCGTGGCTATCCCGCAGGCGTTCGAACGGCATCTCTATAGGGAGAGATGTGGCACTGAGGCCCGAAAGGATCGGCGGTTCGAGATGGGGTAGTGAAGTTGCCATAGGTGGCGAAATACTACGAAATTAGATGCTTTTTGGATGTCGAAATATTCGCCTGCGTGTGATACTGAATTGACTCACCCGCATTTGTTTTCAACAGCACTAAGTTTAGAGCGCCATCCATAGGACGCAAGTGGAGGCAGCAAACAGCGGCCACTTGTGCGCTGTAGTCATTTTAGGAGACTTCCTTCCATGGTTACACCCGATTCTCTCTCGGTCTGGCTTAACGAACAGGCCTGGCCTATCGCCATTATCGTCGCTTGCGTTGTGTTTGCGTTCCTTGCGTTGAAGATCTCCGCGCAGCGCCGGCACAAGGCATTGGCGTCGGAACGCGAAGGTGTGACGGAAGCGACGTTTACCGCTCACCTGCAGCAGTATGGGTTCGATCCTGCCATTACCGGAGCAACGTACCGTTACCTGCAGGAAGTACAGCTGGTGAAGTTCCCGATCCTTCCAGGCGATGCGCTGGATGAAGACCTTGGGCTGGACACCGAAGACATCGATCAGACCATCAGTGAGCTTACAGCTGCGCTGAAGCGCGACCGTCAGCCTGGTTTGCGGCATACGCCGCTAGTTACGGTCGAAGATCTGGTCAGGTTATTGCAGGCTTCGCCGCGGAAGTCGCGGTCAGCGGCAGCTTAGAAGCAGCGAATAGTGAATAAAGCGAAAGGCCGCTCACAGAGCGGCCTTTGCTGGTATCAGTCTAGATACCTACGCCGAACTCTACGTCCGAGGCTTCGTCGCCCGCGTGGGCGTAGTTATCGTATGGGGTCCGGCGGTTGAACTTGTAGCGCTGGCGCAGTTCGCGCCCTACGACGACGCCAATGGCGAGTGCGGTAACGCCGGCTGAAACCCAGCCAATATTGCGCAGCAGGACGCGTCCTTCGTGGGCGACCTCGGCGGCGGCCTCTTCGAGGGCAGCTTCAAACTTGTTGCGGCGTGTGCGGAACAGCGGCATGCGGAGAATCATAGCGCAGGAACCTCAAAATTCGATAACAGCGTACTTACGACAATCGTGGGAGTCGTGAAGAAGTTAACAGCAGCACGACGCAATGACTTGAGCCCCGATGACTGAGGCGTTAGACGTTTGATGTCAGGACTTGGTTGGCGTGGATGGTGCGGCGGCGGGTGCCGGGGTTGCGGCAGCGGGCTTGGACTCGGCGGGCTTGGCCGGCGAGGCGGAGCTTTCGACTGCGGCGGGTGCAGCGGTGCTGCCTTCACTGGCGCTGGCGACGGGTTTGGTCGAGCCGTAACCGTCTTTGTACCAACCGCCGCCCTGGAAGGAGAAAGCGGCAGCGGTGATGGTGCGCTCGAGCTTGCCGCCGCAGTGCGGGCAGACGGTGAGCTCGGCGTCAGAGAACTTCTGGATCTTCTCGATGCGGCGATGGCAGGCGGTGCATTCGTATTCGTAAAGCGGCATTGCGGGTCCTTTTGTTGCTGCTGGCTACCCTTTTAGGGTACAGCAGGCGGGTATGCCCCACCCTCGTGGAGGATTTATGGACCGCTCGTGTACGGTTCCGGGGTGGTCCAGTAGCCGGCCCGGGCGGAAACCTGAAGGTTGGGCTGGCCCGCGATCTGGAGATGGAGTGAATGGAAACCGGGCTCTTTTGAGCTGGGATGGAAGCTGAGAGTGTAAGTGGCCGCGAAGTGATTCGCGAGAACGGAAAGCTGATGCTCCAGGTCCGATTTGGTGGCGAACGGGAAAGATTCGCCGCCGGAGAGTGTGGCGACTTCGGCGGAGGTACTGGTGCGAAGCGCACTGAGTACCTTGCCCAACGGCGTGCCGAGGTCGAAGGTGCCACTCACGAGCGGGAGGTCAGGGGAGAGCTGGTAGGGCGGATTCGCGTGGCGGGGTTTGGTGAACTGGCCCTTAAGCCACGCTTTCTCGGGAGAAAAGGTAAGACACTCGATGGTGATGTTGTTCTCGCCGAGGCGGCGGACGATGTCTTTGGAGTGGGCACGGCTGCCTTCGTCGTGGGTCTGGCTGATGAGCACGACAACGCGGCGGTACATGGGCGGTTGTTTGCGGAGGAGGTCGATGGCGGCGTCGACCGCGTCGAGGATGGCGGCGCCGTGGTCGCCGGTGCCGGGTTGCGCGAAGCCATCTTCCAGGTCGCCGACGTCCGGAGTGAAATCCCACTGATACTCTGGCTGGCTGTCGAAGGTAATCATCGCGGTCTGGTGCGGCGAGTTGGCGGTAAGGTAGGTGAGCATCGTGCCGAGTTTGGCGTAGGCCGGGAAATTGCTAGGAGCGGTGGCGCCCGTCTGGAGTAGGACGACGATGGAGAGCGGTTGGTGCTCGGTGTCTTCCAGGGTGACGTGCTGGGGGATGCCGTTATCGGTCAGAAGGAAGTCGGTGGCCTTGAAGATAGGAAGGGTCTCGGCGGAGAGGGATTGGATGAGGGCGGGGACGAGGACGAGGTTGGTTGTGCTGGTAATGGTTGGCGATTGGGCGTGGAGCGCGGCGGATAGGAGAAGTGCCAGGGTGAGATGGGTCGGTCTACGGAATGTCCAGCAGCGATGCGTGGAAGGGCGAGGTGTGAACATGGGCGTAATTGGTTAGACGGTTGTCGATTAGGTTGGCGAACAGGACGGCTCCCGAGCTAAAGCCCCTTTTGTTGAGCGCTCGGTTCTGGGCCTGAAGGCTGCTGCTTTCTCCATTAAAGAGAGAGCGAAGGCGATCGTGCTGCCGGTCGCTAGTAGTGAATGGGCTGGCCGTGGACCAGCTCTTCGAGGACTTCGTGAATGTTCAAGATGGACCAGGGATAGTTGTTGGTTTCAGGCTTAGTCTGTCCGGCCACGTGGATGAGGACTGCGGGGCGGGGGTCGAAGCCATTGCGGCTGGCCGCGTCGTCTTCGTCGGTCCAGGCGGGCATCGGCTCCCACAGGTCGATGCGCCAGCCGTGGTCGCCTTCCACGATGACGGTGGTGTTGTTCCAGCGCGGCGAGGCCTGGAGCTCGGCCATCATTTTGCCAAGGTAAATGTCGGCGAGCGCAAGATTGTCCAGGTAGGAACTGTCGCAGAACTGCGTGTAGTCGCCGGTGATGCGCGACCATATGTTCGGGCTGTGAGGGATGGACATGTGCAGGAAGACGAAGTCGCCCTGGTCGGTTTTGAGCGTGTCCATGGTGTGCTGTTCGAGATCGAGCGTGGTTTTAAGACGTTGCCGGACGTCGTAGGTGCAGGTGTCGCGGTCGGCGCGGGCGGGCGCCTTGATTTCGCGGACGACCTGCTTGAGCGGCTCGTAGGTGTTGCGCCAGAAGCTCGACTGCTGGCTCATGTTGCCGTCGATACGGTCGCGGTTCATCCAGTAACAGTCGTCGATGGAGTCGCCGTAGATGGTGCAGTAGGGGTTGTACCAGCCAACGGCGGAGGTGCGCCAGCCCTGCTGTTTCGCGTCGCCGAAGATGGTGTCGGCGCCGGTGATGGGGTGGAAGTCGTGCTCGCCGAGATTATGGACCCAGAGCCGGTTGCGGAAGCTGAAGCGGTAGTCGTCAATGGTATGGCCGATGAGCAGTGAAGGGATGATCTTGACGGTCTTGTAGCCGATGGGCTGGGTATCGGTGAAGAGCGTGGACTGGTTGCGGAGCGCGTCGAAGTTCGGGAGCGGCAGGTCCTTGGCGCGGTGCGCGAAGAGCTGGTCGTAGGAGAGCTCATCGAAGACGATCCAGACCACCTTGGGATGCTCGCGGGGCGGCTGCGGTGTGTGGGCCCAGGCGGCGTCGATTTCATGCGGCCCGGGGTGCCAGCGCATGACGAAGATAAGCTGCGCGATGCTGGAGAGCGCGAAGACTGCGAGGAAGACTCCCGCAGCGTTACCCAGGCGCATGACGCGGCGATAGACGCTGGGGAACTTGCGCAGGAAGAGCACAAGAACGACGCCCCAGAGGATCATGCCAATGATCAGGAAGCCGTTGGCGACGCTGAAAGGAATCTCCGAGCGGAGGCGTTCAATCAGGTAAGGCGGGATGATGATCGCGAGCACAAGGCGCACGATGGGGTAGTAGCGCGTGCGCTTGAGCAAGACGAGCCCAACGAAGATGAGGGCGGCGAGAATAAGAACGTCGGCAATCTGCGCGAGGCAGATGCCGACCAGTGGGAAGGGAACGTGCATGCGAACGTCGGAGCCTCCGCCGAGGAGGTCTCCGTAGTTCATGACCAGGATCAGGGACGACAGGCCGATGCTCTGAGAGAGCTTTTTGAAGATCTCTAGCTTTCTCACCTGTGTAATCCCTTTTCTTTAAGCTGGCCCTACTGCTTTTGGAACAGATACATGATGCGGCCGTTGCCCAGCACTTCTTCGCGGACGAGATTAAATTTGCCCTTGCAGGCAGCGAACAGGCTTTCGCTGGTCAACTGGCCGTAGAGATCGTCGCGTCCGCGCATCAGCGAGACGAACATGGGGTCGGTAGTGGGAACCCATTCGATGATGAGCAGCTTGTTGGTGAGCTTGTAGCAGAGGTCGATGATCGCCGGCAGCGGAATCTGTTCCAGCAGCACGATGTGGTGGATGACGGCGAGCATCATCACCAGCTCGAACTGTCCTTCGAGTCGCGGCATCAGCGCGGAAGACTCGCGATTGTCCCAGCCGACGGCAGGGGTGGGACGCGAGAGATCGGCATGGATTGTCGTGATGTTCAGGCCGGTCGAGCGGGCCGTGTTGAAGATTTTGCCGGCGGATACAGGTTCGCGCTCGAGAGCGACGACCTGCGAACCGCAATCGGAGGAGAGTTTCGAAAACTCGCCGGTGTTGGCGCCGATATCGAGCGTGGTCGCGGGGTGGTACTCGGTGAGCACACCCTTGACCCAGTCGAACTTGGCCTGGCTCTGCTCGGCGGTGTAGTGGCCGAGATTGGCTTTGTAATCGCTCCACTCGGTGGCGTGATCCGCGGGCATGGCCTTGATGGTGCTCTTGCGGAGGCTGGCGAGCGTGCGGCGCAGGATGTGGAGGTTCAGCTCAGCGTCTTTGTTGGCGGCGCGGGGCTGCACGGGCTTATCGCCCGAGCCCTTACGCTTTTCCAGCAGCGCCGGGAGCGTGATCGGCCAGAAAGCGGTCGGCGAGAAGCGTTTGCTGAAGCTGAGAGCGTCGTAGAGGTCGATGGGCTCGTAGCCATCGCGCTTGAACATGCTGAGCTCGAGCGGCCAGTGCAGCAGCTTGCTGGTCAGTAGCGGCAGAAGGAACGTCCGCATGTACTGGCCATAGGCGAGCCAGGTGGAGCTTGTCGGGTCGTGCTTCTCAAACGAGAGGACATCCACCAGGACGGGTTTGGGCCCGAGAAAAAGGATGTTGAGCGGGGTGGCGTCTTTGAGAATCCAGCCATGGGTCAGGGCTTCGTTGCAGAGGTCGAGGGTAAGCTCGGCTGCGGCAAGCCACTGCGAGGACGACCACTCCCAGGGATAGGTGGGGATGGCGATCTTGGGATGCAGCAGGCGCAGGCCTTCGGGGGTGTCTTCGATGGTGGAGGACACCATGTCGCCGCGCTCTACGAGGAGCGCGGCGAGAGGAGAATTGACCCATTCGAGGGCTTCTTCGCGGGCCGCGGGGTTGATGCGGCGGATGACGAGGCCGTCTTCAAAGGCGAGTGAGCCGGCGGGGTCGCGGAATGTGGGGAGCGGGGTCGTTTCGCTCATGCGGTTTTACGGGAGTCGGACTTGACCACGACTGGCAAAGGGGTGGCAGCGGCTTCTTTCTTGGTGAAGAAAGCCATGATGCGGCGGCGCAGGAAAAAGGCGGTAGCTGCGGCGGCAGAACCTACCGATTGCAGGGCGAGCAGGCCGGTGCCGGGGTCGACGTAGGCCATCGCCTGGCGCTCGGTGCCTACGAGAATGCAAAAGCAGATGACAAGTGCGAGTGAAACGGAGATCAGTCTCTTCATGGGGTAAATCCTCTCCAAAGCGCCAATCGAACCCGGTTTGCCGGGCTGGTGATGGCTTTTATCAAGATTGATGCGCCGGCTAAAAGTCGGGGTGAGAAGGCAAACCCCGGCCGGATGACTTAGTTGCAAAGAAGGCCCAACCGACCCCGGCAGGTGATGGCGGGGAAGGACTTGACCTAACGACGGCTGAAATTCCCGATGTTCAGATTGTAGAGACGACAAACGGTTTGCGGAAGATTCAGATGACTGAATTTTCTGATGCCGGGACGGGGATGGGGGTTGTGGAGGGCCTTTTTGGGGTGCGAGATGAGCGCTGGGAGGGATTCGCGGCGGCAAAATAGCGCGGCGATCTAGTGGTGGTTCAGCCGCGTAATCAGAAACGCGATCAGCGCCACCAGCCCAACAGCCGTCGCGATCAGCGCCGTGCCGATGATGATGGTGGCGGCGCGTTTCTTTTCCGGTTTCGGTGGGGTGATGCCTACGATCAGGATGAAGTTGTCGACGACAGTTTGCAGAATTCCCATGATCGCTCTCTTTTCTGCTGCACCTAAGAATAGATGTGGCGGGTAACGCTGAATGTGCAAAGTGTTGCCGGGGTTTCGTTGCTTCGGCGCACGTCTTCGCCGTATCCTCGCCCTAGATGGATTTCGCGAACAAGAAGAAGTTTGACCTCAACGGCTCCGGACGGAAAAGTGCCGAGGCGGAGCGGCTGGTCTCTGCGGGTCGGGTTGACGATGATGACGCCGTCGAGCTGAAGCTGCGGCCCAAGCGGCTCGCGGAGTTTATTGGGCAAACCAAGGCCAAGGAGCAGTTGCAGATAGCGCTCGAAGCCGCGAAAACCCGCGGCGAGGCGCTGGACCATGTGCTGCTCTTCGGTCCGCCGGGCCTGGGCAAAACAACGCTCGCCACCATCATCGCCAACGAGCTTGGGGTGGGGTATCAGCAGACCAGCGGCCCCGCACTGCAGATCCAGGGCGACCTCACCGCCATCCTCACCAACCTGCGCGAGAAGCAGGTTTTGTTTCTGGATGAAATCCACCGCTTGCAGCCGGTACTCGAAGAGAAGCTCTACACGGCCCTCGAGGACTACCAGATGGACATCATCATCGGGCAGGGGCCGGCGGCGCGCACCCACACCCTCGAAATCAAGCCCTTCACTTTCGTGGCCGCAACCACCCGCCCGGGCCTGCTCTCCAGCCCGCTCCGTTCCCGTTTTGGAATACTCCTCCGCCTGGAGTTTTATACCGACGACGAGCTGCGGTTCGTCGTCGAGCGCTCCGCCGAGGTGCTGGGCGTCCCCATCGACCGCGACGGCGCCGCCGAAATCGCGATGCGCTCCCGAGGGACACCCCGCATCGCCAATCGTCTCCTCCGCCGCGTCCGCGACTATGCGCAGGTGCGGGCGGCGGGGAAGATCGACCGCGAGACAGCCTGCGCTGCGCTGAAACTGCTGGAAGTGGATGCACACGGCTTCGATGAGCTGGACCGGAGACTGTTGCGGACCATCATCGAAAAGTACGACGGCGGTCCGGTAGGGTTGAACACGCTGGCGGCGGCGCTGGCTGAAGAGCAGGATGCGCTCGAAGAGGTGTATGAGCCGTTCCTGATCCAGATCGGGTTCCTGGACCGGACGCCTCGGGGACGCGTGGCGACCCGGCTGGCGTATGAGCACCTCGGCATTGACATGCCTCACAAGCCGAACATGCTTTTTTAGCCGAACCGAAGTCGATACGAAAAACGCGCTATGTTCGATGGACTACATAGTAGCATTGGTGACAGATTTCCTACGGGCCCCTAAAATAGGTAATTCTTCTGCTTTCTTTTTCCAGGTGTGTCTCCGGCGCGGGTATGTTCTGACGTCGTGAGGCAATGTTGTCCGGAGTTTCATGATCGACGTACACACGTTGTACCTCGTGGGCCTGATTTCGCAAGCTACCTTCGCCCTTACGCTGATGCTTCTGGCGTGGAGCGACCGCCGAACCAGAGGAACACCCTGGTTGGCCGGGGCGTGTTCGTTACAGTTTGCGTGGACGGCGTCACGGGCGGCGTTGGGCGGCCGGGTGAGCCGGTTGTCGGAAGCGTTGAGTGCCTGCCTGCTGGTCCTGCTTTTCTACAGCGTTTATGTGGGTTTCCGCTGGTTTGCGAAGCAGCGCGGCATAGAGTCGCGCAGGGAGCTGCTGATGGCCGGAGGCGCAATCGCGCTGGTACTGGCGGCATCGTTGGTGAACGTGGAACTGGCTATCGGCATAGGCCGGTGCATTGCCCTCGGGATTGGCGCAAATGCGGTGACGATGCTTTGGCGCTGCAGGATCAAGGGATTGAAGGCCACGGCGCGGGCCTGCGCGGTTCTGCTGGCGCTGACGATGGCGATCATCGTCGTGAATATGTTCGGCCGCCTGCCGATGGAAGCCTGGCTCGCCAATAGCCCCGAGAGCGGGTTCGTGGTGGTGATGCGTGCGCTCACGATGACGCTGGTCACGATACTGTCGTTCTCGTTTGTAGCGTTGTTTGTGGGCGAGACCAACCGTCGGCTGCAGGAGGATACGCGGACCGACAGCCTGACCAAGCTTCGCAACCGGCGGGCGATGGAGGAAGTGGCGATACGGGAAGTCTGGCAGGCGGTTCGCAAGCAGACTCCGCTGGCGCTCCTGATGTTGGATCTGGACCACTTTAAGAACCTCAATGACACATGGGGCCATGCGCTCGGCGACCGTGCGCTGCGGATTGTAGGGAAAGTGCTGCAACGCGAGATGGGACCCCGGGAGTTGACGGCTCGCATGGGCGGAGAAGAGTTTGCCGTGCTGCTGCCGGGTGTTGGCCTGGAAGAGGCGGGTGTCGTTGCGGAGCGCCTGCGAAGCGCTATCGCCCAGTTGCGGCTGCATGAGACCGAGAACAGCGCGTCCATGACAGTGAGCATCGGCGTGAGCGTGCTGCGCGATGGCGAGCATAGCTGGACGGAGATGCTGTGCCGTGCGGACGATGCACTGTACCGCGCCAAGCGGAACGGGCGTAACCAGGTGTTGTTGTGTGCGATTGGCGCCAGCCCCGTGAGTGGGGAACTCGTAAAAGAAAAGCCGACGTGGCGCAGCCGGTACTCGGTGCCGAAGCAGATGCTTTAGGCAGTTGCTAGCTCACCTATTAAGGGCGGCTTCGCACAGAAAGCCGCCTTATTCCAAACCCTCATCCTGAGTGCAGCGAAGGATCTCCGTATTTTCTCCGGAGCGGCACAATTGCTCAGAACAACCGACTTTACGGCTGGCGCAACGACGTCGGCAGCAGCGGGCTGCTTAGCGTAGAGGCCGGTCCGGTCAAATAGTAGGTGGGAATGGTAGGGAACTGCTCTTCGACCAGCTGTAGCGTGCGGAAGTCGAAGCTCTGGACTTCGGCGCGCGACTCCATGTGATTGCGCATGATGGCCCCGCAGAGCGTGGTCACGAAGGTCTGCGGATCGACGGTATGGTTGCCGTCGGGTTCGCCGGCCAGCTTGGCTTCGGCGGCCGGAAGCTCCGGCAGGATCTTGGTTTCGAGGTTGAACCGGACCTTTGCGGCATTCGCAGCGCGTATGGCTGCATCCGGATGTGACTTCCCCGCGCCATGCTTATAGAAGTCCACATAGAAGGCGACGAAGCGGAAGAGCTGCTCGGCGTAGGTGGGCACGTACGGATTCATCAAGTGCTCGTGCTTCGCGAAGGCGACCGCGACCGGAGAGAGGCTGAGGTCGTTCGTCTGGTCGGGAAACTGGGCAGCGCCATACGCTGGCCCCTGGTGCAGCTTGTCGCAGATGAAGGTCTTCTGCGCTTCGGTGGAGGAGATGTCGCGCAGGAAGACGCGGTTCTCCAGGGTGTAGGGCTTGCCGTCGGCGCGGCGGCAGGAGAGCGGGTTGTAGAACTGGTCGTGCCAGATCAGAGAGACATGGTCGGTGGACACGCCGGTATCGGTTTCAAGCTCGGTCGCGAGATGGTCGAGACCGTTCTCGAACGACGGCAGCGTATTCTCCGGCCGCATCCCGCGTCCGCCGCGATGCGCCGAGACGACGAAGTGGTCAAGATACGCAAGCTGTTTGGCATCGCCGGCGGCTGCGGCGCGTTCTTCTTTCAGCACCGACTGCAGCATGTTCGGATAGTCGGAGATGATGCCATCGACATGCAGCGCAATAAGCGCGCGCATCTTTGCCGCGTCGTCGGTGGTCCAGGGGATGACGCGGAACCCGGCGTCGTGAAGGCTCGCGACGTTGACCGCGGGATTGTCGCCAAGCAGCGTCGCATCAAGGGGCGAAAGCACCGGCGGCACGACCACGCCATGAGCGAAGGCGTGCGTGCGGGCAGCGGTCATCAGGGTAAGAAAGCGGTCAGCCGGCGGTGCGGTTTGCTGGGCCATCGTAAGAGCAGGTGCGGCGAGCAGGACGGCGAGTGCGGTGCGTTTGAGCATAGACCAGAAATCATACGTCCGCGATGTTGCGTTTGTGTGACGCCGGCTATCGCAGCGCAGCAGAGAGCACGCCGTGCGCCGCAGCGAGCCGCTTTTCCGCCTCCGCGCGCGAGAGTGCGAGCTTGCCCATGACGATCGCCGTCTTCACGTTGTCGCCGGAGTTCGCAAGCAGTTGCGTCGCCGTCG
>Ga0302193_10003710_pt1 | contig 12236 bp, 10 predicted proteins | sample II_Bog_E3_3_FD_200228 | JGI IMG/M metagenome (GOLD analysis project Ga0302193, IMG submission 200228) | Peat permafrost microbial communities from Stordalen Mire near Abisko, Sweden - II_Bog_E3_3 | ecosystem: Environmental > Terrestrial > Soil > Wetlands > Peat | place: Sweden: Abisko...
GTGAACCCGCTAACCGTGGCGGGCGTGGTGGGAACGTTGGACGGAGTTATGTTTTTAGTTTTCATAGGCAGACTCTAGCACCAACGCGTCATTGCGTCAGCGGTCTGCCTTCTCATCTAATCTTGTTTGTGTTCACCAATGGGCGACGGAACCGGGTCAAGGTGCTTTATTGGGACGGGTCTGGTCTATGGGTATGTGCGAAGCGATTGGAACAGGGGCGCTTCACTTGGCCAGTGAGTGAAAGTGGCCAGATAGATTTGCGTAGCGAGGAGTTCAGCGCACTGATTCATGGGCTGGAAGTGCGTTCAAAAAAGAACTGGTATCGCCGCTAAAATAATTTGAAAAATGCTTGCGCCAGCATGAACTTTTTTCTGCGGCCTATGTCTACCAATGCAAGCTGATGAACCCTGACACCACGCTGCTTCAAACGGTAGATGAGTTGAGTGCCCGTGTCGTCGCATTGGAAACTGAGAACCGGCTGCTGCGCCAAAAGCTCGACCATTATATCCGTCATTACTTCGGTGGTTCACGCAATGAAGGATTGGACAAACACCAACTCGAACTGCTGCTGCAAGGTTTGCCCAACGTCATCACGCTGCCAACGGCGGAACCCAAGGCTACGACTGCTACACGCAACGGCACTACCCATCCAGTTCGACGGATGTTGGTAGAAGATAAGCTGGAGACGCAGGAGATTGTGATTGAGCCGGTGGAAGTCCAAACACAGCCTGATGGCTGGAAAAAGATCAGCGAAGAACGCACCAGCCAACTGGACTGGGTCGCGCCCAAAATCATCAAACGAGTTTATATCCGCCCACGTTACGTAAAGCAGGAACGTTTTGCGTTAGCCCCACTGCCGCCCCAGCCGATTGAACAGGGCATGGTGGGACCGGGTTTGCTAGCGCAAATTCTGGTCAGCAAATATGAATATCACCAACCTCTTTACCGGCAGGAGAAGATGTTCCGCCAACAGTTTGGGGTGGAACTGAGCCGCAAGACGATGGGCTGTTGGGTGGAGTAGGCCGCCGAGTTGCTGAAACCGGTGTATCGGGCGATTAGGGAAGATTTGCTGGCGGGCAATTACCTGCAAGCCGATGAGACCCCGATTCGATATTTAGACCCGGATGTGAAAGGCAAAAGTCAGCAAGGTTATCTTTGGGTATACAGCCGACCAAAAAGCGATGTGCTGTTTGAATGGCGGATAAGTAGATCACGCGAAGGATCACAGGAATTTCTGAAAAAGTTTCGGGGCAAACTCCAGACCGATGGCTATGGGGCATACGAATCTTTGGCTAAATAACGGAGTGATCTGACTCTGGTTGGCTGCTGGGCGCACGTTCGACGGGGTTTCCATGAAGCCTTGGCGGAGACCAAATTGTCTGCGTGGTTTGTTGGGCAGATTGGCCAACTCTACGCGGTGGAAAAGAAACTGCGTGAGCAAAAAACTGGATCGGCATTGCGTGAGGCGATGCGGGCTTGGCAATCGCAGCCGGTATTGAATCGGCTGCACCGTGCCATGGAGTTGATACGGAGAAAGACTTTGCCACAAGGATTGCTTGGCCAGGCGATTAATTACACGCTGAAACGGTGGACAGCCTTGAACCAGTTCGTCGAAGACGGCACGCTTGAGATCGACAATAATTTAATCGAAAACGTAACCCAAAGCTTTGGGTTACGTTTTTTATGCCGAGACGCCAATAATGCTAAGTTCACTCAAGGTCGGATGGCGAGACTGAAGCAGGGCATAGAAAACCAAACTTCGGTGCTCGGCATAATCAAATCGCCTCCAGAAAGGCCAAGAGGCGCGAAGACTCTTGCGCGGCTCGGCGGCGAGGCGGCGTTGGTTCTGTGAGAAGTTTGAGGCACTCTGTCTTCATTTTCAGATCGGCTTCAATATAGCCGTGCGTCGTCATTGGTTTGGCGTGGCCGAGCCAAAGGGCGATGACCTCCAGAGCAACGCCAGCCTGAAGCAAGCTCATAGCGCACGAATGGCGAAACGTGTGGCAGGTGATCCGGCGCTTATTGAGCGTGGAACAATGCACTGCGGCCTTACGAACCGCTAACGCAAGGCGGAAGGCGACGCCATCACGACTCAGCGGCTCCCCGTTTCGGTTGGTGAAGATCAATTGGTCCGATGCGACGGAATCGGTTTTGCACCATTGCCGCAGCCGCCGCTCCGTCCGGGGCCATACCGGCACCATCCGGTCCTTGCGACCTTTGCCACGGAGATGGATGGCGCGGTCGAGCAAATCTTGGGGGCGAAGTTGCAGGGCCTCTGAAATCCGCGCACCGGTGTTGTAAAGGAAGGTGAAGAGCAATCGATCACGCCGGCCAGAATGAGTTTCGGGATCGGTGGCGGCCAGCACGGCTTCAATCTCTTCTCGGGTCATGAATCCAAGCAACGGTTTGGGAGATTTCTTCTGCGGTATTGCCAGAATCCGGTGGCCGATTCCAATGAAGTCAACGCCGACGGTCTGCCCGAGCACGAACCGCACAAATGTTCGGATGGCTGCCAGTCGCAGGTTGCGCGTGCGGGCACTGTTGTTACGGCTTGTTTCCAAGTAATCAAGAAAGGCAAGGACGGTCGCAGGGCTTATCGTATCAAGCGTCAGCTGATCAATCGGCCGGCGATGATGCTTCGAAAGAAAGGAGAGGAACAGTCGGAACGTATCGCGGTAACCGTTCCGCGTATGCGCGCTCAAGTTGCGTTGGGAAACCAGGTAATGGGCGAAGAAACGCTGAACCAACTCAGGCAGGTCGTCAGGATGCATGGCATTCCTTGTGGAAATGGCGGAAGCGCTCGCTCGCAGCCCGCAAGGCCATCGGGTCGCTGGAGACATACCACCAGGTGGAGTTGAATGTGCGGTGGCCAAGATAACGGGCGAGGAGCAACAGATGGTGGGCAACGGGCTGCGATTGGCGGCTCCATTGCGAAATCCGCGCCGAGGCGAACGTGTGGCGAAAGTCCATCAATCGCATCGTGCGACGATCGCTGTTGGGAACCAGATCCTGAGTTAAACGGCGGAAGATTTTTTCCGTGCGCCGCGCGCTGAGCGGGCGACCGGCCTTGCCAACAAACAAAGTCTCACCGCAAGGGAAAAGCGATTGGCGTCTTTGGCAATAATACCGAAGTGCGCCAACCGTCGTGGGATGCAGCGGAATCACACGCTCAGGGCTAAATTTGCACCGACTGATGCGCAGCATGCCTTGCTCTGCATCCAGATCGCGGAGGCACAGACGTAGCGCCTCGCCCGGTCGCATGCCAGTGGATGCCAGCAGCCCAATTAACGTCTCGTAAGTCAATGGGTGAAGAGGTGAGCGATGGCTTTCGAGCTGACGCGTGCGCCGCAGAATGAGTCTGACTTCGGCCGGACAGAACAGGTGTGGGCGAACACGCTGAAAACTGGGGCCGAGCAGATACGAGTCCGGGATCTGCGTCTGTAAATCAAACGACGCGCAATAGCGGGCGAATCCTCGCACCATTCCGAGCCTTCCTGCGCGCGTTTTGGCTAGGGCCTGCACAGCGGTAGCCCACTGCACTGCCAGTGCCGTGGTCAGAGGCTTTCCTGGAGCCTCACGATCTGCGAAGCGCGCAAAATCCAGGAGCAACTCGGCGGAGCGCATCTGATAACCGAGTTTGCGTCGAAACGCAAGATACTGGCGAACCAAGGTTAGTTTGGATGGTGCGACTATATTGGCCATGGTTGCGCGAGTGGTCGAAGGTCGTCGGCCTGAGTGTAGTGATCGGTGGTGGCAACGAGCCGGTGTCCGAGCAGATCGGCGATCTCCTTGGTTGTCGCACCGCGAGCAAAGAGTCTCGTGGCAAATGAATGCCGCAACCTATGCGTGCCATACCAGCCGGCAAAGCCGCAGCGGCGGTAGGCTCGGTCCATAGCCGCTGCAATCGCGCACGATGTCAGTGCCCGTCCACGCAATCGGGTTTGCCCGATAAACAATTGCGCGACGTCTGTGTGCGGGCGATGCCGCAGATAGTTGCGCAAGGCGCTCGCCACGTGGGCCGGCAAGGGCAGCTGTCGACCTGGACTTGTTTTCGCCGCCGGAACGGTGAGGGATTTGAGTCTCCAGTTTATATTATCGACGCGGAGCCTGGAGACTTCGACGGCTCGCAGACCCAAATCAATCAAGCAGACGGCGATGGCGTAGTCACGTCGACCTTGGTTTGACTTGCGGTCAAATGCGGCGAGCAACTTTCGCCGCTGGCCTTCACTGAGAATCTCAGGAAGCCTTTGGTGGCCGAAATCGGCGACCGTCGGTACGGCAAGCGCCAGCCGTGGCGAGCACTTGCCTCGCAGATGCATAAAACGAAGAAACTGCCGCAGAATCGAGAGAGTGTCATTGACGCTCTTGGGACTGAGGACGCGGCACCGCAACACAGCATAACGACGCAAATCCTCCGCTTGCACCGAGTCCCAGCGCAGCGGTCGACCGCGAAACTGCCATGACAAATATTGGTTGAGCGCGTGGTGGGCTGCCGCTCTGGTACAGTCTGCAAGCGCCCGATCCACTCGTAAAAAATGCTCGTACGCTTCAAGCCATTTTTGCCACCGCGTGCACGGAGCCGGTTCGTGAAACCGGCCAATGAAGCGGAGCCATTGAAACAGTCCTGACTGGCGTGACTTGCGTGATACTGCTTTCCACCCCGGCAGACAGCCACGCATGATCCGCGGCACATCGCGTCGCTGTAACATCACTGCACAACGCCCTCGTTTTGCGAGATAGCGAGCTACTTTCCGGAGAAACCGGCAATAGAATGCGATCGTGAACGCCGCCGTATGACGGTGCCGGAGGTAGTCCGTGAACCCTCCGTCGATGCGTTTAAGATCGGTGTTCAGCCTCGCTGAATGCGTAACATTACTCTTTCGCAACATAGTCCAGAGCCGGGATGGTTGCGGGCACAAAAGCCCATACTTCACAAACACCGCCGAAGAGAAATGGTCGCAAGGAGGCCAGTCGCACAGTCCGCGCCCACATGGCACCGTAGAATGAGTCCTCGATCTGGCGTTAGCATTATGCCGAGTTCCACAAACTTGTTCGCCATGCCCAGCTTCAGCATCTCTATCCTCCCCGGCGTGTTCTCGGCATTATTGGCGTCTCGGCATAAAGAATGCGATTCGTCCGTCAGCCCTTGGAAAGAAAAACTGGATGTTCATTGGGCATCCCGAAGCCGGGGAACGCAGTGCGGTGATTTACACATTGCTGGGCAGTTGCCGTCGGCACGGAGTCAACCCCTTTGATTATCTGAAAGATTTGTTCACTCGTTTGCCAGCAGCCAAGATCACCCAGATCAGAGAGTTCACGCCGGCGGCGTGGGCAAAGGCGCATTGAGCGAACCGGCCAATTGTTCTGCATCGCGCCCTCAGATTTCCAGATTGAGCACCCCCTGACGATTTTAGCATTGACTCAATGAATCGGAAGGTGGATTCTTCTTTATCATCAGTTAGAGGTGTTAAATCAATTCACGTTGCTTATGAAAAAAACGCTTCCATCGGCGGTATTTGTGGTCTTGGCTCTCACCTTCGGTTCCATAGTCACCGCCGTCCACGCCCAAGGCACGGCCTTCACCTATCAGGGCCGGCTGAACGCCAGCGGCGCGGTGGCGAATGGCAGCTTTGACATTGCTTTCACGCTCTACACCACGAATGTAACCGGCAGCGCCATCGCCGGGCCGGTCACCAACTCCGCCGTAGCGGTGACCAACGGCTTGTTCACCACGACGGTGGATTTTGGCAATGCCTACACCGGCACGAGCAACTGGCTGGCGATTGCCGTGAGCACCAACGCCGCGAATGCGTTCACCACGCTCGCCCCGCGCCAGCAGCTCACGCCTGTGCCGTATGCCATCACCGCCGCCAATATCAGCGGCACGGTTCTGGCGTCCAGCATCAGCGGCGCAGTGGCCAACGGCAATTTGCCGACGAGTCCCACCGTGAGCGGCACGGTCACCGCCGGTGCCTTTGCCGGCAACGGTGCAAGTGTGACGAACGTTAACGCGGCGATGTTGAATGGATTGAACGCGACGAATTTCTGGCAGCTTGGCGGAAACAACGTGGCATCAGGCCAGTTTCTCGGCAGCACAAACAATCAACCGCTCGAATTGCACGTTAATGCGCAGCGCGCCCTCCGGCTGGAATATGCGACTAATCTGAATGGTTATGCGGTCAACGTCATCGGCGGATTGAGCCAGAACTACGTGACCAACGGCGCGGGTGCGGCGACCATCGGCGGCGGCGGTGTCGTTATCAGTGGAATAGCCATTTCAAACAGTGTCATTAACTTTTATGGCACCGTCAGTGGTGGGGCGGGTAATATTGCCGGATTTGCCTCCGTGGTCGGCGGTGGCACTTATAATACCAGCCTGGGCCAGGACACCACGGTAGGCGGCGGTGTCAACAATTATGCTTCCGGCTACGGTGGTTTTATTGGTGGTGGTGGTTACGATGGCAATTTGGTTGATGTCGGCAACACTAATTTTGGCAATGCCGCCGCGATTGTCGGTGGCATGGCCAATTTGATCGTGAGTGGTGCAGATTATTCGTTTGTCGGTGGCGGCATCGGCAATACCATGAATGCCGACCATTCGATGATTGGCGGCGGCAAAAACAATACTGCGCTCAACAGCTATGCCACCATCCCTGGTGGTTCAGGCAACGAGGCTGGCAAATATAGTTTCGCCGCTGGCCAGCAGGCGCAGGCTTTGTATACGGGGGACTTTGTCTGGGCGGATTCCCAGAATGCGGCCTTTGCTTCATCCTCCGACAATCAGTTTCTCATCCGTGCCTCTGGCAATGTGGGTATCAACACGACCTATCCAGGAGCCACCCTCCACGTGGCCAACGGCTCGTCAGGCGTTTCCACCCCGAACAGTGGGTCCGTCGGTGCGTTTGAAAGTTCCGGCAGTTGCTATGTTAATCTTCTGACACCGTCCGCCAACGAGAGCGGCATCCTGTTTGGCAATGGCTATGGCACCGCCGATGGGGGCATTCTTTATAACAGCGGCAGCATCACGCGCGGTTTGCAATTTCGGACCGGCGGCAATGCCACTCGCATGGTCATCACCAGCGGCGGCAACGTGGGCATCGGCAACACTGCGCCGGGTTACCTGCTCGTGGTCGGCAATGCCGGCAGTCCCGCTTATTGCAACGGCGGCAACTGGGTCAATGCTTCGGACCGGAACATGAAACAGAATTTTGCCTCGGTGCCGGCGGCGGAAGTGCTGGCCAAGGTAGTGGCGTTGCCCGTGCAAAGCTGGGATTACAAGGCGCAGCCGGGCGAGAAGCACATCGGACCGATGGCACAGGATTTTCACGCGGCGTTCGGCTTGAACGGCGCGGATGACACGCACATCTCCACCGTGGACGAAGGCGGCGTGGCGCTCGCCGCCATTCAAGGGTTGAACCAGAAGCTGGAGGAACAGAAGGCCGAGAACGCGGAGCTGAAAGCGAGGTTGGAGAAGCTAGAGCAGTTGTTTTTTGAAAAGAAATAACTCGTTATGAAAAAACTATTCGTCGTCTTGAGTGCGCTGTTGCCATCAATCGGCTTCACCCAAAGCTACACCGTGGACTGGTATAAGTTCGCTGGCGGCGGCGGCACGAGCTCGAACGGCAGTTATTCCGTCAGCGGAACCATCGGCCAGCCCGACGCGAGCGGCGCGATGGCCGGCGGCAATTATTCTGTGACCGGCGGCTTCTGGGCACTCATCAACGTAGTGCAGACGCCCGGCGCCCCGACGCTTTACGTCAGCCATAGCGGCAACACGGTGACGGTCTATTGGCAGAACGTCACCGGCTGGAGTTTGATCCAGAGCGGCAATCTGGCCACGCCGGTAGGCAGTTGGTCCGCTAGCGCCGGCGTCACGCCGGGCGTCACGAATTCGCTCACCCTCACGAATCCGACTGGCAACGTGTTCTTCCGCCTGTCCAATCCCTGAACTGCGGAAACAAATTATTGTCAACCGAATCCTGACGTCGTTGGTCAGACGGATACGGACGGACGGCACTTTTGGCGTTGCGCGCAGTCAGTATTCCGTTTTATCGTCTTCTTGACCAGCGTGAGGATAGCTTTCGGTCGGCAGTTCTCCCGCTAAAAAAGCGTCTAGGTCAGCGGGGGAGATATGGCTATGGGCGGGCGGCACAGACACCTCGATTTTATTGCCAAACACTTTTTTGGCCTCGATCTTCTTGTTTTTAATGAGCCAGGCCACTGCTTTGCGTACCTTGGCTAGCGACAGACCGGATCCGTCAGCCAGTTTCTGATAATTGAGCAGAAGCTTGTCGCCTGTTTTCAGCAAATTTATAATTGCAGCATAAACGACGCTGGCTTCAAGATTCTTCTTGGCAACCTCCGGATTGAAATACACCTTAGCTCCGTCCATCATGTCTTTCCCAGTACAGGCTTCACGCATATCACTGGAAGGACTGAACCAGCATTTGTGGTAGTGCCTGCCTTCCCCCTTCTTCTTAATAATGTGGCCGTCCTTGACCAGCTTGTTGAGTTTCCTGTCCAGCCCAGCCCGCGAGATGTAGGGCAGCTTGGCGTGGATCCAGTCCGTTTTCAACCACACCGGCTTTTTGTCGTTTTTGAGGAACCTGTAGTTGATGAATTCCACAATCAAAGCACTCAGAAAATCACCCGTAACAGCCACCACTCTCCTGTGAATGGAGATATTTGCCTGGCCTGACCCTAATTTTTCAGCGTTTTTCATGGAATCACACCGTTGACCCAATAAATCTACAGAATTGGCGCTGCAAGGGTCAAACAATTACCAGACATTGAAGAAAATCCCCGGTGGAAATTAGGGTTTGTCCATCGTTCAGGAAAGTGGATGAGACCATGGTAAGACCCATGTAGATGTCATGGTGCAGGAAAGTGGATGTCATCGTTCGCAAAAGTGGATGTCATGGTGCGGGAAAGTGGACGTCTTAGATACTATTAGAATCACCTTTAGAATACCCTGTTAGAATCCCCTCTTAGAATAAGGTAGACGGTCGCTTCGCTCCCGTCTCCATCATTTTTTCAATTAGGAAAGGCAGTGAAACCGGCAATCATTTTCGCTCATGTCGTAGAATGGCAGCAATCACGTCAGGTTCAATTATGGAAGGTTTCATGGGCAGTTGTGAGGTTGAGTTCTCATATCGTGGTTGATGCTCGCAAATCCAAAGTGTGTTGCTCTGTGCTAAACTGAATTAATTCTCACGCATGAAATCGCCCTCGGTCTGATTGAGCAAGAAATGAGGTGAGGCAAAACTATGGATAGCAGTGGTGAAAGTGCTATGTATAAGAATGCCGCACCGTATCTATAAGAAACAGAGACGAAACACATTCACATACCGGCTCGAAGTCCCATATTCAGCCCAGACACAATATCAAGAATTGCTGGTTCGTGGAGTTTCACAGTGATAAAACAGCCAAAGCCATCGTTCAAAGAGCCAAAACCATTCTCGCCGTTGTTAAGAATTCGTCCTTTTACCGGTTTTTTGCGGATATTTTTTCTGCTAGCCATATCGGTTTTTTTAGTAGCAACGAGGTGAGGATGATTCAATTTCGGCTCATGAACACGTCTGGGGAAATGAGCTGACCCGTCCGACCCATCCGAGGCAGGTGTCAGGTAAACTGTCAGGTAAATTCCCGTTTTTGCCCTTTTGAAACCTCTTGCAACAAAAAATATCGCGGTTATATTAAATCTGAAAATCGCAGGAAAGCGTCGATTTTATTGGTGATTTTAAGTGGTTGTCCGACATGGATTCGAACCATGACTAAAGCCTCCAAAGAGCTCTGTGCTACCATTACACCATCGGACAGGCGTGGCGAAAAACTGACGGCTTAACTTACCAAGCCCAGTTGCACCGCACAAGTTTAGAAACCGCTCACACAATTTCGACCGGACATTTCGGCAGCGCGTCGAGGAATGCCTGGCCGTATTGCTTCGTCATAATCCGGTTGTCCAGCACCACAATGATGCCGGTATCCGTCTTCGTGCGGATCAACCGCCCGACGCCCTGCCGGAATTTCAAAATCGCCTCCGGCAAAGAAAATTCGCCAAACGAATTTCCGCCGCGCGCCTCAATCGCCTCCAGCCGAGCCTCGATCAGCGGATGATCCGGCACCGCGAACGGCAGCCGCGTGATGATGACGTTGCTCAAAGCCGCGCCCGGCACGTCCACACCCTGCCAGAAACTATCCGTGCCGAACAGCACCGAGTCCACGTCGTCCTTGAATTTTTCCAGCATCGTTGAACGTGGCGTGCCGGTGCCTTGCACAAATAATTCCAGCTTCAATTTGTCGAAAAACGGCCGCATCCGGTCGGCAACTTCCTGCATGAGCTTGTAGCTGGTGAACAGCACAAACGCCTTGCCATGCGTCTGCCGGATAAAATGTTCCACCCAATGTATCAGCGCATCCGCGTAACCAGCCTCGCGCGGGTCGGGCATTTTTTTGACGGCGAACAATTTCATCTGCCGCTCATAATCAAACGGCGTGCCGACTTGCAGCATCGTCGCCGATTCGCAGCCGACGCGTTTTGAAAAATAATTCAAACCCGTTTGCGATTTAGAATTCGTCGCGAGCGTTGCGCTCGTCATTACCACGCTCGTATCGCTTTCAAAAAGTCGGCGGCGCAAATACTCCGCCACGTCCACCGGCGCGGCGTTGAGCGAAAGATTCCGCTGCGTCTTGCCGCCGCGTTCCACCCAATAAACATGGTCGTCCGCCTGCTGGCTCAAAAATTCCGCGACCTCCACCTTCAACTCGCCCAGCCGCCGGTTGCACTCGATGAGTTCCTGACCAATGTCCTTGTCGTCGCTCAGCTTCACCAGCTCGCTTACCGCTTCACGCAAACGCTGGATCGGCAACGTCACATTATCTTTCACCAGCTCCGCGCGGCGGATGCGGAGTTCGGTCCAGGCGCGCTTGCGTGCGCCTTCACCGCCAAATTTCGGTTTCGCCGCCGCCGAAATTTCTTCGCACGCGGATTCGACGTTCTCAAAAAACTTGTCTGACTCGCTCAAAATATCGGCAACTAGTTTTACCGCCGCGCCTTTGCGCAACGTTGCCAGCAGACCTTTTTCCGTGCGCGGATTCCACAATCGGTTCAGTGAATAGCGCACCTGGCCGCTCGACACGCTCAAGCCGATGTGCCGCGACGCCACGCTTTCCATCGTGTGCGCCTCGTCGAAAATCACGAAATCGTTTTTGAAAAGAATGCCGCCTTCCATTTCTTCATCCACGCCACCGAGCAAAGTGAAAAACAGCGTGTGATTCAAAATCACCACGTCGGCGGACAGGATGCGGTTGCGCACGCGTTGAAAAAAACAGGCCTCATGGTCGCGCGCAAAATCGGACTGATGTCCGCACGTTTTGGGTGAACACAAACCGCGCTCGGAACAAACCTGCGCCCAGACTTTCGCGTCCGGCTCGATGGAAAAATCCGATAGACTGCCGTCCTTCGTCGTCTTCGACCATTCGTAGATGCGCTGCAATTCCTCCGCCTCGGACGACGTAAATAAATTTCCGCTTTGCGTTATCGCCTTTTGCAGCCGGCGTGTGCAGAGATAATTTGCGCGGCCTTTCAGCATCGCGTAGCTGAACTTCACCGGCTCCGGCAGCGTGGCCAAAACGCCCGCCAACATTGGCAAATCTTTTTCCGTGAGCTGCTCCTGCAAATTGATCGTGTGCGTCGAGACGACGGCTTTTTTCTTCTGTGCCACGGCAAACAAAATCGCCGGAATCAAATATGCCAGCGATTTGCCCACGCCCGTGCCGGCCTCGACCGCGAGATGCTCGCGATTCTGCAACGCTCGCGCCACGGCCACCGCCATTTCCTGCTGTTGTGGGCGGAACTCAAAATTGCTCGCCTTGGAAAGAATGCCGCTCGGCGAAAAAATCTCTTCCACTTGGGCGACCAAATCCACGCCCGTCGGCTGAATTTCAGAAAGCGAAATCATTTCAGCGGCGCGCTGCTCAGGACGATTCCCAGTGTCGTGGTTTCGCCGGGGGCGAGGAGGATTTTATTCTGCTTCACGTTGCCGGATTCAACGCAGACCATGATCTGGTGCTCCGCCGGGTCGAAGTCATCCGGCATTTTTTGCGTCGTCCACGGGTTCCACACGACGGAAGAACGAGAATTTAATTTCTCGACGGAGATGGTGCGCTTGAGCTTTTCATCGCGAATTTCCACCGTGCTGGTCGAGTCGGCGTAAACGCGGTTCGTCTCCTTCGCG
>Ga0302193_10003729_pt1 | contig 12205 bp, 8 predicted proteins | sample II_Bog_E3_3_FD_200228 | JGI IMG/M metagenome (GOLD analysis project Ga0302193, IMG submission 200228) | Peat permafrost microbial communities from Stordalen Mire near Abisko, Sweden - II_Bog_E3_3 | ecosystem: Environmental > Terrestrial > Soil > Wetlands > Peat | place: Sweden: Abisko, Stordalen...
ATCTTTTCTCCGCAGGCAGAGGAGGCATTGCAATTCGTTTATCCAATGCCGCGATGGCAGCTTGGAGCATTGCCTCAGTGATTACTTCTCTTTGTGTCATCAAGTTCCTCCGTAGAGTTTCCTGCAACGAGGAATATATGCAAAATAGCACGAGAGGAGATCAGAATAAAAATGTGAAAACGCCTCTATTTATAGGGTGATACGTAGTTAGTAGAATGTGGGCGTAATTAGGCGTAAGAGTGCGTAGAAAAATATTTATTGCGACGATTTCTGTGAGCAATGTGGCCTTGCATGAAAGTCGTTTCTCGGATAAGTTGTGAATGTAACGCGCTATGTGTTGGAAGAGCGGTACAGGATGCGGGTTGTCCGTACACATGGCTTCGCCCTGTGTCGTCCAACCCGCCGCCAACGATGCTCCGCGCTACGCTTGTCTCATCGAGGCTCATCCTGAAACTAACCGCGCACGCTGCGCGTAGAGAAAACACAATGCCGTTCACCTCACGAACCATAGATCGCGCCACATCACGATTTGAAATGCGGCTAACGGCGTCAGAGCGCGTGCTGCTCCGCGAAGAGGCCGACCTTGCCGGGATGAGCATAATCGAGTTGGTTCGCAAGCGCACTTTTGGCAAAACGATTCACGCGGCAACCGACTTGATGATGATTCGCGAGCTTCGCCGCTTGGGCGGCCTTCAAAAATATGCAATGAACAAGTTCGCCCTGCACGACGAAGTTGTGGACGAGTGCGCCGCGACGATCCGCGCAATACACGCAGCTATCGAACGAGTCGCCAACCATGATCATTAAGTACATCGCGAATCCGAAGACGCAATCGAGCAAGGCATCGCGTATTGGCAGCTTGCTCGACTACATTGAGGCCGATGGACGCGCAAACGCACAGAAGGCGGAGTACATTGGCGCAAACGGAGACTTCTATTCGGACTCGCAGCAAGGTCTGCGCGCCGAAATGGTTGCTCTGGCAATAGAAGCGACTCGCAGTAAAGACCCCGTCGATCATTGGCTGCTGAGCTGGAAGGAAGGCGAGCAGCCAACGCAAGTACAGTGCAATGAAGCCGTAGAAATTCTGAAATGGCATCTCGGTATGAGCAACGATCATCTTGCGGTTTTTGCATTGCACCGCAACACTGAGAACTATCATCTTCATGTCGTTCTCAATCGGGTTCATCCCGATACGTTGCGCGTAGAAGACAAGGGATGGTGCATCGACAAAGCGCATAAGGCCATTGCAGAAATCATCCGCGCGCAGGGTTGGGAGGCAGAGAGAAACGCTCGCTATGTCGCCGACAGCAGCGGTCAGGTCACAAGAGCCAGCAGTGTGCGCGAGCCCCAGCCGCGCTCGAAAGCGCGGGACCATGAGAATGCAACCGGAGAGAAATCCTGCGAACGAATCGCACAGGAAAAAGCGATACCAATTTTGCTCAATGCAAAATCATGGGCGCAGGTGCATGAAGGGCTGGCCCAGGTTAATATGCGCTATGAGCGGAAAGGCAGTGGCGCAATGCTTTGGGTGGGCGACCAGCCGCTGAAAGCCTCTTGCATTGGCCGTGAATTCAGCAGGTCTCGCATGGAGGACCGGCTGGGCGAATTCCAGCCTGATAGCCGCGCCAATTCAATGCAGCTCCAGCCGCGCACAGCCGAGCCTCTTCGCCCGGATATGCCAGCGAACTGGGCTGAGTATCGCAAGACACTCGTAGCGAACCGAAAACAACAGGAAGCTGCCCAGGTCCAGCAGCGCATGGATCATCGTGCATCGCGTGAGATGCAGTCTGCGGAGTTCCGCAAAGAGCGGTCCGCGCTATACCAGGGCGGCAAGTGGTCCGGCGACGCCTTGAATGTTGCCAGGAGCCTCTTGGCCGCCGACCACACCAAGCGCAGAGTCGAAATGATGGAGCGGCAAAAGCGCGAGCGTGACAGTCTCCGAATGAGGTTCGGCCGGCGGAAGACCTTCGAGCAGTTTCTTGTCGAGCAGGGAGAGCCACAGCTCGCGGAGCAATGGCGGTATCGGGATACAGAAACGCCGGGTGCGGCAATTTGTGGAGACGGAGACGAGATACCACGCAAGCGCGACATCCGCGACTTCACCGCGCAGGTGCGTCAGTCACCGCACACGCTGGCAAATGAGATTCATTATTCTTCGCGATCCGATCCGAGCCATATCAGCTTTACGGATCGCGGCAAGCGCATTGATGTATGGCAAGCGCAGGACGAGGCCGCTGTACTGGCCGCGTTCCAGTTGGGCGCACAGAAGTGGGGAACGGTGACCATCACTGGCCCCGACGAGTTCAAGCAACTGTGCGCACAGCTTGCCGCGCAGCATGGATTCAAGATCAGCAATCCAGAGTTCCAATTGGAGATCGTTCGCGGTCCCAGGGATGGCCAGCCAGTTCCGGTAATTCCGGCTGGAATGCCGCCGCCGAGCATGGCTTATCAGTTGCATAAGGCCGACATTCTCAATCGAATCGAGGTGCGGAACGCCTCACAGCTTGATTGGATGATTGCGGTAAGAATGCGCGTAACGGGCCACGATCAACAGGCCATCACGCAGGCTCTGAAGGAAAATGCCAGCCAGGGGCGCGAGGCAGAGAATCGCAATTGGACCAACTACGCCGAGCGCACCGCAGAAGCCGTCTTTGGCCCGCGCGGCGACCGGGACTGCGCCAGGAGCGCACAGCGCGCCGAAGCATGGGTGCGGGTCGAAGGCAGAGACCGTGCTCACGAACGCCAAGTGCAGCACGGACAACGCCGCAAGGTTCCAGAGCGTGGCCGGGGGGACTTTGAGATCGAGTAAGGCTGATTAGGCTACTGCCGCCCGCTGCCCCTCGGCACCCCACCCGGACCATTTCGTGCCAGAAATGCCGTTTAAGCACAGCGCGCGATAGCGCTTGGGCAACTATTCCGCAGGGTACGGACCCAGAAATCGCTCGCCGTTGAAGTGAATCAAGTGTGAAGGCGCATCGGCTACCCACACTTCGGTCTCCCATGCAATCTCACCAAGGTAGCGGCCCATGATTGCACGGTTCGGAAACGCAGTCACATAGACAAGGCCGCTCTTCGAGCCTGCAAACAACTCTGACAATTCTGCATGGCGCTTGCCGTCTACAGGTCCGTGGCTGGTGACTGACTCGATGAGCAGCAGCCAGTTCTTGTCCGTGTAGTGCAGAACCACATCGGGCATCTTCCCGTGTGCATCGACTTCTACGCCCAGGTCGGTGAGCAACGCCTTGTCGAAGTATCCCCACTTCTCGCCCGTGTCACCTGCATAGACCAACACACTGCCCGGTGCGAAGCGCGGAGCAAAGTCTTCAATGATGGCGCGGATCAGTTCGCTATGCTCGCCGGGGCTAAGAGCAATTGTCTTGCCGGGTGCAACCACGACGGGAATTAAGTTGTGCTGGCGCTCCTTGGCGTATTGTGCAATCAAGGTCTGGTGTTCGATCAAGTAGGCTGCGAGCTTGCCGGTCCACTTCTTTGTGCCAAAGCTGCGAATGAGGGTGAGAGTTGTAGGCTCGATCTGATACACGGCCTTCGGACTGTTCACCGAGCGGTCACGCTTGTCAGGATTGTAGAGCACAATGCCAGCAGCGACGAACTGGTGCATCGTCTGACGGCGGAACGTCTCGCGTGTGTTCGGCGCGTACTTCTTTTCATAGTGCTCATGCGCCCAGTCCATGACAGGCGTGATGCCCACCAGCGGAGCTTCAGCATCAGCCCACGTTTTCTTTGGCGTAAGGTTCAACAGTGCAAGGAGACTGACCGCCGACCGCTCGTTCTGTTGTGCCCGTGGCAGGCCCAGAGCCTTGATGATTGCGAGTGCTTCCTCGATGTGAGTGTGAGTCATGCCGTCAGCGCATCCAGCCTTTCGTCGATCATCTGTTGCGTAAGGTCTCCGCTCTTCACGGCCCATTTGCCAAGCTCGATCAATGCGGTGCGGCTCGGATACTTCATCGTCTTCAGGTCTGTAGCGTTGACCTGAGTGTGTCCGTTGAAGCGACGAAACGCCTTGTCTACGACCGTCGTATTCAGGAACATGGCCAGCCCATTTGCCAGCGGCTCAGAGAGGCCGCGCCTGTTCTCATGGAACACATTCAGGTGATTCTCAAACCCAAGCGCCTGAGCGCCACCGAAGACGGCGGGATCAACCGCGCTGGCCATGATCCTGCGTTTCTCTTCTTTCGATGAGAACCTACGCACCACGCAATAGTGACCATTCGGGAACAGCCACTTCTCTGTATTGTCGTTCCGCTCAATGGCGTTCGGTTTCTTTGCGCCTGCAATCGGCCACTCAGTACGATTGATACTGAAGTGACTCGGATAGAGCAGCGGCACCGTGCCCGGTACCGGCATATCGCGGAGATAGTCTCTGAGCCTGAAATCAACAACGGGTCCAGTCGATACGCTCACTCCGATGTCGGCCAGAGAATATCGAATCGCGGACGGCGTGTCTATGGCCTCTGTGTTCTCATCTGGCGATGTGGGAACGTGAATGAAACCCTCTGCATCGTCAGGGAACACAATCTGATCGAACGGGTATACATGGGTTTCAATGTCGCTCAAACTGTCGTCCGTCGATGTGGTGATCGTGACCGGGCCTTGAGTGCCGCCACGCTCCAAGCGAATGATGATGTTCTCTTGCAGCACGTCATCATCCTTGAATGCCGTGGTGCGCGACTCGAATAAATGAATGTGCCGGAGCGCCGTTCGCTGCAAAATGAAATCTCTGAACGGACGATAGTACGGCCCGTTGCAAAAGCTGCGCGGGATGATCGCAACGATCTGTCCCTCCTGCGCGGCCTGCATGACTGCGAGCGCGACGAACGCAGAGTACAGATTCACGGTCTCAATGCCCAGAGCACGAAGTTCATGCCGATGCGCCGAGTGGCTGTTGATCTTCTTGTACGGCGGATTCAGAATCGAGTGTGTGTAATCAGTGGCTCCGTGGAAGAGCAACTGGTTCGATGAAGAGATGAAGTCCTCGCCTGAGACGTGAGCCGTCACGTCGTCGTAGGCGGCAAGGTGTGCGGCAAGGTGGCCCCGGAGCTTGTCGTCGATCTCATAGGCGTATGCTTGCACATCTTGAAACTCGAAGCCGCCGTTGATCCAGCGGTCGAGAAAGGCGCACGACAACGCGCCCACGCCTGCGCCAGCATCCAGCAGGCGGCACGTCTTCAGTGTGCTAGCCGGGAACAACGAGGCCATGAACTGAGCCGTGTTAGATGGTGTCATGAACTGGCCGAGTTCTGATTTGCGTCCCCTGGCTATCCGAGGGGCGACTTGACGACGAACATTATCGGCGAATTCGAGTTGCTGAAGCATATTTGTCATTGTAGCGACTGAAAGTTCTGGACGACACTTCAAGACTCGAAAGTGTTCGGCGTCAGTGCCATTTTTGCTCAGCGCCGGTATCCCCTTGTCTTCCCGGTACCGTCCACCGTGACCTGTGCCAGTCTCCAGGCCTCAATACTGCCCAGTTTGCCCCTTCCAGCTGTCATAGAGCAATGCACTTTGCCCGTATCTGCCCGGCCAGAGCTTCCGCGACAGGATGTTCGATCCCTGTCTGGTCCAGATTCAAGAGGACCGCTTCGGCAAGTTCGGGCACACGGCGGCGCACAAGCGGCTTGGCAAGTCCCGCGCCTTCCGCCAGTTGCTCGAAATTTGTCTTCGACACTCTGTCGGAGGAATACTCGCCGCCGATCTTCATTGCCATCTCACGGGTCAGCTCGGAGTAGTAGCGGGTGCTGACGACATCGTAAAGAGGCGCAAGCCGTGTCTCCAGGCCCGCAGTGCCAGCGCCATGATAGAGCAGCGAGAAGTTCTTGCCATGCGCGTCGTTGTTGCCGACCAGAAAGTTGAAGATCACTGCGTCCAGCAGCCGCGCCAGGTCGAGAACCGGCGCGCTGGAGACCTCGCGCAGCAGAGCGAAGCACCGCTTGAGCGACGGCCCGCCTTCCTTTTGATACTTGTTCTCGGAAACGATGCCCAGTGCTTGGCAGAAGTCTTCCTGATGCAGGCGTTCGAGCGATATGCCCTCTGGCCCCTGCAGATGCGTACGGTCGTAGCGCTCGACCAGCAGATACTCAACGTCTTCCACGCGCCTGATCTCTGTCCTGGCCACTGGCAGGCCGACCGCCGCAGCGAGCCTCATGCAGTAGGCTTCATTGAAGACAACCCCGGCAAATCGCTCCACGGCGGGCTTCAAGATGTGTGTACTGGGCGCGCCACTCAGAGGGAGCGAAATGGCATCGCCTTCCACGCGCACGGCGATCTTGTCTTGTGCGCCAGCCAGCGAAAGCCGTATGCCGCTCTCGCCAGCCAGCAGCGGACGGCGCGGAAGTTCCCTGAGAATCCTCGCCAGCTCTGGCGAGGAAAGCGCGCGGTAATGGTCGTCCGGCGCGGGCAGGGCTTCGCCAGCGGGAAGGAAAGTGACAGCGCCAGCGCACTCCCCGCCGATCCGCTCCAGCATGGCGTAATCGTTGCGTTCGCTGATGCCCAGGTTGCGGGCAATGATCTCGCGCTTGCTCTCTTCTGGCAGAACACCGGCAAAGTACCCCCGGCATTCCTTACGCGGAAAGCGTTCCAGCCGCAGCGGCAACGATTGGGACAATGGCGTGGCGTCAGGCCGTTGCAGCCAGCTTGCCGCATAGTCAAAGACCATCTGGCCGCCGTCATTCTGAATCAGGTGGCCAACCAATTCGCGGTGCAAGTAGACATCCAGGGTTTTGGCCATGCGCTATTCCTCGCTCCCCGAAACCGCTGGCGGCGTCAGTGCGATCCTGATTCCCAGCGTTTGCAGGACGGTCAGTACCTTGCCAATCTGGCAGGTTTCCTTGCCTTTTTCGAGTTCAATAATGAAGCGCAGCCCCGTACCGGAGGTCAGCGCCAAGTCCTTTTGCGTGACGCCCAACCGTTTCCGGCTTTCCCGGACAATTTGGCCGATCTCTTGTGCTGAATATTTCATCGACTGACCGCAATTATTCCCGTACGGGAATGGTGACGCATTCTCAAACCGAAGTCAAGGGAAAAGTTACCGGCCGGGAACAAATAGCACAATCAACCCCGCTTTGCGCCATATATTCCCGTTCGGGAATGTATGGCGCATTTTGGAAGGACGCGTATTGAGGCTGTTCAGGGAATGCATATGGTCACGGCGAGTCCCATTTTCCAGTTTGCCCTCTACTCAGAAAAGGCACCCAATCGGGCCGAAGCTTCAGGCCTATATTGAAAGAGGACCCTCCATCGGATTCTTGAGGTTTTTACAGGCTGAAGCTCCCCGCTTGGATCGATGCACCCACACTACTCTGGTTCAAAGATCGGCCGTTCTATGTTCGAGATAACTGGCGATCATGTATCGCTCCTTAATGACGAAGACCTTCGTACGCTCGTTGGCCGTCTATGCGAGGCCGAGGCCAGGAGGGGAGGTTTCTCCCCGCTTGGGGTCACATGGGGCGGGGATCAGAACGCAGCCGACGGCGGGCTTGACGTCCGCGCAGCCTTACAGGGTGAGGTAGAACCGCAATTGAACTTGCCGCGCTCGTTGACCGGGTTCCAAGTCAAGGCTCAAGATATGCAACGGGCCGCCATCCTTGCCGAGATGAAGCCCAGAGGAACTATTCGGTCCGTTATCCGGGAGCTAGCCGAAGCTTCTGGCGCCTACATCATTGTGAGTTCGAAAGGATCAGTTTCCGACACCGCACTCCGCGCTCGTCGCGCGGCGATGGCCGAGGCTGTGCGTGGACTTCCAATTGTTAGCTCTCTGTACCTCGATTTCTATGACCGAAACCGTGTTGCAACCTGGGTTCGAGAACATGTTGGGCTTTGCTTTTGGCTGCGCGAGAAGATCGGTAGGGCGGTCCCCGGCTGGAGACCGTATGGGCCATGGGCTACGACAAGCGAGAGCCAGAACGCAGAATATCTCCTTGATGAAGCACTGCGCGTCTGCGGCCGCGATGAACAGGGTAAGAGTCTCTCAGCAATTGCGGGCATTGATCACATCCGTATTCACCTCTCACGAGAGCAGGACGTTGTTCGCCTTATCGGACTTTCTGGCGTCGGCAAGACCAGGCTGGCTCAGGCGTTATTCGATGAAAGACTCGGCGAGGGCGCGCTCGATTCATCGCTTGCCGCATACACTAATCTGTCGGACGGACCCAACCCCCAACCGGTTGCAATGGCCTCTGACCTTTTAGCACAGGGAAAACGGGCGATCCTGATCGTCGACAATTGCGGACAGGAACTCCATCGGCAGCTTTCAGAAGTTTGCAAGGCATCAGGAAGCCGTCTCAGCCTGCTAACCATCGAGTTCGACATCCAAGATGATCTGCCTGAAGGAACGGATGTCTTCGACCTCCAACCTTCATCCGATGCCCTGATTGAAAGGATTCTTGAACATCGCTTCCCAATGCTCTCTCAAGTGAACGTCCAGTCGGTCGCAAGGTTTGCCGGCGGCAACGCGAGAGTGGCAATTGCTCTGGCCAGCACGATCAAATCTGGGGAGTCCGTGGCAGAGCTTAGAGACGCAGAATTGTTCCGTCGCCTCTTCCACCAGCGCAATCAGCCTGACGAGTCTCTTTTGCAGACCGCCCAGGCCTGTTCGTTGGTCTATTCGTTTCAAGGGGCAGACGTCTCGCGCGCAGAAGAAGCGGAACTCTGGAGACTTGCAGCCGTTATCGGCAGAGACATCCGGTCAGTCTACCGCGATCTTTCAGAATTGCGGCGTCGAGACCTCCTACAGTCAAGAGGCGTATGGCGGGCACTTTTGCCCCATGCCGTCGCGAATAAACTTGCGGCGCTTGCCCTCGAAAGCATCCCACCCGCTGCACTGGAACAGTTTTGGGGCAGCGCACCTCCCAGACTGCTGAAATCGTTCTCGCGGCGTCTCGGCTATCTGCATACCAGCGCTGAGGCGCGGTCCATTGTTGAACAATGGTTATCCGTGGACGGTTTGTTGGGAAAGCTTGGCAGCCTCAACGATCTAGAGATATCGATGTTATGCAACGTAGCTCCGGTGGCTCCTGGCGCTACATTGGATGCGATTCAAAGGGCGATCCAAGATTCAGTCGCTGATGGAACACAGCTAAAAGGAGAGGGATTTCGTACCCTTCTGCTTTCGCTTGCATATGATTCAGATCTCTTTGATAAATCCATGGCATTGCTCTTCGATTTGATTGAGGATGAACAACTTGGTCCGTTTTCGAACCAGGTAAGGAAAAGCTTTCCATCGCTCTTCCACCTCTACCTCTCAGGGACACACGCAACTATCGAGCAGAGATTAACTGTCGTCGAATCGTTGCTCGGATCGGAAAGCGAGCAGCGGCGTGAATTTGGCATTTCAGCGCTGAGCGCCGCCTTAGTGAGCGGATTTTTCTCGTCCAATCAACAGTTCGACTTTGGAGCTCGACCACGCGATTTTGGTTACTACCCGAAAACACGAGACGAAGCTCTCCATTGGTTTCGGTCTGTCCTCGCTCTCTGCAAAAGGCTCCTGGCCAACGAGGCGCTCGCGCCGCAGATTCGCAAAACTGTGGCAGACAATCTTCGCGGACTCTGGAATCACGTCGGGATGTATGACGAGGTCGAAGAGATTTGCCGGGCATTCTTCACGGGAAATTTTTGGCCGGAGGGCTGGAAGGCCATTCATTCAATCCGGCGATGGCGGCAAGAACCGCTGGATGCGGACCTGGAACGCAGGCTCATCGCTCTTGAGGAGCTTTTTGCCCCAAGAAATCTTGTTGACCGTACCCGCGCAGTGGTCCTTCGCAACGCTCATGGCGCATTCGACGATCTTGGCCCACACGACGATTTCACCGCTCACGCGGATCGGATGCAAGCCCAGGCATATGAGCTTGGCCGAGACATTGCGCAGTGTGAAGCCGCTTTCAAAGAGTTGTTGCCGGAACTCGTCACGGCGGAAACTTGGATGTACCTTGGGCATTTTATGAAGGGAATGATCGACGGCTCGTCAGATCACAGGGAGCAGTGGAACAGCATTCTGGCGCAATTCGTCGAGGCTGATCCAAAGCGCAGATCCGCTGAATGTCTGGCTATCTTTCTGTTCAATCTAAGAAACACAAATTCGGAACTCGTAGAGGTACTACTCGACGAGAGCATGAACGACCCTTCGCTGGCAGAGTGGGTCCCGCTGCTCCAGTGCCGTGCTGGGATGCAACTTCGAGGCGTTGAGCGCCTGAAGCGTTCTTTTGTGAGCGGCATTGCACCCATCGAGAGGTATCGCACCCTGGTATATACATGGGACACCTTAAGTGGAGAGGGCCTCGCCGAGCTATCTTCGCTTATTTCGGAACTTCCAGGTGGATTCGATGTTGCGCTGGAAATTTTGTGGATGCGTATCGCTTTATATGAGCGAGACAAGGTTCCGGTTCCCAGAGAAATCTTGGTCGCGGGCAGGTCGCTCCTGGGCCGATTTGATTTCGCCGATAGAAACGATAACCAGACTTACCATCTGAATGAACTAATAAAGCATTGCTTGACTGGACCTGACGGTTCACCGGTCGCATACGAGATGTGTCAGCGCGTAAGGGAGTCGTTGGCGCGCAGGCATTTCGCCGACTCGGAAACGACCAGCGTCTTAGGAATACTGCTTGCCGTTCAGCCGACTGTTACGCTCAACACGCTCTTCCCCCTTGGCACCGCACCGGATGACCACATCTATCGGATTCGTTACCAAACTTTTGGGCGGGGTGGCTTGGCCTTCGACAATGTTCCAGAACAGATTCTGCTTGAATGGTGCGAGCAGGACAGGAATATCCGATATCCCGCGATGGCTTCCGCAATCTTCCCATTCAAGCTTGAACCGAATACGGAGATCCGTCATTGGACAAAGGTAGCATTGAAACTGCTGGAACAAGCGCCGGATCGCATCGAGGTGCTCAAGCGATACATCGAGAGATTTCAGCCAATGGGCTGGTCGGGTTCGCAAGTACCGCCGTGGGAGGCGAACGTCAAGCTGCTTGATTCACTTGCGGATTACCACGACCCAAACATAGTTGCGTTTGTGGCGGCGGAGAAAACGCGCCTCCTGAGCGTACTCGACGTTGTACGACAGCGTGAGGCGTCGCAGGAGAGGCGCGACAATGAACGGTTCGAATAGTGAAATGCGGTTTTGGAACTGCGCTCGGAGTAACGCACATTGGGAGGTTAGCCATTCCTCTGATTGGTACCGGCAAACGATACCCAGCGTGTATCTATATGGCAACCACGCGCCTATACGTTTTGATGTGCGGGTACAATAGCGGTACACCCGTCAGCTTTGCCAAAACCCGGAAAACTGCGTTAAATTACGGTCGCTCAGTTACTTAGGGTTTTTCCAGATTACGCTCACATTCTATTTATTATCAACAACTTGCAGTATTGAAGCCCGACTCATAATCCCTTGGTTCGGGGTTCGAATCCCTGCAGGCCCACCATTCGATTCAACAACTTGCAGCATTTTCTCCGCCTCACGATTAGGCCGTGTGACGTGGATTGTGACGTACCAGCACCGGTCCCTGTTTCTTGCCTGCTGGCTGTGGCCTTTCGTTCACGATCTTCCGCACGTTTTCCAGACTCGAATGCTGATAGATCATGGCCGTCAGCGCGTTGGTATGGCCCAAGGCGCGCATGACCAGCGGTAGATCACCCGATGCCCCCATCACTTTGGTCGCGAACGTGTGGCGTGCACTATACAGAACGATTTCCTTTGATAACTGCTCGGCCAGCTTCCTTGCGGCAGGCGGTCCGTCCAGCGGATTGTTGAGCCATGCCCACAAGTCTCTGAAGATGAACAGTTGCTGGCGCACGAGAGCCGCAAGATTGGACAGCGACCAGCCAAAGCTGGACTTCATCTGCAGGTACTTCAAAATGAGCATGGCGATCAAAGCGGTCCAGATCTGCGTCTTGACGGCATTTGCGCTGGTGCCCAGGAACGATTTCACTTTTGCGGTTTCTGCCCGCGAAGATCGAGGAACTGACCGCAAATGCCGCTCATTTGCGCGGAGAAGCTGAGAAAGCGTTCGGGGTCGCCAGCGGACTTGAATTCTGTGGGCCTGCCGCGCACGGGCTTCGGAAGCACATCGAAGAGCGCCATTTTCACGAGATGAATATCAGTCTTGTTCAGGCGAAGAAAAGGCGATATTCTTGACGCATGAAGAAGCGTTCAACGAGCAAGCGCGGTCGGATGATGACTGTGCAG
>Ga0302193_10003734_pt1 | contig 12201 bp, 10 predicted proteins | sample II_Bog_E3_3_FD_200228 | JGI IMG/M metagenome (GOLD analysis project Ga0302193, IMG submission 200228) | Peat permafrost microbial communities from Stordalen Mire near Abisko, Sweden - II_Bog_E3_3 | ecosystem: Environmental > Terrestrial > Soil > Wetlands > Peat | place: Sweden: Abisko...
GGCGAGCCCGTCCTCGTCGATCTCACGGCCGCCGATCGTCTCGTCCTGCTCGTGTTCCTCTCGACGAACTGCGACGGGTGCGACCTGTTCTGGACGGGGCTCCGGGACGATCCTCCGGTGGCCGTCGACGTGGTCGTCGTCACGAAGGGACCCGCCACCGTGTCGCCCGACGACGTGCTCGAACGTGCCACCGGGGTGGAGATCCCCATCGTCATGACCGATGCCGCGTGGATCGACTTCCGGGTGACGAGCTACCCGTTCCTGGTTCTCGTCGAGCCGCGAACGAGACGGATCCTCGGCGAGTCTGTCGGCTTCGGCTGGTCGGACGCGGCTGGGTTGGTCGAAGCGGGCACTCGAGACTGAGCAGGACCGTGTGGCTCCGACGGGCACGGATGGCGCGGAGATCGGCCTTCCGTTGCCGACCAACGATGACCGTCGGTGTTCACGATTCGAATCCGTCCCGAGCGTGGGTCGTCATCATCGAGGATCAGCCAGAAGGGCGCGATTGCTCCGAGTGGCTGATCGAATGCCTCGCACCGGATGGATCGGTCGTCCAGCGGTCCAGCGGGTCCGGTTCGGGCTCCTGTCCGAATTCCGGCATAGGGGTGAACGTCCAGCCGGGTGATCCGTCCGCCGATCGCCCCGACTGCTCGAGCGACCAGCCCTCGTAGGTCTTCAGGTAGTGATGGTGGTGGCACAGGAGCGCGAGATTCGCCAGTTCCGTCGGCCCACCCTCCGCGAAGGGGAGGATGTGATCGATCTCCAACCCGTACGAGACGCCGCAGCCGGGCACGACGCAGCAACGGTCACGATAGGCGAGCGCAGTGCGCAGGTGTCGGTTGATCGTGCGGCCGAAGTGGGAGACCGCACGGATGTCGCCCGCACGGTGGAAGACGAATCGGAGGAACGAGTCGTCTGCCATGTCCCGAGCCATGGCGACCGGTATCGGACCTTGGTTGTCGATCTCACACACCTCACCCGGGAGCGTGTGACCGCGCAGTAGTGCGTCGAGGTCCACCCGGACCATGACCGAGCAGTTCGGAGGCCGCTCGATGACCTGGATGCCCCCGTCGCGTCCGGCGCGACTCCTTGGGGTCGATCCCGGTTCGAGTGGTTGGGAGAGCTGCTCGTCGGGCGGCCCAGGGTCGTCGTCACCGGTCGGAACCACCGTGCGCTCGACGAGGTCCCCGATCGTGCCCCCGGCGGTCATGAGGAGGAAGAAGGCGTCGGCGCGACGGTTGCCGTCCGTAGTGCGGGGTGCGTCCGGACCGTCGACGGGGGTGCCCGTGTCCTCGGCGAGGCGGAGGCGGGAGGCGGTGAACTCGAGCTGCTGGAGGATGCGCGCCCCGCGGTCGGCGGTGTCACGTCCCTGGAAGCAGAACGCACCCTCCGCGTCCGTCCACGAGGAGAACCTCCGATCCGCGTGGATCCGTCGGACAGCTTCGACGGGGTCGTTGCGCACGGAAGTGGCCCGGGACCGCCTGCAGCGCTCCTTCAACTCCTGCAGGCCCTGCTCGGCGGCACCCCGCAACAGTTCTGCCTCGCCTGACGGATCGAGTACGGCCGCACCGGAGAGCTCGGCGACCTTCGGCCCCGAGAGGCTGCCGCGGCGGAGCGCCTCTTCCGTGCCGGGCAGCTCGTGCAGCCGCTGTCCGACCTGGAGGGTGTTGCGGGCCTGCCCGGTGGGCACGCCCTCGAGATCGGCGAGCATCGCGGCGGCAGTGCGGTGGCCTGAATCCCTCCAGACGCCCGACTGGTCGATCCGGGGCGCCAGGAGGGTCTTGCCGGCCATGGCCAGGCGCTCGACCCCGGCCAGGAGTCCGTAGAGCTGAGCGGCGTCGGCGCCCGTCAGGCGGTCAGGGTCGAGCCGGGCGATGATCGACCCCAGCTGCGTAGCGGCGGATCGGACCTTCGGGCCGAGTGGGTCGTCGGTCGACGCATCGTCGACGGGATCTGCACCGTACGGCGTGCCAGTGGGGCCGGTGGGCGACGGTACAGCGGCGCACGGAAGTGCATCGGACAGGACCAGGCACACAGGTGGAGGTGGGCTGTCGACCCCGGTCGCTGTCATGTCCCCACACTTCCAGGGCGGTGTGACAGGTCGCCGACCTGGGACGGAGCGACGTCGACGGCCGAGTTACTAGGCGCGGCCCGGCTGGTTCCCAGGGTGGTCACAGGTTCGGGTCCCACCATTGGTCCGTCGTAGGGACCACCTTCAGGAGGAGCGCCCATGAGTGAGATCCAGCACCAGGAACCCGATGTCGGACAGCCGTCCGGCGATCCGTTCGCCGTTCTCCGCAGGCGCCGGCGCGGCGTCCGGGTCACGACCGCGGCGGCCGTGGCCCTCGGGCTCGCCGTCTCCGGGGGTGCTGTCGCCGGTGCGGCGACGAGTTCCTCGACCTCCACGACCGCCCCAGCAGGTCGCTCGGGCCAGCCCGCCGGGCACCCCGGTCTCGGCGGTCTCGGCGGCCTCGGTGGCCTCGGTGGCCCTGGCGGCACCCCGCCCGCTGCCTTCGGTGCTGTTGCGTCGGTCGGGACCGACACCTTCACCCTGACGACCCACGACGGGACGACGGTCACCGTCGACGTCGGTTCTACCACGACCTATCTCGACCCGTCGGTCACATCGCCGACCTTCTCGACCCTCAAGGTGGGAGACCACGTCGCGGTCTTCGGCACCGACGCCTCCGGCACGGTGACCGCCACCAAGGTGGCCATCGGGGGAACCGGAGGACCCGGCGGTCCCGGAGGACCCGGCGATCGACCCGGAGGCCCGGGTGGCACCCCACCCGTCGCGTTCGGCACCGTGAAGTCGGTCGGGACGAACACCTTCACCCTGACCACCCACGACGGAACGACCGTCACCGTCGACGTGAGTACGTCCACGACATACCGGGAGTCCGGTAAGGCGTCCGCGTCGCTGGCTGACGTGACCGTCGGCACCCAGGTGGCGGTCTTCGGCACCGACACGTCGAACACCGTCACGGCGACGTCGGTCGGAATCGGTGGATCCGGCAACGGACCTGCCGGCACGTTCGGGCCCGGCGGCCAGAACGGTCGACCGCCCTCGCCGTCCTCGTCGGGTAGCTCCTCCTCGCCGGGTGGCCCCGGCAGCAACGGATGGGGGAGCTCCTCGCAGGGCTGACCACCTTCCGCTCCATGATCTCCGGGATGCCGCTGATCGTCCGATACCTTCTGCCCCCTTCGGACCGGTCGCCGTCCCGGATTCCGACGGGCCCGTCGCGCCTGACCTGTGCGTGACGGGCCCCGTCGCGTCCCGATGCACGGATCGCCCGTCGCTCGCAGTCCGCCTGCGCCGGTCACAACCCCGGGGCAGTGTGGGGGCATGCTCCACGTCTGCGCGCTCGCCGTCGACATCCGAATCCCGTCCAGCCACTCGCTCAAGGAGAAACGGGCGGTGGTGCGGCACCTCGTAGAAGGTGCCCGATCCCGATTCGACGTCGCGTCGGCCGAAGTCGGCCTCCAGGACCAATGGCAGCGGAGTGAGCTGGGGTTCGCCGCCGTCGCGGGTGCCCACGGTCACGTCGAGTCCGTACTCGAGTCTGTGGAGCGGTTCGTGTGGGCGTCGCCCGAGGTGGAGGTGGTATCGATCACGTGGTCCTGGCTGGACACGGACGCGTGAAGCACGGACGCAGGCGAACGGTGATCCGCCAGAGGCCCGGTCCCGGTGGGGTGTCGTAGCCTCGTCCCATGACCACGCTTCCCGACCTGCTCGTGGACCTGGACGCCGAGTACGACGCGCTGCGTTCGGTGGTGGGGGGTCTGGCCGACGACGACCCCCGGTGGGACCTGGACACCCCTGCAGAGGGGTGGGCCGTTCGGGACCAGATCAGCCACCTGGCCTACTTCGACGATGCGGGGCGGCTGGCGATGGTCGACCCGGACGCCTTCGCCCGCTCCGTCGACGAGGTCCTCGCAACGGCGGGCGATCCCATGGAGGTACACCTCGTGCGGGGTCGCGCCATGGGTGGCGACGATCTGCTTGCGTGGTGGGACGGTGCACACCGTGCGATGGTTGCCGCGTTCGTCGGTGCCGATCCCACGGTCCGGGTCCCCTGGTTCGGGCCGCCGATGGGCGTCCTGTCCTTCATCTCGGCACGGCTGATGGAGACGTGGGCCCACGGACAGGACGTGTGCGATGCCCTCGGAGTCGAGCGTGTACCGACAGCACGCCTCCAGCACATCGCCCACCTGGGTGTCCGGGCCCGACCGTTCTCGTACATCGTCCGAGGGAGAGAGGTGCCTGCCGGCCGGATCGACGTCCAGCTGACCGGACCGGATGGCGACGAGTGGCGGTGGGAAATCGGTGACGGCACCGCAGCCACCGCAGCCACCGCAGCCACCGCAGCAACCGCATCCGTCGCAGCGGCAGCTGTCGGCGCGGTCACCGGCTCAGCGCTCGACTTCTGCCGGGTGGTGACCCAGCGGCGGAATGTGGTCGACACGGGGCTGGAGGTGCACGGCGAGCTGGCCGAGGACTGGATCTCGGTGGCGCAGGCGTTCGCCGGAGGCCCGGGACCGGGTCGCCCGCCCGCCTGAGCCGCACCGGCCGGTACACCCCGGCCGCCCCCAGGAAGCACGCCCCAACCGACCCGGGCAGACCGGGCCCGCCCGGGCCCCGACCCCAGTCGGTTCCCGAACGCCCCGTCCGCTTCGATCGCTACCGGCGGTCCGCCATCAGCTGGCCGAGCCGGGCCACGAAGCCGTCCACGTCGGAGTCCGCGGTGTCGAACGAGCACATCAGTCGGACCACGCCGGTGTCCTCGTCCCACACGTAGAAGGGCCACTCCATCTGGAGGACCTCGACGACCGGAGGGGGAATCGCCGCGAACACCCCGTTGGCCTGCACCGGGTGCGCCAGTGACACGCCGTCGACCGCGGCGAGCCCGCTCCCGAGCCGGGCAGCCATGGCGTTGGCGTGGGTGGCACTGCGGAGCCACAGGTCGTCGGTGAGCAGGGCCACGAACTGGGCGGCCACGAATCGCATCTTCGAGGACAGCTGCATCGACTGCTTGCGGAGGAAGCGGAGGGATGTCGACGTCTCGGGTCGGAAGGTGATGACCGCCTCGGCCCCGAGGGCGCCGTTCTTGGTGCCACCGAAGGAGACCACGTCGACGCCCGCCGCCTGCCCGAACGCTCCGAAATCGACACCCAGGGCGGCGGCGGCGTTGGCGATCCGGGCACCGTCGAGGTGGACGAGCATGTCCTGGGCATGGGCCCACTCGCTCAGTGCCGCCAGTTCGTCGAGGGTGTACACCGTGCCGAGCTCGGTGCTCTGGGTCACGGACACCACCCGGGCCTGCACGTGGTGTTCGTCACCCACGCCCTGGACCCTGGTGGCAGCCAGTTCCGGGGTCAGCTTCCCGTCGGGCGTGGGCACGGTCAGCAGCTTGGAGCCCAGGAGCCGTTCGGGTGCACCGCACTCGTCGACGTTGATGTGGGCGGAGTCGGCGCAGACGATGGCCTCGAACGGCCGGAGCAGGGACTGCAGGCCGACCACATTGGTGCCGGTGCCGTTGAAGCAGAAGTAGACCTCGGCGTCGGCCCCGAAGTGCGATCGGAACAGGCCGAGCGCCTCCTCGGTCACGGCGTCGGCGCCGTAGGCGGGCGCGTGGCCCACGTTGGCGCGGGCGATGGCCTCGAGTACCTCGGGATGGACACCGGCCCAGTTGTCGGAGGCGAAGGTGCGGTGCGGCGGCGGTGTTGGCGGCAGCGGCAGCGGCAGCGGTGGTGGTGGTGGCGGGGTCTCGGACGACATGTCGGTGCGCGGCTCAGTCACGGACGAGGGGCTTGTAGCGGAGGCGGTGCGGCTGGTCGGCATCGACACCGAGCCGCTTGTGGCGATCCGCCTCGTAGTCACTGAAGTTGCCTTCGAACCAGCGGACCTCGGAGTCACCTTCGAAGGCGAGCACGTGGGTGGCGATCCGGTCGAGGAACCAGCGGTCGTGGCTGATGACCACCGCGCACCCCGGGAAGCCGAGCAGTGCCTCCTCGAGGGCCCGCAGCGTGTCCACGTCGAGGTCGTTGGTCGGCTCGTCGAGGAGGAGGACGTTGCCGCCAGACTTCAGTACCTTGGCCAGCTGGACGCGGTTCCTCTCACCACCGGACAGCTGCCCGACCTTCTTCTGCTGGTCGCTGCCGGTAAAGCCGAAGCTGGCGACGTAGGCCCGGCCGTGGATCTCCCGGCCGCCCACCACCATGTGGTCGACGCCGCCCGTGATCTCCTCGTACACGGTGGCACCGGAGTCGAGCTGGTCGCGCGACTGGTCCACATAGGCCAGCTCCACCGTCGTCCCCACCTCGAGGGTTCCCGAGTCGGACGTCTCCTCGCCGACCATCATCCGGAACAGCGTCGTCTTGCCGGCACCGTTCGGGCCGATGACGCCGACGATGCCACCGGGGGGCAGGAGGAAGGAGAGGTCGTCGATGAGCAGGCGGTCGCCGTAGCCCTTGGACAGCCTTTCGGCGTCGATCACCCGGTCACCCAGGCGGGGTCCGGCCGGGATGGCGATCTCCAGTTTGTCGGCCCGGCGCTCGGCGGCCTCAGCCTCGGCCACCAGGTCGTTGTAGGCGTTGATGCGGGCCTTGCCCTTGGACTGACGGGCGCGGGGGGACATCCGGATCCAGTCGAGCTCGCGCTGGAGCGCATCCTGGCGGGAGGTGTCCGCCCGTTGCTCGCTGGCCAGCCGTTCCTGCTTCTGCTCCAGCCAGGAGGAGTAGTTGCCCTCCCACGGGATGCCCGCACCGCGGTCGAGCTCCAGGATCCAGCCGGCCACGTTGTCGAGGAAGTAGCGGTCGTGGGTGACGGCGACGACGGTGCCCGGGTACTCCTGCAGCGTACGCTCGAGCCACGCCACCGACTCGGCGTCGAGGTGGTTGGTGGGCTCGTCGAGGAGCAGCAGGTCGGGCTTGGACAGGAGCAGGCGGCACAGCGCCACCCGGCGCCGCTCACCACCGGAGAGTGTGGAGACGTCAGCGTCCCCCGGGGGGCAGCGCAGGGCGTCCATGGCGATCTCGAAGGTGCGCTCGAGGTCCCACGCGCCGGCGGCGTCGATCTTGTCCTGGAGTTCGGCCTGCTCGGCCAGGAGCTTGTCGAAGTCGGCGTCGGGGTCGCCGAAGGCGGCGCACACCTCGTTGTAGCGGTCCACCATCTGCTTGGCCTCGCCCACCCCTTCGGAGATGTTGCCGAGGACGTCCTTGGTCGCGTCCAGCTCGGGCTCCTGGGACAGGAAGCCGACGGTGAACCCGGGGGTGAGCCGGGCCTCGCCGGTGAAGTCGTCGTCCTGTCCGGCCATGATCTTGAGCAGCGAGGACTTGCCCGAGCCGTTGCCGCCGATGACGCCGATCTTGGCCCCCGGATAGAAGGAGAGGTTGATCCCCTTCAGGACCTCGCGGTCAGGTGGGTAGAAGCGTCGCAGGTCACGCATGGTGAAGATGTACTGGGCAGCCATGCCTGACAGTGTGCCAGCCCATTGACCCGCACCGTTCCGCGGCGGCGTCGAGCACCGGGGCCGAATGCCGGGGCGGAGGGGTGGCGAGCGGGGTACCGGCACCCGGGAGGTTGGGTAGCCTGTGCCGATGGGCAGCCCCTCTGACCTCGTCCGTCGCTGCGGCGCCGGTGCGGGGAGAGACGCCGAACGCCCGCCGGAGAGGCGCCGTCATGCCGGCTGACCCCGGACCCGCTCCCGCACCACCGACCGGGACCGGGGACGAGCTCCCGTCGCCACTGGTCGGGGAGCCGTCAACGGGGGAACCGTCAACCGGGGAGGCGCACCACGCAGACGGGACGTCCCCGGGGGACGGGCCGTCCGTGCCAGCGGGGACGCCTGCTCCCGCCGGGGCGAAGTCGGCCGGATCCCGACGTGAGCGGGTCGGTGTCCTGTTCGGGCGCCTGGTGGAAGCGGTCCGCCACGGCGACGACGACACCGTCGAAGCCGCCGTCCTGGCGCTCAGCACCCGCAGCCGGTGGTTGGCGCCGCTCGCTCTGCTGGTCGGCGGCCTGGCCATGCTGTTCCAGGGCGTCAAGACCCTGTTCGTCAACTGGCGCCTCACGCTGGTGCAGATCCTGCCGGCCATGTGGATCTGGGTGGTCATGGTCGATATCAAGGCCCACGTCCTGCACGGCAAGGGATTCCATATCTTCAAGAACCCGCTGGTGGCGGCCGCGGTGATCGCCGTCATCGCGCTGTTCACGGCGGCCAGCTTCTACCTGAACGCCGTGTTCGCCTTCTCCATCGCCGGCAAGGGGACCCCGGAGATCCGGCCGGCGTTCGCCATGGCCCGGAAGCATCAGCGGACGATCCTGACCTGGGGGATCGGCGTCGGGATCCTGACCGGCTTCTCCGCCATCGTCGTCGACCGGTGGGGTCAGTTCTGGTTCGCCCTCAGCCTCGGCGTCATGGCCGGCGTGCTCATGTTCACCTATGTCGCGCTCCCGGCCAGGCTGCTCGGCCTCCGCACCCAGCAGTCCCGCCGGGACAAGCTGAGCGCTGCCGCGGTCGGTGGGGCCATCGGCGCAGTCATCTGCTCCCCGCCCTATGCACTGGGCCGGGTCGCGCTGATCATGATCGGTTCGCACAAGTTCCGCTACGTGGCGATCCTGCTCCTGATCATCGCCATCATCCTCCAGACCGGCGCCACGAGCGCGGTCAAGGCAGTGAAGATGAGCGCCAAGATCGTGGCCGGGAGTACCCCCGACGAGGCCGACGCCGAGGTGTTCGGCACGACCTGAGTGGCCGGTCGGAGTTCCCGACCCGGCGTTCCGGGCCACATTCGACTCGACCATCTTTTTGCCGCTCCGTGAGACGACTGCCACCGTCCGGAGTCGGAGGGAGCGTCCGTCCGTCGTCGTGTCGGGAGCGTGGGATCGTCCGCCCCGGGGCTCCCGGTTTCCGGGCGTTGTCGTCGCCCCGGTGCGCGGTGCGCAGTGCGCAGTTCGTGGTCCGACAGGCGACCCCTCGAGCCCGTGTCGCCAGCAACGGCAAGGTAGTCGCCGTCTCCGGGGCCGAGCTGACGGGTTGGTGCACGACGCCGGCAAGGTGATCGGCAAGGGCGGCAGCAAGGTGCCGGGTGCAGATTCAGCGCATGTCCCGTCACCTCGCCCCGACAGCCTCCAAGGACCCGCAGACAACTTCGATCGCGGGTCGCTCCGCGAAAAGTAGTTGCACCTCAGGTGACATCTTCTGCAGACCCGCGCCTCCGCGCTCCCTAGGTTCTCTCCTCCATGCCCGACGACTACGAATCTCGACGACCCGCCCACGACCGACTCGGCGCCACCCGGACCGACGGGGGGACGCCATCATGCGGGCACCCTTGAGGGCACTCACCTCGGCGACGGTGGCGGTGACCCTGGCTGCCGTCATCATCGTCGCCGACCCCGTCGCCGTGCCGGCCGGTGCCGACGGTTCGGCCGGTGCCGGCAGCGGGGGTGGCACGGTGACCGTGGGCGCAGGTTCGGGCTCTGGCTCGGGTGGCGGCGCCGGGGGTTCGTCGGGTGGAGGGTCCACTGGAGGGTCCGGGTCCTCCTCACCGTGGCAGTGCACCTATACATACCTCGCGTTGAACAACGAGGGCGGGTTCCCGGCCGGTGGCCCGCTCCCGGGCGCCTGGTACTCGGTGACGTGCGATGACACGGCGACGGGCGCGCAGGTCACGCAGACCGTCTGGGTCACCGGCGCAGCGCCGACCGCCGTGCCCCAGGTCGATCCCCATGCACTCGCCATCCAGGCGGAGCAGTCGATGACCCTGCCCGTCCCGACGCTCCTCGACGACCCGTCGGGCTCGTCGGTGGTCGGACTCGCCACCTGGCTGTGGATCGACCCCTCGTTGTGGCACGACGATTCGGTGACGGCCACGGCCGGAGGGGTGTCCGCTACCGCCGTGGCCCGTCCCATCGGGGTGACCTGGACGACTGGCGACGGCTCCCAGCTCACGTGTGGAGGCCCGGGCGTGCCGTACCTGACGGCGACGCCGGCGTCGTGGCAGTCCACCTACTGCAGCCACACCTATGCGGACAGTTCGCTGGGTCAGCCGTCTCCCGACGGCGACCCGGACGACGGCCGGTACCCCGTGTCCGCCACGGTCGAGTGGGCGGTGTCCTGGACCGCGGTCGGCGCCACCGGTGGCGGCGTACTCCCCACGCTGTACACGACGGGTGGCACCAGCCTCCGGGTGGTGCAGGTGGAGAGCCTGAACGCGGTGGCGTCCCCGGTGATGGACGGTCGTCAGGCGTGGATCGGCGGTGGGGCATGAGCTCCGTCGCCGACCGGATCGGTGTCCGGATCCCGGGGATGGGTAGTGCCCGTCCGGAACGGAGCGACCGGGACGCCGGCACACCGGATGCCGTCCGCCCGGGGCCGCCGACCGGTCCGCGCGACCGCCGGGCCATGGTCGCGCTCGCTTCCCTCGTGGTCGTCGGCGCCAGCATCGCCACGTTCGCCGGGATGTACGCGTCAGCGGGCCACCGGACCGCGGCCGTCGTCGTCGAGCATCCACTGGCCCAGGGCCAGATGATCACCTCGGCCGACCTCGGTCAGGCGGACGTGTCGGTCTCCGGTGCCGTGCAGATCATCCCGGTGGAGGAGGCCTCCATGATCGAAGGGAAGCATGCCGCCTCGGCCATCCCGGCCGGGTCGCTACTCACCGTGGGTGACCTGGCAACGGCGCCGACCGTCGCCGCCGGCGACGCGGTGGTCGGGGTCGCGCTGAAGGACGGCCAGTTTCCGGCGGCGGGCCTCACGCCCGGTGAGCAGGTCCTGGTGGTGCAGACCGGCACTCCCGGGTCGCCGCTGGCGGCAGCTGCGTCGACCAGCTCCGGATCGTCCTCGACCACGCAGTCGGCTGCCGGATCGACGTCGGGGTCGGCGCTCAGCGGTACGGGCACGGGTGTGCTGGTGCCGGTGGCCACGGTCCTCTCCGTCGCTGCGCCCGGTTCGGCGTCGGGTGGCAGCTACGCCCTGCTGGTGTCCGTGGAGGTGGCCTCCACGGTCGCCCCCGACGTGGCCACGGCCGCGAGTGCGGACCAGGTGAGCCTGGTGCTCCTCCCGGCGGCCACCACCACCGGTGCGTCGGCATGAGCCTGCTCGGAGTCCTGTCGGTCAAAGGTGCGCCCGGCGTCACCACACTGTCGTGCCTCCTTGCCGCGACCTGGCCCGGCACCGGTCCCGTGGTGGTGGTCGAGGCCGACCCCGCCGGTGGTGACCTCGCCGCGCGCTTCCGACTCTCGTCCACACTCGGTCGGACGTCGTTGGCCGCCGCTGTCCGGCGCGGCGGGGCGTCCACACCCGTGGGACCGCACCTGCAGCACCTGCCGGGAGGCCTCGACGTGTTGGTGTCCGGAGGACCGGGCGACCCGGACGATGCCGAGCTGGGTGTGATCGGGGCCGTCGACCTGGCGTGGACGGACGGACTCGCCGTGATCGACCTGGGTCGCGTCGCAGCCGATGACCGGCCCGAGTGGTTGGCACGATGCCACGCATCCGTGCTCGTGGTCAACGGTGACCCGGCGGCGGCACTGCACGCCCGGGCCCACGCGGCCCGGCTGCAGGACGTGACGGACGGGCGTCTCGGGATCGTGGTCGTCGGCCCGGGCAGTCATGACAGCGCTGAAGTCGGCGGTTTCGCCGGCATCCGTCCCCTCGGTGACATCCCCTTCGATGCGGAAGCCGCAGCCGTGGCGAGTGGCGCGTCGAGCGCCGGGCGCCGACTCGAGCGTTCGGCACTGCTGGCCGCGGTGCGACGGGTCGCCGGCCAGCTCGAGGCCACCGGTGCCCAGGCGGAACCCGGGCTCCCCGCCGGATCCGCCGATGGCGGGGACGTGCGTCGACGTACCGGACCGGCGATGCCTGACGACCCGACGGACCCGGTCCGCCCGCAGGTCGGTGTCCGGTGAGCGAGACACTCACCTCCACCATCCGGCGCCGGGTCGCCGAGGACCTGGCGGCAGACAATGCGTCGACGCTCGACGGCGACGACCGCCGGGAGTTCGCGCGCCAGCGGGCGTTCCTCCATCTGGACTCGTTGACGGGTGGAACCGGACCCGACGGTGCGCTTCCGCATTCGCCGGTGGAGGAACAGGAGCTCGCCCAGTCGGTCCTCGACGCCCTCTTCGGTCTCGGCAGGCTCCAGGTGCTGGTGGACGACGAGCGGATCGAAAACATCGACATCAACGGGTGCGACCAG
>Ga0302193_10003737_pt1 | contig 12185 bp, 11 predicted proteins | sample II_Bog_E3_3_FD_200228 | JGI IMG/M metagenome (GOLD analysis project Ga0302193, IMG submission 200228) | Peat permafrost microbial communities from Stordalen Mire near Abisko, Sweden - II_Bog_E3_3 | ecosystem: Environmental > Terrestrial > Soil > Wetlands > Peat | place: Sweden: Abisko...
GCGGAGCGGATTTTGGAATTTTTACGCGCTGATGAGTGACCAGAGCCAAAACGCACCGATCATCGCCGCCTTCGACGCAGCGGCTGACAGCTACGACGCCGCGTCAAAAGTGCAGCGCGCCATCGCTCGCAAATTGGTCGCCCGCGCCGCGCAACACCTCGTTACGCCGCCGAAGACAATTCTCGACCTTGGCAGCGGGGCCGGCCATGTCACCGGGGCGGCGCTGGAGCTTTGGCCAGAGGCGGATATCGTGGCGCTCGACGCGGCGCCCGCCATGCTGGCGGCTTTACGCGTAAAATATCCGGGCGTGAAGACGCTGCGCCGCGATGCGTCCAAACTTGACGGGGTTGAACGCTACGACTTGATCCTGTCCAGCATGATGCTGCATTGGCTGCCCGATCCGCGCGCCGCCTTGACGCAATGGCGCGAAAAACTTAACCCCGGCGGAAAATTGCATGTCGCGGTTCCGGTCGAAGGCAGTCTGTCCGAATGGCGTGATTTTTTGCGCGCGGCGGGTGTGCCCGACGGATTATGGCGTTTTCCGCCGCCCGATCTGGGACGGGATGCCGCCGCCAGCGCCGAGACAATACCCTTTGCAGCGAGCTATCCCGACGCCCGAGCCTTCTTGCAAAGCCTGAAGCGCACAGGCGCACATACCGCGCGCCCCGGCCACCGCCCCAGTTCGACCGCCGCCCTGCGTCGGCTCCTGGCCGCGAGGCAGGGCGAATTCACCGCGACTTTCCAGATCCTGTTCCTGACAATCGAAGCGTCACAGTCTGAGCAGGGATAAATCCAGCCGGTTGTCCGACAACGGCGGACACCAGTAATAAGCCCCGTTGACCGGACGCGAAAAAGTGAAGAGCGCGTCGGCGAGGCCATCTTCAATCCCCGCCATGCGCTTCATCATGCGCTCGAAGGAATCGAGCGTGGCGGCATAGGCGATGAATTCCAGCCCCTGCCCTTCGGCCGAAGCCCAAGGCTGCGAGCGGCGCACCATGAAGGCCTCGGGGTCGAAAAGCTCCTGCGCGGTGCGTTTCACATGCGCGGATTCGGGCGCGTCGGCGATTTCCTCGTTGTCGTCGAGACGCCGGCCGATCATTGCGTCGCGCTGGTCCTGGGAATGGGCGTGGAAATGGCCCAAATCATGCGCCCAGCGCTGCACGGCGACGAAGCTGGAGCCCGGCGCGCCGCCTTCCGCAGGGACGATGGCGACTTCGATGCTTTTTTGCGCGTCCGGATTGGCGGTGCCGTCGATATAGCCGGTCAGGTCGCGACTGTCGGCATAGGTGAAGGTCTCCACGGAATCGCTCACCTCGAAGGCCGAGTCCAGCAGGCCCGTGATTTTCTGCGACAGGTCGAAAATATCGCCGCGATTTTCCGCGCGAAGGAAAAGCCACAGGGCGTGCTGGTCGGAAGGAATGGCGTGCGGGCTGCCCGAAAGCGCCGGAAAAACCCGCAATCCGGCAATTTCGCCGCCAAGCGCGCGCGCCAGCGGCTCGCCAATTCCAACAACGCCCCACTCCGGATTGAAAACCCGCCGCAGGCGCAACAGCGCGGGCTTCGGATCGCTTTCCAGCTTGACCGAAAAGCTGATGGATCGCCCGCACGGCGCGAGGGGAGCGAGAATGCCCGGCTGGTAAGTCAATGACATGCTGATCTCCATGCCCGCCAAGGGGAACATGGCTCAGACGTTACCGTGCGAGATCGTTTTCGATCAAGGACAAAGGAAAATTGTAGCCTTCAGACCGTATAGTCTTGCAAGGCTTCTTCCGAGACCGGCGTCAGCGACACCGATTCCCCACAGCCACAGGACGCGGTTTCGTTGGGATTTTCAAAGACAAAGGTCGCAGAGAGTTTTGACGTGGCGAAATCCATGCGCGCCCCGATCAGGAAGAGAATGGCCTTCGGATCGATGAGCACCGTCGCGCCCTTGTCCTCGACCAGCGACTCGCCCGGCCGCTTTTCTTCCGCCATTTCCACCGTATAGGACATGCCGGCGCAGCCGCCGTTTTTCACCCCGACGCGCAACCCCACAACATTGCCGCCAGCCTTTTCGACGAGCATTTTCACACGCGCCGCAGCGGCGTCGGTAATTTCCATCAATGGGCGAGCAGCCATTTCATTTTCCTTCAGCCGGTCATTTACGCGTGTCGCCGCGCTCGCGCGCCCCGATGGGCGCATCAAGGCCGGCGCATGTTCCGACGCCTTCATATAGCATCGCCGGGGGCGCGCTTAAAGGCGCTTGGCCAAAACCGCGCTCCGCGCTTTGCCGCGACCGCGATCCCGTCTCATTGACTTCGCCCGCCCTTCCGCTCAAAACACGGGCAAGATATCTGCGAAATTCACCCGCGCCAGGCGGCCGAGGTTTTCCATGCCAACCGTCACCCTGATCGACAATTACGATAGCTTCACCTTCAATCTGGTGCATTATTTCGGCGCGCTCGGCGCCAAGGTCAAAGTGCTTCGCAACGATCAGTCCAGCGTCGAGGAGATTATCGGCGAAGAACCGGATTGCATCGTGCTTTCGCCCGGCCCCTGCACGCCGCGAGAGGCGGGAATCTGCCTCGACCTGATCCGCGCCGCGAGCGCCAAAATCCCGATTTTCGGCGTCTGCCTCGGCCATCAGGCCATTGGCGAGGTTTTCGGCGGCGAGGTGGTGCGCGCGCCCTCTCCTGTCCATGGCAAGATCGCCGAGATCCACCATGAGGGCGAGACGGTCTTCCACGCCTTGCCCACCCCGTTCAAGGCGACCCGCTACCATTCGCTGGTGGTGCGGCGCGACAGCCTGCCCACCGACCTGGCGATCACCGCCCAGACTTCCGACGGCCTCATCATGGGCCTGAGTCACATCACCCATCCGACGCATGGCGTGCAGTTTCATCCCGAAAGCATCGCCTCCGAACATGGCCATGCGCTGCTGCGCAATTTCCTCGATCTCGCCAAAAGCTGGAACGCGGCCAAGGGCCGTTCCGAGCGGCGGGCCTGAGCCCCATGGAGAGCATAAAACCCTTCCTCGCCAAGATCGCCACCGGCGCCGCGCTCACCCGCGCCGAGGCGGAAGCGGCTTTCGACTGCCTTTTGTCCGGCGAGACCACCCCGGCCCAGACGGGCGCCTTCCTGATGGGTCTGCGCGCCCGGGGCGAAACGCTGGATGAAATGACCGGCGCGGTGTCGGCCATGCGGGCCAGGATGCTGAAGGTCGAGGCGCCTCCCGGCGCCATCGACATTGTCGGCACCGGCGGCGACGGGCTGCAAACCTATAATATTTCGACCCTTGCCGCGCTGATCGTCGCGGCCTGCGGCGTTCCGGTGGCCAAGCACGGCAATCGCGCCGCCTCATCGCTGTCCGGAGCCAGCGACGTGCTGTCGGAACTTGGCGTGCGCATCGGCATCGCGCCTTCCCTGATCGAGGCCAGCCTGCGCGAGGCCAATATCGGCTTCATGACGGCGCAGGCGCATCACGCCGCGATGGCGCATGTCGGCCCGGTGCGGCGCGAACTTGGCGCGCGCACCCTGTTCAACCTGCTGGGGCCGCTGTCGAATCCGGCTGGCGTCAAGCGCGCCCTGATCGGCGTTTTCGCGGCCAAGTGGATGGAGCCGATCGCCCTGACCTTGCGCGATCTCGGCGCGGAAAGCGTGTGGGTCGTGCATGGACACGACGGGCTGGACGAAATCTCCACCACCGGACCGACCTCCGTTCTGGCGCTGGAACAGGGCGCATTGCGCCGGTTCGAGATCGCCCCGGAACAGGTCGGTCTTTCCCGCGCCACCCTTGACGACTTGCGTGGCGGCGACCCGGCATACAATGCGCGGGCGTTGCGCGCGGTGCTCGCGGGCGAGAAAAACGCCTATCGCGACATCGCTGCGTTTAACGCGGCCGCCGCCCTTGTGGTGGCCGGCGCGGCGGAAAATCTCGAAAATGGGGTCAGACAGGCCGAAGAAGCGCTCGACAGCGGAAAAGCGCGCGCGACGCTCGAAAAATTGATAAAAATCTCCAATGGAAACGCAACCGCCGATACACAGGCGGCGGTTTAGGCGTTAAGGTCTCGTCATGTCTGACATTTTGAAAAGAATCGAAGCCTATAAAAGGACGGAAATCTCCGAAGCGAAAGTGCGCGTGCCCCTCACGACGCTTGAGCGCAAGGCGCATGAGCACGATCCGACGCGCGGCTTTCTGCGGGCTCTGGAGACCAAGGTGGCGTCGGGGCTCCCCGCGCTGATCGCCGAGGTCAAGAAGGCCAGCCCGTCCAAAGGCTTGATCCGCGAGGATTTCGATCCGCCGACGCTGGCCCGCGCCTATGAGGCGGGCGGGGCGACCTGCCTGTCCGTTCTGACCGACGGCCCCTCCTTCCAGGGGCGGCTCGACGACCTCGCGACGGCGCGCGCCGCCACCCATCTGCCTGTCCTGCGCAAGGATTTCATGTTCGACCCGTATCAGGTCTTTGAAGCGCGCGCCGCCGGCGCCGACTGCATTCTCATCATCATGGCCTGTGTCAACGATCAGGAGGCGCGCGCCCTCAATGTCGCGGCGCATGACCTGCATATGGACGTGCTGGTCGAGGCGCATGACGAAGCCGAACTCGACCGCGCCCTGGCGCTCGAAACGCCGCTGATCGGCATCAACAACCGCAATCTGCGCGATTTCAAGGTTTCGCTGGAGACGTGCGAGCGCCTGAGCGCCCGCGCGAAGGACCGGCTGATCGTCGCCGAAAGCGGCATAGCCAGCCACGCCGACATCCTGCGGTTGCAGGCCGCCGGGATCAACGCCTATCTGGTCGGCGAATCCCTGATGCGACAGGCCGACGTAAGGGCGGCGACCAAGAAACTGCTGACCGGCGTGACGGCGTCCGCGCAACTGGCATGAAGAAACCGGGGGCGGGCCTCACGCATCTCGGCGACGCCGGCGAAGCCCGCATGGTCGATGTGTCGGCCAAGAAACCGAGCGCCCGCGTCGCGGTGGCGGAGGGCTGCGTCGTCATGGCGCCGGAAACCCTCGCGCTCTGTCTGGCCGGACAGGCCAAGAAAGGCGACGTGTTCGGGGCCGCGCGTATCGCCGGCATCATGGCCGCCAAGCGCACATCGGATTTGATTCCCCTCTGCCATCCGCTCGCGTTGACCAGCGTCCTTGTCGACATCACGTCCGACGACAGCTTGCCCGGGTTGCGGGTCAAAGCCCACGCCAAGGTGGTGGGCGAGACCGGAGTGGAGATGGAGGCGTTGACCGCCGTCTCTGTGGCCTGCCTGACCATTTACGACATGCTGAAGGCGGTGGACCGCGCCATGCGTATTGAAAACGTGGTTTTGTCCGAAAAGACCGGCGGCGAGTCCGGCGATTATCTTCGCGCAAGATAACGGCGCCGAGAGAGTGTCAGGAGCCGGACCGATGACCGAAATGAAAGCGCCGCTCAGCGTCGACGAGGCGCTAGCAAAAATCCTCGCCGCCGCCAAAGACTCTCTCTCTCATGAACACACGCCGCTGGCGCAGGCTTTCGGCGGAACCCTGGCTGAAGACATAATCGCGCTTCGCACACAGCCGCCCAAGGCGCTTTCGGCGATGGACGGCTACGCCCTGCGCGCCGCCGAGGCGGGCCGCTCGCTCAAGGTCATTGGCGAATCCTCGGCCGGGCGGTCTTTTTCAGGCATTTGCGGGTCGGGCGAGGCTGTACGCATCTTTACCGGCGCGCCCGTGCCCGAAGGCGCCAATACGGTGCTCGTCCAGGAAGACGCGCGCCGCGACGGCGATTGCGTCACCGCGACGGCGCCGGTCGAACCAGGCCGCAATATTCGCTGCGAAGGCATAGATTTCCGCACCGGCGACGTGCTTCTGCAAAAAGGCCGACGCCTGAGCCCGGCCGACATCGCGCTCGCCGCCAGCGCCGACCATGCGACCCTTCCATTGGCCCGGCCACCGCGCGTAGGCGTGCTCGCAACCGGCGACGAACTGGTCGCCCCGGGGTCTCCACGTGGCGCCGATCAGATCGTAGCGTCCAATTCTTACGCCGTGCTCGGCTTGATCGCCGCTTCCGGCGGCGTCGCGGTCGATCTGGGCATTTGCCGCGACCGGCTGGACGACATCGAGGCGGCCATCGTCAACGCGCAGGCCCTGAAAGTCGATGTCCTCGTCACCATCGGCGGCGCCTCTGTCGGGGATCACGATCTGGTGCGCGGCGCACTGGCGCGCGAGGGCATGGAGCTGAATTTCTGGCGAGTCAACATGAAGCCGGGCAAACCGCTGATCCACGGCCATATCGGGCCCATGACGGTGCTGGGGCTGCCCGGCAATCCGGTTTCGGCCGTGGTCTGCGGCGAACTTTTCCTAAAACCGCTGATTCGCGCCTTGTGCGGCGATCCGGAAGCCGGAGCTGACCGCACCGAACCCGCCTTTGCCGGCGTAAATCTGGCCCCCGGCGGCGCGCGTCACGAATTTTTGCGCGCGACTTTTGCCTATGACGCGCAGGGACGAAGGCTGGTCACGCCGCAGCCAGATCAGGATTCCTCGCTCAACCGCGTGTTGTCGCAATCGCAGGCCCTGCTCATCCGCCCCGCCAGGGCGGCCGCCTGCGACGCCGGCGAAACCGTGCGCATCCTGCGCCTGACCCGCTGAACCGGATTTTACGCACGGAATTTGGCTATTCCATCAATAACGATATTGATATTGGACTGGAACATCACGTTATGGCAAAGATTGCGCCATAGCTGAAAATACGTGGAACCTATCTTGGCCGGGAATGGTTAACATTTCCTTACGATGCGGTTCCGCGAGGGTTTTCCGCAAGGACAATCCTTATCTACGTCCATCCAAGAAGTGCGTCCGCCCATGCGTTTAGCCCCTCGCCTTATCTTTTGCGCCGCAATTTCGACGCTGGCGTTTCCTGCCGCCGCGCAGGCTTGCAATCCGATCGAGATTTTTTTCGGGTGCCGGCAGCCAAGCGTCGCGGCGGCCGCGCCCGCCGCGCATGCCCGCGAGCATTCGATGAGATACGCGACAATTCACGCCCATCGCAAGGCCACAGGCGCTGAGGAAGCCGCCGCCCAGCGCCAAACCCCTCTGCAGCCGCCAAAAGGCGTCGCTTTCGCGTCGATCGAACATTTTGCGGCGGATGAGACTTTGCGCAGCGGCGACATCGTTGTGACAACGCACGGCTTTCTGGTCTTTCACGGCGACGAGCGAAAATTTACCGCGCTGGACACCAGGCGCTCCGCGTTGGCCTCGCTCGAAAAAGCCAGCCGCAGCCCCGCCGCCGCGACCTGGCAATCGCCCTCGCCCCTCGCGGAGTGGAGGCCGGCGGTCAGTTCCACACTGGTTCAGAACGACGTCGGGGTCAGAACCATATCCTTCGCCGCTTCGGCCTATCGTTGATTTAAAAAGTTCAGGGCGGCGGGCCCTTCTTTTGACCCGGCCGCCCATTGCTTTCCCAACCGTGTCTCGCGGAGTGGGAAAAGACTGTTTTAGAGTCCCGCCAGATAATTCGACGGATCGACCGGCTTTTGTCCCTTGCGCAGTTCGAAGTGCAGTTGCGGCGAGGCCACATTGCCGGTCTGGCCTGACAGCGCGATGGTCTGGCCGCGCTTGACGGTTTCGCCGCGCTTCACATTGATCGAGCCGTTATTGGCGTAGGCCGAGACGAAGCCATTGGGATGGCGGATCAGCACGAGATTGCCATAGCCCTTGAGTTCGCTGCCGGCATAGGCGACGACGCCGCCTTCGGCCGCCTTGACCTGCGTGCCTTCCGGCACCGCGATGTTGATGCCGTCATTGCCTCCGGCCCCGAAGGACTGGATCACCCGGCCGCGCGCCGGCCAACGGAATTCCGGATTGGCCGAGTCTCCTGCGCCGGCGCCAGGCGAAGGCAGGCTTGCGGTCGTGTCGGCAGGAGCGGCTTGCGGCGCGGCCGGAGCCGGGGGTTTCACGGCGGCCTGAACCGGCGCGGCTTGCAGGATTGGCGCGGCGCTGGCGATCTGCTGAGTCTTGGCGCTCGCAGCGGGCTTGACCGCAGCAAGAGTCTGGACTTCCGCCGCCGGCTTGGCGCTCACCGTTTTAGCCACGACGACTTTGTTGGCCGCCAATTGCTTGGCGGAGGCTTCCTTGACCGCGCGGGCCTTGTCGGCCTCCGCCTTCAAGGTTTTGGCCTGTGCGGCTTGCGTCGCCTGCGCAACCTGAGCCTTCGCGGCTTTGGCCTGATCGGCTTTAGCTTGAGCGGCTTGAGCGGCTTGAGCTTGAGCGACTTGCGCCTTCGCAGCCTTGGACTGAGCGGTCTTTTCCTGCGCCGCCTGAGCGACCGCCACCTTGCGCGCCGCCGCGTCCGCCTGGGCCTGAGCGGCCTTGGCGCGCTTTTCAGCCTGCGCCGCGGCGGGATCGGGCTTCATCGCAAGGGTCGGAGCCTTGGGCGCCTCAAGCTTGGCGAGTTGCGCGCGGGGCGCCATTGGAGCGGCAAGCGGAGCAGGCGCCGCTGCGGCGCGGACGGCGCCACTTGCGTGATAGACCGGGATCGTGAGCCGCGAGCCCGGAGTGACCTGGGAGCGGTTGGCGTAGCCATTGATCGCCAGCAAGGTGGTGGTGGGCACGCCGTATCGCGTGGCGATCGATTCGGCGGATTCGCCCTGTCCGACAACCACCGGCACGCCTCCCTCGGACGTCCAACCGCCCACGGCGCTGGGTGCGGAGCGCACGATCGACGCGGACGAGACGGGCGGGGCCGGGCTGTATACAGGATTGGCCGGCGCGGCGAATGAAGGCGCGGAGAGCGGCTGGCTCTGGACGGCGATCGGCTTGGGGGCCGAATAGCGGGGCGCCGGCGCACGGACGGCGGGCGGCTGCGCCGATGGCGCCGGTGGCGCATCGAAGGGCTTGAAGGCGTCTGAGAAAAAGCTGCCTGGATCGAAACCGGGCGCCTGATTGGCGGCCACCTGCGGCTGATTGACCGTTCCCGTAGGAGTCCGGTCGAATTGTGTGGAGGATGACTTGAAGGGATCGGCGAAAGGATCGCCCAAGCGACTCGAGTCGGCGCACCCGCCGAGCAACATCGCGGCCACGCCAGCCATCGCCAACCGGACATGTTTGCCCGAACTCCGCAGCGCTTCGCTCATCACGCATCCCACCCACAAACAGACACTTGCACCAACAATTCTATTTAAAGCGCGGCCGGTTAAAGGAGCGTTTAAGATGAACGAAGATTCATCAAAATGCTTGGCGTCGTAACCTTAATGCGTGTTTTCTCCGGTTGTGACCTTGCGTAAACGCATCAATCGCGGCGAAAGAGGCCATGCAGGAGAGTTTGCGCCCGGCAGGGGCCGAAAGCCGCCGCCTCGATGGCAGCGTCGGCAGTTCGGCTGTAGCGGAATAACTCCCCGGCGCCTTCGCGCTTGCGGACGGCCACCAAGACGCCCCCCTGCCCCAAGGCGCCCAAAATCCCCGGTGGCGGCGGCGCCTCCAGCGCGCCATGGACGAGAATGCGGTCGAACAGGCCGTAAGCCGGCGAAACATCAAAGCCGTCGCCCCAGACCACATGGACGTTAGCGATCTTGAGGTGGTCGAGCCGGGCGCGAGCCTCCTCCGCCAGACGCTCGAAACAGTCGAGACTGACCACTTCGCGGCCGATCAGCGACAACACGCCGGCCGAATAGCCGGAGCCGGCGCCGATTTCCAGGATGCGCTGATCGGACTGCGGCGCCAGTAGCGTCAGCATTTGCGCCAGAACGGAAGGCGCCTCCATGGTCTGGCCGCAGGCCAGCGGAATGGCGACGTCGCGCAAGGCCAATTCTTGATGGGCCGCCCCGACGAAGTTTTCGCGTGGAATGCTCTCCAGCGCCCTGAGCAGCCTCAGGTCGCGAAAGCCTTTCGCACGCAAGCGCAGCAGTAATTGCGCCTTGGCCTCACCGCGGGCGTCGGCGGTGGGCGGGGAAGAGGATGTGTCTGACGGACTCAGCCGAATAATTCCGCGAAATGGGTGAGCGCCGGATCGTCGGTCAGATCGAGACGCAGGGGGGTGATGGAAATTTTTTTCTGCGCGACGGCTTCCAGATCGGTGCCGACGCCGATCACGAACTCAGGCCGCTCGAAGGCGATCCAGTAATAAGGATTGCCGCGCCCGTCAAAGCGCGGCTCGATCTTCATCAATTCGGCGTCGCGCCGTCCCTGCCGCGCCAACACCTCGCCTTGAACCTCGCCCGCCGCGCAGGCCGGAAAATTGAGGTTCATCAGCACGCCCGGCGGCAGGCCCTTGGCGATCAGCCTTTTGATCAGATCGGGCGCGTGGGTCTCGGCGCAATCCCAGAAGGTTCCCTGCGGCGAGTAGCATTGCGACAGCGCGATCGAGGGAAAACCAAGCAGCGTGCCTTCCATCGCCCCTGCGATGGTGCCCGAATAGGTCACGTCCTCGGCGACATTCTGGCCCTTGTTGACTCCCGACAGGATGAGGTCGGGCGGATTGTCGATCATGAGCTTGCGCACGCCCATGATGATGCAGTCGGTCGGCGTGCCCTTGACCGCGAAACGCCGCTCGGAAATTTTCCGCAGACGCAAGGGATCGGCCAGCGACAGCGAATGGGCGACGCCGGACTGATCGGTTTCCGGCGCGACCACGACCACGTCGTCGGAGAGTTTTGCGGCGATTTTCTCCAGCACCTTGAGTCCGTGGGCGTGTACGCCATCGTCATTGGTGATCAGAATGCGCATTTTTGGCCGCCCGGAGTCCGCTGGTTTGCTCAGAGCGTCTTACTGCCCTCGCCGATCTGGGGAAAGCTTTTTCAGCCGCGCGAAATTGTCTCCAACCCGCCCATATACGGCCTTAAAACCTCCGGCACCGTCACCGAACCGTCCGCGTTCTGGTAATTCTCCAGCACGGCCACCAGCGCGCGGCCGACGGCGACGCCCGAGCCGTTGAGGGTGTGGACGAAACGCGTCCCCTTGCCGTCGGCGGGACGATAACGGGCGTTCATGCGGCGCGCCTGAAAGTCGCCGCAGACCGAACAGGAGGAAATTTCGCGGTAACGGTCCTGCCCCGGCAGCCAGACCTCGATGTCATAGGTTTTCTGCGACGCAAAGCCCATGTCGCCGGTGCAAAGCAGCACGACGCGATAGGCCAGCCCGAGTTTTTTCAGCACTTCCTCGGCGCAGGCGGTCATGCGCTCGTGTTCGTCGCTGGAGGTTTCCGGCGTGGTGATCGACACCATCTCGACCTTGGAAAACTGGTGCTGGCGGATCATGCCGCGCGTATCGCGCCCCGCCGCGCCCGCTTCGGCGCGGAAGCAATAAGTTCCAGCCGTCATGCGCTGCGGCAGCGCCGCTTCGTCAAGAATTTGCTCGCGAACCAGATTGGTCAGCGGCACTTCGGCGGTGGGGATCAACCAGAAATGCTCGGTCTCGAACGTGTCCGCCTTGGGCAATCCGGCAATCCTGGCCGCCACGTCGCCGCCCTCGGCAGCAGCCGCCTCGGCTTGCTCCAGCGTGTCGCGCAAGCCTTCGACGCCGACGAGGCCCAAAGCCGCGAACTGGTCGTCCTTGAACTTTGGCAATTGCGCCGTGCCGAACATGGCGTGATCGCGCACCAGCAGCGGCGGCGCGACTTCCTGATAGCCGTGGTGATCCGTGTGCAAATCCAACATGAACTGCGCCAGCGCCCGCTCCAGCCGCGCCAGCTTGCCCTTGAGCACGACGAAACGCGCGCCGGACATGCGCGACGCCGCCTCGAAATCCATCAGGCCGAGCGCCTCGCCAAGTTCAAAATGCTCTTTCGGCTTGAAATCCAGCGTCGGCTTTTCGCCGACCTTGCGGATTTCGACATTGTCGTCCTCATCCGCGCCCGGCGGCACGTCCGCCAGCGGACGGTTGGGAATCGCGGCGAGTTCCTGCTCCAGCGCCAGAATCGCCGCCTTTTCCTCAGCCTCGATGGCGCCCATGCCGATTTTCAGGTCGGCGACTTCCTGCTTGAGCTTTTCGGCGAGCGCCAAGTCCTTGGCCTTCATCGCCGCGCCGACTTCTTTCGACGCGGCGTTGCGCCGTTCCTGCGTCGCCTGAGCGCGCGAGATCGCAGCGCGGCGCGCATCGTCAAGCGCGATCAACCTCGCCAGCAGCGCGTCGGCGGCGGCCTCATCGGGCTTGCGCCGCAGGAGGTCGGCGCGAAACGCCTCGGGGTTGTCGCGGATCGATTTGATATCGTGCATGTGCGGACCTTGAATCAGGCGGC
>Ga0302193_10003742_pt1 | contig 12183 bp, 9 predicted proteins | sample II_Bog_E3_3_FD_200228 | JGI IMG/M metagenome (GOLD analysis project Ga0302193, IMG submission 200228) | Peat permafrost microbial communities from Stordalen Mire near Abisko, Sweden - II_Bog_E3_3 | ecosystem: Environmental > Terrestrial > Soil > Wetlands > Peat | place: Sweden: Abisko, Stordalen...
ATAGCCTGAGCGCCAATGACGTCGCCGCGACCCGGATCGTGTGGCGATCAGATCGCGCCGCGCTGCTGCGCGATCCTGATGGTCACCTGCACCAACTCACGCCCTAAGGTCGATCGCCAGCAGATCTTGGGTCGCCGCGATAAACAGCCGCCGGCCATCCTCGCCGCCGAAGACGCAGTTCGAGGCGACCGACGGCGTCGGGATGAAGCCTAGTTTTCGGCGATCGGGCGACCAGACGTGCACCCCGTCGGCCGCGGTCGTCCACACCCAGCCGCGCGCATCGACGGTCAGGCCGTCGGGGTAGCCGTGATCGGCGTGACAGAAGAAGCGCCGGTTGGAGAGCGCCCCGCCCTTATCGACGTCGAAGGCGATGATCTCGTGCTTGCGGCCAGCGACGAAGCCAGGGACCTCCCCGAGGGACAGCGAGGTGTCTGAGACATAGAGGGCGACGCCATCGGCGCTGAACCCCAGGCCATTGGGCTGCTCGAAATCCGCCATCCGTCGCAGCCCGCCCGTGGTCGGATCGAAGCGATAGAGGCTGCGGTGATCCAGCTCCGGTTCTGCCAGGCCGCCCTGGCTTGGCATGGTGACGCCGAAGATGGGATCGGTGAACCAGATAGCGCCGTCCGGGGCCACGGTGACGTCGTTGGGGGAATTGAGACGCCGGCCTTGATAGTGGGTGATGATCGGCTCGGGTTGGTGATCGTAGTCGCCGCCCCGGCTGACACAACGCCGGCCGTGCTCGCAATGGACCAGGGTTCCGTCCGCCAGTACGGCGTTGCCGTTCATGAACCAGGTTCCATCGATCTCCACCTCGACCCGGCCATCGGGATTCCAGGCGAGCAGGCGGCGGTTGGGCACGTCCGACCAGACTAGCCGCTCTCGGCCTGGCTGCCAGGCCGGACCCTCGCCATGGATTGTCCCTTCGTAGAGCAGCAGCAGCGGCTGATCGGGGGACAGCACCTGCGCCAGCCGATCGTCATCGATCTGGACCCCAGGGAAGGATTCGACGGGCTGCGGCGGCCCGGCGCGCCGCAGCAGACGGCTGGGACGAAACGGCGTTTCTGGGCGCATCTGAGGGCTCCTGCTGGCGGTGGCCACTGGCTGGCTTGCAGCCTCTAACGCCCATCTCGCGGGAGCGTTGTCGCAGCGCCGACCTTTCAGCTGCGACGTTCGGGAACGCTGGCGCGCAATGGGCGTTCGCCTTGGGCAAGCAGGCGCAGGCCGCCCGGCTTAGGATTTTTCCTTATCACAGGCCCAGCTTCCGACGGGCGACGAGGCTTATCATGAACAAAGTCATCGTCATCACCGGCGCGGGCGCAGGCGTGGGATTGGCGACGGCGATCGAATTCGCCCGCAAGGGCTGCGATGTCGCGTTGCTCGCGCGTGATATCGACAGGCTTGAGACGGCGGCCGCCATGCTGCGCCGACTGGGCGTGCGCGCCCTGCCGATCTCCACTGATGTGGCCGATGCTGCGGCGGTCGATGCGGCGGCCGATCGCGTGGAGGCCGAACTTGGCCCGATCGATGTCTGGGTGAACGTCGCCATGGCGACCGTATTCGCCCCGGTCCGCCAGCTGACGCCTGAGGAATTCGAGCGGGGCACGGCGGTGACCTACCTCGGCCAGGTCCACGGAACGATGGCGGCGCTGAGGCGCATGCGGCCGCGCAATCGCGGGTCGATCGTCTGCGTAGGCTCCGCCCTGGCCTATCGATCGGTGCCGCTGCAAGCCGTCTATTGCGGGGCCAAGTTCGCCATCCGCGGCTTCCTCGGGGCGCTGCGCTCTGAGCTCTATCACGACAAGCTCAAGATCACCGTGACCGAGGTTGATCTGCCGGCGGTCAACACCCCTCAGTTCGACTGGGCGCGCAACAAGATGGGTCGCAAGGCCCAGCCCGTGCCGCCGATCTATCAGCCGGAGGTCGCGGCCCGCGCCATCGTCTTCGGAGCCTTCCATCCAAGGCGGCAGATCTGGGTGGGCTTTCCGACGGTCAAGGCCATTCTCGGCAATCGCGTCGCGCCGGGCCTGCTCGATCGCTATCTCGCCCGCTCCGGATACAGCGGGCAACTCACCGACGAGCCCTCTGATCCAAGCGCGCCGGGCAACCTGTTCGAACCGGTCAAGGGTTCGTACGGCGCCCACGGGCGCTTTGATGATCGCGCCAGATCCGGCAGCTGGGAGGTGTTCACCAGCCGCCATCGCTACGCGGCTGGCGCGGCCTTGGCTGTCGCCGCCATGGCCGGCGCGGCGTTCGTTGCTCGAATGCTCAAACGACGCCGCCTTGACGTGGCCGCGCCGACCATTTCCCAAGCCGCCGCGCGCGGATCAACGCCAACCTGAAGGCGCTTCATTGACCCTGGAAATCAAAGTCGGCCCGCCGCAGCTGACCGTCCACCAAGGCTATACGGTGATGGTGACCGAGCCAGACGGTCAGATGCCGGACGTGAGCCAAAACGGCCTGTTCTTTCTCGATACGCGATTGATCTGCGTCTGGGCCCTATTCGCCGACGGCGTGCCTTGGAAGCTGCTGAACGGCGGCGGGCTCAGCGGCGATTCCGCGCGGGTGTTCTGCACCAACGCCCAAATCCCGACCGCCAGCGGCATGATCGCCGAAAATTCCCTTGGCCTGGCGTTCGCGCGGCGCATCGACTGCGGGATGCACGAGGATGTGGAGATCACCAACTACGCCTCTGAAAGGGTGAGCTTTAACCTGGAGTTGGCCATTCGCAGCGATTTCGCCGACCTGTTCGAGGTCAAGGCCAAGGCGGTGATCCGGCGCGGCGACATCGCGGTGACCTGGTCCAGCAAGAGCCAGACCCTGACCACGACCTACACGAACAAGGACTTTTCCCGGGCGATCAGAATTCGGGCCAGCGACGCCGGCTCGCGGATGACCTACGCCAATGGCCGATTGAGCTTCAATGTCGAACTGGACTCCGGCGCGGTGTGGCGCACCTGCCTGCTCTATGACTTCGCCGACGGCGAGACCTGGACCGAAGCGCCGGATGAATGCATCGACGATCCCGACAAGCCAGCCTTCGTGCGCGACGCTAAGCGCTGGAAGAATGAAGTTCTCAAGGTTGAGACCAGCAACGACGTCTTCGCCACCGCCTATTCCCAGGCGGTCGACGACATGTCCGCCCTGAGGTTGCCGATCGAGGGCACCGATCACATCCAGTTCGTCCCGGCCGCGGGCCTCCCGTGGTTTGTGGCGCTGTTCGGCCGCGACAGCCTGACTATCTCGCTGCAAACCGCCATCGTTCATCCGCAGTTCGCTCTAGGGGCGCTGAAGGTGCTGGCCCAATGGCAGGCGACAGAGCGCGATGACTATCGTGACGCCGAGCCAGGCAAGATCCACCACGAGCTGCGCCGCGGCGAGCTGGCCCACTTCAAGCTCATCCCGCACACGCCCTATTACGGCACCGCCGACGCGACCCCGCTGTATCTGATCACCCTTCACTCCGCCTGGATGTCGACGGGAGATCACGCTTTGCTGGGCGAGCACATCGACACCGCCGAACGCTGCCTCGACTGGATCGACCAGTACGGCGACCGCGACGGCGACGGCTTCCAGGAGTACGAGACGCGATCGCCAGTCGGCTACGCCAACCAGGGTTGGAAGGATTCCGGCGATGCGGTGATGAACGTCGACGGCTCGCTGGTGAAGGGCCCCAAGGCCCTTTGCGAGCTGCAAGGCTATGTCTACGACGCCTGGGTGCGTATGGCGCAGGTCTATGATGCTCTGGATCGGCCCGATCGGGCCAAGGCGCTTCGCGTCAAGGCCTCATCGTTGTTTGAAAAATTCAACGCCACCTTCTGGAGCGAGACCGAAGGCTATTACGCCTACGCCCTGGACGGCGACAAAAAGCCGGTGTGGACGGTGGCCTCGAACCCAGGTCAATGCCTCTGGTCGGGCATCGTGCCGCACGATCGCGCCAAGCGGGTCGCAGAGCGGCTGTTCAAGCCGGATATGCGGAGCGGCTGGGGCCTTCGGACCCTGTCGGCCGACCACAAGAGCTTCAATCCCTATAACTACCAGACGGGCGCGGTCTGGCCGCACGACAATGGCTTCATCGCGCAGGGGCTGAAGCGGTACGGCCTCCACAGGGAGACCTGCGCGGTGGCCGAGGAGATCACCCGCGCCGTCGGCTATTTCGCCATGGATCAGTTGCCGGAGCTCTATGCCGGAACCCAGCGGGACGCCTCGAATTTCCCCGTCCAGTATCTCGGCGCCAATGTGCCCCAGGGATGGGCCGCCGGCTCGATTTTCTCGCTGCTGCAGGCGATGCTTGGGTTCCAGCCCGACGCTCCGGGCAAGATGCTCTACGTCGATCCCCACCTTCCGGCCTGGATGCCTGATCTGACGGTCCGCGACCTGCGGCTTGGCTCGACGGCTTTCGACATCGCGTTCGTTCGAAGCGGCGACAAGACGGGCTTCGAGGTGACCAAGGGTCCGAAGGACCGCGTGGCGTTCCGCTCCATGCGAGCCTGGGCGAAGGATCTGACGGGCCGGGACTGACGCCCCTGCGCCGGTCAATCGCCGTAGGCGTTGGAGCCCATGCCGCGGAGCACGTCAATGAACAGGGACTGGGCCGCCGAGGGCAGCCAGCCGCGTCGCGTGGTCAGGCCGATCGGCAGGCCGGCCTTGGTGATCGGCGGGCCGATCACTGTCAGGCGGCCGGCCTCGCGTTCGCGGCGGATCAGTTCCGGCAGCAGCAGGGTGAGCCAGTCGCCGTCGCTCAGCAGAGTGTTGATGGCCATCATCGACCCACACTCCACGGCGACCGTCGGCGCCTGCCCGTCGGCTGAAGCGAACATCTCCTCCCACGCCCGGCGCAGCGGCGCGCCCTCCCGAGCGATGATCCAGGGATAGGGCCGCAACGCCGCCAGATTGGGCGCCGTCGCGCCGTCCAGCGGGTGGCCGGCGCGGGCGGCGATCACCGGATGATCGACGAACAGAGGCTCTTCGACCACGTCATCGGCTGGGGGCGGATCGCGCAAGGCGCCGACGATGATGTCCACGTCGCCGGCGCGCAGCTTGCTGAGCAGCTCGTAGTAGGGACCGTCGATGATCGAGAAGGTCACGTCCGGGCGCAGCGCGTGGGTGCGCGCGATGGCCAGGGGCGCCAGCCGCACACGCGCCAGGGACATGGCCCCGATGACGATCCGGCCCCCGCCCTGCCCGCGCAGGGCGGCGATTTCGCTGAGCAGGGTGGCGATCTCCGCCACCGCCAGCCGCGCCTTTTGTACGAAGCGCTCGGCCGCGGGGGTCGGCTCGATCATGCGCCCGCGTCGCACCAGCAGCGGCAGGCCGGCCAGACGCTCCAACTCGCGGGCGGAGCGATGCATGGCCGGCTCGGACACGCCGGCGGCGCGGGCGGCGGCGGCGAATCCGCCCTGGACCACGATGGTGATGATCGCGCGCAGCTGGGCCATGGTGACATAGCGGTGGATCGGCGCGCCCTGGCGCTGGCCGGCCGCCGGATGCAACAGGCGCGAGGCCTGCGCCAAGTGCTCAAAGGCGCGGTTGGCGCGCAGGGCCAGCACCTCGCCGGCCGGAGTCGGGGTCATGCCCGCGGCGTGCCGCTCGAACAGCGGCGCCTCCAGGGTTCGCTCAAGCTTGGCCAGGGCCTGGGTCAGGGCCGGCTGCGAGACGAAGGCCGCCTCCGCCGCGCGTCCCAGGCTGCCATGCTCGCTGATCGCCCGCACGGCGTTGAGGTGACGAAGGTTGATTTGATACGGATCTAGCATCGCGGCGCAGAATAGCAGCACATGGCCGAAGGCCCGCCCGTTTGATTGCGCGCCGCCCGCAGGCCGGACCTGATGGTCATTGGCTGCAGGCCGGCGATCTAAAGCCGCCGCTTCATCCGCACTTCGCGCACTGTGCGGCTGGAGGAGTTCATCACCAGCGAGTGGGTCCAGACCTGGCCATCGGCGTAGCGCACCCCGTCCAGCAGGGCGCCGTCGGTGACGCCGGTGGCGGCGAAGATGGCGTCGCCGCGGACGATCTCGTCGAGGCTATATTTGCGGTCGAATTCAGTGACGCCCAGCCGGGTGGCGCGGGCCTTTTCGTCGGCGTTGCGAAACACCAGCCGGCCCTGGAACTGGCCGCCGACGCATTTGAGCGCGGCGCAGGCGAGGACCCCCTCCGGCGCGCCCCCCTGGCCGATATAGAGGTCAACCCCGGTCTCCGGCTCGGCGGTGCTGATCACCCCGGCCACGTCGCCGTCGGTGATCAGGTAGACGCGCGCGCCGACGTCGCGCAGTGAGGCGATGATCTCGGCATGGCGCGGCCGGTCGAGCACGCAGACGGTGATGTCCGAGGCGGCGACCCCCTTGGCCTTGGCCAGGGCCTCGACATTGGCCGCCGGCGTGGCGTCCAGGTCGATCACGCCGACCTCATAGCCGGGACCGCAGGCGATCTTGTCCATATAGGTGTCCGGGGCGTTGAGCAGCGTGCCCTTCGGCGCCCAGGCCATCACCGCCAGGGCGCCCCCCATCGCCTTGGCGGTCAGGGTCGTGCCCTCCAGCGGGTCCAGGGCGATGTCGATCGCCGGCCCCTCGCCGGACCCGACCTTCTCGCCGATATAGAGCATCGGCGCCTCGTCGCGCTCGCCCTCGCCGATGACGATCTCGCCGTCGATCGCCAGCGTGTTCAGCGCCGTACGCATGGCGTCCACCGCGGCCTGATCGGCGGCCTTCTCATCCCCGCGCCCCACAAGCGCCCAGGCGGCGATGGCGGCGGCCTCGCAGACGCGCACAGCTTCCAGCACCAGGCTGCGGTCCAGATCGGGTGAGCTCATCAGAAGGATCTCCTAGCGGCGACAGTCGAAATCTTAGATCGGGGCGATCCATAGCAGCCTGGGCGGCGACAGCAGCGCCGGCAAGGCGGCGATGCGAGACACCGCCTCCAGCACCGCCGATTCGGCGACGGTGTGGGTGGTCAGCACGATCGGCACACCTCCGGCGTCCTCCACCGGGCGCTGCAGGAAGCTGTCGATCGACACCCCGACCTCGGCCAGGGTCTCGGACACCGCGGCGATAACGCCCGGCTGGTCACGGACCATCAGCCGCAGATAGGCCCTGCCCACGTGGGCGTGGTCAGCGATGGCCTCAAACGGCGACAGGCGCTCGGCCGGGGCCTGGAACACCGGCCGCACCGCGCCGGTCATCACGTCGGCGATATCAGCCGCCACCGCGGCGGCGGTCGGCCCGGCGCCGGCGCCCGGTCCCTGGATGAAGATCCGGCCGATCCGCCGGCCCTCGATGAACAGAGCGTTGAGCGCGCCGCGGGTCTCGGCCAGGGGATGGCCGATGGGCGCCAGGGTCGGGCGCACCCGCACCGAAACCGCGCCCTTGGAGCGCGTCGCCTGGGCCACCAAGCGAATGCGATAGCCCAGGTCGCCGGCCAGCTTGATGTCCAAAAGCTCGATCTGGTCGATCCCCTCGACCTCGGCGGCGGCGAAGTTGGGCGCGCAGCCGAAGGCCAGGGCGGCGAGGATCGAGATCTTGTGCGCCGCGTCGAAACCGCCGACGTCCATGATCGGATCGGCCTCGGCGTAGCCCAGCCTCTGGGCCTCGGCCAGCACCTGCGCGAAGGGGCGCGATCCGGCCTCCATCTCGGTGAGAATATAGTTGCAGGTGCCATTGAGGATGCCGGCGACCGCGTCGACCTCGTCGCCGACCATGGCCTCGCGCAGCATCTTCACCGCCGGCGTGCCACCCATCACCGCCGCCTCGAATAGCAGCGGCGCGCCGGCGGACTCGGCCAGGGCCGCCAACTGCGCGCCGTGTACGGCGATCAGCGCCTTGTTGGCGGTGATCACCGGCCGTCCGAGACTCAGCGCCGCCTCCACCGCGGCCTTGGCCGGCCCCTGCGCGCCACCGATCAGCTCGACGAACATGTCGATGTCGGGATCGGCGGCCAGGGCCGCCGGATCGTCGAACCATGTGTAGGCGCCGACATCGAAATCCCGCAGCTTGCCGCGATCGCGAGCGCTGACCCCGGTGACGACCACCTGACCGCCCGCCGGGGCGAAATCGGGCCGCTCAGCCAGGAACTTGATCAGCCCCCCGCCGACGGTGCCCAGGCCCGCCACCCCGACGCGCCAAACGCGCGGCTCTCCGACTCGATTGCTCATGGCTGATCCTACTCCGCGACCACGGCCGCGTCTTCGCGGACGCGGCTGAGTATCTGCCCCGATTGTTGCAGGAACTTCTTCACGTTGCGCGCCGCCTGGCGGATGCGGTGTTCATTCTCCACCAGCCCGATGCGCACATAGCCCTCGCCATATTCGCCAAAACCCACGCCAGGGGCCACGGCCACACCGGCCTCCTCGATCAGCAGCTTGGAGAACACCATCGAGCCGACGTCCCGATAGGCCTCCGGAATCGGCGCCCAGGCGAACATTGAGGCCGGGGGCGACGGAATCTCCCACCCCGCCCTGGCCATGCACGAGACCAGCACGTCTCGACGCGACTTATAGATCCCGCGGATATGGTCGACACAGTCCTGGGGACCGTTCAAGGCGGCGGCGGCGGCGACCTGGATCGGCGTGAAGGCGCCGTAGTCCAGGTACGACTTGACTCTGGCCAGGGCCGCGCAGATCCGGGAATTGCCGACCACCATGCCCACCCGCCAGCCGGCCATGGCGTAGGTCTTGGACAGGGAATTGACCTCGACCGCCACGTCGATCGCCCCCTCGACCTGCAGGATCGAGGGCGGGGGGTTGTCGTCGAAATAGATCTCCGAATAGGCGATGTCCGACAGCACCAGCAGGTCGTGCTTCTTGGCCAGGGCGATCACGTCCTTGTAGAAGTCCAGCCCCACCCACTGGGCGGTCGGATTGGACGGATAGCTGACGATCAGCACGCTCGGCGGCGGGGCCGAATGCTTCACCGCCTTGCTGATGCCCGACAGATACTCTTCCGGCGTCAGGGCCGGGACGTGGCGGATCACCCCCCCGGCCATGATGAAGCCATAGGCGTGGATCGGATAGGCCGGGTTGGGGCAGATGATCACGTCGCCCGGCGCGGTCAGGGCCTGGGCCAGGTTGGCGAACCCCTCCTTGGAGCCCAGGGTGGTGATCACCTCGGTGTCCGGGTTGAGCTTGACCCCGAAGCGGCGGTCATAATAGCCGGCCATGGCCCGGCGCAGGCCGGGAATGCCCTTGGACGACGAATAGCCGTGGGTCTTGGGCTTCTTCACCGTCTCGATCAGCTTGTCGACGATGTGTTTGGGGGTGGGCATGTCCGGATTGCCCATGCCGAAGTCGATGATGTCGACGCCCTTGGCGCGCAGGCCGGCCTTGAGGCGGTTGACCTCTTCAAAGACGTAGGGCGGCAGGCGCCGGATGCGGTGGAAATCGTGGGTCATGATCTTGGCCCCTCCCGAGGGGCCGGTCGAAGAATCGTTGGCGGGCGCGGGACCGGACGACGCCTTGCCGTCGATCCCACGAGCGATGATCAGGTGTTTCGCCCCCGTCGCCTACTTCAGCGGCGGAGGCGGCGTAGCTCGGGCCTGCAGGGCGGCGGCGGTGGCCGCGACCTGGTCGGCGCTGTCAGCGGCCGGCGGCGTGGCCTGGTCAGCGGCGATCAGCCCCCGCTCAGTCGCGGCCCAGGCCTCGACATTGGCCAGGCCAAAGGGAATCTGCGCGGCGGCGGCCTCGGTGGAGCGTTTCACATCCCAGGTGCTGACCACCGCCGTTCGCCATGCCTGTGGCGGCCGCAGCCCGGTCGGCGCCGGCGGGATGCTGGCGAAACGGGGGTAATCACCGGGTGTGTCCGAAGCCACTCGCACCTGTTGCGCCACCGCAGAGCGCGAATCGACGCCGCCGGCGACGAAGGGATCGACCTTGGCCACGCTCACGCAACCGCCCAGGGCCAGCGTCCCGACCAGCCCGACAAGGCTGGCGCCCGCTGAAACCCGCCGGGTCGAAGGGTGGGAAATCGACAAAACCCTATTCTCGCCATTCAATTCGTCTCAGGTCTTATGCGATGATCACCCAAAGCGAAAGGGCGAGCAGCGCGGCGACGCGCCGCGACAGCCGTCAGGGGAAAGCTCGACCATGGCCGACGACGTGAAGCAAACACCCGCCAGCGCTCGCAAAGCCAAGGCGGAGCCGGGCGCTGCGCCGTCGAGCGCGGCCGCCACCAAGCCTCGCCGGGCCGCGGGCGCGAGCCCAAGGCCGCCGCGCGCAAAGGCCGCGCCAACCCAACCGCAAGCCCAAACGACGCCGACTGACGCACCCGGTAAGACGAACGCGGGAGATCCAAGCGGTATCAAAGCCTTGGAGCATCTTACCCAACAACAACGCGAAGCGCTTGAGGCGATCTCGGTCAATCTGGCGCGCGCCGCCCTGACCGCTCAAGGCGCCATCGCCGAGGCCGCCCTGCGTCAGGCCGACCGGCCCGCGGCCCTGTCGCCCGATCCGTTCCATGTCGCTCCGGCCCTGACCGAGGTGATGGGCCGCCTCGCCGGCCAACCGGAGCTGATGCTGCGCGCCCAGGCCGATCTGTTCGCCCGCTACACCGACCTGTGGCGTCAGGCGACGCGGCGCATGGCCGGCGAATCAAGCGAACCCGTCGCGAGCCCCGCCAAGGGCGACAAGCGCTTCAACGACCCGGAATGGACCAACAATCCGGTGTTCGATGTGATGAAACAGTCCTATCTGCTGACCGCCGGCTGGCTGAACGGCCTGGTCGCCGAGGTCGACGGCGTCGATCCGATGAACAAGCGCCGGGTCGAGTTTTTCACCAAAATGCTCACCGACGCCTTCTCACCCTCCAACTTCCTGATCTCCAACCCCGCCGCCTTGAAGGAGATCGCCGCCACCAAGGGTGAGAGCCTGGTGCGCGGGATGGACAACTTCGCCGCCGATCTGGAGCGCGGCGGCGGCAAGCTGTCGATCAGTCAGACCGACCTCGACCAGTTCAAGGTCGGCGAAAATATCGCCACCGCTCCGGGCAAGGTGGTGTTCCAGAACGACATCATCCAGCTGCTCCAGTTCTCGCCCTCGACCGCGACCGTGCATGAGATTCCGCTGCTGATCTTCCCGCCCTGGATCAACAAGTTCTACATCCTCGACCTACGGCCGGAGAACTCGCTGATCCGCTGGCTGACCGGCCAGGGCTTCACCGTGTTCGTCACCTCCTGGGTCAATCCGGACGCGACGCTGGCGACCAAGACCTTCGAGGACTACATGGTCGAGGGGATCTATGCCGCGACCCAGGCGGTGATGACCCAATGCCAGGTGAAGACGGTCAACACCGTCGGCTATTGCATCGGCGGCACGCTGTTGTCCTGCGCCCTGGCCTATATGGCGCAGACCGGCGACAAGCGCATCGCCTCGGCCACCTTCTTCGCCGCCCAGCAGGATTTCAGCGAGGCCGGCGACCTGTTGCTGTTCACCAGCGACAACTGGATCGACGATCTGGAAAAGCGGATCGACGCCGAGGGCGGGGTGCTGTCGGGCCAGACCATGGCCGACACCTTCAACGCCCTGCGCGGCAACGACCTGATCTGGTCGTTCTTCGTCAGCAACTATCTGATGGGCAAGGAGCCGCGGCCGTTCGACCTGTTGTTCTGGAACAGCGACCAGACCCGCATGCCCAAGGCCCTGCACCTGTTCTATCTGCGCGAATTCTATCGTGACAACAAACTGGCCAAGGGCGAGTTGACCCTCGGCGGCCAGCGGCTCGACCTGGCAAACGTCAAGATCCCGATCTACGCCCAGTCCTCGAAGGAGGACCACATCGCCCCGTTCCGCTCGGTCTATAAGGGCGCCAAGCTGTTCGGCGGACCGGTGACCTTCACCATGGCCGGGTCCGGCCACATCGCTGGCGTGATCAATGCGCCGGCGGCCAACAAGTATCAGCACTGGACCAATGACGCCCTGCCGGACACCGCCGAGGCGTGGCTCGCCGGCGCGGCCGAACACCCCGGCTCCTGGTGGCCGCACTGGGCGGCGTGGCTGGCGGAGCGGTCGGGCCCGATGGTGGCGGCCCGCGATCCGGCGGCGGGCGTGCTGCCGCCGATCGAGGACGCGCCAGGCTCATTCGTCAAGGTCCGCTCCGACCGGCCCCAATGAACCGGGCCTGTGACAAGCGCTGGCCAAGCTGGTAGACCGATGGCTTCGGGACGGGGTGATCGTCCGGGCCGCCCGCGGCCTAGAGCGCGGCG
>Ga0302193_10003760_pt1 | contig 12167 bp, 12 predicted proteins | sample II_Bog_E3_3_FD_200228 | JGI IMG/M metagenome (GOLD analysis project Ga0302193, IMG submission 200228) | Peat permafrost microbial communities from Stordalen Mire near Abisko, Sweden - II_Bog_E3_3 | ecosystem: Environmental > Terrestrial > Soil > Wetlands > Peat | place: Sweden: Abisko...
ACGCATGGTCGACACTGGCGGTCAGGTCGCGAAATTCAACAAGAAATTCGCCTCTATCGGCGTGCGCAAAGGCTAAACAGCAATTGAGGCCAGGGGCTCTGCCCCTGGACCCCGCGAAGGGCCGCGCCCTTCGATGCACGCTATTCAGGGTATGAAAGAGGGGCCGCATCAGTCGTTTCAACGACCGGGCGGCCCCTCTTTCATACCCTGTTTAATGTCTGAATCCGCCTCTAAATCACCGCTTAGAGGGCGATTCAGACATTAAGTTGAACCGCGAGCGGTTCATCTTAATGTCATCGCACTCTAATCGGCGCGCCTTTGGCGCGACGGGCAGAGCCCCTGGCCTTACTTTCTGTTCTTCCTATACGCCGCGATATTGCGAAGTTGTTGTTGAAAGTCCTGGGCGAAGACGTGGCCGCCGGTGCCGGTGGCAACGAAGAACAGCGCGGCGCTGGGGGCGGGGTGCAGCACGGCCTGGATGGCGGCGATTCCTGGCGCGCAGATCGGGCCGGGCGGCAAGCCGGGATAGGCATAGGTGTTGTAGGGGGAGGCGTTGGCGAGGTCTGCGCGGCTGATCGGCGCGCCGCCTGAGTTCTGGCCGTTGCTGGCGGCGTAGATCACGGTGGGATCGGCTTGCAGGCGCATGCCCAGTGCCAGCCGGTTTTCGTAAACGGCGGCGATGATCGGCAGTTCCGCCGCAACCGGGCTTTCCTGCTGCACGATGGAGGCGAGGATGAGCGCCTGTTGCGGGTTGTCCAGCGGCACGGCGATATCCCGGTTGGCCCAGGCAGTGTTCAGAGTCTCGCGCATCGCGGTTTCCGCCCGTGCAAGGATGGCCGCGCGGGGCGTGCCGAGGGTGAAGTCGTAGGTTTGTGGCAGCACGGTGCCTTCTGCGGGGGGTGCTACATGGCCGGTGGCGGCATGGGCGGCAGAAAGGATGGCGGCGATCTGCGCGCCGGTCAGCCCTTCCGGGATGGTCACCTGATGCTGCACCGGCGCGCCGTGGCGAAGAATACCGAGAATTTCCGCGATGCTGGCGCGGGCAGGGATCAGGAATTCTCCGGCATGGACGGCGCCGTGCTTTCGGGTTGCCCAGGCGGCGGCGCGAAAAAGGAGCGCATTCTCAACGGCGCCCGATTTTTGGAGCATGTCGGCAGCGCCGGTCGTGCCTCCGGTGGGGATCACCACGTCGCGCGTGGCTTGAAGCGGGCCGGGCCCGAGATAGGCCTGGCGCAGCGCCATGTCGCCGAGCCGCAAAGTGACGAGGACCGCCACCAGCAGCAGGACGATTCGGTTCCGCAGCGCGCCCAATACCAATAGCCTTCGATGATGAGTCATCATCTACGGCTATTGGTATCAGGCGGCTCTTTTGAAGAGGATCGAGGCGTTGGTGCCGCCAAAGCCGAAGCTGTTGGAGAGCGCCACGTTGATTTTGCGCTCCTGCGCGGTCAGCGCCACGCGGTCGATGACGCTTTCGCGGCTCGGTGCGTGCAGGTTGAGCGTCGGCGGCACGATGCCATCGCGAATCGCGAGGATCGAGAAGATCGCCTCAATCGCCCCGGCAGCGCCAAGCAGGTGGCCGGTGGCGGATTTGGTGGAAGACATTGCCAGACCCTTGGCGGCATCGCCGAACATGTTCTCGACGGCTTCCAGCTCCAGATCATCGCCCATGGGGGTCGAGGTTCCGTGCGCGTTCACATATCCCACATCGGCGGGGGTGAGCCCGCCGGAGCGGAACGCCGCCTTCATGGCGCGGAACGCGCCGTCATGGTGTTCGGCGGGGGCGGTGATGTGGTGCGCGTCGCCGGACATGCCGTAGCCGCCGATTTCCGCGTAAATTTTCGCGCCGCGCGCCTTGGCGTGCTCGTATTCTTCCAGCACGACCACGCCGGCGCCTTCGCCCATCACGAAGCCGTCGCGGTCCTTGTCCCAGGGGCGGGAGGCCTCTGCCGGGCTATCGTTGAACGCGGTCGAGAGGGCGCGGGCCGCGCAGAAACCGGCAATGCCCAGCGGGTTCACGGCCGCTTCCGCGCCGCCCGCGACCATCACATCGGCATCGCCGAAGCCGATCAGCCGCGCCGCGTCGCCAATAGCGTGCACGCCGGTGGCGCAAGCCGTCACGGCGGAATGGTTGGGGCCTTTCAGCCCGTATTTAATGGAAACCTGCCCGGAGATCAGGTTGATCAGGGCGGAGGGGATGAAGAAGGGCGAGAGCCGTTTGGCCCGGCCTTCATGCACCAGAATCGAGGCGTCATAAATCGTCTGCAGCCCGCCAATGCCTGAGCCGATCATCACGCCGCTGGCGTATTTTTCTTCCTCGGTCTGCGGGACCCAGCCGGAATCCTCGATTGCTTGGCTTGCCGCAACGAGGCCGTGATGGATGAAGCGATCCATCTTCTTGATCTCTTTCACGGCGATCCATTCGGAGAGATCGAGTCCCCCCTCAGCCGCGAGTCCTGCGGGCACCTGGCCCGCGATTTTTGCGGTCAGCTCCGTCGTGTCGAAGGACTGAATGGCGGTGATACCGGATTCCCCGTTGATCAGCCTTTTCCACACATGCTCAACGCCAACCCCGAGCGGGCTGACGATTCCCATTCCTGTAACGACAACACGGCGCATGAGAACTCCTCGGACGGCTAGAGCGCGATCGTTTTAGGTTTGCGCATTTTCGCAGGCCTGAAACGTGAAGCGCCCTCAAAAATAAAGCTGGAGAATGATCGCATCAAAAGTGGTCATACTCTAGCGTCTAGCCTGCGCGCGGGGCTTGTTGGACCGTCGCGCGCAGAAATAAACAGTTTGCGCGCGGGCCGGGGAGGCCGCCGCGCGCAAGGATGAAATGGCCGGTTTTATTCGGCTTTCTGCTTCTCGATATACTCGATGGCATCTTTGACGGTGGTGATTTTCTCGGCGGCATCTTCCGGAATTTCAACGCCGAACGCTTCTTCGAACGCCATGACCAGCTCCACCGTGTCCAGGGAGTCCGCGCCCAGGTCGTCGATGAAAGAGGCTTCAGGGGTCACTTTGCCTTCGTCGACGCCGAGATGCTCGACAACAATTTTCTTAACCTTGTCGGCGATTTCGCTCATAAAAATTCACTTTCCTGCATCTGGTGTGGTGGAGACCTTTGGTGCGACGCCGCACCGCCGGCAAATTTCACTAATCTTTAGACGACGCGGCGCTTAGCATGGTTTTTTGCGCCACGCCAACAAGCCCCGCCGCGTAGCTCTTTCCTGGCCACGCCCCAAGGCTAGAGCATGGCCATCCCGCCATTGATATGCAGCGTGGCACCGGTGATCCAGCCGGCCTCTTCGGCGGCCAGATAGACGACGCCGGCCGCGATATCGCCAGGCGAACCCAGCCGGCCCAGCGGAATTTTCTCAGACAAAGCGGCACGATTCGCCTCCGAGAGCACATCGGTCATCGGCGTGCTGATAAAGCCCGGCGCGATCAGGTTCACGGTGATCCCGCGCGAGGCCACTTCCTGCGCCAGCGCCTTGGTCAGGCCGATCAGCCCGGCCTTGGCGGCCGCGTAATTCGCCTGCCCCGCATTGCCGGTGCTGCCGACCACGCTGCCGATATTAATGATCCGCCCCGCCTTCCGGCGCAGCATGAATTTCAGCGCCGCGCGGCTGAGGCGGAACGGCGCGGCGAGATCCACATCCATCACCTTGGCCCAATCCGCATCGCTCATGCGCAAGGCGAGCCCGTCCTTGGTCAGCCCGGCATTGTTCACGAGGATATCGACGCTGCCCAGCGCCGCTTCCGCATTGGCGATCAGCTCGGCGGCGGCTTCGGGCAAAGAGAGGTCGGCGGCCAGCACATGGACGCGCTCGCCGAGCTCCGCGGCCAGCGCGTCCAGCGCCTCGCGGCGCGTGCCCGAGAGCGCCACCACCGCGCCCTGTTTGTGCAGCGCGCGGGCGATTTCCGCGCCAATGCCGCCTGAAGCGCCGGTCACCAGCGCGTTTTTACCCGTCAAATCAAACATCTAGAGAACTTTCAGCAAGGCTTCGATATCCGCCGGGGAACCGGCAGAGGCGGTTGCGGCATCCGGCGCGATTCGCTTGACCAGCCCGGCCAGCACTTTGCCTGCGCCGAGTTCGATAAAGCTGTTCACGCCGAGTGTGGTCATTTCCTGCACGCTTTCGCGCCAGCGCACGGTCGCGGTCACCTGGGCCACCAGCAGATCGCGAATTTCCTGCGGGTCCGTGGCCTTGGCGGCGCTCACATTGGCCACCAGCGGCACCAGCGGCGCGCGGGGCGGCGTGTTCGCGAAGGCTTCCGCCATCGCATCCGCCGCCGGGGCCATGAGCGCGCAATGGAACGGTGCGGAGACCGGCAGCAACATCGCCCGCTTCACGCCCTTGGTCTTGGAAATCTCGATCGCACGGTCCACCGCCGCTTTGGCGCCGGAAATCACGACCTGCCCGCCGCCATTATCATTGGCGCAGCCCACCACTTCGCGACCGTTCGGCCCCATCTCGGCCTCGGCGCAGATTTCGCGAGCGACATCCATCTCCACGCCGAGCAATGCCGCCATCGCACCTTGCCCGGCCGGCACGGCGCGCTGCATGGCCAGCCCGCGCAGCCGCAGCAGCAAAGCGGTGTCGGCAATGGAGAATGCCCCCGCCGCCGCCAGCGCGCTGTATTCGCCGAGGCTATGCCCGGCCACCAATGCCGCTTTTTCTTTCAGCACCACCCCCCCTTCCGCCTGCAGCACGCGCAGCACGGCGAGCGAGACAGCCATGAGCGCCGGCTGCGCGTTTTCGGTCAGCGTCAGCTCCTCGATCGGCCCCTCGAACATCAGCTTGGAAAGCTTCTGCTTCAGAATCTCGTCGACTTCCTCAAACACCGCGCGCGCGGGCGCGAATGCGGCGGCCAGATCGCGGCCCATGCCGACAGCCTGGCTGCCTTGTCCCGGAAATATAAAGGCGTGAACCGCCATGCATCGTCTCCTAATGGCCCTTGCGGCAGGGGGCTTGCCGCGATTTTGGCCGTGAATTCAAGTCTGCCGCACCTAGCATGGGCAAGCGCCGAGTCAAAATGCGCGATATATTTACAACAGTGCGAGCGAAGCCAGCGCGCGGCGCATTTCATCGGGCATGGCATCGCCGCGTTCGGCGCTCTTCGTCAGGTCCGGCGGGGCATCTGCCGGCGTCAGATATCGCCAGCCCTGGAACGCTTTCACCGGTCTTGCCGCGACTCGCACCAGCGCCGGGTCCAGCACCAGGGCGCAGCATTTTGAGCCATCGTCCCAGGTATCGGCAATCACGTCCCGGACAAGCTGGCGGACGAGGACAACGCCGCCGACCACCCAATAAATCGAGCCGCCGCCGGTCAGCTCATCGGCGCGTTTGGGGGCGTTGCGGGTCTGGTGGCGCAGCGGCGGGTTGGCAGCACCCCTGGCCGCCTGAATGGCGGTGAGATGCGCGACGTCGCGCACGCCCACGGCCAGCTTTATCATATGAATCAAAACGCGCGGCCTCCACAGGGAAGCCGCGCGTATAGCAGATTGCTAAACCGATTGCTCAGTTCTTCGCCTTATCGACGAGCGCGTTCTTGGAAATCCAAGGCATCATGCCGCGCAGCTTGGCGCCGACTTCCTCGATCGGATGCGCGGCGGTGGCGCGGCGCATCGCCTTGAAGTTGGTCTGGCCGACTTTGTTCTCCAGCATCCAGTCGCGCGTGAAGCGGCCGAGCTGGATATCGCTCAGCACCTTCTTCATCTCGGCCTTGGTCTCGGCCGTGATGATGCGCGGGCCGGTGACGTATTCGCCGTATTCCGCCGTATTGCTGATCGAGTAGTTCATGTTGGCGATGCCGCCTTCATAGATCAGGTCGACGATCAGCTTTACCTCGTGCAGGCACTCGAAATACGCCATTTCCGGTGCGTAACCGGCTTCCACCAGCGTCTCGAACCCGGCCTTGATCAGCTCGACCACGCCGCCGCACAGCACGGCCTGCTCGCCGAACAGATCGGTCTCGCACTCTTCTTTAAACGTCGTCTCGATGATGCCCGCGCGCCCGCCGCCATTGGCTGAGGCGTAAGAGAGCGCGATGTCCAGCGCATTGCCGGTCGCATCCTGCGCCACGGCCACCAAGCTCGGCACGCCGCCGCCGCGCAGATATTCGCTGCGCACGGTATGGCCGGGGCCTTTCGGCGCGATCATGAACACGTCGATATCGGCGCGCGGCTCGATCAGGTTGAAATGGATGTTCAGGCCATGCGCGAAGGCCAAAGCCGCGCCGGGGCGCAGATTCGAGGCCAGATGCTCACGGTACAAATCGCCCTGGCCCTCATCGGGGGTAAGCACCATCACCACATCGGCCCATTTCGCGGCGGCGGACGGGTCGAGCACCTTCAGCCCCGCGCCCTCGGCCTTGGCAATGGCGGCGGAACCGGGGCGAAGTGCCACGGCAAGCTCCTTCACGCCGCTATCCTTCAGGTTCAGCGCATGGGCATGGCCCTGGCTGCCATAGCCGACGATGGCAACTTTCTTGCCTTTGATCAGGTTAACGTCGGCATCCCGGTCGTAATAAACGCGCATGTAAAAGGTATCCTTGCTTTTGTTCTCAAACAGGCGCGTCCCCTATTACGTTTTTTCCCAGCTGTCACGTAGCGCGCGCGCCACTCTGGCATGTCCGGCGGCCATCTCACGCAATTATATGTCTAATATAACAGGGTATAAGAAATAATAATAACACGCCTATTCATTTCCGCTTAATCGCCGTAAAAAACTTCGGTAAAGACAGGAGCTTGCCGCGTGCCCGAGATTTCGGCGGTCAGCCGCCTTGGCCTGTTCCTCGCATCACGGCCAGCTCCCATGCGGGGGGAAAACTAGCGCCATGCCCCGCGTCAGCCTGCGTCAGGTCGCTCCTGCAGATGCCCCCGCGCTGATCGCCGCGCATATCACTTGCCGCGACTATCATACGCCCTGGGTTCAGCCCTGTACGGATCAGCCGGGATTCGATGCCTGGTTCGAGCATCTCAGCTCGGATAAAAACCTGTCGCTCATTGCGCGGGAACGCAATGCCGGCGGCATCGTCGGCGTCGTCAATTTCAGCCAGATCGTGCTCGGCAATTTCCGTTCGGCCTATCTGGGCTTTTACGGCATGCAGGCATTCGCGGGGCAGGGGCTGATGACCGAGGCGCTGCATCTCGCCGCGCAGCACGCTTTCCGCGAACTCGGCTTGCACCGGCTGGAGGCCAATATTCAGCCCGCTAACACGCGCTCCATCGCCCTCGTGCGGCGGGTCGGCTTCGAGAAGGAAGGGTTTTCGCCGAAATATCTCCATATCGACGGCGCTTGGCGGGACCATGAACGCTGGGCGATGCTGGCCGAGGGCTAGAGTGCGATGACATTAAGATGAACCGCTCGCGGTTCAACTTAATGTCTGAATCGCCCTCTAAGCTGCGATTAGAGGCGGATTCAGACATTAAATCGGATCGCAAAGCGATTCGATTTAATGTCATCCGGCTCTAGGCTCAGAACTTATAGAGCGCCGATAGCGAGACGACGGCTTCGTATTTGGTTTGCGTAATGGGGCTTTCCGCGGCGCTGCCGAGAAGACGGTCGAAGGCTCCGGTGACATCGATGATAATGCTCGGCGTGACGAAATAGACGGTTGAAACGCCAAGCCCGGCGGATTTGAACCCACCAGCCGCCTTGTATTTACGATAATGCGTATTCGCGGCCTGCGCATTGCTGATGCCGAAATACGCATTCATGTACCGGTTATCGGCGAGCGTCACCGTCGGCCCGACAAACCAGGCGAATTTGGCTGAGCTGCCCGGCATTGGGAGATAGGCGCCGATATCGCCGATATACCCATTGGTCGCGCCGATCTGGCGGCGCCCGTCCACACGAATGGTGAGCGGGAAGCTCTCGGACAGCACGGTGGTCGCGAATATCTTGGCCTCCGGCGCGGGGTGGATGGTGCCAAGGCCGGAGAGGGCTTTGCCGTCCGCGTGCGGGGAGCGCCCGAGATCATAAGTAACGGCCGCGCCAAAGCTGATATGGCGGAAGCTGAACATATTAACGCCGAGGCCCTCGCCGGTGGAGAGGAAGGCGATGTCCTTGTAGCGGATATCGATGGCCGGGCCGGCTTGCACCTGATAGCGATTAATTCCGTCCGCGACGGGAGAATATTGCGAGCCAAGCCCGATTTCCACCTGCCAATTGGGAATCGTCGGCTCAAAAAGACGCTGGAGCTGGATGCCAGATGAGTATTGCCATTCCGCGAGGGGAGATGGGGTTTGCGCCGTTGCCGGGCGCAAACCTGCCAGCAAGATAACGCCAACCGCCAGCGCCAACCCATAATTGCGAAAATGGTTGCGGAAACGAAGAAAGCCTTGCGAGTTCATCATCCTGCCTATCAGTGCGAGCGCATGTCTTCGCTGTTAGAGAAATTATTTCGCTACAGCCGGAGACCAAACGCAAGATTATATCGCGACACCTTGATGACAAGTAGATTAGAAAGATTTTCCAAGTGTTTAGCGCAGAAATGGTTGAATAAATCGAACGCGACTCAGGCGAATTCCAAAGACTGTGCCAAATCTGCAATCAGGTCTTCGGGATGCTCGATGCCGATCGAGAGACGGATGGTCGAGTCGAGAACGCCGATCCTGCGCCGAATATCGGCCGGCACGCCCGAATGGGTCATGGTCGCAGGGTGGCTCGCGAGCGACTCTGTGCCGCCAAGGCTCACCGCCAATTTCAGGATCTGCAACGCGTTGAGGAACCTGAACGCCGCCGGCTGGCCACCCCGAATGTCGAATGAAAAAGTTGAACCAGCACCTGAGCATTGCGCCGCGAAAACGCGGCCCGATGGCGAGGAAGCATCATGGTAGGGCAGGTAATGGATTTTCTCCACCTTCGGGTGGCTGCGCAGGAAATCGGCCACGCTCAGCGCGTTGGCGTTGGCCTTTTCCATACGGATGCTCAGCGTCTCCAGCGACCGCCCGAGCATCCAGCATGAATGCGGGTCAAGCTGCGTGCCGATGGCGCTTCGCAGAGACTTCACCTGCTTCATCAGCGCCTTGGAGCCCAGCGCCGCGCCGGCGATCAGGTCCGAATGGCCGCCGACATATTTGGTGAGCGAATAGAGCGATATATCGGCGCCATGCGCGATCGGGCGCTGAAAGACCGGGCCCAGCAGCGTGTTGTCGCAGGCGATTACGGGAAGATGGCCCTGTTCGGCATGGATGGCATCCGCGATCCGCCGGATCATCGCCACATCGACCAGGCTATTGGTCGGATTGGCCGGCGTCTCGATCAGGATCACCGAGATCCGGCCGCGCTTCATCGCCCCCGCCGCCGCCGCCTCGACAGAGGCTTCATCGACGCCGTCGACAAAGCCGTTGGCGGCGACGCCCATATTCAGAAATGTCTTCGCCAGCAGCGTTTCTGTCCCGCCATAGAGCGGCTGGGAATGCAGGATGACATCGCCGGGCCGGACGAAGGTGAGCAAGGTGGTGGCAATTGCCGACATGCCGGAGGAGAATAGCACGCCGCTTTCAGCCTGCTCATAGACCGCAAGCCGGTCCTCGACGATCTCGCTATTCGGCTGGTTAAAGCGCGAATAGACCAGCCCGGCCTCGGTGCCCGCCGGCGGTTCGCGGCGGCCGGAGACGAAATCGAAGAAATCACGGCCCTGTTCAGCCGTCTGGAAAACGAAGGTGGAGGTCAGAAATACCGGGGGCTTGACCGCGCCTTCGGATAATTCCGGGTCATAGCCGTAATTCAGCATCTGCGTCTCGGGATGCAGCGCGTGTTGACCGATATGGGTTTTATAGGGACGGGGAGCCGTCATGCGAATCTCCTGACGCGGAAAAAGTCCATATCAGACCAGCGTACAGGATTAGACCCGCAAAATCCCTGTTTATTTCAATCGCGATATACGCATGACGCTTTCTGTCAAGAATATCGTCAATGCAGCGCCGCGGCGTGGTCGAAAAAAACACGGCGCGGAGGAATCCCGCGCCGTGTTTCGTCTTAAGGCTTTAGCGTCTCAGGGCTTCAGCGCGTAAACCGCATAATTCCCGTCATGCCATTTGTAGATGGCGTAAGCGGCGTTCACCACGTCGCCCTTCGAGTCAAAGGTGATCGGCCCGAGCACGGACTTCCACGGCCCGCCGGCTTTCAGCTCTTTCGCCACCAGAATCGGCTGCGTGCTATGCGCCTTTTTTGCCGCTTCCGCCCAGACCTGAATGGTCGCGTAGGAATACAACACATAGCCGGTCGGGTCTTCCTTCAGCGCGGTCAGCTCGGCCACGGCCTTGGCGGCGGAGGGTTCCTTTTCGGCCGGCGGCGGGAAGGTCATCAGCATGCCTTCAGCCGTCGAACCGGCAATCTGCCACAGCGCCGAGGTCACCGCCGCATCTTCCGAGAAATATTGCGGCGTGAAGCCCTGCGCCGCGCCTTCGCGAATGATCAGCCCGGAATCGGAATAATAGCCGCCGATATAAACCAGCGTGATGCCGGCCTGCTTCAGACGGCTGATCAGCGCAGAGTAATCCTTATCGCCGGCCGTATAGGAGGTGTTATAGGCAATCGGCACATGCAGCTTGCCGAGGTTCAGCCGAACCTGGTCGGCAATGCCCTTGCCATAGGTCGAGTTGTCATCCAGCACGGCGATTTTCGCGGTCGGAAAATGCTTGGCGATATATTCGGCAGCCACCTTGCCCTGCTGGTCGTCACGCCCACAGGTGCGGAAGGTGAAGGCGGAGCCTTCATCCGTATAGGTCGGGTTGGTGGAAGCCGGGGAGATTTCGAGGATTCCGTTATCCGAATAAACCTTGCTGGCGGGAATGGAGGAGGCCGAGCAGAAATGCCCATCCACCAGCACCACGCCATCGCTCACCAGCGTATTGGCAGCACTCACCGCCTGCTTCGGATCGCAGGCGTCATCGACCGCAATTTCCTGAACCTGCTGGCCCAAAACGCCGCCGGCTTTGTTGATGTCGGCAACCGCCAGATCCGCACCGGTCTTCAACTGCGTGCCGAAGGCCGCGTTGGAGCCGGTGAGCGGCCCGGCCACGCCGATTTTTATCTGTGCCTGCGCCGTTGCGCCGAGGCCCAGGCTGAGCGCCAGAACGGCGGCGGTGCTTAAAAGGATGTTTCGCATTTTTGCTCCTGTTGAAAAATTATTTTCGGCAATGACCATGACGACGTTGGAAGTATGCGCTTAAATGATAGGCGGCATCAATGCCCGCCCTCGAGATACGCGGCACGAATCTCCGGTCTGGCTAATAATTCAGCACCGGTTCCGGCCATGGTGATCGAACCATTGACCAAAACGTAGCCACGATGCGCCAGGCGCAGCGCCTGGTTGGCATTCTGTTCCACCAGCAGAACCGTCAGCCCGGTCTCCTGGTTGAGTTGTTTGATCGCGCCAAAAATTTGCTTGATGACCAAAGGTGCGAGGCCCAGCGATGGCTCATCCAGCAGCAGCAGTTTCGGCTTGCTCATCAGCGCGCGGGCAATGGCCAGCATTTGCTGCTCGCCGCCCGAGAGCGTGCCCCCGCGCTGCGCGAAACGCTCTTTCAGGCGCGGAAACAGCTCGAACATCAGCCCGAGCTGCTTGTCGTAATCCTGGAAATTGATCACCTGCGCGCCCATCAACAGGTTTTCCTCCACACTCATGCGCGCAAAAATCCGCCGCCCTTCCGGAGATTGCGCAATCGCGCGCCGCGCGATCTGGTGCATCGGCAAATTCGTGATGTCCTCGCCGCGATAGGAAATCCGCCCGCTTTTGGCGCGCGGATTTCCGCAAATCGTCATCATCAGCGTAGATTTTCCGGCGCCGTTGGCACCGATGAGAGTCACGATCTCGCCTTCGTTCACCTCGAGGCTGACATCGCGCAGCGCCTGGATCGGCCCGTAAAACGTATTCACCCCGGAGAGGGACAGCACCACGCTCACGGCGCTTCCTCCAGCGTTTCGGCAATCGGCGCGTCGGGGTCGTCCTCATCGCCTTCACCGAGATAGGCTTTGATGACTTCGGGATTGTTGCGGATTTCCTCCGGTGTGCCATCGGCGATTTTCTTGCCGTATTCCAGCACTACCACATGGTCGGATATTTTCATCACCACGCCCATATCATGCTCGATCAGCAGCAGCGAGCATCCCGCATCGCGGATTTTCAACAACAGCTCATTCAGCGCCACA
>Ga0302193_10003776_pt1 | contig 12145 bp, 8 predicted proteins | sample II_Bog_E3_3_FD_200228 | JGI IMG/M metagenome (GOLD analysis project Ga0302193, IMG submission 200228) | Peat permafrost microbial communities from Stordalen Mire near Abisko, Sweden - II_Bog_E3_3 | ecosystem: Environmental > Terrestrial > Soil > Wetlands > Peat | place: Sweden: Abisko, Stordalen...
CGAGGCCGGAGTTCCCGGCGAGCGCTTGATGGAGGCCGCAGGCTGGCAGGTGGCCAACGCGGTCCGCTCCCGCTATATGCCCCACCCAGTGGTGGTGCTCTGCGGTCCCGGCAATAACGGCGGTGATGGCTTTGTGGCGGCTCGGCTGCTGGAGACCTGGGGCTGGCCGGTGAAACTGGCCTTGCTGGGCGACCTGGCCGACCTGCGGGGCGACGCCGCGCTCATGGCCGCCCGCTGGCGGGGAGGCTTACGCCCGTTCAGCCGCGAGATTCTGGACGGTAATCCCCTGGTGATCGACGCCCTGTTCGGCGCAGGCCTCAGCCGGCCCTTGGAGGGCAAGGCGGCCAAGATGATCGAGCGCCTGAACGAGCGAGCCCTGGACGTCGTGGCGGTGGATGTTCCCAGCGGCTTGGACGGCAATTGCGGGCTGGCCTTAGGGCCGGTGGTCCGGGCCAAGCTGACCGTCACCTTCTTTCGCCCCAAGCCGGGCCATTACCTGATGCCGGGCCGTGAGTTGTGCGGCGAGCTGGTGGTGGGCGAGATTGGTATTCCTGCGTCGGTGTTGGACGAGGTCAAGCCCACCGTCTTCCTCAATGGCCCCGCGTTGTGGAGGGCGTCATTTCCCCGCCTCGACCCCATTGGCCACAAATATGCCCGGGGCCATCTGCTGGTGGCCGGCGGAGCCTCCATGACCGGGGCGGCGCGGTTGGCGGCGCGGGCTGGGCGCAGGGCCGGGGCAGGCCTTTGCAGTATCGTCTCGCCGCCGGAGGCCCTGGCCACCTACCGCTCGGGCGATCCCGGCGTCATCGTCGAGAACGCCGAGGACTGGCCGCGCATCCTGGCCGATGGACGCCGCAATGCCGTCGTCATCGGTCCCGGCCTCGGCGTCGGTGAGGAGACCCGGCGGCTGGTCAAGGCGGCCCTGGACACTGGCAAGGCCTGCGTCCTCGACGCCGATGCTCTGACTTCATTTCAGGGAAAGGACTCCGACCTTTGGGGGGCTGGCGGGATGCCGGTTATAACCCCACATGATGGAGAGTTTTCTCGGTTGTTCAGCCTGGAAGGCGACCGCTTGTCTCGCGCCTGGGCAGCCGCGGCGGAAAGTGGGGCGGTGGTTTTGCTGAAGGGGCCGGACACGGTGATAGCTTCTCCCGACGGTCGCGCCGCCATCACCGCCAATGCGCCGCCCAGCTTGGCGACGGCGGGGTCTGGAGATGTGTTGTCGGGGATCATCGGTGGGCTCTTGGCCCAAGGCATGCCCAGGTTCGAAGCCGCCTGCGCCGGAGCCTGGCTCCACGGTCAAGCCGCCAAGGCCTTTGGTCCCGGCTTAATCGCCGAGGATTTGCCCGAAATGCTGCCAGATGTTATAGCGAAGTTGATCTGAGGTTCAGGAGGGACATATGGAAACAACAGCAAAAACAACCGCATCCGCACCTGTCGTTCCGCCTCAGGCCGGTTTTCTCGACCGGCTGAAGAATTTGCGCGGCCTGTGGCGCGATATCGCCGCCACCATCGGCTCGGTCCCCAAAGCCATCTCGCCCGAGCTGCATGCCGATGACGCCGAAATCCTGCGTCGCCAGATGCGCGACTGTCTGGACGAAAAGGGCGGCGAGGTCTCGGCCCGCGCCCGTGCCGCCGCCTTGGGGCGATCCTACCTCGGCTTGAATGCCGAAGGCCGCAAGCGCTTCTTGCATATGCTGGCCAACGAATTCGGCACCGATGCCGCCCGCATCGATTATGCCATGGCCGCCGTCTCCGCCGCCCCCGACATCGCCACCCGCTATAAGGCCGAACATGCCTTGCGCGATGCCCTGGAAAGCCCCCGCCAGCGCCTGCTGACCCAGTTCAACGCTCTGCCCGAAGGCGTGAAGTTCCTGGTCGATCTGCGGGCCGAGCTGCTGCCGCTGTCGCGCAATGATCCCGCCATGTCGGCCCTGGAAAGCGACCTTAAGGACCTGTTGAACGCCTGGTTCGACGTCGGCTTCCTGGAGCTGCAGCGCATCACTTGGCGATCCTCAGCCCTGGTGCTGGAAAAGATCATGGCCTACGAGGCCGTACATGCCATCCAAGGCTGGCGAGACCTGAAGAACCGCCTGGATTCCGACCGCCGCCTCTATGCCTTCTTCCATCCCCGCATGCCCGACGAGCCCCTGATCTTCGTCGAGGTCGCCCTGGTCAACGGCATGGCCGGTAATGTCCTGGAACTGCTGGACGAATCCGCCCCCGTCGGCGATCCCAACCAAGCCGATACCGCCATTTTCTATTCCATCAACAATGCCCAAAAAGGCCTCGTCGGCATCAGCTTCGGCAACTTCCTTATCAAGAAGGTGGTCGACAGCCTGATCCACGAATTCCCCAACCTCAAAACCTTCGCCACCCTCTCGCCTATCCCCGGCTTCCGCTCCTGGCTGGACGAGAAACTGGCTGTTGGCGAGGCCGCGCTGCTGCTTCCCACCGATCAGAAGGTTCTGACGGCGGTCTCTAAAGCCCTGGGCGCCGAGAGCAGCCTGAAAGCCATCCTCGCCGCCCCCTGGCAGGACGACACCGCCCTGGCCGCCCAACTGCGGCCCCTATTGTCGCGCCTCTGCGTGCGCTACCTCAGCGAAAAGAAAGGCTCCGGCCCAGGCCGCGCCCTCGATCCCGTCGCCCACTTCCACTTGACCAACGGAGCCCGCATCGAACGCCTCAACTGGCTGGGCGACACCTCCGCCAAAGGCCTGGCCCAGTCGGCGGGGATGATGATCAACTACCTCTACAAACTCCCCGACATCGACGCCAACCACGAAGCCTACCGCGGCCAAGGCAAAATCGCCCAGTCCTCGGGCGTTAAGGCGCTGGGGAAGGAGTAGGGGGGGCTGGGTTTGCGGGTTGGGCAGGGTAGCGGGCCGGGGTTGAGCAGGGCTCCGCCCTGCACCCGCAAAGGGCCATTGGCCCTTTGAATCCCGGTTGTTGGCGAAGGCGGGATTTTACGTGGTGGCCTGTCGGCTTTGGGCCGGTCACCGCCGGTCCGCTTACCGCACGCCCTTGAAGCCAAGCTGACATTCCCACATTGCCTAATGAGCCTCCTCAGGGCTCATTATTGTCGTCCTCATAGCCAGCCCAATCATCTTCGGGAGCATAATATTCGGCAGCGTCATAGACCTGGGTCTTTTTGTAGCGGTCGCCGAGACCAACTGCGGCGAGCCGAGAGAGACCAGCAACCTTGAGGCCACATGCAATGCATTCGAATTGATTGGGTAAATACTCCTGCGTCTCGGTGATCTCACCGTCGCTCAGTCTTTGGATTGGCGCGGTGACTGGCTCGCCCATCACCAGAGCTTGCGACGCACAGGCGGGGCAATCCACGCGATGACCAGCTTGTCTGGTAGCCCAGACTGCCGCCTGAGCACTAAGTTTATCGCGCCCCTTTTCTTCCTTAGCGAGCCAGACCTTCTTGTGGGCCTCAACCTCGCCTTTTACAGCCTTGGCGCTATCGTCAGCTGCGGCAGCAATGAGTTGTGCGGCGACCTTGGCTTCGTCCCCGCCAAGGAAATCCCGCAAGGTCATTCCCATGGAAGCCAAAAGCACTTTGCACGTCTGATAGAAACGCGGCTGCCAGACCGAGCCTTTTATGCCGTCGAAGGCTGGCTCGCCCGAATGCAGTTCGCTGTTTCGCCGGCCAGTGTGTAGTTTCCCGAAGCTTTCAAGCTCCTTCGTGAAGTCTGGCAGAATAGCGGTAAGGCGCTGAAATACTTCACTGACTGCGATGGATTTTGGCGAGTACCTCTCTTCAGTCGGAGTGAATCCTAAAGCATGATAGAGACTCGCCCAGCTTTTGTCGGTTTCGGCCAACAATGCGGGACTAACATTGGCAAGCGCCGCGCGCGCCAGGAATTCGAGGGCAAGGCTCGACCAGAGCGCATATTCCCAATCGTCGCTGTCAAGCATACTCATATGTTGAACATAACGCTCGGCTTTGTTGTAGAGCGCTTCGGGATCCCATGAAGACGGGGTCACGCCGGGTACGACTGTTTTCTTCAATTCAATCCCTCCAGATAAATTCTTTCTATTTTTCGGTTCTCCCGTCCAGCGGGGATCGGCGCGCGTGCGTGTAACATCCGCCAGTTGTCGATCAACAATGTATCGCCCAAATGTATGAGCGAAATTGCCGCAGGTTTGCAATCGGCAAGACATTCTCTGACACGTTGGTTGGCGATGTCGCCGACCTTACTTCCCGGTTTAAGGAATATCTCATCCCAGCGGAGGCGGTAACCATTGTCTGTTGGCTCGCATAGACGGAGTAGGGTGATCGCTCCATCCTGAGGGCGACGCGGCTTGAAAATGGCGCGTGTCAGGACATCGAGGGTCACGATGTCAATGAGGGAACATCCGTCGAGCAATAACGTAGGAACATCTGCGAAACCTCTTACGCACCGCAGCAATAGATAGCGGGGGGGCAAGCGCCAATGGGCGAGATCTGTGTGAAAAGGGAACCTGTCGAGGCCAAAAATTCCGCTGTAGGTGTTCGGTGTCGAGGTGGCACGCGGCACCAATTCCTGAATAAGCCCACCCTCCCAAGGTGTTATTGGTTGCCCAAGCGCATTGGCGACCGCGGCGAAATTCATATCTGGGTGATGTTCTCGGAGGAATACATAACCATGTCTGGCAACTTCTTCCGTGATTGACAGCGGCATGCCTTGAAACTTTCAGGCGGAGGAGTTGGATTGACTGAAGGTTAGGTTCGAGAAAAAAGATGAACATGCAATGCTACTTTTGGGGGGAATATTATGTCAATATCAATGCCGTAACGCGTATGATAAGGCGGGAAAGAAGTGTCCGTTTTCGGAAAATCTGAGCCGCCCTATGGAATGACTAAGAAGGGTGCAAAGCTATCGGCAGCACATGGGGTTTGGGGCCAATGGCCCCAAGCGGGTGCGGGCGGCAGCCTGCGGTTGGGCGGCTCCGGCAAAATCCTCGTGGATGCCCGGATCAAGTCCGGGCAAGGCGTTCGAATGAGTGACTCGACGAGCCTCTCTATACGTCCAAATCCCGGGCGAATTTGGCGTGTTCTTGGATGAACTGGAAGCGCAGTTCGGGGCGTTTGCCCATCAGTTGGTCGACGCGTTCGTCGATGAACTTCTGTTGTTCGCGGGCTTCCATCAGTTCTTCTTCGGTATGGTGGGGCTTGATGGACGGGACGATGACGCGCAGCAGGCTGCGGGTTTTGGGGTCCATGGTGGTTTCTTTGAGCTGCATGGGCGGCATTTCGCCCAGGCCTTTGAATCGGCTGATATCGACCTTCTTGCCCGAGAAGGTGGTGGCCATCAGCTTTTCTTTGTGGGCGTCGTTGCGGGCATAGATGACGGTCTGGCCGGCGCTGATGCGATAGAGGGGCGGGCAGGCCAGGAACAGGTGGCCGTTGGCGATCAGCTTGGGCATTTCCTGATAGAAGAAGGTCATCAGCAGCGAGGCGATATGGGCTCCATCGACGTCGGCGTCGGTCATGATGATGACGCGCTCGTAGCGTAGCTTTTCGTCGTCGTAATTGTCGCGGATGCCGCAGCCCAGGGCCTCGATCAGGTCGCGGATTTCCTGGTTGGCGCGCATCTTGTCCAGGGTGGCCGAGGCGACGTTGAGGATCTTGCCGCGCAGAGGCAGGACGGCCTGGGTCTCGCGCGATCGGCCTTGCTTGGCCGAGCCGCCGGCGGAATCGCCCTCGACCAGGAACAGTTCCGAGCCTTCGGCGGAATTGCGGGAACAATCGGTCAGTTTGCCGGGCAGACGCAGGCGCTTGGTGGCGGTCTTGCGCGAGAGTTCTTTGGCCTGTTTCTTGCGGGCGCGGTCCTCGGCCCGTTCGATGACCCGTTCCAACAGGGCTTTGGCGGCGGTGGAATCGCCGGACAGCCAATGGTCGAAATGGTCTTTGACAGCGTTTTCCACCAGACGGGTGGCTTCGGCGCTGGCCAGCTTTTCCTTGGTCTGGCCCTGGAATTGCGGCTCGTGGATGAAGAGCGAGACGACGATGCAGGCGCCGCCGATGACGTCGTCGGCGGTGACGGCGGCGGCGCGGCGGTTGTTGGTCATCTCGCCATATTGCTTGAGGGCGCGGGTCAGGGCGTTGCGCAGACCGGCTTCGTGGGTGCCGCCTTCGGGGGTGGGGATGGTATTGCAATAGGAATTGCAGAAGCCTTCCTCGTCCTCGGGCCAGGCGACGGCCCATTCCACTTGCCCCATGTCATCGGGGAATCCGGCCTGGCCGGAGAAGTTCTGGCCGCCCAGCAGGGCGCGGCCGTCCAGCATGCTTTCCAGGAAGTCGCGCAGGCCGTTGGGGAACTTCAGCACTTCCTTCTGGGGGGTGATGTCGCCGTCCTTTAGCAGGGCGGGATCACAGGACCAGCGGATTTCAACGCCGCGATAGAGATAGGCCTTGGATCGGGCCATGCGGTAAAGCGGGCCGGGACGCAGGCGGGCTTCCGCGCCGAAGATTTCGGCGTCGGGATGGAAGATCACCGTGGTGCCGCGACGGTTCTGCACCGGGCCGACCAGGGTCAGCGGGCCTAGGGGCGCGCCACGGGAATAGCTTTGGGTCCAAAGCTGGCGGTCGCGGGCGACCTCGACGGTCAGGCTGTCGGACAGGGCATTGACCACCGAGACGCCGACGCCATGCAGGCCGCCCGAGACTTTATAGGCGTCGCCGCCGAATTTGCCGCCGGAATGCAGGGTGGTGAGAATGACTTCGAGGGCCGATTTGTCGGGATATTTCGGGTGGGGGTCCACCGGGATGCCGCGCCCATTGTCGCGCACCAGCACCGACCCGTCGGCCCGATGTTCCAGCTCGATCCAACTGGCGTGACCGGCCACCGCTTCGTCCATGGCGTTATCCAGCACCTCGGCGACCAGGTGATGAAGCGCCTTGTCGTCGGTGCCGCCGATATACATACCGGGACGACGACGAACGGGCTCGAGCCCCTCAAGGACTTCGATATCCTTGGCGGAGTAGTCATTGCTTTTGGGAGCAAGCTGTTGGAATAAGTCGGACATGGCCTACATTATAGGCGGTGCGCTTGAGGGCGCAAGCCTATCCGGTAGTCATCCGTTCACAGCGCTACAAGATGTTGGAGATGTTATGTCCACCCCCGTTCAGGACCAGGAACCCCAAGGCCTTTTGACCATCCGAACCATCGCCATGCCGGCCGATCTGAACTATGAAGGCGACGTCTTCGGCGGTTGGCTGATGGCTCAGATGGATATGGCCGGCGGCATTGCCGCCCGCTGGCGATGCGGTGGCCGGGTGGCCACGGTGTCGGTGGACGCCATGACCTTTCACCTGCCCATGAAGGTGGGCGACGAGCTGTCCTGCTATTGTATCTGCACCAAGATTGGCCGGACCTCCATCACTTATCGGGTGGAATCCTGGGTGCGCCGCCGCGATGGCGGGCCGCAGGTGAAGATCACTCAGGGCACCTTTACCTTCGTGCGGGTGGGTGAAGACGGCAAGCCTTGCCCGATTCCTCCCGCTCCGGATCATATGCCTGTCTGACCTCTCTCTTGTCCGATATTCAGTTTGCGTCTAAGGTCCGGGCCATGAGTCCCGAAATCACCCATACCTCCGTCCCGCCTGCGCCCCCGCCTGCGCCAAAGGTCCCGGGCCGCCGCTGGGGGCATGCCTTCAGCGATTTGTCGCTGCTGGTGCTGCTGGGCGTGACCATGCTGGCGATCCTGACCTTTCAGGATTACGGCATCACCAATGATGAAGAGGTGCAGAACGTCTATGGCATCAAGCTGTTGGCATTTTATACCTCGTTCTTCCAAGACACCTCGGTCTTCAATTACCTGGATCTGTTCCGCTACGGCGGCTTCTTCGATCTGATTGCCGCCATCCTGAATCTGGTCTCGCCCTTTGGCGAATATCAGACCCGGCATCTGCTGGGCGGTCTGATGGGCGTGGTCGGACTGGCCGGAGCCTGGAAGCTGGGACGTCATCTGGGCGGCGAGCGGGTTGGCTTTCTGGCCCTGATGCTGCTGGTGCTGACCCCCGCCTATTACGGCCATAGCTTCAATAATCCTAAGGATGCGCCTTTCGCCGGGGCCATGGTCTGGGCGCTGTACTATATGTGCCAGACCCTGTCGTCGCTTCCCAACCCGCCCATGCGGCGTATCGTTAAGCTGGGGATTGCCGTCGGTCTGGCCTTGGGTATCCGCGTTGCCGCTGTGCTGATCGGGCCCTATATGGCCCTGGGGCTGCTGCTGTTCCTGATCGGAGAATGGCGCAATTCGCGCAATATCGGTCAGGTGCGGGCGCATCTGTGGCTGGCTTTGCGCCGCTTGTTTCCTGGCGCCGTCATCGCCTATCTGGTGATGGGCGTTTTCTGGCCCTGGGGTGTCGCCAGCCCCTTCAATCCCATCCAGGCCCTGCACGATTTTTCCAAACTGCCCATCAATATGGACACCCTGGTGGCCGGCGTCTGGGTTAAGGCCACTCAGCTGCCCCGCGATTATCTGCCGGATTATCTGGTGGTGAATTTGCCGGAAGTGGTGCTGGTGGGGTTGATCGCCGCCTTTGTGCTGGCGATGCGCTATCTTTGGATGCGCCATAAGAACGGCCCGGCCTTCCTGGCCAATGCCGGTTCAGCCGAGATGAAGCGGGTGGAAATCTTTTTGGTGGTGATCGCCGCCTTTTTCCCGGTGGTGTTCTTCATTTTCTATAAACCCACCGCCTATAACGGCATTCGCCACTTCCTGTTCGTGGTGCCGCCGATGACGGTGCTGGCGGCCTTAGGGATCGACCATCTGTGGCAAAGCCTGGAACGCACCAACGAGCGCCTGAGCCGGGGCTTTGCCGGTGTTCTGGCCCTGGTGCTGGTGGCGCAGATTTGGGTGATGGCCCAGCTGCATCCCGACGAATACGTCTATTACAACATGCTGACCGGCGGCGTGAAGGGGGCCGAGGGTGCCTATGAGCTGGATTACTGGGGTAATTCGCTGCTGGAGGCCACCAAGGACCTCGCCGAATATATCGCCATGGAAAACGGCGATAAGCCCATCACCCGGTCTTACAAAGTGGCGGTCTGCGGCCATCGCATGTCGGCGGCTTATTTCTTCCCGGAATATATGGAATTCACCAAGAATATCGACGAGGCCGATTTCATCGTCGCCTTCACCCAAGCCAACTGCCAGCGCTATTTCGAAGGCCGGCAGATCATCGCGGTGGAGCGGTTCGGCGTGGCTCTGTCGGTGGTCAAGGATCGCCGCTATCTGAAGGGGCATAGCAAGTGATGCGCAATCTGTCTCTGCTTCTTGCCGCCCTGTTGTCGGCTGTGGCCGCGGCTGCTCTGTGGGTCTGGTTCGACCGTCCGGTGCCGGTGGCGGAAAGCTGGGAAGGCCCGGTGAGCAGCGTCTCCTTCGCGCCCTTTCGCCGGGGCCAAAGCCCTTTGACCAAGGTCTATCCCACCTCGCAGCAGATCGAGCAGGACCTCCAGTCCCTGGTGGGGCGGACCCGGGGCGTGCGCACCTATACTTCGGAAGAGGGTATGGAAGTGGTGCCCGACATGGCCGCCAAGTTGGGGCTGAAGGTCATCTTCAGCGCCTGGCTGACCAATGAGACCGAGGCCAAGGGCAAGAAGCTCAATGATGCCGAGATCGATGGCCTGATCAAGGCCGCCAATGCCCATCCCAACGAGATCGAGCGGGTCATCGTCGGCAATGAAGTGCTGTTGCGCCGCGACCTTAAGCCCGAGGAGCTGATCGCCTATATTCGCAAGGTCAAGGCGGCGGTGAAGCAGCCGGTATCTTATGCCGACGTCTGGGCCTTTTATCTGAAATATCCGGAAGTGGCCAAGGAAGTGGATTTCATCACCATCCATATCCTGCCGTTCTGGGAAGACGAGCCCGAGCCTATCGACAATGTGGATGATTATATGGTCCGCATCGTCGAGCGCATGCGGGCGACTTTCCCCGGCAAGCCCATCCTGATCGGCGAGGCCGGCTGGCCTTCCATCGGTCGTGATCGCGGCCCGGCGGTGGTCAATACGGTCAATGAAGCCCGCTTCGTGCGCAAGATGGCCAACATCGCCGCCAATCATGGCTTTGATTACAACATCGTCGAGGCTTTCGATCAGCCCTGGAAGTCGGCTTTGGAGAATACCGTCGGCGCCGCCTGGGGCATCATGGACATCGACCGCAAGGCTAAGTTTGACATGTCCGGCCCGGTGACCGAGGTTCTGGACTGGAAACTGCGCGGGGCCATCGCCATCGGCGCCGGTATCCTGGCCACCCTGTGGTTTGGGCGCGGCATATCGTCTTTGGGTGGGCGTCTGGTTTTTGCTCTGCTGGCGCAAGTGCTGGCTTGGCTGGCGGTGACCACCTGCTTCCATGCCGAAGCCGTCAGTTTTCGCTGGTGGCAGGATTTATGGGCGCCCTTGCGTGGCGGCCTTGGCATCGGCTTCGCTCTGCTGGGCCTGATTCGCGCCAAGACCTTCCTCGAAGACCCCAAGGCCGTTTTGGCCGGAACCACGCCGCAACCCACCGTCTTTGGCCGCAAGCTGGGTCGGGGCGGGGTGCTGACCAATGGCGAAAGCCTGGTGATCCTCAGCGGACTTTATGCCATCGGCTGGACCTTGCTGCTTTTCATCGACGGGCGATACCGCGATATCCCCGAGATCGATTTCTCGGTGCCGGCTGCCGTGACCTTGGCTCTGCTGATCTTGCGTCTGGTCCAGACCCTGCGTCAGGGCGGCACTGTGGCTCAGGCCCTGTCCTTCGACGGCCTGTTCGCCGCCTTGCCGGTGGCGACGCAAAAGCGTAGCAGTTTGGTGTTGTGGCTGGGCCGTGGGTTGCTGCTTTGCGCCGTTCTGGCGGTGGCCAGCGAAGGCTTGGCGGTAATGATGGGCGAGGATTTCGCCAAGGATCATCCCACCTTGGCCGACCAGATTCCGCTGATCCTGCGGGGCATGATCATCAACCGCGAAATGGTTCTGTGGTCGGTGATGCAGCTGGTGTTGTCTCTGCCGTTTTTGGCAAGGCGCAAGGCTGGTTGAAACGGCGGGCGGCGGATTACTCCGCCGCCTTAGCTTCCGGGAAAATGCCCCGCAAGGTAACGCAGCAGCCGTTCAGGAAGGTCTCCAGCGTCGTCTCGATGGTCTCGGCCAGATCGTCGGGCAGGGGCAGGCGGTAGATCCATTTGCGCATGGCGACATGGAAGATGGAGCCGTGTAGGGCCCAGGCCATGGTCATTTCCCGCTGGTCCAAGGGACGCTCCTCCAGGCTGGGCAGGCCATGGGCGTGGCGCAGCTCGAGGCATAAAGGCAGCAGCAGATTGGTCTCGACCGACTCCAGATAACGGCGGTTGATGGCCTCGCCCTTCAGACCGGCATACATGAAGATGCGGACCCATTCGGGGCGGAAGATGTCGGGGCAGAATTCACCGTAGAACTGGCCCAGGCGTGCGCGCAAAGGGCGGCTGCGGTCCACCAGCAGGCTCTGCCATTCGGGCCGCCAGCGCTTCATATAGACTTCCTCGAAGACCCGATCGATCAGGGTCTCTTTATCGGGGAAGTAGCGATAGAGCAGGGGCTGGGTGACGCCGATACGTTCGGCCAAAGCCCGGGTCTGGCCTTCAAAGCCGACCTCGGCGAAGAATTTGATGGCTTCATCCAGGATCAGACGTTCCCGTTCGTCGCGAGGCAGGCGCTTGCGCTGAGTGTCACGCTGTTCCACAGGAATTCCCTCCATCTTGTCTTGTTGGTCAAGATGTAAGCCTGTCGTGGGCTAGTTTGTCAAAGAATTGATTCGCATATCAGGCAGACGCTTGCTGAAGGGCTGATTACTCAGTCCATGGCTCTGACGGGCTTGATAGCCGTCAAGGAAATTTCCTCTCCACTGGCCGCAAATAATCGCTAAATATTGGAGGTTTCATGGTGATTCAGATCGAGCAGCCCGGCAAGGCGGCCCATGGGTTTCCTCTGCTGCGGGCAGGGTTCAGGCCCTTCTTTTTACTGGCGGGATTGCAGGCGGCTTTGATGGTGCCGCTTTGGCTTATTTTCCTAAGCGGCCATGGCGCACCGGCGGTAACGCCTTTGCTATGGCATGGCCATGAAATGGTCTTCGGCTTCGCGGTGGCGGCGGTTTGCGGATTTCTTTTGACGGCGGTGCCCAACTGGACTGGGGC